>JAABUM010000995.1_pt1 | contig 44959 bp, 39 predicted proteins | sample 5559161 | NCBI WGS metagenome assembly JAABUM01 (sample SAMN10711868, study PRJNA513369) | rock metagenome | isolation source: Antarctica rocks | place: Antarctica: Victoria Land, Siegfried Peak nord
CTTGTGTGCAAGTACTGGCCGCTTCTCTTCGTGGATTGCTCAGCTTACGAGTGCTGCGTCTTCATTGCGTCGGTGCGTGCGGCTGTGGAGGCGTTGGCTGTGGGGGCTTTGCCGCTGTTACGGATGTTCTTGAGCTGGATCAGCACGTTGTTGAAGCGGTCGATCAAGGTGTCCAGTTCCTGGCTTCCAGCTGTGGCTTCGTAGATTTCGACCTCGCCCAGCGAGACGGCGCGATCCGAGTTCACGTCCGGGTCCGCGTTGGCGATGGGAACGTCGCCCGGCCCGTTGGCCTGGAAGACCAGGCGCACATACTTGGCCTCGACAGGCCCGATCGCGAACTCCTGGTTCACGGGCTCGGCGCGCAGCTTGAGGGTGGCCACGGTGCGAAATGGCCCTGCCTTCGCGCTGTCGGTTGTGACCTGGACATCCACGCGGCGCGCCCAGCGCAGGTCGGACTGGTTCGAGGCCGGGTTGAGCACGATCTTCGAGATCTGCCTGGTGCGGTCGTCCTTGAAGCCGATCGTCACGAACTGCTTGCCCGGCGCGAAGCCCTGGCTCGCCCAGCCGAAGCTGCCCGTCTGGTTGCCCTTGGCGTCCATCTTCAAGACCTGGCCGTCCAGCAGCTTCTCGGGCGCGTAATCAGGATCTGGCCCCTTGGCCGGGTCCGAGACGAACTGGCTCGAAAAGTCCGCGATGCGCCCTCCATTAGCCAGCGCCGCGATGTTCACTGCGGCATTGGGCATTCCGTTGGGCAGGCCCGTCCTTCCCGCTGCGCCCTGAGCGCCGCCCACGTTCTGGATGAGTTGCAGCGTGGCTGGCGACAAGCCTTGAGCCGAAGCCACCGTTGTGGGAGCACCTCCCGTATTGAACTGCGTCTGGCGGAAGCGCGTGAGTTCGGTGACGGCGCCTTCGAGCTGGTAGATGACCTGACCGATGGGGTCGCTCTGGCCGATGGCTTCATATACCTCGACCTCGCCCAGCGACACGGCGCGATCCGAGCCCCAGTTGGAGCGGAAGACCAGCCTCAAGTACTTGGCCTCGGCTGGCACGAACTTGAACTCCTGCGGCACTCCGGCCTTGCGCAGCGTGGCGAAGATCACGGGGCGATACGGCCCCTCGGGGCTGTCTGTGGAAACCTGAACCTCGACATCCTTGGCCCAGCGCTCGGGAGCCACGTTGGAACTCGGGTTGAGCACGACCTTGCCGATGCGGCGCGTCACGTCGCCCTTGAAGCCAAGCGTCACGCTCTCCATGTCGATGGGGTCGAAGCGGTTCGAGGACCAGCCAGCCGAGGCCTTGGGCCGCGCCACACTCGACACCTGGCCGTCGATCAAGTTGTTGGCGTTGAAGGCCGGGTCGTTGTCCAGCGTGGACGTCACCGCAATCACGCGCCCGCCATTTTTAGCCAGCGCGATGTTCTGCACATCGGTCGGGAACACCGCCGGGCCGCCCGCAACCGCTGCATTGGGAGCCTTGGGAGCCTCGCCCGTCTGAGCCCAGCCCGCTCCGGCCACGACAAGAGAACCGGCTGCGAGGAGCAAGGTTCGGACGCTCTGTTGTATTAGCTTCTTCGACATAATCTTCGACATCCTGTGCTTCGTTGGTTCAGCTGTGCTGCAAACAAATCTTCGCCGCTGCGTGCCTCAAGTACTTGAACTTCTTCAAGTACTTGGGCTTAGCTCTGGGAGCGCAGCATCTCGCGCCCGGCCAAGAGAGCCGCTTCATACACTTCGCGCGCTGGCACCCCGCTTTCCTGAGCCATTGCTTCCACATCGTCCCACTCGGGAGCGCAGCGCAGAATCCCGGCCTCGGCCCAGCGCGCCACCTTGACACGCACCTTCCCGTAGCTCGTCTCGACTACGCGCGACTCGCGCGGCAGCGAGGCTCGCAGCACGGGCTGCACGCGCACACCCAGGCTGCTCGTCTCGCGCAGCATAGCCGTGACCAGGGCCGAAGTCCTCTCGGTCTCGCACAGCGCGCTCAGCCCGAAGGCGGGCCTGTTCTTCTTCATGTGCAGGTTCGAGATCCACACATCCAGAGCGCCTGCCTCAAAGAGCCGGGCCGAAACCGAAGCGAAAATCTCTGGGTTCATGTCGTCGATGTTGCACTCAACAGTCGCCAGGTTCTTCCACTCCAATCCCTCGACTCCGCTCAGCCCGCTCAGCATCCCCACCGAGGGCGCCGACTGAACCTCGCGAGCGCCATCGCGCTGCACATCAGAGCGCCCCTCGCCACGCGAGTCGCGTTGCACCTCGTGCGCTTCCCGCGCGCGAACCGGCGCGTTGTCTCCTGTGGGAACCGCGATCTCCAGAGTGTCGCCGATGACAACACGCAGCATATTAGGCCGATCCGGCCATTCTTTGGTGCCCGCACCGCTTCCGATCAGGCGCGGTGTCATCGCAGGCATCGGGCCGAAGTCGGAGCCCAGCACAGCCGCCAGAGCCGCTCCCGTGGGCGTGACCATCTCGCCCTGAATATCGGTTGGGATCAAGGGCACGCCGCGCAGAAGTACTTGGGTGGCCGGAGCCGGAACCGGCATTCTGCCGTGCGCGCAATCGACCCAACCCGAGGAATAAGGCAGCGGCGAGAACACCACGCGCTCCACGCCAAAATACTCCAGGCACCACGCGATGCCCACGATGTCCAGGATCGAATCCACGCCGCCGATCTCGTGGAAGTGAATCTCCTCGGGCGCCTTGTGGTGCATCGCGCCCTCGACCTCGGCGATGCGCCAGAAGACCGAGAGCGACTTGGCCTTAACCGTCTCGCTTAGCCCGCTCCCCTGAATCAACTCGCGAATCTGAGCCATCGAGCGCCCATGGAAGTGCTCATCATGATGAGCATCATCATGCGAGTGCTCGTGTGAGTGCCTGTTATGCTCGTGCGAGTGCTCGTCAGCGTGAGCTCGCACGCGCTGCAGCTCTTGCTCATCGGACTCGCCGTGCAGGGCGATGCGGACTTTGAGCGCGTGGATGCCGCTCTTCAAGACGGGCTGGGTGCTCAGCTCCCAGCCTTCGAGCTCAAGGGTGCCCAGCGCAGCCTTGAGCTCATCGAGCGGAGCGCCGCAGTCGAGCAGAGCGCCCAGCGCCATGTCGCCCGCGATGCCCGCGAAACAATCGAAATACGCGATCTTCATAATCAGCTGGCTCAGGAGGATGACCCTGAGTGGATACGTCTCAAAATCGAGGCGGCGCAGGCGGCGGCTCCAAAGCCGTTGTCGATGTTGACAACCGCGATCCCCGAAGCGCACGAGTTGAGCATCCCCAACAGGGCGCTCAAGCCTCCGAAGCTGGCTCCGTAGCCCACGCTGGTGGGCACCGCGATCACGGGAGCCGAGACCAGGCCTCCGACCACGCTGGGCAGGGCACCCTCCATGCCCGCGACCACAATCAGCACATCGCAGGCGAGGATCTCGTCCATGCGTGCGAACAAGCGATGCACTCCGGCCACGCCCACGTCGTTGATCTCCAGAGCTTGCCCGCCCATGGCTCGCAGGCACACGCTGGCCTCGCGCGCCACGGGCAAGTCGCTGGTTCCCGCGCACACGATGCCGCAGCGCCCTCCCAGCGGAGGCGCTTGCGGCCCAGCCACGATGGTGCGCGCCACGGCATCATAAACCGCGTCCTCAAGTACTTGCTGCACTTCGCGGGCGGCCTGGGGCGAGCATCGCGTGGCGAGCACGGTCGAGCCGCGATCATAAAGCGCCCGCGCGATGAGAGCGACTTGCTCAGGAGTCTTGCCCGCGCCGAAGATGACCTCGGGGAAACCCTGGCGGCTCGCGCGTGCGTGATCTACAGCTGCAAACCCCAGATCCTGGGTCGCGCTCTGGGTGCTTTCAAGCTGCTCCAGCGCGCTTTCGATGGAAGTATCGCCCTGGCGCACGCTTGAAAGCAGCTCGCGCAGCCCGCGCTCTTTCTGGTTCTCGGGCACGTGCCCGTCTTCGACCATGCCGCCTCCACTTGGAAATCGTTTTCATTGTAACAAAGAGCGCGGCTCGCCTCGGTTTCTCATGCGTCAAGCCGCTCCAAGTACTTGAGGCGGCTTCGTGCTGAGGTGAGGAAGCGGCTTGACCTGGAGGGGTTTGTTCCCTATAATGTGTCGGGCTTTTGGAAGTGGAACCGTATGTTGCCGACGTTGATTGCGATTTTGCAGGTGCTGTGCGCGCTGGGCGTGGTGATTCTGCTGGCCATCCAAACCTCAAAGGCTGAGCAGGGCGGCGTGATGGGACTGGGCGCGGCAGGCGGGCGCGGAGCGAGCGACGTGGATATGCTGGTCGGGCCGGAGCGGATTCTCAAGCCCCTAACCAAGTGGATCGCGGTTGGCTTCCTGTTCCTCTCGCTGCTGAGAGCCATTCCCAGAACCGACCTCAGCATCGTCCACTTCGGCGTCGTGGTGCTCATCTACGTGGTCTCGATGGTGTATGGAGGCGTCATCTGGAACGCCATCACCGGCACCCGTCGCTAAACGCAGCGGTTGCTAAGTGGAGCCAAAGCCAGAAGCACAATTCGGATTCTGTCGCAGTGGCGGAATGGCAGACGCGCCAGCTTGAGGGGCTGGTGCCCGCAAGGGCGTGGAGGTTCGAGTCCTCTCTGCGACATCACAAAAGCCGCTCCAGTTTTGAACTGGAGCGGCTTTTTGGTGCCTCAAGTACTTGCGGTTGCTTCAGGGCGTAAGCGAGTAAGTGGTGGGGAAGTGATCTTCGACAATGAGCCACTGGCCGTTCTGCTGCTCCCAGACCAGCGTGCGGTCGCCGTAGCTGGGCTTGCTGAGGTTAAGGCCGCTGCTGTGATTGTAGCGATGGCGAGCTGTGATGGTGACGCGCGTACCAAAGGGGGAGATGTTGGAGATGCGCGGCGGGCGGACATCCTGCACGCCATCGAAAGCGTGATCTTTGCGCACTTGGACACAGATCTTACGCAGCTCGTCCACGTTGTACGGCTGGTCCATCAGCAAGAACAAGCGCAATTGAGTCGAGTAGAAGGCCATCATAGCCTTGACAGGGCGCCCGTGCGCCTGCTTCCAAGCCTCGTAGCGTGCTCCGAGGGCCGAACGCTTGTCCAGAATCGGACGCGTATCGGGTCCGGTGGGTGTCGCGGTGGCCGTGGGCGTAGCCGTAGGTGAAGCAGTAGCCGTGGGTGTGGGAGTGGCTCTTGGAGTAATAGTGGGGCCGGGTGTGGCGGTGGCAACCGGAGCGACGGGAGCCTGGCGTACATACCAATCGCCCAGCCGTCCGCCGCCATGAGCCGCTCCCAGCAGCAACAGAGCCGCCAGAGCAGGCACGCCCAGGCGCCGGGCGAGCGCTTGCCAAGTACTTGCAGCGTGCTCCTTAAGGTACTCAGGCCCGTCGCGAAGCGGGGCCTCGCAGTTGTGGCACTCGAAGGCAGCAGGCGAGTTGCGCGCGCGGCAGTATGGGCACGTCATAGAAGCCTCCCATTAACCCCTGTCCAGCACAAGATACCCGCTCCCCGCCAAAGTTCACCTCCCTGCAAGTACTTGCTCCCTCGCGCTGCGCAACTCCTACAGCCAACTGAAGCCGATGCTGCACCGCCCCAAGATTCCGGGCAGCGCCCAGGCTTGGCTCAGCTTGCACTACTTCGAGGCCTTGACGCCTCTGGGCTTCGCTGCCTTGGGCTTCGCGATCTTGGGCTCTGTGGGCGGCGCGGCGATTTTGGGCGCGTTGTCCAACATCCGCCACAGATACCACGCGGCTAAGCTGCGCCAGGGCTTCCACTTGAGGGCGACCTCGTGCATCTTCTTCGCATCGGGCCGCGCTTCGAGTTGAAGCAGCTTCATCACGCCCATACGCAGGCCCAGGTCGTCCACGGCCCACACGTCGGGGCGTCCCAGCGAGAACATCAGGAACATCTCCGCTGTCCAGCGCCCGATGCCTCGCACCGGAATCAGGGCCGCGATGATGGCTTCGTCTTCCATCGACTCAAACCTCGACTGATCCAGACGCTCGTCCTCGATGTGAGCCGCCAAATCGCGCAGCGAAAGCACTTTGCCGCGCGACAAGCCGCAGGCTCGCAAGGCGTCATCCTCAGCCTCAAGTACTTGAGCGGGCCAGGGATAATCCTGATCGGGAGCCAGAGCAGCGAAGCGGGTGCATATGGCTCGCGCCGCGTGTACGGAAATCTGCTGGCCCATAATCGCGCCCGACAGAGCGCGCCAGGCATCGGGCTCGAAGTGCACATCGGGCGGCCCGGCCTGCTCAATGACAGAGGCCAGGTTTTTGTCGGCGGCGCAAAGCTGCTGCACGCCCAACGACCAATCGGTTGGCATAAAATTCTGTTCTCGAAGACGAGCGTAGGGATTTCAACCTGAAGAAACCGTTGAGGGAATTTAAAAAGCAAGCAGCGAAGTTCAGGCGGGGCTCGCGCCCTCTTCCAATCGCTTGTTCCTTGCAAGTACTTGCAGTCCCCAAGTTCGGCTGCGGTGAGAGATTGGAAGACGGCGCGAGCCCCGCCTGAGCCTTGCTACTTCAGCGTCTCGTCCAGCACCTGCTGCAGCCCAGCTTTGTCGAAGCCTTCGGAGCGCCAGATGATGTTGCCTTTCGCATCAATCAAAATATTGGTTGGCGTGGCGACGACGCTGTAATCGCCCGAGGCCTTGCGCTCGGGGTCGCGGGCGAGGCGGAAGCTGGGCTTGAACTGGCGCCTGAAGGCTTCAATGGCCGGCTCCTCGTCCTCGGTGTTGATGCCCACGACTTCCAGGCCCCTGGCTTTGTAGCGCTGATACAGCTTTTCGAGCTGCGGAAACTCCTCGCGGCACGGCGGGCAGCCCACGAACCAGAAGTTGAGCAGCACAGCACGACGGTTCTGGAGCGCGCTCTGCAGCGACACGGGCTTCTGAGTGGAATCGAGCAGCTCGAACTGAGGCGCCGCCGCAGCCGAGACGCGCCCGCTCATCGAGCGCTGCGCCACCGAAGAAACCACAGCCGAAGCCGCAATCGCCACTAAACCCACAATCAACAACGAACTCAGCTTCATAAGACAAGGAAATTCACCACGGATAGACACGGATGGAAACCAGCGATGGATGGAAGAATTTTCTCATCCATCACTATTCTCTGTGTCTATCCATGTTCATCGGCGGCTAATTGGAAAGCTCTTCCATCTGCGCGATAACGCTCTCGAAGACATCCAGCGCTTGATGGATCGGGCCAGACGAAGCCATGTCCACTCCGGCTCCGCGCAGCAAGTCAATGGAGTTCTGGCTCGAACCGCCGCGCAGGAAGTTCAAGTAGCGCTCTACGGCAGGCGCGCCCTCCTCAAGTACTTGGGCCGACAGAGCCGCCGCTGCTGAAAGGCCCGTGGCGTATTGATACACGTAGAAGTCGTAGTAGAAGTGAGGAATGCGCGCCCACTCAATGGCCACCGACTCATTGACCTTGACCTCGGCTCCGTAGAACTCGCGGTTGAGCTGCAGGTACATCTCGCTCATCGAATCCGCCGTCAGAGCCTCGTTGCGCTCGACCGCCTCGTGAATCTTGAGCTCGAACTCAGCGAACATGGTCTGGCGATAGAGCGTGGTGCGGAAGCGCTCGGCCCAGTCGTTGAGCAAGGAAAGCTGCAGCGGCTTGTCCTGCTCAGCCTTGGCGCGTTCGAGCAGCAGGTGCGTGAGCAGGTTCTCGCTCAGGGTGGAGGCGACCTCGGCCACGAAGATGGTGTAGCCCGAATACACATAGGGCTGAGCCTGCCTGGTGAAGAACGAGTGCATCGAGTGCCCGAACTCGTGCGCCAGGGTGAAGGCCGAGTCGAGCTTGTCCTGCCAGTTCATCAGGATGTAGGGCGCGGTGGCGAAGGAGCCGTTCGAAAACGCTCCCGAGCGCTTGCCCTCATTTTCGAGCACATCGACCCAGCGCTCAGTCAGGCCGCGCTTCAGTCCGCTCAAGTACTGCTCGCCCAAGGGCTGCGAGGCTTCCAGAACCATGGCCTTGCCCTCGTCATAGGAAGCGTCCTGATTCACGGCCTCGACCATCGGGACATACAAGTCCCACAGCTCCAGCTCATCCAGCCCGAGCAGCTTCTTGCGCAGCCGCAGGTAGCGGTGCAGAACCGGCAGGCGCTCGTGCACCGTCGAGATCAGGTTGGTGTACACCTCGGTCGGGATTTCCTTGGGCTTGAGCGCGGCTTCGAGAGCCGAGTTGTATTTGCGCACCCGAGCATCGAAGGCGTGCGACTTGATGAGCCCGGATAAATTCGCGCCCAGGGTGTTGCGCCAGGTGTGATACGAGCCGTGCATCAGCTTGAAGGCGCGCTCGCGCACCTTGCGGTCGCGCGACTCCAGGAAGTTGATGTAGCGGCCCAGCGAAAAGTCCACCAAACGCCCTTCCTCGTCCTCGATCTGCGGGAACTTCAGGTCCGCGTTGTTGAAGAGCGTGAAGACGTTGTAAGCGTTGCCCAGAGGCTCGTAAGCCTGGGCCAAGACAGCTTCGACCTCACCCGAGAGCGTGTGCGGGCGCGCGGCTTCGAGCTGATGGAAGTAATAGGCGTACACCTTGAGCCCAGCCTCTTCTTCCACCCAGCGCTGGAGCTGAGCCGGTTCCAAAGTTAAAATCTCGGGCTCAATCCAGGCTGTGGCGGCGGCGCGGCGCGTGCCCAGGTTGTCGATGCGGTCGTCGCGGGCCTGCGATTGGGAGTTGCCGGTGTCTTCGGAGTAGCGCAGCGAGGCGTAGGAGCGCAGCTTGCCCAGCGCGATTCCCGTCGAGTCGCGGTGCTCAAGTACTTGCAGCAGGCGCGCAGAGCCTTGAGCCAGCGTGTTCTGCCACGGGGCGAAGTCTTCGATCTGCGCTTCGAGGCGCGCGAAGTCGGCTTCCCAGCCATCGGGCGCGGCGTAGATGGGATCTAAGTTCCAGGTCAGTTCGTGGGGCACTTCGGCTCGCTTGAGCACGGGCTTCTGCAGGTCTGTGGACACGGGTTTCCTCTGAAAGCGAAATATAAGCTGAAGAGGAATTTACCGTTTTTGCGTTCCCGCTGCCGCTTCAAGTACTGGAGCGGCCTTGAATGTGGCGGGCGGCTTGCTATGCTGGCGAGCATGGAAATTATTCTCGAAGTCACGCTGCTGCTCTCCCAGGGCGAGACCGAAGACGATGATGAGGACGCTGTTGAGCTGGAAAAGCGTTTAGAGCTTCCGTTCGCGCCCTACGAGAACCTGGATCTGCTCCTGCCCGGAGCGAGCCAGGCCCTGGCCGATGTGGACGAGGACGAGCTGCAAGCCATGGCCGAGTGGATCACGATCTCACCCGAACTGGCCGCCGGCATCTTTCACATTTCGCGCGTGGCCTTTGACGTGGAGCAGAACCGCTTCCTGGCCGAGACCGACTCTATCCAGACCGAGGAAGCCATGCCGCAGGACATCGAGAGCTTTGCGCAGCACCTCGTCACCACCTTCGGCTTCACGCGCCGCGAAGACCCGGACGAAGACGCTTAGCTTGACCCAAGCAACAAGCCTCAAGCAACAACAGCCGCCTGCAAGTACTTGCGGGCGGCTGCTTGGTTTGTATGGTTGATGTTAATGGCGTGTTCTCTGGCCCAGAGTGCTGATGCGTAGAAAGGTCAAACGCTGCTGCGCGTCGCTCCAGAAGGCGGCGCGCTCGCCGTTCTGGACAAATCCGACGAAGCTCCAACTATCGTCGAAGCCCTCCATGTGCCGCGCCTGCAAGCGCTCCCGGCGCAACAGGCGCCCACTGTGTGCGTCCACAAGCAGGAAGGTTTGCCAGAAGGGAAGCGTAGTCCGCCTGGAGGCCTCGGCTGTGGGCGGCTCGGGTTGAACGGCTTGATCTTGAGCCAGTAGCACATCCTGCGGGGAGATGCCCAGCACAGTGGCGTCCTTGAGCAGCGGCACTGGGTGCACCCTCAGCGTGGCTGAGCTGGAAACGCCTGTGACCCTGAGCGGGTTGCCGAGCCCCTGAGAGCTTCGGATCACCCACAGCGTGCGCCCATCGTGCGTAAAGCCAAGAGGGTACACGCTGGATTCGTGGCCGATGATGCTGCGGGCGCGCACTTGGCCGCTGCGGGCGTTATAAATCACCAGACCCGACCCTGCGGTTCCCACCGCGATGAGCAGGCCGTCACACGAGAAAGTGGGGCAGATGAAGGCTGGCGCGCCTGTGGGATCAGGTTTAGCCAGCTTGGTCGGCAGGGCTGGCTCCGGGCGCAAGATCGACGCGCTGTGGTTGACGGTGAGCGTGCTGCCGCCTTCTGTGCGCGCCTCGGAGACATCTACCGCAACAAAAGCCACGTCACCCGCAGCGTCGATGTCGCTGACCTTGAGGATGCCGCCTCGAAGTCGGCCCAGGTTGAGACGTTGCGCTTTGTGCAGGCGCAGGTCGCACCACCAGACATCGTACAAGGAATCACGTGTGCTCACGGCTTCTCCTGCAAGCACGAGGTAGCGTCCATCACAGGAAAAGGCCCAGGCTCGGCGCGGAAGGGTCGCTTCAGTCGGGTCTTCGCCCGCTCTTACAGAGGCTTCGGGCGGTAGGAAGGCCGCTTCCTGCCCGCGCTCCACGTCCCATAGGCGTAGCACATCGTAGCGCTCGAATAGCAGGAACTTCCCATCAGGAGCGAAGAAGATTGGCCGTGCGCCCTCGGAAAGAGACAATCTCGCCAGCGGCTCCAGATCATGGCTAAGTTGGGGCTTGGCGCCGGGCGTTGCCAGGCACGCTCTGTGGCTCGCGCTCAGCAGCGAGCCCGTAAGCATCAACAGTAGGAACTTCTTCATCGACCTTGTTTTGACTTGCGGCTGACGTCAACCAGCGCCCTCATCGCCGCACGGCAACGCTCGCTTCTCCCTCGTCCTCATCCACCAGCCCAGCGAAGCCCAGCAGGTTGAAGATGTTGGTTATCTCCGCGCTCATACCTTCGATGACCAGCCGCCCGCCGCTTTGCCTCAGCTGCCGATGCGCGGCCATCAAAAGCCCGAGCCCAGTCGAGTTAATGGACTTGAGCCCTTGCAGCTCCAGCTTAAGAAAGAGAGCGCCCTGCTCAACAGGCCGCGTCAGCTCCTCCTCGAAGACGGCGAACGTGCTTACATCGACCGAGCCTTCAAGAGTGAGGACGCGCCAAATGTCTTCGTCGCGCGTAGTGGTTTGGAAGCGGCTCTGTGGCATGGTTCGTGTCGAAGATTGCGCTTAGCAAGTACTGAGATGCTTCAGCTGGCCTTGATGGACTTGGGCTTGAGTTGCCACGTCATGTTCTGCGCTTGCTCGGGGCCTATCAGCCTGACGTGGCCGTCCGCGAAGCCGATCACCGCCTTGCCGCCGAAGCGGAACAGGGGCTTGCCATCGGGCCCCGCTTCGTAAACCGCGACGGTTTGCGCGGGCTCGTCCAGGTCCGCCAGGCTCTTGCCCGCGAGAGTTGGGTTCACCGTGTAGGCGAGGGGCTTGTCTTCGTCCACAGCCGGAGCCTGGAAAACTTGCTCGCTTTTGATGTAAGGGAACACCTTGTCGTGGAAGTTGGCTGTGGTGAAGGCGAACTTCTCGTCGTAATCCTGGGTGAGCTGTATGATGCCCAGCAGTATCTGCTTGACATTGCTCATCGAGCTCAGCGCTACGGAGTGCATCAATAGAGCATGGGGCTGCACCATCGCCCGCGCCCAGGTGTTGAGGAAGCCGTCCTCCTCGCTCTGAGCCGCGCGTGCGGCGGCTTCGATGGCCTGGGCTTGAGCTTGAGTGCTGCCATCCTCAGGCGCTTGAGGCCTGGGCGGAGCCGGACGCGCCACGATCTTCCACTCGCCGTTTTTACGCAGCTGCATCGAGACGCGTTCGATGAAGGTGCTCTTGCTTTGCAGCAACGCGTCGTCGCTCATCAGGCCTTGAGCTCGCAGCGACACGGCCACGCGCGCCATGAACTCAGCCTCGCCCTCAGCGGGTTGTTCGAAGAGCGGCGTGACTTCCAGGCGCGAGCTGGACGGCGCCTTCTCCTGCCTGCTCTGCAGCCTCTTGAGGTCAGCGCTCGCTCGCCCGCCCTCGACGCATCGTGCGGCCAGCGTCAAGTTGTTGTCGTTGATCGCCATCGCGAACTGCTGCAGCGTTCCCTGCGGCGTGTGGCGTTGCTCGGCCTCGCTCTTCAGTTGCTCGGCTTCCATCTGCTGCCTCTGCTGCTCGGGCGTCTGGCCAGGCGGCGCAACGGGCAGAACCGTGGCGGGCGGTTGCAGCGGCTGCGCCCACGCCGATTGAGTTGAAGCAGCCACGACGCACAGCGCCAAGTACTTGAAGTGTTTCATTCGCTTTCTGTTTTCCTTTTCGCCATTGGATGCAGCCAGTAGCAGGCAAAGTTCGATGGCTCCGTAGTCGATCAGGGCGCTTGGGGCGCGGCGTCTGGGGCCTGCGGTGGAGCCTGCCACTTTAGCTTGGCGGCTTGCTGGGGCGTCACGAGCGCGACGCTGCCGTCCGCGAAGCCGATCAGGGCTCGGCCTGCGAAGCGGAACAGGGGCTTGCCATCTGGCCCGCCCTCGTACAGCGCTACCACAGGCGCGGGCTCGGCCTGGAACCTGGTCAGGCCAGCCAAGCCGGGGTTGAGCGTGTAAGCGAAGGCCGCCGCCTCGTCGATGGGAGGCGCCAGGAAAAGCTCCTTGTTCCCGGCATAAGGCAGCAGCTTCTCGAAAAAGTCATCCGTGCTGAAGGCGTATTTCTGACCGTTGTTTGCGGCCAGCCGCGTGATGCTCGCGAGCAGCTGTTTGAGGTTCTTGATCGAGGCATCAGCGGCGGATTGGGCCAGCAGCGTACGTGGCTGAGCCACGATGCGCGCCCAGGCGTTAACCCAGCCGTCGCCTTCGCCCGCCCCGGCTTGAGCCAGAACTTCGAGCGCCTGAGCCCGCGCCCGCTCGTCACCGGTGGCCGAAGCCGCTGTTGCCGCTGCCTCAAGTGGAGCCGGAGCCGGGCGCGGCACGATCTTCCACTCGCCGCTCTTATCGCGCCGCATCGTGACGCGCTCGATGAAAGTGGTCTTGCTCTGGATGACCGCGTCGCTGCTCAGAGGCTGGTCCTGCAGCAGCGGAGTGCTTAAGCGCAGCGACACCACAATGCGCGCCTCGAACTCGTTGCCAGCCGCCAGAGCCTTGCCCGCAAGGGGCGTGATGCCCAGGATCAGCGGACCAGGCAGGCGCTTGAGCAGGGTTTCAAGCCTGCTCAGGGGCTCAACTCCAGGCTCGCCCTCCACGTTGCCAGCCGCCAGGCCCAGATCCGGGATGTCGATCCCCTGCACGAACTGCTGCAACGCAGTGTCGGGAGAACGTCGCTCCAGAGCCTGGCGTTCGCGGATTTCCTGCTGGGGATCCAGTACCGTTGTCTCCTGAGTTCGCTCGGGCGGCTGAGCCCGCGCCGCAGGAGCCACGGCCAGTCCAACCCAGCCGCACACCGCGCACGCCGTCAAGAACTTGCGTCCAATCATGGTCCGAGTATGCCCAAGCCAAACAAAACCGCCACGCCTCAGGAAGTTGTGGCGTGGCGGCTCTGGATGGCTTCGATCAGGCTCTTGTTGGCCTGAGGGAACTCGTGGGCGTCCAGCTCGTGCGGCTCAAGCCACGCGATCGACTTCGATTCAATGGCTTGCGCCTCGCCGCTTTGAACCGAGCAGTCGAAGGCGTGCATCTCAATCGAGCGCTCGGGATAGGCCCAGCGAATCACGGAGTAAGGTGCGCCCACAAGTACTTGTAACCCGGTTTCTTCCAGAATCTCGCGCACGGCGCATTGCTCGGGCGTCTCGAATTCTTCCAGCTTGCCGCCTGGAAACTCGCGCATTCCGGGCGCGTGCGAAGCCGAGTCCAGGCGACGCGCCACAAGTACTTGCAAGCAGCCTCCAGCTTCGCGCCACACAATGCCCACCGCCAGCTTCAAGATCATCTACGGCTAATGAATCGGGCGCAGGACGAGGCCCGTGACGAGCTTGGGGAAGAAATACGTCGATTTTTGCGGCATCTTGTCGCCTGCTGCTGCGACTTGCTGCACCTGAGCCACGGGAGTGGAGCGCATCAAGAAGGCCGCGCCGCCACCGCTTTCTACCTTCGACTGAGCTTCGTTCGAGTCGATGGTGTAAGCGACGTGAGTCCCAGCCGCCAGCTCCTCGGGCCCCACGCCCAGCAACTGGTGCAAAACCAGCTCGTGCAGAATCGACACGTCCAGGTCGCGGTAAGCCGCGCTCTTGGACTGATTCATCGCGGCCTGAGCCGAGCCTTCGGGCTTGAGCTGCAGCAGCAAGTACTTGTCGCCCACAAGCGCCCCGAAGCGGCCGGGATGTGAGGCGAACTGAGCCTCATCCAAGGCCGCTTGCAGCGCTTCCAGGTCGCGCTCCTGACGCACCTCGAAGTGCTCAGCCAGGCCACCTTCAAGGTTTGTGATTTGACCTTGATCGGCCTTGACGACGCGGTGCGTGGGCAAGACGATCAGGCCCTCGTCTGAGGTCGAGACGCACATCATCAGGACGTAATTCTCATCCTCGTCGCCTGTCCACGTCTTGCCCGAGGCTTCGGCCTGAGCACGGCACTCGTTGCGGAAGTTGAGCGCGGTTTCGTAGCGATGGTGGCCATCGGCGATCAAGATCGCTTCGTCTTCCAGCGCGGCGACGATGGCATTCACGACCTCATCGTCCTGCACCTTCCACAAGCGGTGCGCAACGCCCTCGGCATCAGTTGTCTCGCACAGTGGCTTCGCGGCGGCGATGTTCTGCAGCAGGCGATCGACCCAGCCGTCAGAATCCGAATACAAGCCAAAGATTGGGCTGGTGTTGGTGCGAGTCGCGCTCAGCAGCTTGAGCCTGTCGGCCTTGGGGCCACTCAGCGTGTGCTCGTGCGGCTGCACGCCCGCTCCGAACTCTTCGAGCTTGAGCGCGCCCAGCACGCCGCGCCGCGACAGACGCTTCTGCGAGCCAGGAACGGTGAACTCCTGCTCGTAAAGATAAAACGAGGGGTCATCAAGCACAAGTACTTGCTGCTCGCGCCACTGGTGGAGCAGTTGGGCGCAGGCTTGATACTGCTTATCCTCGGCGTCGCGCCCGTAGGGCGCGGCCAGCTCCACGCGCACGATGTTGAACGGCGAGCGCGCGATCAGCTCGTCGCGGGCCGCGCCCTTGATGACATCGTAGGGCGGGCACAGCACATCGGCCAGCTTGACCTTGTCGCAGTTGTAGCGCAGCCCGGCAAAGGGAACAAATTCAGCCATAGTAATGAGTTTTCAACCCGCCAACTTTCAGGCCCGCTGAGGGAGAGCTGCAAGTACTTGCAGCGAACACACCTTCTCAGCGGCCTTTCCTGAAATACACCGCAGCAAATTGCGCCTACGCCATCGACTTGAGCGCATCGGCTCGCCCGCGCGCAATGGTCAAAGTGTCCGATAGAGCCGCATCGTCCTCAATAGTCGCGCACAGTTCTTCTTCGCCGTTACGCGCTGCGGCAGCCAACTCACGCGGGCTCAGCGGGCCTGAGTAAAGCGTGGGCTCGCGTGTGGGCCTGGGCTGGCCAAGCGCCTGGCTCAAACGAGCGGCCTGAGCGCCTACATCTGCGGCCATCGCCTCGATTGTGGCCCTGTGCGCGGGCGGCGCGGCGTCTGAAAGAGCCGCGTACAGTACTTGCAGCTGGCTCAGCTTCTCGCTGGCTTCTCTGGCGCGCCCGCCTTGATGCGCGCCTTGCAGATGCGTCTCGACCAGTTGATCGGGCGCGGTTTTCCTCAAGTCGATGCCCGTGATGGAAGGAGGAACTTCCAGGTTCATCAAGTCCAGCAGCGTGGGAGCTACATCCGCCAGACGCCCGCCCGAGCGCAGCTTAGCCTCCTCGAAGCCGTGCCCAAACAGAATGCAGGGCACGGGGTTCGTGGTGTGGGCGGTGTGAGGGCCGCCTGTCTTGGGGTCGATCATCTGCTCGGCGTTGCCGTGGTCCGCGATGATCAAGCATGCGCCTCCGGCTTTATCAAGGGCTTCCAGAATACGCCCCAGGCTTTTGTCTGCGGTCTCGACGGCTTTAATAACTGCGGGCAGCGAGCCGGTGTGACCGACCATGTCGGGGTTGGCGAAGTTGAGCACAATGAAGTCGAACCGCCCGCTTCCAATGGCCTCGACTGCTTTCGCGGTCAGCTCGCGGGCGCTCATCTCGGGCTGCAGATCGTAAGTCGCGACCTGAGGCGAAGAGGCTAAGATGCGCTCCTCGCCGGGCCAGGGCACCTCGACTCCGCCCGAGAAGAAGTAGGTGACGTGGGGATACTTCTCGGTTTCGGCCATGCGCAGCTGCGTCTTGTGCGCTTTGGCCAGGGTTTCGCCCAGCCCGTCGCGCTGCTCGCGCGGCTCGAAGGCGATCGGGCACGGCAGCTCCTTGTCGTAGCGCGTCATCGTGACCCACAGCACATTGGGCCGCGTAGCTCGATGGAAGCGCGCGCGCTCCCTGTCCTGCTCGGGCAAGGTTTCTCGGTCAGGCAAAGCCTTGTCGAAATCTTTGTCCACAAAGAGCTGCGTTAGCTCTCTGCCCCGATCCGAGCGGTAATTCCAGAAGATCACTGCGTCGTCGTCCTCAATGCGCGGGCGCGGCTTTCCCTGCGCGTCGCAGATCACGGTGGCGTGGATGAACTCGTCGGTTTCGCCGCGCTCGTAGCCCATTCGCAGAGCCGAGAGAACATCAGGCGCGCGAAAGCCCTTGCCCTGGGTTAAGCACTCGAAGGCTTCCTCGACGCGGCTCCAACGCTTGTCGCGGTCCATGGCGTAGTAGCGCCCGATGATTGAGGCAAAGGCTCCCACGCCTGTTGTCACCATCTCGCGCAGCACGCGGGCGAAGAAGCCCGGCGCGGAATCGGGAGCGGTATCGCGGCCATCGGAAAAGGCGTGCACAAGTACTTGCTCGCCGCTCAAACCTTCGCGCGCCGCCATCTGCAACAGAGCTAAATAGTGCGTCTCGCTTGAATGCACGCTGCCCGAAGAGAGCAGGCCGATCAGGTGCAGCTTGGTGTTGTTCTGCTTGGCGTGGCGCATGGCCGCGAGCAGGTTCTCGTTTTGGAAGAACGAGCCGTCGCCAATCGACTGGTCGATCAAGAGCGAGTCCTGCCACACGATGCGCCCGGCTCCGATGTTGAGGTGCCCGACTTCTGAGTTGCCCATCACATCGGGCTGCAGCCCCACATCGCTGCCCGAGGCCGCGAGCTGGGTGTGCGGGCACTCGGCCCAGACGCGGTCGAAGGTCGGGGTATCGGCCAGTAGGACGGCGTTGCCTTCAGCAGAATCGGACAGGCCCCAGCCGTCCAGAATCACGAGCATCACGGGGCGCGGCGCGGGCGTGGAAGAGTTCATAGCCGAAGAAATAAAAGCAGTTAAGGCTTGCTGACCGGAGCCGCCACAACCGCAGTCGATGGTGCATTGGAAGCAGGTGGAGATGAGGCGGGTGGAGCGGAAGCGGGTGCTCCGTTGGCAGCGATGGCTTTGTCGAAGGGGGTTTGAGCTGGCGAAGCGCCTGAAGTGCCTGGTGCGGGAGCTTGCGAAGCCATGTAGTGGGCGAACTCGCGCAGGCGAACGGACTGCTCGGGCGAAAGCTGGGTTGAGGGGCGGGCCTGCTGCACCCTCCTAATGGCGTCCATGGTGGAAGCGCCCTGAGCAATTAGATAGCAGGCGCACAAAAGAGGAGCGCGTCCCTGCCCGGCCTTGCAGTGCACGAAGACGCGTTGCCCGCTGCGAATGGAGGCCTGTACGAAAGCCACGCCTTGAGAGAGCTGCTCCACTGAGGGCGCGCGTCCATCGGGAGCGGGCAGCCACAGATAGCCATCGAGCTTCTCGTCGGGCGAGAAGACATCCTGCTGCTCCTCCTGCATATTGACCACGACCGAGACGCCAGCCTGGGAAAGAGCGACCCAGTCGCGCGGCCCAATCTCGCCGCCCAGCAGCAGAGACTGTCCAAGACGACCGCAGGTGAGCGTGCCATCGGCGTCCACGTTGTTCCACGGCGAGCGCCGACGCCGTCCCCCACCCAGAAATCGCAGCCAAGACATTTCAGCCGCAGTTTAAGAGTGTCACGAAGAAGCGGCAAACACTCGCGTGCGCTTGCCCCCGTGCGCCCGGCCAAAGCGATGGCCGCCCACAAGTACTTGAAGGGGTCGCAGCAGCCCACCTCAGGCGAACACAACGCTTCCCCAATCTTCCACCTCGGGCTCAGGCGAAGTTCTGGCGAAGGCTTCGGACTGGTCCACTTCGCGTGTGACTTCTTCATCCAACTTGGCGAAGTCGTCCAGGCTCATGTCCATGGCCAGGCGCAGCTTGACGATGCAGTCGCGCTCGCGCCACGAATCTTCCTCGGCTCGCGTGCGGTATTCGCGCTTGTCGCTCTTGGAGTGGCCGTAGTAGCGATAGGTGTGCGCTTCCAGAAGCGTTGGCCCCTCGCCGCTGCGAGCCCGCTCAGCCGCTCGCCCAAACGCTTCGCGCACCGCAAAGAAATCGGTTCCATCGACCACCTCGCCCGCGATGCCGTATCCAGCGGCGCGGGCCGCGATGGTCGGGGCAGCGAAGGCTTGCGAAAACGGCGTGCTCATGGCGTATAAGTTGTTCTCGCACAGGAAGATCACCGGCAGCTTCCAGATGGCGGCCATGTTCAGGCTCTCGTGGAAGGTGCCTTGATTGGCTCCGCCTTCGCCGAAGAAGGAGACGACCACGTTGGGCTTGCCTCGCATCTGCAGCGAGAGCCCGGCTCCCGTCGCGATGGGCAGGCCGCCCGCCGTGATGCCGTTCGAGCCCAGGAACCCAACCGAGTAATCCGCCACGTGCTGCGAGCCTCCGCGCCCCAGGCTCGGGCCACCGACCTTGCCCCACAGCTCGGCCATCAGCGCATTGGCACTGCCGCCCTTGGCCAGGAAGTGTCCGTGGCCACGGTGCGTCGAGGTCATCAAGTCGTCTTTGGTTAAGACTGAGCACACGCCCACGGCGACGGCTTCTTGCCCGGCGTAGAGGTGCGAGGTGCCCTTGATGTTGCCCGAGGCGAACAGGTCGTCCAGCCGCTCCTCGAAGCGTCGGATCAGGAGCATCATGCGCAGGTGAGGCAAGAGTTCAGCGTTCATGGGAAGTTCTCAATGATCAGCTGTCAGCTTTCAGATGGAGGCGTCAAGTACTTGATGTTTCTACCTGAACCTCAAAGTTGAGCAGCAGAGCCAGGGTTCCATTGGCGCCGCCGCAGTCGCCGAACTGAGCCCTGGCGCGCTCGATGCTCGCCGTCTCGAACCACTCGTCGCTGACAAGGGCAAGTACTTGAGCGCCCCGAGCGCGCGCTCGCTCCTTGGATTCGAGCACGAAGAAAGCCGAGGCCTCGCTCAAGTTATTCTGCGGCTCGCAAGCCTGGCGCGTGGGTGTGAGGGCCTCAACTCCGCCGCACAGCATGGCCTCAGCGTGGCCCAGGCGGATGGCATCGAAGGCGAGCTGAACCGCGTCTAGGCCGGAATTTGAATCGTGGCAGTAGGTGCCGTGGTGCCCGCGCAAGCCGAACTCAATGGCGCACAGCGAGATCGGTGAGTTGAGATACGAGTGCGAGAACAGAATCGAGTTGGCCTTCTCGACGCCGCGCTGGGCCACCGAATCCCAGAAGGCGCGCATGGTTTCCAGGCAGCCGTCGTGCGTGCCCAGCGCGATGCCGAACTCATCGCCATCTTCCACGGGCCAGGCTTGAGCTGAGGCCTTGAGCGCCTGGGCGCAGCCTGCCAGAGCCAGAGCCGAGCAGCGATCCAGATACGTCTTGGACGATTCCAAGTACTTGCCGAGCGCGAAATCTGTAATCGCGCCTCCGCTAAAGCTGCCCTGAGCAATTGGTGGCTCGCCCGCCCGAAAATCGCCGCGCGCCGTGATCGCGGCGTCGCCTGTTAAAACCACTTCGCGCATAGTTGCCTTGCCTCGTCTCACACTTCAAGTACTTGCAGGCTTCAAGATTCCTAAACCACGCGCAGCACCAGGCTGGTGTTGTTGCCCCCGATGCCCGACGAATTCGAGAGCACTGTTTCGACACGAGCCGAGCGCGCCTGGTTGGGCACGTAATCGAGGTCGCACTGAGGATCGGGGGTGCTCAGGTTCAAGGTCGGGGGCAGCAGTTGATCTTGCATCGCCAGCACGCAGGCGATGGCTTCCAGGGCCCCGGCTGCGCCCATGGTGTGGCTGGTCGCGGCCTTGATCGAGGACACGGGAACCGCTTTAGCGCGCTCGCCAAGCACCTGCTTGATGGCCTGGGTTTCGGCCAGGTCGTTGTACTGAGTTCCCGTGCCGTGCGCGTTGATGTAATCCACTTCCTCAGCCCCGATGCACGCGTCTTTAAGAGCGCCGCGCATCGCCATTTCAAGGCCTCGCCCGCCCTTGTCGGGAGCCGTCAGGTGGTAGGCGTTGTTGTTGACCGCGTAGCCCAGGGCCTGGCAATACGTCTTGGCGTCGCGCCGCTGCGCCGACTCCCAGGTTTCCAGCAGCACAACAGCCGCGCCCTCGCCAAACAGAGTTCCGTTGCGCTTGAGGTCGAAGGGCCGGCACTCCTCGGGCGCGATGGTGCGTAGAATAGAGAGGCCGGCCAGGGTCGAAAGGCCGAGCCCATCGTAACCGCCGCACAAGACGCGCTCGCAGCGCCCGAGCCGAAGCCAGTCCATCGCGATGCCCAGGGCGTGTGCTCCACTTGAACACGCGTTCGATAAGGCCAGGCGCCGTCCTCCGATGCCCAAGCTTCGGGCCACGAAGTCGAGCCCGCCCTCGGGCGAGAACTGGCGAAACGTCTCGGCATCCACGAGAGCGTTCGTGCTACCCCAAGTACTTGCATCTCCCGCCTCGCGCATCATCTCGGCAGCAGCTTCCCACGAAGCCGCGCCGCCGAAGTTGGTGCCCAGAATCAGGCCGCAGCTTTGTAACTCCTGGACGCTCAGGTGAGCATCGGCGATGGCTTCCGAAAGGGCGGCGAAGGCAAAGGCCGTGGCCTCGTCGCAGTCGCCCTCGTCTCCATACAGGCTCCAATCGAAGCCCTTGACCTCGCCGCCACGCGCGTTGCGCAAGCCCCGCGTGTCGATCTTCTCGATGGTCGCGATGCCGCTGTGCCCTCGCGACAGAGCGCTCCAGAACGAAGGCGCGTCCAGGCCCAGGGGACAAACGCAGCCCAGGCCCGTCACCACAACCGAAGCTCGTGCCTCAGAAGAACTCATTCCTTCCATTTTACTCCGCCTCCCGCGCAGCGAAACGGACAAGGAGAACTTAACCTGAGGGCGGGTATAAATGAGAAGGCGCATCTGCTTTGGCAACTTGGAAATTGTGCGCCGCTGAACAACAAGAAGAGGAAGAGGGCACCAAACTTGATCTTAGCTCCACATTCCTCCTCGACCGCTTCGAGCGTGACCTGTGGAGGTTCTTTTAGGAGCGCAAAGTTTTTGCTCCAGCAACACTTTTGAAACCAGAAGCTGGCATCTTTCTCTTAAGAGACGGCTTCTTCGCAGCACTTTCCGTCATTGTCTCGGGTCGCTTCAGCCGGCTGAGCCGGAATCGCAGAAAACAGCATGAACGCAGCACGACCGACCTTCGCCCTTCCCTTTGCTTCCGCCTCGCTTTCTCCCACGTCCGCCGCTCCCGCCGCGCCGCGCGAGAAGAACCGGGGCAAAGCGCGCCGTTCTAAAAGCGCCCTTCCGGTGCCCGTCTCCGCTGAGGCGGCGGGCGATGAATACAGCGCGTGCCTGGTTCAGGCGCGCATCTGCCGCGAGCAGGCTCAGGAAGCGGCTCGCCTCAAGCGCTTCCAGGCCGCCGTGGGCCTCTTCCAGACCGCGATCTCGCTCTGCCAGCGCGCCATGACGCTGCGCAAGGCCCCGCCTCCCCTGGAGCCTTGCGCTCCTGAAGCCGCCAGCGATGGTGAAGCGCGAGAGTATCTGCAAGTGCTGGCCGTCGAGATGAGCGCCTACGACGAGCTGGCGCGCTCGATGAACCGCCCTCTGCGCGACCACGGACGCTGAGACCGCGCCAACAAGCGCAAACGCCGCTGCAAGTACTTGCAGCGGACACGACGCTTGCTCAGAGTGGCTTCAGAGCGGCTCATAAAACCTGGGCCAGTCTGTCGCCCTCTTCCAAGCGTCGTGTCCGCTGAGCATCAAGCACGGGCGAACCGAGGCTGCAACACAGCGGGAAGATTGTAAGAGGGCGACAGACTGGCTTCCATTCTGGGGTTGCTCTAAGGCTTAAGCTCCCAGTTGCGCCCGAAGAATCCCGCAGCCAGAGTCTGGTTGGTGTTGTCCGAGGCGTCGCGGCGCTGCGAATAGACGGCCCAGTCGGGCAGCAAGTCCCACTTGTGGTTGAAGGGCAAGTAGGTGCCCCACAGCGGCCCGGACTGCACCACGATGAGCCTCTTACTCGACCACGGCGAGGCGTAGCAGAACAAGAGCCCCAGCTCGCGCGGCCTGGATTCAGAAGCGGGCGGATAGTTCCACCACACCGCGTTGGCTCCCACGTCCACCAGCAGAGCGTCCTGCTTGATGTCGCGTCCCGCCACTCCGTTCGCACTCGTCGCACCTGCCGCTTGCTTAACCGGAACAGCCGACGCGCGTGGCACGGTCAGCTCCGAGAGCGGAACCTGAGCGCCGAGGTGAGGCAAGAGCTTAGCGCCATCCCCGTTGCCCACGCGCACGCCTTGGGAAGTCCAGTGCAGGGGCAGCTTCGCGTCGGCTTCGCGGAGCAGCGAGTTCGACTCGGCGCTGCCAAAGAGCATCAGGTTGAACTCGGCTCGATCCTCTGGAGTGACCTGGGTGTCGGCCTTGATGCGAGGCGCGCCGTCCGCGTAATCCTGCCACTGAGCAGCCCAGGCGCGGGCGCGAACTTCATCCAAGTTGGGCGCTCCTCCCGCAAGTACTTGGGTGCCGTAGACGAGCAAAAAGGGGTCGCGCCAGGCGTTCTTGATCGGCCCGGCGCGGCGCGGCGACTTCGTCTGCGGCCAATCGCTTTTCAATGGAGCCGCAACATCGCGCCACGAGATCGTGCCATCTTCGGCTCGCGTGGCTTGGGCTGCCTTGCCGCTGAGATCCAGGCTCCACTTCGCGTCCTTGGGCAAGGCGGGTTTGAGCGTGAAGGCGGCCACGTTCTTGATCGAAACGCGCAGCAGCGTGCTCTTTTCGGCTGGGTTCGCTCCAGTGTTGATGACCGGAGACAACTGCACGTTGATCGAGGCCGGAACCGAGTAGTCGAGCCGATCCGTGATACGAACCCAGTAAGCGCCATCGTTGCGCGCGTTGCCCGAGGTGTAGCGCACGCGGCTTGGAGAAAATGGCGAGGTGAGGGGCGGGTCAGAAGCGATGTCGAGCGCGCGGCCTCCCATCTGGCTGGATGTCTGGACGATAGGCTTGTGGGAATGCACGCTCATCCACTTGAAGGCGGCTTCGTAGGCCCCGTTGTAGAAGTAGATGTAGTGGTCGCCAAAGGGAATCTCGCGGTAGGCGCTCTTGATGCCAAGCCCGCTCAAGGCCCTCACCATGCGCCTCGACTGCTCCACGTTCACGATCGCATCCAGAGCGCCGTGCTGGAAGAACAAGGGCAAGCCCGTCGCGTTCTGAGCCAGAGTGATGGGATCATCGGCGTCGTAGTTGATGCGCTTCCACGCGGGCACCGACTGGCGCTGCAGCCTGAACCACAGGTAAAAATCCGTGCGCGCCGACATCGGAGCCAGCCCAGCCCAGGCATCGGGATGATGCAGCCCAACCGCCCACGTCCCGAAGCCGCCCATCGAAGGGCCGCACAAAAAGACGCGGCTGGGATCAATCGAGTAATGCTGCTGGACTTCCTGAGCCACGCGCAGCACGTCGTCCTCGCCCACGTCCACGAAATCGGTGTTGCGCCTTCCGTGCGGCAGAACCAGCAGCAGCCCGGCCTTCTGCGCTGCTTCGACGGCGCTCTCATCGGGCAGCCAGGGGTTGATCTTGGAGACATCAGGCCCGTAGCCGTGCAGGAAAACCGCGAGCCCATACTTCTTGGTTGGCGAGTAGTCGCGCGGCACGACGACCCAGAAGGGCTGAGCCGAGCCATCATTGCTCGCGATGTAAGCTCGCTCCTGCAGCACCGAGAGCGTGGGCGAAACCGCGTCGCCCTGCGCCTTGGCCACCTCGTGGGCACGCTGCAAGACCCAGGGCAAGATGCGCTCGACCGCGCTCCTGTTATACAGCGTGCGCCCCTGGTAGCGGCCCGAAAGCACATCCAAACACATCTGCGCCTGCTCGATCTTGAAGCGCAAGAGAGGCGAGTTTTGCAAGTCGGCGGGCTGGCGGCCCTCGTGCGTGCTCGCCTTGAGAGCATCCAGATCAAGCTGCAAAGGCTTGATGTCCAGCGGCGGAGTAGGCGTGTAATCCAAGGTTTCGGGCGCGCCTTGAGGTGCTTCTCCTGGAGCGGGCTCGGCTTGAGGCATCTCAGGAGGCAGCGGAAGCGGCACGTCCTGAGCGTGAGCGGGCGCGGCAAGAGCAAGCGGCAGCAGCAGGGCGAGAGCGGGGAAGAGGCGCATCGGAAGAGTAGGGCCGGAGAAGCGGAGCAGAGCCTTGCAAGTACTTGAAGCTCTGCCTCGAAGCAGAAAGCGCAGTTTCACATCCTGAGCCCGCCGTCAACACCAAAAGTCTGCCCCGTAATATAGGAAGCTTCATCCGAGGCCAGGAAAACCGCCGCCGCCGCCACTTCCTGAGCCGTGCCAAACCGCTTCATGGGCACCAGAGCACGCTGAGCTTGAGCGCGGGCCTCGTCGCCCTCGGTCATGCTCGTCTCGATGAAGCCCGGAGCAATGGCGTTCACGGTGACATTAGAAGCGGCCAACTCGCGGGCCGCGCTCTTGGTGAGGCCAAGCAAGCCGGCTTTGGAAGCGGCGTAGGCCGAGCGCATCACGTCGCCGCTCTGGGCCGCGCGCGACGAGATGTTGATGATGCGCCCGCTCTTGTGGCGGCTCATGCTCTTCGCGGCGGCTTTGCTCAAGAGGAAAGCCGCCTTGAGATTCACGTCGCACACCTCGTCCCAGGCGGCTTCCGAAGTCATGGCCAGAAACGAATTTTTGAGGATGCCCGCGTTGTTGACCAGGATGTCCACGCGCCCCAACTCGTCCTGAGCCGCCTGCCACAAGGCCTTGAGCGCTTCGGCATCGCGCACATCGGCGCGGAAAATCGGCGCGCGTCGCCCCAAGTTTTGTATCTCTCTCGCGGTTTCTTGCGCCGCTTCCGCATTGGAGCCGAAGTGAACCAGCACATCCGCGCCCTGCTGAGCTAAAGCCAGGGCGATGGCGCGTCCTATGCCGCGCGAAGCTCCGGTCACGAGCGCCTTCTTGTGGGATAAGTCGAACATGATGAGCCCATGGCGCGTGAAGCGTGCCGTCTGAGGCACGTGGCCAGTGCTTCAAGTACTTGAAGCGGCACCTTGATTAGAGCCAAGCGTTGTGTGGCGCGAAGAAAGGTAGAGGAGACAGGCATGAAGGCATTGCGCGGGTTGTTCCCGCCGTTTGTAGGAGGCCGCATCGGGATTGGGCTCCTGGTGCTGCGGGTTGTGGTAGGGCTTGGCATCGCGGTTCATGGCTTTGGCAAGATCACCAACGCTACGGGCTGGATGAATCAACCTGGCAAGCCGCCCGCCGCGATTCCCGGCTTTATGCAGGCTCTGGCGGCCATGGGCGAGTTCTTCGGCGGCCTGGGCCTGCTGGTGGGGGCTTTGACTCCGATTGCGGCACTTGGCGTCATCTGCACCATGATCGGAGCGCTTTTGATCGCGCAACTGCCTGCGGGCCATCCCTGGATCTCGATGAAGCCGGGCGGCGATTCGTGGGAGGACGTGGGCTTCTACCTCTTCGGCGCCCTGGCCCTGATGCTGGCCGGGCCGGGCCTGTTCTCGGTGGATGCCGCCCTGTTCGGGCGCCGCAATGCCGAGCGTGATGAAGTGGCGCTGCCGGGCGAAAGAGTCCGCAGCCGAAGTTGAAGCCTTGCTTTAGAAGCGCCACTGAGTTTCTCTCAGTGGCGTTTTGCTTTGGCTGCAAGTACTTGTGTTCGGCCCCTTGAGGCTGCGTGTTAAAATCCCTGGCGTCGCTAATTGCCCTTTCATCGAAGCCATGACGCCCGCTTTCTCCGCCACCTCCCGTTCTTCCACTTCTTCACGGCCCAATCCGGCTCAGCGGCTGGTGTCGCGTGGGCCTCGGGCGCGCTGGAACACTTCGGCTCGCGTCGAGGGTGTTGACCGCAGCTTGGCGAGCGAGGTGGGAGTGTCTCCAGTGGCGGCTCGCGTGCTGCGCGGGCGCGGGCACGAGACAAAGGCCTCAGTCAGCCGCTTCCTCGAAGCCGAGGGCACCTTGCACGATCCCTGGCTCCTGCCCGACGCTGAGCCCGCCGTAGCTCGCTTGCACCGGGCCATCCAGAACCGGCAGGGCGTGGCCATCTTCGGCGATTACGACGTGGACGGCCTGGCCTCGACTGCCCTCATGCAGCGCACTCTGGAGCGCTTGAATGTGCCCGTGTGGTCGCGCATCCCCGAACGTGCGCACGGCTACGGGCTCAGCGTGGCTGCTGTTGAGGAAGCGCACGCGCGCGGCGCTCAGTTGCTGCTCACGGTCGATAACGGCGTGCGCGCGTTCGAGGCTCTGCAGCGTGCACGCGAGCTGGGGCTCGATGTCATCGTCACCGATCACCACGAGCCCGACGGCGCCAACTTGCCGCCTGCCCTGGCGATCGTCAACCCCAAGCGCGAGGACTCGCAGTATCCCTTCCGCGAAATCTCGGGCTGCGCCGTGGCTTACAAGCTCTTGCAGGCCTATCTGGAGCGGCACGCGCCGCGCCACCTGGATTCGTTCTCGGCTCGCTACGCTGACTTGGTGGCTCTGGCGACCATCGCCGATTGTATGCCCTTGCACGATGAGAACCGCGTGCTGGTGCGCGATGGTCTGCGCGCTCTGTGCGGCACGCGCAAGGCCGGGCTGCGCGCTCTGCTGCAGGTGGCCAATGTGCGCGCGAGCAACGGAATGCTGGGCGGCACTCAGGTCGGGATGTTCGTCTCGCCTCGCCTCAATGCGGCTGGGCGCATGGGCGAAGTGGGCAGCGCCCTGGACTTGCTGCTGTGCAACGACGAGGACGAGAGCCGCCGCCTGGCCCAAGTACTTGACGGCCACAACACGCGTCGCAAAGAGCTGGCGGGCGAGATGAGCCTGCAAGCCTTGCAGTTGCTCGATGAGTTCGATGTCGAGGGCGACGCGGCTTTTGTGCTGGCCCGCGAAGGCTGGGGGCACGGCATGGTCGGTCCGCTGGCCTCGCGCATGGTCGAGCGCCTGGGCCGCCCCGTGATCGTGCTGGCCATCGAGGGCGACATGGCTCACGGCAGCGGGCGCTCCGTCGGAGGCTTCGATCTGGGGCTGGTGCTTGAAGTCTCACGTGACCTCATCACAGAAGGCGGAGGGCACGCCGGAGCCTGCGGCGTTCACCTGCCCGCTGAAAACGTAGAAGCTTTTCGCGACCGCGTGCGCGAGTGCGTCGCTGAGCGCATGGGCAGCGAGCGCGTCGAAGCCGAGGTCAGGCCCGAGTGCATGATTGAGTCGCGCGAGCTGTCCTCGCAGCTGGTGAGCGACTTCGAGCGCTTCGAGCCCTGCGGAGCCAGCAACCACGAGCCCCTGCTCGGCATGATGGGCGCGACCATTGTGGACGGGCGCAACATCGGAGCCGGAGGCGCGCACCTCAAGTGGCGCGTCAAGCTGGGCGCTCAGGAGTTCGACGCCCTGTGGTGGTCGCCAGGTGACAAGGCCGATGGCTTCGGGCTCGGAGCGCGCGTGGATCTGGGCTTCACGCCTCAGCTCAACACCTTCAACGGGCGCACCTCCTTGCAGCTTGTCATTAAGCACGCGCGCGTGCACGAAGGCTGAGCCCAAGTACTTGAGGCAGCAGCTTGCCTAACCGCCATGAAAACCCGATTCCTCACCCACTCATCCCGCGCGCTAAGCTGCGCCGCCATTGTCCTGAGCGCCGCCTCGTTTGCGCGTGCTCAAGAAGAAGCGCCGCCCGCCCCGGTAGTTCCGCTGCGCGAAGGCGTGCGCGTGCCCTTCTCCGAGCCATCAGCGCTGCGTCCCGGCGACATCGCGCCCGCGTTCGCCTTACCGGATGCGGACAAGAACCTGATTTCCTCGCGCGCCTGGCTCGCTCAGCGCTCGCTGCTCGTGCTCTCGCTGAGCGATCCTGCTCCGCCAAATCCCGAGGCTGCCGGGGGCTATTTCGCCGGTTACCTCAGTGGGCCTCGGCCCGTGCCGAAGGCGCCTCTCTCGCCCGAGCAAGTACTTGCCGCGCGCCGCGTGGCCGAAGCGGTTCGGGGCGCGGCTCCTCGGCTGCAGAAGCGCGGCGTGGTGATTGTCGTCATTGCCGAAGGCGCTTACTTCGCGGCCATGAAGGACGCCCTGGGCGCCGATTTCAAGGCCTCGACCGTGCCCGAAGTGCTGGAGCCGACTTCTCCCGACCTATTCCTGCTGCGCGATGATGTGCCCCCATGGGTCATGCCCGATCCCGCCGCGCAGGTGCCCGGTCCGGTCTTGAATGATCCCGACTCGGGCTTTCAAACCAGCCACCGCGTATCCTGGAGCGCGCTGGTGGGACGAACCGAGAGCGGTGTTGCGCTCACGGCCATCGACAGCGCGGGCTTTGTTCGCCTCAACGAAGGCGTTTCGGACTTGCTCAACCTGGGTGCTCTGCTGGCCTTGACCGGAGATGTCACGCCTCAAGTGACGATCGGGCAGCCCGCGCCGGATTTTTCGATCCGCGACGACAACGGGCGCGTGCGCAGGCTGAGCGATCTGCGCGGGCAGAAGAACTTGATGCTGACGTTTTTCCCCAAGTGCTTCACGGGTGGCTGAGCGAATCACCTTTCGTCGCTCGGGTCCGAGCGCCTCGCCTTTCAATCCATCAACACCGAAATCTGGGCCGTGTCCTTCGATCCCGCAGAGGGCGAGCATGGGCAGCTGGCCTTCGCGCGCCAGTTGGGGCTCACCTTCCCGCTGATTCCCGATGTGGGCAAGAACTTGTCGATGCTGTATGGCTCGGCTCTTTCGGCTGACCAGCCCGCTCCGGCCCGCATGAGCGTGCTGATCGACCGCGACGGCATCGTGCGCTTCGTGGATCGCGCCGTGCAGGTGCGCACGCACGGCCCCGATATGCTGCTCAAGATGCGCGAGCTGGGCATGAAATAGAATTCAAGCTGCTGCAAGCACGGCTGCAAGTACTTGCAGCGGCTGCGCAAGACCAGATGAAGACGCCGCGCGATGAATTCTGGATGGTGCTCAAGGCCGCGCCCACTCTGATTTGCGTGGTCTATCTGCACCGCTGCTTTCCTCTGCCTTTTGCTCTGGCTCTGGTGGCTGGCCTTGCGCTGGGGCTCTCGCTCTCGCGTGCTCTGGCTCCCTTGACGCGGCGCCTGCTTGAAACGCGTTACGCCCCAGTTGTGGACTGGCGGCTGGGCGAGCACCCAACCGACTCAAGCTGCGGGGCGGCGATCTTCATCATCCTGGGCCTGCTCTTGTACAGCGCGCTCTTCGTGCGTCCCTCGGGCGGCTATCACGCCCACTCGATCTCGTCGTCGCCGCGCAGGGAAGCGCCTCCATCGAGCCAGACGCCAAAGGCCCGCTCGCACTCGGCGCGCGTGCGACACGCCCCAAGTACTTGAGGCAGCTCCTCCAGCCTGCGCGCGAAGATGCGGCGCGGGCGCAGAGCTTCATCCAGCACGTTGAGGTGCTCAGGTGAGGTGAGCTGAGCCAGCGATGCGTTCTCTCCGTCCCAATTGAGCCAGTCGCGCGCGGGCTGGCCGGGCGCGCGGCTCAGCTGAGCGCGGACGCCCTCATCGAGCAGGGCTTGCAAGCGCGCCAGATCTGCGCGCGCCGGTTGCAGCAGCTCCTCCAGAGGGCGCAGCTCAAGCCTCTGGCCCCAGCGCAGGCGGCAGGCCGGGCAGCAGGCGCTCCAGGCTCCGCCGCTTCCATCGTGCGAGCAGCGGCGGCTGCGCTCTTCTTCCAGCGCGATTCGAGCTCCACGTGCGCCCTCGAACGCGGCCATCTTCAACCCTTCCAGCCGAGCCAGCACGCGCAGATCATCCGAGGCCAGAGCACGCTCCACGCTGAGCCAGCGAGCCTGGGCGTTCTGAGCCGCGTGCCACTCCAAGTAACGAGGCACGAATGTATCTCGCCAGGCCTCGCACGAAGAGAGCAATTCCTTATCGCGCACGACTTCCTCGCCTCGCGCCAGGCGTTCGAGCAAAAGCTGGCGCTCTGAAGCCAGATCGGGCGGAGGCGCCAGCTCGGGATGGGTCAGGAAGGCGTGCGCCTGCATCAAGGCCGAGGCGCGCGCTTCGATCTGCTCGCGCCAACGTCTGGACTCGCGCCACGAGGCGAGCCAATCCTCCGAGGCCAGGCACGCGAAGTCACTCAGCAAAAGCGCGGCTGGCCGCCCAGGTTCGAGCGCGAAGATAGCTTCGGCTCGGCTCATGGCCTCGCTGAAGGCGCGCCACTGCTCACCGGAATGCCCAAGCTGCCGCGTCAGCTGGTGCGCCCGTGCCCTCAGCCCCTCGCAATCGAGCCGAGCCGCTTCGAGCCACAGCAGCAGGGCCGCGCGCGCCTTCTCCTGCGCCTCGAAACCTCCGCTCTCAGGCGCGACCAGAGCGCTCAGATCCACCGAGTTGTCCAACTCCGCAAGTACTTGAGCCGCTTGGCTGAGCGTGTGCCACACCTCGCGCTCGATGCGTTGGCCGCGCCTGACCGCGTGCACGCTTCTTTTGAGCGGCATCCCGATGCGGTTGGCAGGCAGAGGAGCGCCACGCGAATCCAGCGCCTGCCAGCGCCCATCGCGCAGCAGCAAGCACAAGGCGAGCCCGAACTGCTCGGGTCTCAGCCCCCACTCGTTCTTGGCGAACACGCCTTCCAACACGCTGATCGTCACGCTCGCCGAAGAAGAGGATGTTGGGGTGGAACGCTCCTCGCGGCTCGGGCTCGCCGCCTCGTCCCAAGTACTTGAGGCGTCAAGATCGGGCGTCGTGCTGGGCGAGCGGCTTGGCTCGTTGAGCGCGGCTTCCAGGGCTTGAATCAAGTCCTCGCGGCCCGTAGCGATGTGCCAGCGGCCCTCACGCTCGCGGGCGGCGCCCAGGGGTTCGGCGATGGCTCGCACCGCTCGCTCCAGCGAGGGCGCGAAGAAGGGCGCTTCCAGAGGGCGGCGCAGAGCTTCCAGGCACAGCTGATCCCCAACCGAAGGCGTCAGCACGCGAGCTCGTGGAGCCACGACATCGAAGCGCGCGAACACGCCTTCGAGAGCCCACTGAGCCGCGCCCTCGACGTGCTGAGCCCAGCCCTCGCCCAGCGCTAAATCTCCGGCGTCTATGGCCGCTCCGTCGCCCGCGATCAGCTCGCCTTCGCGCAGCAGGCGCACGCACACGCGCTCCAGAAGAGCCTCGCGCGCCTCCTGCTCCTGGGCGATGTGGTGCAGCACGGCCCGCCCTCGCTTGTTGTCCAGCAGCTGAGGGTCTTCACGCAAAAGCGCGCCCGCTGCGGCCTCGCGCGCCCGCTGCCACTCGTCCTCTAAAGGCTGGCGCGGCAGCCACAAAGCCACGCGCTCACGCCAGCGCTCAGCTCGTGCCCGAGGGCCGCGCCCCAACGATTCGATGAGATGTTCCAGGGCTTCGCGCGCTGGCTCCAGGCGTCCAAAGGGCGGCGCGATGAGCAAGAGCCAGTCGTCGGCCTGGCCTGGCTGAGCTAAAGCCGCGATGCGGTTGGCCGCCCATTCGACCTCGCTCTCCTCGCCGCTCCACAGGCGCCAGCACACGCCGCGCGGCGCGTTCTTCCAGGTGATGCCTTGCGACCTCAGTTCACGGGCCTCGCGCAAAGGCAGCAGGGACGAGCGGCAGCACGCGATGGCGTGACGCTCCAGTCGCTCGTCTCCGGGAGGAAGCTGCTCGATTAAGCCCCGCAGAGTCCGACGCGCCAGCTCGGAAGTCTTGAGCCCGGCGTCGATGGTGTAGCGGTCGCCGCCTTCTTCTTCCGAAGCGCGGCGCTCAACGGCCAAGTGCCCGCCGCGCGAGCGAATCCGCTCCAGAAGTACTTGAGCCAAGGCGTAATTGCCCTCGCGCAACCCGCCATCCAGGGCCAGAGCGTGGCTGAGCTGAGCCACATCGGGCGCGAAGCCCGCGACCTTGAAGAGCAGCAGCCCTTGCATCAGGCGGCGCAACAGAGGCACGTCCGAAGCCTGGCCCGCGATCTCCGCGATGTCGCCCTCCCACGAGCGCCACACCTCGCCCAGAGGCCTCAGCTCCACGTGCCCCTCGATCTCGGGCCACACGTAATTGAACAGCTCACTTAAGCCAATGCGTGTCGAAGCGGGCGCCTGAGCGTGAGCTTCCACGCTGTGCGCGCAGAACAAAGCCGCTGAGCGAGTGCGCGACAGAAAGCGCGCGACGACGGCTTCGAGCAGGGCCAGCATCGGCGGGTGGAAGGGCATCAGGCGCCGCCACTCGTCCTCATCGCCCTCGAAGCGGGGCAGCGCCTCAAGTACTTGCAGCCACGTCTCGTGCGCCACGGAATCGCGAGCCTCTTCATCTTCCACCTGAACCAAGCGCCGCTCGATGAGCGTAGGGATGTGGGCCAGAGACAATTGCAGGGTAGTGAAGCGGTCACGAATCTGGTGCAGCGAGTAGGTTTCGATGCCTCCGATGTCGTCCACTGTCTTTTGCAGCGCGGCCACGACGCACAGCGGCCACTCGTTGCCCAGGCGAGCGCGCTGGCCCAGGAACTGGAGAAAGGCCGCGTCGCTTTGCAGCCCTTCGTGCGAGCGCGAAGACAAAAACAGCGACACCTCATCCACGCCCAGCAGCAAGCCCTCGCGCCCAGCTGAGCGCAGCTTCTGGCCCAGCTCAGCCCACTGCTCGCGCCTCGCGGTGTTGGGCGCGGGAGCAGGCGGTTCCTCCAAGCCCTGGCGCTCCCACTCCAGAGCGATTTCGCGCCAGGCGATTTCCTCCAGGCTCCACTGAGCCGAAGCGTAATCGTCGAGCGAAAGGTGCACCACCAAGTACTTGCGGCCCAGCAAACGGCCCAGCAGAGGAGCCAGAGCCGGATGCGCTTCGCGAAAGGCGCGGTGCCCAGCGTGATCGCACAGCAGAGCCAGAACGCCCAGCAGATGGCTCTTGCCCGAGCCGAAGACGCCGTTGAGGAAAAACGCGCCTCCTCCTTGAGCCGTGCCCTCGCCTCCGTTCAGGGCGCGCAGCAAAACGTTCAGCGCCATCCGCGAGCGATCATCCACGCCCAAAAAGCCGCCCGTGAAGCTGTTGATAAGCTCATCCTCGGGGGCCTTGAGCGCGATCTGGCGCAGCTCGCGGACGGTGGCGGCTTGCACCACGGCGGGAAAGGCACGCGCGGAAACGATGTCGCGCAAGCACAGGGAAGAGGTCTCGATCATGGAGCCGAGAAGTTTGATTTCCTCAGCGCCAAGATGCAAGGTAGAGTTAGGCTGTCCTGACACCCGCGTGAGCCATAGCAGGCAGCGGAGACGAACCCGGCTTAGCTCAGCCACTTGGCAACGGCGTCTTCGGCTCGCTCTTGAATGTGCAGGTCGAAGTTCTCGGGCAGGTGAGGCGTGGGGTTGACGAAGACCGTAAGCGCTCCGTTGCGCCGTGCCACGCGCGCCAGATCCGAGGCCGGAGCGACCGTGGCCGAAGTGCCAAGCGCCACGAACAAATCGGCCCGAATCGAGGCCAGGCCCGCGCTGCCGATGACCTCGCCTTCCAAGGGCTCGCCAAAGAGCACGATGTCGGGGCGCAGGCCGCTTCCGCACTTGTCGCACGGCGGGGCCGAGCTAAAGGGGCGCTCGTCGCGGAAGGGCGCGGCGTTGGGGCAGCTTTCGTTCGTGCAGCGCGAGCGCAGCAGGGAGCCGTGCAGTTCGAGCACGTGGCGGCTTCCGGCCTTCTGGTGCAGCTCGTCCACGTTTTGCGTGACCAGCGTGAAGGTGCCGCCGCTCTCCTCAAGTACTTGCTGCCAGCGCGCCAGGCCCTTATGAGCCGCGTTGGGCTCAACGGTTGAGGCCAGGCCGCGCAGCACGCCGTAGATGGCCCACACGCGATCGAGCGAGGCGGGCAGGTTGCGTGCGTCCGAGGCCCACAGCCAGTCGTTGGGCATCGAGGGCAGCACGTTTCCGCTTTCGTCGCGGAATGTCGAAAGCCCCGAGGCCACCGAAACTCCCGCTCCCGTGAGCACGACCACGTGGCGGAACTGGCTGATGTTGAAGGCTGATGAAGTCATGGATAGATGTTTAGCGGAGCCCAACCCCTTGATGGAAGCGTTTGCTTGAGAAATCTTTGCACAAGCTCGCGCCTCGTGTGGCGTTACAAGTACTTGAGGCCCCACCCTGAGAACCCGCCCGTCCCCACAGCGTCCCGCCCGCACCTTTAACTTTGGATCTTGCTCCATACTTGCACCCAGTGCTTCTTTCTATGAACCGAACCCTTCTTTTCCCCGCCGCCCTCACTCTTGCCCTGGCCTGGCCTCAAGCGCCCTGGGCTCGGGCCCAGGAAGATTCTTACGCGCGCGGCCTGCGCCTGGCCCAAGCCGTGGCCGTGCCCGAGCAGGATCGCCCGCGCCGCTTCCTCATCGCCGACCAGCTGCTCGGGCCGCGCACGGCGGATCAAACCGCTCTGGAAAACGGGCTCAAGATGCACGCTCTGCTGGGCAGCAACACGATTTTTACGCGCGACTTCGGTGCTCTGGATGCTCAGGCTCCGGCTCTGGGCAAGAGATACGGGCTCAGCCGAGGCTGGCAGGCCGTGTATCGCCCGCTCAATGGCATCGACAAGGAAGGTGCTTACTTCTCCTGGAGCACGAGCGCACAGTCGCAGGCCACGGTCGCGAATTGGGCGCGACAGCAGGGAGACATCGCGCGCAAGGCCCAGCGCGATCCTGGCGAGGTCTCGCTCTTCCACATCGCCGATGAGCCGGGCTGGTATTTTCCGCTCACCTTCAGCGCGATGGTGGCTAATGCTCAGCGCATGGATCAGTTCCACAGGTACTTGCAGCGCAAGGGCCTGCGCCCCGCCGATGTGGGGGCCAACTCCTGGGACAACGTGCAGCCCATCGGCGCTTCCCAAGCGGCGGACCTGCCTTCGCGCCGGCTCTATTACTGGAGCGTGCGCTACTCAACCGAGTCGATCTCGGACGGGCTGCGCCTCTGGACGCGCTCTTTGCAAAGCGAGCTTGGCCCGCAAGTTCGCACCACGACCAACCTGAACAACGTGCTGGGCCGCTGGTACGCGCCCTCTCCTGGCGTGAAGTACAACAACAACCTCGACACAGGCCCCGATGCGGGCGAGGGCTTCCCGGACTGGCTGGATCTGGGGCGCAAGCGCGGCGTGACGGCGATGTGGAGCGAGGACTGGTTCGACGACAAGACCGCTCAGATGTGGACCATGACCGCCGACACCCTGCGCGCCGCCCAGATCGAAGGCCAGAATGCGCAGCCCCTCCAGGGCCAGGCTCAAGTACTTGACCGCGTGGGCACGGTGCACGTCGCCAAAGTCGATGCCGACCAAGACGCTCCCGAGTTCGGAGGCTACGTGGTTGGGCGCAAGATTTCCTCGACCTGGGGCGCTCGGCTCAAGGCCATGTCGCTGCTCTCGCGCGGCGCCAAGATTTTGCAGTGGTACACCTGGGGGCCGCACGAGCGCTTCGGTGATGGCTACTCCGACAACGAAGCCGCTTACGCCGCCATAGCCTCAACCAACCGCTTGATCGGACGCTCCGAATCGCTGCTGTACCCTGGCCGCCGCGCCCAGAGCCGCGTCGCCATTCTGCTGCCCCAATCGGCTTACGCCTGGGACAGAGCGCCCGCCCTGCCTTTGTATGCCCACGAGATCCGCGGCTTGCACCCGGCTCTGACCAACAACGGCTGGCCCGTGGACTTTGTGGACGAGACCAACCTGGCCAACGGCGACCTGGCCGCCCGAGGCTACGCCATGATCTTCGTCACCTCGCCAAACTTGTCCTCAGCCGCCCAGAGCCGCCTGCGCGACTGGATCCAAGCTGGAGGCACCGCTGTGTTCTCGCCCGGAGCCGCCACCGCCGATGAATATAACACGCCCACACGCACCTTAGATGAAGCGCGCGGCATCCGTGGCCGCGTGCCTGATCGCTGGGCCATGAACGATGAGGTCTCTTCGCGCAAGGACATCACCTTCAACGATCCCGACTGGGGCAGCGCAATGAAAGTCTCGCGCCCAGTGATGCCCCTTGATGTCGCAGATGCGAAGGTCGATGCCACGAGCCAGGGCGCTCCCGCTCTGGCGCACAAGAGGTTCGGGCAGGGTCTGTGCGTCTCCTATGGCTTCTGGCCCGGCGTCAATTACTTTGACTCGGCTACCCTGGGCTACGGCCCGATCGCGCGCGGCATGAACCCGGCTTTGACTCAGGCGCTGACGGCTCCCCTGCGCTTAACTCGCCTGTCCAAGCCCATCGAAACCGGCATCGAAGGCGTCGAGGCCGCGCGCCTGGACTCAGACGCGGGCAGCGCCGTCGTCTTGCTCAACTGGACGCGCGCTGCCGTGCCCAACGCCTCGATCCTGATTCACAACACGCCCAACGTGCGCTCGGTCGAATCGGCTGAGCGCGGCAGGCTGGACTATGCCCGCGAAGGCGACGGCATCCGCGTGGCTGTGCCGTTGTCTGACACCGACGTGCTCCTGCTGCGCCCTTAACAGTTCCTTAACCGGCTCTTTACCTCCTGAAACCGTGGAAACTGGACACTTAAGCGGCGCTTGACAAGCGCATCGGCAGCATTGGTGAAGAGTAATTTCTTACAAGCGCGTCTCAAGTACTTGGGGCGCGCTTGCGCAGTCAGGCAGTTCGAGGAGTTCAAGATGAAGAAGATTCAATGGTTGGCTCTGGCTTCGCTGAGCACGGTCGCTGTGGCGGCTGGAGCCTGGGCCAGCGGTGAGAAGAGCACAAGTGGTTCGAGCGCCCCATCGACGGCTCAGCCCGCTTCAAAGCCTGTTCAGGCGGATAAGGATAGGTTCCAGCCTTCGGGGTTCGAGGGCGTCAGCGTGCGCCAGCGTCCTTCAAGTGCTTCGGTCTCGGGCAGCAAGGCGGGGCCGCGTGCCTGGATCGCGCTCAAGCCGGGCGAGCCTCGCTCGGGCGGCGAGCCCACGCTGCGGCCCTTCACGCTGTTGAGTAAGTCGAAGGGCACCACGGCTCTGGGCGGCAACAAGTTGACGGGCATGGGCCTGATGCACATCGAGGTGGCCACTCGTGATGCCTCGGGCCGCATCACCGATGACTGCCAGCCTGCGGGCCAGACCAAGGTGCAGGCCCAGGCCGCCTCTTCAAAGCGTGGGCAGGCGGCGCAAAAGCAGGCGCGCACAGAAGCAGGTCGCTGAGTTGAAAGTCAGAGTTTGCGCTTGCAAGTACTTGAGGCGGGCGCTTGAAGGAAGAGCATGAAGAAAGCTGTACAAGACGGCCTCTGGAAGTCGCGCATCGCGTTGCTGGGGGCTCTGCTGGGCGTGGTCTGGCTGGGTGTGTCTGCTCCCAGGGCGCAGGCTGTTCCCATCCACATCACCTACACAGATGGATCCAGCGAAGGCTTCAACGACCCCAGCCTGGGCAGCGCACGCCAGAGCGCGTTCGAGGCCGCGGCGAGCGTGTGGAGCCGCAAGCTGAGCGGCAACGTGCCCATTGAGATCAGCGCTTCGTTTGATCCTCTGGGCGGCACGTCCACGCGCGCCGTTCTGGGCCAGGCCAGCCCGCAGGGCCTGTTCTCGGATTGGGCCGGGCCTAAGCCGGCGCCGCTGGCCAACACTTACTACGTCTATGCCCTGGCCAACAACCTGGCTGGCAGCGACCTGGCTCCAGGCGAAGTGGACATCACGGCTCAGTTCAACTCGGATGTGGACGGGCCGAATGTGCTGGGAGGCGCGGGCTTCTACTACGGGCTGGACGGCAACTCGGGCAACGCTGTCGACTTCTTTGCGGTGGCCTTGCACGAGCTGGGGCACGGCCTGGGCTTCACTGGCCTCTACAACAGGGACGGCTCCTCGCAGGGCAATACGCTGGCCTCCTTCGACCGCCTGATCGTGGATGGGCCGGGCACGGACGCCAACCTCATCACGAGCATGACCAACGAGGAGCGCTCAATCGCCTTTCGCTCCAACGCGCTGTATTTCGCGGGGCTGCGCGCTCGTGCGGCTGGAGGAGGCGTCAACGCCAAACTGTATGCTCCCGCCACCTTCTCGGACGGGTCGAGCATCTACCACACCGACGAGGACACCTATCACGCAGCCGAGGAGCTGATGACTCCGTTTTCCTCGGGCAACCCTCACGACGTGGGGCCTATTACCTTCGCCATGTTCCTCGACGTAGGTTGGGGCAGCGTGGGCGCCTCGGCTTCTCCCACCCCCGTTCCAACATCCACGGCCACGCCGGTTCCCATTGTCTCGCGCCCACCCAACGATGACTTCCAGAACGCTCAAGTACTTGCGGGAGGCAGCGGGCGCGTCACGGCAAGCACGGTCAACGCAACCAAGCAGAGCGGCGAGCCCAGCCACGCAGGCAGCGTGGGCAGCGCCTCGATCTGGTATCGCTGGGCCGCTCCGTTTTCGGGCCGCGCCTCTTTTTCAACTGCGGGCTCGAACTTCGATACTCTGCTGGCGGCCTACACGGGCACGGCTGTCAACGCTCTGACGGCGCCTCCCCAGGGCAACCAGGGCGACGACTTCAGCAGCAACGACGCCACCAGCCGCATCGCCTTCAACGCGGTGGCCGGCACCACTTACTTCATCGCCGTGGATGGCTATTCGGGCACTTCGGGCTCGGCTGTAGGCAACGTTTTACTTTCGTGGAGCGAAGTGGCTTCAGGCCCGGCCAATGACAACTTTGCGAGCGCACAAGTACTTGCGGGCTCAACGGGACGCGTCGCGGGCACGACCTTGAACGCCACGTTTGAAACGGGAGAGCCTTCGCACAGAGGCCCGGGCCGCTCGGTGTGGTATCGCTGGAGAGCGCCCTCGGCTGCGCGCTACACCTTCACCACGCAGGGCTCCAACCTGGACACCACGCTCGATGCGTTCACGGGCACGGCTGTCAATGCCCTGCGCCGCATCGCCTTCGGCGACGATGATTCTCCTCTGCGCACTTCGAGCATCTCGGTTATGGTGCCCGCAGGCACCATGGTCTCCATCGCGGTTGACAGCAAGGGCACAGCGGGTGGCCCGTTCACGCTGAGCTTTGGGCCTGCTCCGGCCAACGACGACGCACGCGCGGCTCAAGTACTTGCGGGTGATGTGGGCAGCGTACGTGGCAGCACGGCCTTCGCCTCGCGCCAGATTGGTGAGCCCGCGCACGCTGGGTTCCTGGGCAACCGCTCGGTCTGGTTCCGCTGGGTTCCAGCCGCCAGCGGCCTGGCCACCTGGCGCACCACGGGCTCCAGCTTCGACACCCTGCTCGCCATCTACACGGGAACGCCCGTCGCGGCTCTGAGGCGCGTGGCTTCGGTGGACAACGATCCTGGCGCCCTGACTGGAACCGTGTCGTTTAGCGTTTCGGCGGGCACGACTTACTGGATCGCGCTGGACGGCAAGAACGCTTCGAGCGGGCCCTTTTTGCTCAGCTGGAGCCTGCAGCGCGCGCCGTCTAACGATCTGTTTGCCAACGCTCAAGTACTTACGGGCTTGTCTGGAGCCGTGACGGGAACCAACAAGCTGGCGGGCATCGAGCCTGGCGAGTATCACCACGCGGGCATCGGAGCGGGCCGCTCGGTGTGGTATCGCTGGGTCGCGCCTCAGTCGGGCGCCACGACCTTCGTGGTCTATTCGAGCCTCTTCACGCCCATCACCGTGGCCTACGAGGGCACGGCTGTGAGCGCTTTGCAAAGCGTGTCCTCGGTGGTTTCCAGGGACAACGCCTCGATGGTCGTGGCCTTCGACGCCGTGGCGGGCCACACCTACTTCATTCCCGTGGACTCGTATAACATGGGCGCCTCGACCACAAGCGGAGGCTTCTCGCTGCGCTGGAACCTGACGCCCAGCTCAACGCGCACCGCTCTGCTGCCGAGCCCGCATCGCCGCCTGGCGTTCTGGATGCCGTAGGGCAAGAAGCGAAAAGGCCACCGGAGAGCAATCTTCGGTGGCTTTTTCGCTTTTGGGCGCGGCGCTGAGGATGCCGCTGCCGCTCTTGGTTGTCGCTGGAGCCGCCTCTTTGGATAGGTTCTACAATTCTGCGTGCGCTCAATACACGTGTGCAGCAACTCTATTGTGGAGCAGCGGGGCATCCTTCACCGTTGAGGAGGCTGAGGAGGGCGCTGAGCTGCGATCCTTCGCGCGACTTGCCGCCCGAACTCGGTCAGCTTGCCCCTGGACGTGAGGTTGTCGCTGCCGGCGTCCCAGGCCCACGCGCAGAACCCCTGCCCTCGGCTCAGCACCGCCTGTACCACCTGGGTTCCGTTGGCGTCTTTGCTGGTTCCGAGACCCGAGGTCGAAGGGCCGAACTCGCCTACAATCACGGGCACCACGCCGTCGGCGCTGCGAACTGTCTGTAGGCGCGCGATCTGCGTGTTCAGCGCGTTGACGACGGTTGGATTGTCGGTGCTGTAAGGCCCGCTGCCCCTGGTAGGGTAGTCGCCCGTGAGGTAGCCGTAGAAATGGCAGTCCCAGACAACAAGGGTCATCGCGGAGAAGTAGCCGGCGAATTGAAGAGTGCTATCGACGTAGCCGCCGCCACGCAGCTCAAGGGCCACGATCGTGCTGCTGCCTGTGGAGCGTATGGCGTTGTAGATCGCCAGCTCCTGCTGGGGAATCTCTTCCAGGTGGCTGGTGTTGTTAGGCTCATTGGCAGTCCCGAACCACACCAGAGGATTGTTCAAGTACTTGGTCGCGAGCCTCTTATACCAGCTGCACTCGTCGGCCAGAGCCTGGCCTGACGAGGTGTTGGGATTGCCTCCGCTGCTGGTGTGATCCTCGATGATGACCACCACGCCACGGGCCACCACGCTGTCGACAAACGTCGTCAGCGCCTCCTGGTCAGCGCTTGGACTCGTGGGAATGCGCATCGCGTTGAGCCCAGGAAACTTGTCCAGGATCGTGCTGATACCGGCTTGGTTCGGCTGAATGTTGATGCCCTTGGCGATGAACACCTGGCCGTCAGCCCCCATAATCTGGCCGTTCGAGATAGAGAATCCCCTGGCGCGCCGCACGCCGCCACTTTGGGCCTTGATCTCGGATGGCCTAACTATTGCGGGCCTGGACGCAGGAGCCGCCACTGCTTGAACGCCGCATAGCAGAGCACCACAAAGCGCTATGTATCGCATGGCTTCATTATACGCGCGGCCCCGGCTGCCAGCCTGCAAGTACTTGCGGCACGCCGCCTTCGCGCGCATCCTCCACTTATGGAATGGACACCTGTGCTGCGCCGCTACGCCTCTCGCGTTCGCCTGGACGGAGCTGAAGCCGAGGTTCTCTCTTGGGCTCACGCGCCTCACCTGAGCGACAACGTGTTCCACCGCCACACCTACTTCGAGGTCTGCACCGTGGGGTGCTGGGGCAGCGGCAACTTCACTATCAACGGCCGCGCGCACGCCATCAAAAGCGGCGACACCTTCTTCGCACGCCCAGGCGAAGAGCACCGCATCCAGAACACTTCCCCTCGCCTCATGGAGCTGTTCTGGGTCGCGTTCGCCTTGTCTCCGCTCAAGACACCCGAGCCCCAGGGCTCGCTCAGCCAGGCCTTCGCGCGCTCCTCGGTAGCCGTGCATCCCGCTGACAAGACCACTTTAGCCATCTGGAATGCGCTTCAAACTACGGCTCAGGATGACGCGATAAGCTGCTGTCTCGTGCTGGAAAACTTGACAAGAAGCCTGCTCTTTTCCATTCTGCGCAGTGGAAGCGATCAAGTCCAGGCTCAGTTCCGGGTGCAGGAGGGAGAGGAGGCGCAAGAGGCGAGCAGCGTGGCTCGTTTAGCAGTGCGCTACATCCACGACAACCTGGCGCGACGGCTGCCTGTTGAAGAAATTGCGGCTCATGTTCATGTTTCGCCTCGTCATCTGGCGCGCTTGTTCCGGGCCTTCACGGGCACTTCGCCTGCCGATTACATTGAGGCCGCACGCATCCAGCGCGCCCGCCATTTACTGGGCCACGAGCGAGCCAGCGTGAAGCAGACGGCATGGGCAGTGGGATACGGCGATGTGCAGCACTTCACGCGCGCCTTCTCGCGTCGCGTGGGAACCTCTCCTGGAGCCTTCCGCGCGGGCCAGCCTCGCGTCCTCGAAGGAGCCGCTTTGGATGGCGACATGGTGTAGGCGTCCCAAATCTCCAATAGATTGGCGCGCTCTGGCGGTATTTCCACAAGCAAGATCGGGCATCCTGTCGCTATCCAACAAAGCCCCGCAGGTACTTGCAGCTCATCTGCGGGCAGGAGATTATTATGGAACTGGGAAACATCCTCACGCCCGAGCAGGTCGCGTTCTATCAAGAGAACGGCTACGTGCTGGCGCGCGGCCTCTTCACGTCCGAAGAAGCCGCGCATTTGCGCTGCGAGACGCACGCCCTGGCCGAGCGCTTGATGGAGCGCAAGAACATCGACGCCACTTGGAAGAGCGCCCGCGAGATGGACCAGAAGCGCGGCTCAACCCTCAAGACCAAGCTGCTGCACTGCCACGACGTTCAGTTCCACTCGGCTGCCTTCGCGCGCCTCATTGTGGACGAGCGCCTGGCCGGAGCCGCCTCGCAGTGCATCGGCAGCCCCAACGTGCAGCTGCACCACACCAAGATGTTCATCAAGCCGCCCGAGAAGGGCTCGCCCTTCCCCATGCACCAGGACGCGCCCTACTTCCTGCACGACAACCACTCGATGATGGCCGCCATCATCCACTTCGATGATGCCCCCGAGGAAAAAGGCTGCGTCCGCGTCGTGCCAGGAAGCCACAAGCTCGGGGTGCTGGACCACGAGGGCGAAGGAAGCTGGCACCTCCCGTTCGAGCAGTATCCTCTTGAATCCGCTGTACCCTGCCCCGCCAAAGCCGGCGATGTGCTGCTGTTTTCGTACCTGACCATCCACGGCTCGGGCATCAACGTGTCCAAAGAAGCCCGCACCACTTTGCTGGTGCAGATGCGCGACCCCGCTGACCCACCCACGATCAAGACGCACGAATCGCGCGGCCAGTGCATGATGCTGCGCGGCATCGATCCGTTGGTGGTGGAAGGCCGCGTGTGAAGCGGTAGCTGCAAGTACTTGTGGTTCGCGAATTTGGTTTTCTAATGGGCAGGAGTGGCGTGGGCGTCCTGCCCATTAGAAAACCGCGTGCTTTTGCTTGGCTTTTAGGAGTTACGCAGTTGAGAATTCGGCTCAAGCAGGGCAGGGCTCTTGCCCTGCCGGAAGAAAGACCGACGGGATGCAGAGCCAGCCCTGCTTGAACTTTTGCGGCGTTCAGAATTCAACTGCGTAACTCCTAACCTTAAGTATCATGTTCTCAATACTGTAATCAGTTTCGGCGGAGGTGAGATTATGGCGAAGAAGATTGTTAGAACCTGGGTGGACAGCAAGGGGAATCTGGTCAAGTCCTTGGCCGAAGGAACCGACCAGTGGCTGACACGCGAAGTGGCTATACAAAAGGCGACATCGGGTGAGATTGATGCTGTTGTTGTCAGGCCTCAGAAGGGGCTGCCTTCAAGGTGGGCCAAAGCGCAAATGCTATGACCTTGTCCAAGCCGCGTCCAACTGGGTCTCTGTCTGTCGAAAGCACCGATTGGCGGAACTCCGTCGGTGGTCATACGGGCTACGCAAAAGCTCTGCTCAAGAAGCTCAGTTACACCAAATTCCAAATGGACCTTGAGTACCGTCTGGAGGACTTCTTCACCTTTGGGGCAAAGGCTTCTTTCCTGGCTTCCATCAATGGCACTTGAAGGGCTTGGCCAATGACTTCTTGGTTAATGGGGTTTTCACGAGAATCGACTTAGGCTGGAAGTTAGGAGAGTTTGAAAGCGTTCTACAAGATCAGTAAGTTCAACTTGGGTCAAGAGGCCACCATTAACATGAAAAGGGCGTTCTACAATAAAAGCGTTTTGTTTTTGGGGGCTGTACTGTGTCTTCTCCTGTGCGCGGCTACGATTTACGTCACGCGCAGTAGGAGCGCCAACCCAGCACCGCTGAAGGATCTTCAGATTATCTCGTTACGCACAGGCCTAACATTCCCCCGTCACACCCGTCTCTTAGAAGGAGAAGCGTCTGACGGACTGAGCGTGTGGCTATCCGCTAAGGTCAATATGTCGCGCGAAGCGGTGCCGCTGTTTTTGCAACAGCCTCTACTCTCCAGCACCAAGATAGAGAACTACTCGATTATCAGCGAACAGAACGTGCCGAGTCTGCAACGCCAGAGTTGGAAGATTAGCCAAATGTCTCTTGTAATAGCCCTGAATGGGGTATCTGTGACGGCCAGAACAAACCGAGCCGATGGTGTTTGGATCATCGTAGACGTTGGCAGCGGTAGGCGGTGCGATGTCTATCTTTACTACGAAGGTTGAAACTGCGGGCCAAGCATGATAGGGTGCGCGTCTCATTAGGCACACAGAGCGGCATTTGAGGAACGAAGACGCTGCAAGTACTTGCATTCTTGAGGCGCTGGAAAAATATCTTGAAGATTTTCTTCCGAACCCATTGACGAACGCTTCACCCGGCGTTAACATTTCTCTTCGCCGCCGCGCTGAAGTCGCCTGGAGCGAACAAACGTGGCAGAGCACGAACCCCCAATAACCTAATCCTGCATTTGCAGCCACGAACATCGAGAAAAATCTTGAGTGATGGGTTGCAAAGCGAAGCGGAAGTCGCTAAGATTTCTCTTCGCCCTCGACGAGAAACAAACTCGTAAACAGTGAGTTGAAGTCGAGACAGGTATAGAGCCCATCTAACGAAAGAGGTTGATCTGAGTTCATGTATACGTCATGGATTCAGATCAGCCCCTGACTTCATCACGCTGGACGTGATGAAGTTGGTGGGAGGAGCACCTTGAAAACTGCATAGAGTGAAAGAGAAACCAATT
>JAABUM010000996.1_pt1 | contig 44925 bp, 94 predicted proteins | sample 5559161 | NCBI WGS metagenome assembly JAABUM01 (sample SAMN10711868, study PRJNA513369) | rock metagenome | isolation source: Antarctica rocks | place: Antarctica: Victoria Land, Siegfried Peak nord
GTGGCTGTCGCACACAGCAGCCTTCGGCAGCATTCCATTTCAAATTCAAATCCCATTTCAAACGGCAACACTTTCGGCTAATCAGGCTTTGCTTGTGCGTTGCAGGGTCGACAGCTTGAGGTCCCAAGGGGGTTCTGTGGGCAGAGTGCCCGTCGCCCAACCCTCAGGAAGAAAGTCACTGGATGCCGCTCGGCGCTGCCTGAAAAAGCGGCCGTGTACTCTCGCCGCCGCGCTATCGGCCCGCCATGCCGATATCACACAGTGCCCTGGCAGCGGTTGCAGACGCAGTGCCTGGCTGCTCCGCTGCGCCTGGGCTGCTGTGCCTAGCTACGCCTGTTGCACCCTAATTGTTGGAGGTGTCGGCGCTCAGACGATCCACGAAAAAGGGGGTTTTGCATTGCGGCACAATGAGGGGGCGTCTTTCGGGATGTGACTGGAGCAAAATAAAACAGGTGTAGAGACTGCTGATGACTCTTCTGTGCGGCGCGTTCACAATTTGTGCATCATACTATAGTGGGGCAGATGTGCAGGCAGCAAGTTGCCTGATTTGCGGCAGTTTCTCATTGTTGAACCAACTACTGGTCCAAGAAACAGAGTCCAGGCAATCAGCTGATCGCGCGGCAGTACCTGCCAGCGGCAGTGTGGGAACGGGACAGGAGGTTCGCTAGAGCCTCACTTCAACCAGTGAATCCAACCCAACAGTGTCATGTGCATCACCCACCCCACTTGCAGATTAGCACTGTCCGTGGTCGCATCCACCATCATCCTAGCAGAGGCGCAATGCGTTTCCAGTCACGTCACAATTTCCGCACTGCCGCGACTAGGTCCTCCACCTCCTCCGCCGTGTTGTAGTAGTGCACTGAAGACCTGGAGGCGGTGCCAGTGAGAGATGTCAGCATTTCCCGCAGAAAGTCAATTCCGCCAGCCTGGCACCTATTTGCGCACAATCTTTCACAGATGAGCTCTGAGCTGCCCAAAGCATAATCCACTGGCAGGATTCGGCCGGTCGCACCTGACCACCATGTCGAGCCCCTTATCCTCCATGTCGATGCGCGTGCTGGACAGCGGCGAGATCCAGACGTGGATGCCACATTCCTCCCGCAGCTCCGTCCTGATGTCGGCCGGTTCGTGGCCCTCCTGCACTGGGACAGCGGAGCACAATCGAGTACGTGCGCGCGGTTCGTGGCGTCTGAGATGCAGTCGCAATGATATGAATGCAATGAGATCCAGACATGGGTGCCATGGTTTTCCCGCAGCGGCGCCCTGACATCGGCCGCTTTGTGGCCCTCCTGCATTGCAACTTATGGTATATAGGTCTCAGTGCGACTTCTGGTATATAGGTCCTAGTGCAACTTATGGTGTATAGGTCCTAGTGCAAGGTCTCAGCCATGGTTACATGAAAATGAACATGAACATCGTTCGGCGCCCCATGTCGATGACAACGGTGTGCACGTCGGCGGCTGGCAATGCCGCACAGAAGTCGTGTGTGCCGCGCCGAACATCAACGCTGCAATACCAGGCAGGATTTCGGGTCTTAATTTACTTGCTTCTAGATAGTCTATCAAGTTGCTCTGGGGCGGAGGGGTTTCGCTGCAATTACATTTCGGTGTGCGCGTCTTTGTCTAGCTGATGTTGCCGTGCCCCGCTTGGCCCCGCCACATCAGTCCACTGTGGCGTTGTATGCCTTCCGACTTGATGGACTCCTACCTTAGTCCAGCTGACGAGGCCGCACAGCAGGCGCCCGGAGTCCCGCACGGTCACGCCCGGAATCCCCGCCAGCCCACCCCGCAGCGAGTTTGCCAGTTCTCGGATGCGCTCCCAGGCGGCACCCGGCCCGACGTCCAGCGCCTGCCGCACCGCCACGCCCAGTCCCACCTGCCATCGTGTCGCGATCCGAGTTATTCATTCTTGTCGAAACTTCTGTTTGCGCTTATAGGTGGTATCCGGCCCAACATCCAGCGCCTGCCGGCCCGCCACACCCAGCCCCATTTGAAATACAGCAAATTTGGGCTTTCAACGAACGATTTTCTGCAAGTTTTTGACTCCATCGCGTTCTCAGGCGGCATCCGCCGACGTCCAGCGCCTGCCGCTCTGCCTCGTTCAACCCCGCCTAAAATCGGAAAGAGCTCTGCCGCAGCACCTGCGTCGAGCCACACTTGACGCATCTCAAGCCGGTGGCTGGCCAACGTCCACCTCCTGCCCTGTTCCGCCAACGCTTGAGCGTGCACCTCTCTAGTGTGAATAAACCTCAGCTGTTGCCGACTCAAACCGTCGTCAGGGCCACAGCAGCTCAGCACTCAAACATATACTCACCTTGGTCGCGCAGGCGACGTCGCCCTGCTCGTACCGGCGCGCTGTCGGCGCCACCTCGCAGAGCATTTTGACCCACGCTCCATTCAATACTATCTGAAGATGAGCCACAAGTCAATACCGCACCTCAGCTGCTGCCACTTGGTACAGTTCATATGGCCGAGCCCTCAGCGCGCGCCATTGTAGGCATCTCTTGGAATGAGAATTTACACACCGTGTACCATTGCCTCGAACGCAACCTCATACTGCTCGTACCATCGCGCCTTCAGCGCCGCCCATAGGCGCAAGATTACAACCAATATCGACCAAAATTCGAGGTCGCAGAGTCACACCTTGGCTGAGAAGGCCACTTCGTACTGCTCGTAGCGGCGCGCTGTTGGCGCCGCTACATATGCATCTCTTGCTGTCCACTCCCCGCCCCACATGTCCAACATCGCCGGCTCTGTAGACTTCATCACTTCCCTGCGCCTCAGATACCACGTTTAGCGGAATCGTACCAGGAAGCATGACGGCGGCGCAGCCTGCTAGGCGTCATGCGCCGTCCACTCCTCATTTCAGAAAATTATGTTTTTGCAAGTATTTTTTATAGAAAAAAATCCTGACTTGCCGTCCAGCGTTGCCGTCTTTGTTGTGGCCATGACGTATCTGTAATGCAAGTACGGAAGGGAGCCCACGGCCACAGCCAGAAACTCCAGTGCAATGTATCAACGTTACATTCCGAAAAATAAGAAACTACAATGATCAAAGCTTGAAGAAAAGGAACTGCGGCCCGCGCAGTCCATTCGCCGCCCCGCAGGTCCAGCGTCACTAGCTCCATGGTTTTCACAACCTATGATTCGCCAAACCAGTCGTCGAGAGGATCGCTAGAATGAAGAAAGAGTGTGACGAGAAGCCTGGTGCATTGTGTGTGCCGTGGCAACGTGCGTTGTGAGCGCTACTGGCATCATGCGGCTTTGTCAGCTTCCTTCCGGTTGGTGAACCCCAGCCCGCCCGACTCGATTTCTCCCTGGGATGTGCAGGTGAGAGCGCGAAGACAGACGGACGTGTGACATGCACAGCTCGGGCGCAACAGCAGGTCTTTTCGTAACGAGGCGTAGTGGGCCAGGCCACCGAAGAGTAACAACCAGCTTACCACAATGCCCGTGACCGCCGAACTCAGGGCCAGCATGCCCCGCCGCGCCGAATGCATGCCGCCTGATGCTGTTGGCTTCAGCCCTAGTACAGCTGTCCATACGATGCCGGATCCCGACCTGCTGGCCAGACTCAGATTCTGATATCAAGAGCTTTGGTTTTAGGCAGTTAGGCACCTGGAGGCATACAGGAAGCCAATGCCGCGCGGGCCGCGTAGGTACTTGCGGGATGTGCCGCTCAGCCAGTCGCAGCCGATCTCCCGAACGTCCAGCGGCAGCTGCGGGAGCATAGGTGTTGGTCACGGACAGGAAACACAGTTTTATGTGAAGTTTGCTGAGGAGCGCACGCCATGGCCAGTGCCGTTGAGGGCGCTCACTCAGTCGCAATCGATGTCCCAGATATTCAGCGGCATACCTGCGCACGAGCGCGTCAAGCTGACTGGTGCTCAACTGACGTATGTTGACATTCCCTTGCGCGAAACTTATAAGCGCAGCCAGTGGTCTGCAATTCCCACCAGCTGTGCCTGCTGCCTCACACAACAATGTCCGCCGTCGTCTGTGCAAGATGCGGTCACATCTACAGCGTTCCTGAGGCTGACGTGCTGTGGTTGCAAGGTAGGCAAATTGCACTTGCATGTTCATGTGAGCAGCAGCGCGCACACCTGGCCGATGCTCTGGCAGGCACCCAGAAGGTAAGACACGCAGTGCGCCGCAACGATCAAGTGACCGACACGCCAAACATCGGTCTGTCATTCTAGCGCAACAAGCTCGATGCGGAAATGCGTATGCACCTGGCCGACGCTTTGGCAGGCGTCCAGGAGGTAGGGTACATTGTGTCGGCGCGTCACCCTGCCCACAGCCGCTGCATCATACACGCGCCCTGTGGAGTGGACGACGGAAAGAGGAGTCGACCAAGTTCTGAGCTGCAACCGGTGTGGGGTGGTCGCCCGAATTTGCCGTCTGTCACCTCTGCGGGCGAAGCCGCAGCCCGGCCTTGCAGCATCTCCCGGCCTGCTGGCATGCGCAGTTGTGCAAGCAAATAGCAAGGCTGGAGCTCCGCACGTCAGATCGGCGAGCGTCAGACTGGCAACACTGGTCAACTGGGGACACACCAAGGCATGCTCAGGCACCGGCTGACTGCTTGGCGTGGCGGACACTGGAGTGCTCACGATCACGGTCCTGATCTCGATCACAGAAAAAAGTGGAGACATCAGTGTGGTAAGGATGTTTTGTGCCTGTAGGGCGCTGCACCTGAGCCGGTGCCGATGTGGCTGATAGCAACGAGCTTGGGCTTTGTCCCTGTCAGAATCAGTTCCTCCAGCGCCGTTGTATCAGCGTCGCCGTCCGGTGTCTGCGGCACGACCTCGATGACGACGCCATGGCGCTTCTGGGCCTGCGGCAAGGGTTGGTTGAAAATTGAGTGTGCAGAATCGCAGATTCTGAGCAGGTTTGGTGTCGACATTGCTGTCTCCCATCTGTGGCAACACCTGGTTGACGTCGCCGTGCCGCTTCTCGGCCTGCGGCAAGGGTTTGAGACTCCACAGGGTTACACAGACGAGATGAGGGTTGATGTCGCCATGTCTACGATACGAAAAGAATGGGAATGCCATGCCACCCAGCCCGGCTTGCAACGGCAGCGGCCAGTCTCAATGTACAGAATAGTTGCAATGTACGAGAGACTCAGGCCGGGTGGCATCGATCAGCAATTACAGGTCGGACTCACATAACATGTGATTCGAGATAGTTATACACCGCGTTACCTGGAGAAAGTTGATGTAGTTGCTTCCGTACTCCTGCACGGACGTCAGGATGCGGTCACCGGCGGCGAATTGCAGCCCAAAGAACACCTGTGTGTTGCAGTGGCAGGGTAAGCACAATAGTCGACACCCTCTGGCAACACACCTGGAGAATTTGCGTGAGCGATCGCTGGCGGCATAGCGGAGCCCAAAGAACGCACGCATGTCAGAGTGACAGGGTTTTGAATGGAGTCCTGATATCTGTGATATCGACAATGCAATGGAGCTGCCCGGTTGCGCAGGTTCTTGAACGAGGCTCCGAAGAGGGACACCGCTGCATGCAGGGGTGGTGCTCGGCTTGACTTGAAGCGCCATCCGCATGTGCTGGAGCAGCCAATCAACAGCAGCTCCATGTGCACAGGGAAGACACAAGTACATGCTGTCACCGCGATGGTGGCGGCTGGCACGATGTAATTGTCCTCCGGCGCGCGATCTATGGGTTGAGGTCTGGAGGGCAGTCGCAATGCGCAAGGAAGGCAACAAATTTTGCAGATTCATGAACAGATTCATGAATAAACGACTGGAGTTAATGTCAACACCTGCTGCCACGCGGTGGTGGCGCTCTGTACGATGGCGATCTCCTCCGGGTTGCAATGCAGCAGCTCCGCCAACGCATCATAGGGCAACTGCAGCGCTTCCGCATGCTCCACTGCCGCCTCATACCTGACAAAGAGAACCAAGGTGTTGTTTCATTTGATGCCTGGCTGGGTAAGAGAAAGCAGTGGTAGGAAGGGCGGCTGAAGCGCGTCTGCATGCTCCGCCGTCGATTGATATCTGACCGCACATCAACAAGGGCAATGCGAGCTGAAGGGATCTTATACAAAACCTGTGAGGTAACGGAGGATCTGATGGACTCTAGCACCGCAGGCAGCGATTGCAGCGGCGTCGCAGCCTGCAAGCCTCTGCAGGCGGCGCGCTGCTTGTGAGGTTCGAGAGTGCAACTGCAAGCTCAACGCTTCCTATTCGCACGTTGGAAATAGGAGACTCACCCGCCAAGTGTGGCCTCGTCATCGAGATAATTCTTTTGAGCATCCAGCACCTGCCAAGCGAAACACGAATTTCATCCTGTCAGTTGAGAATCTGGATGATCCAGAAGATAACCTGGAGTGCACCACACAGATGCGCAACCTCCGAGAGATCCCATTTCGGGTTTGGCACCTGCTGCGTCGGCAGTGCCGAGCCGGCCGCATTAAAGTGCGCCGCGTGAAAGTGCAAGATCCCAGGCGTGTCGCGGCGCGTCCAGTCGCCGATGCCACCGGAGGCACCCATGGTCGAGCACCTGCGAGGGTGATCTCAAAGATCAGCATACATTATGCATCATCGCATGCGCTGCGGCATCGGTGCCGATGCCGTGGGGAGCGGCTTGACAGTAGCCGACGGTGCGTTGTCTGACTCTTTGCACTAGCCGCTACGACGTGTTGGTGGAAGTTGAGCAGAGTCTCAACTAGCACTCCGGACGAATGCTTCATCACGCATCATGGTGCAGTGGCAGGATGCGGAGCTTGCCTCGTTGTGGTTGCGCTCCTGCGTGACTGCCGCGAGGCTATCAAAGGCGAGGCTGGTCTGTAAATTTGTTGGGACGGCAACCGATCCGGGAGCCGGCCATGCAACAGCGTGCTGTGCATGCTCTGGCCAAGTGTGGCGTCAAAGCTGAGAACCAAGTGATCGGCAGCGCGACCGCTTGATGTGCGAACGTGATTGGCTAAAACTCCTGCTGCTAGACAAGTATGTTGCTTTTGCTGGCTGCAGCTGCGCCTGCACCTGCAGCTGCTTGCTGACTCATCCTGCAGGTTTAGAGATCCGCGAGCAGACCTTGTGATTTTGCCACAAACTCGCAGTTCCGTCTTCTGATCGCTGCATGATTCATTAGATCTACGCTACCAGAAGCTGCCGGCCCGATCTGGTTGTCCACTGGCCCTGACATAACCGTACTTCGCGCTGAGCGGGAAGCTTGCTCTAAGCAGTCATCATCCATGCACAACATATGCGTTGTGCTGCTTGTCAGCGCACTGCTGGCGCTGTTCGCCCTGCAGGCATGCCCCGCGCCCGCAATGGCATCAACCAGCGGCGATGCCCTGCAGCAGGTGCTCAAAGAGGCACAGGACCTGTTCCCGTGGCTGCAGCATCACCGCAGGTATGCGTAATGTGAAAAGCTCGCCGCGCAGCCTCGCGATCGCATGTAGCAATCCACTAGAGCGCATGTCGCGCGGGCAACTTCAGGCGCCGCGGCTGCCGGCGTGTGTGGTGACGCAGTCAAGGATCGTGCACAGCGTGGTGGCATTGCCTTGCCCTCGTGCGCCGATCCGAACCGGCGGCTTCAAATGAAGCCGCACCTCTGCCTGCTGCGCTCTCTGCACATGCCCAGCAACGTTGTTTCCATCACACAACACCAAGCTCAGTCTAGTCAGATGCTCCAGCATGCTGCAGGCAGCTGCATAAGACACCGGAGCTGGCCTTTGAGGAGTCGCGCACCTCCGCCTATGTCCAGACGCAGCTCAAGGAGCTGAAAATTCCATACCAGACATTCGACAAGCCGGCGGGCGCAAGAACCGGCATCGTGGCGACTCTCGGATCCGGCAGTGGCCCGACATTCGCGCTCCGGTCCGATATCGACGCGCTGCCAATCCGGGTGAGTCATTACCCTGCCGTTGAGCAAACCAGAGCACCCAGATGGGCCCGCAGCAAAGGCACCATCACACCTGCAGACCTGGCGCGCGCAGCTGCAAGCCGCTAGTTATGGTGCCGCCTCTGCGCGTCGGCAGCTGTAGCTGCCTTGCTGCATGTGCTCGTGAACCGAACCTGACTGCAAATGCACATCTTGACCCACCTAGGAGGGTCGACTGAGAATGCGCTTGTTTGACCGCCCAGGTTGTGCGTTTGATGAGCCGGAATTGGTAAAAAAATCGCAAAAAAAATAAACCACAGAAAAAAAGAATTGTTGGGTGTCAATGTGAACTTTTTCATACCCAGGAGGAAAACGATGTCGAGTATAAGAGCGTCTACGCGGGGCGCATGCACGCGTGCGGGCACGACGCCCACATGACGATGTTGCTCGGCGGTGCGCCGCCACACCCCGAGAGACCTGCCGCCTGTCCATGTCCACAAAGCAGGCTACATGAAGCAGCTCATGTGCTGCAGAAAGCAGGAAGCAGACTGCGTTGCCGAGCGGCGCCTGCGGCGATGCCCTGATGTTGCGAGCTGCTGGGTGACAAATCGCAGTCACAAATAGCTCCTGCTGTAAAGCGCCTGCGGCGGTGCTGACTCCAATACACTTGTGTCGCTGCAGCCGCCAAGCTCCTGAAGGCGAGGGAAGCAGACCTGCAGGGCACTGTGCTGCTGCTGTTCCAGCCTGGTGGGTGCATTGTGAAATCAGGTTTACAACGCTTTGCATTACAACGGTAGGGAAAGGGCAGTCCTTGGCGATGCAAACGCATTCTGGCTGTCAACTCTGCATCGCGACAGTCCCTCGCATGCAGTCCTCATATCTTTTTGCACAAAGACGCGCTGCACAGGCGCCTCGGTCCTGCAGCAAACACCTCGTCAACCCACACAGAGTGGCGGTTCATTGCACGCAGCCGAGGAGAGCCGCGGCGGCGCCAAGGACATGCTCGAAACGGGCGCGCTGGACGGCATTGACGGCATCGCGGGCATCCATGTATGGCCTGACACTCCGTCAGGCACCATCACCACCAAGGCAAGCTCGACACAATGTATCCCACTCCGTTCCATTCCCTTTTGTATAGCAATCAGCACGCGTTCTGCATGGGCGACAGCCCACTTGCCAGATTCTTATAGTGACATCAAGATGATGACGCCCTCCCAGATGCAGAAGCACAGATCTCATATGAACTTACACTGCTTGCACATGGCAAAGCCCGAGTTATGGAGAAAGGTTCGAGTCAATTGCAATATGAAGATGCTGTAATTTCTTCAATCATAGCAATTCCTGTCGTCGATGGCCCAAGTGAAGCATCACCCCCGAAAATTGAGTCAGATCTTGCCTGCCAAGTGCGAGGATGCTAAACCCTGACTCCAGATGGGGACCATCATGGCTGCATCAGACCGCTTCAACATCACAGTGCTTGGGCGCGGCGGGCATGCGGGACTGCCGCACCGCACGAAGGTGGCTGCTTCATTGGTTGGGCATACGCAATGTCGTGCACGTCATCAGTGTATTTGTGAAGCATCATGCAACAGCGTGGAGACAGTGTAACAGCAGGACACTGTGGCAAGGCAACGCTTGTAGCTGATGATTTTTTCCAGCGCCTCGTGCGTCTTTCAGACTTCTATCCTGACAATCACGTCATTACTGCTGCGATTTCCAGGACCCGGTCGTGGCGGCGGCCGCATTGGTGAACGCGTTCCAGAGCCTGGTGTCGCGGGAGACAGCGCCGACGGATGGCGCCGTAGTCTCCGTTTCGCGCTTCAACACAGGTGAGAAACTATGCAAATGCTCTATTATCATGCCTGGGCTGGTGGGCGCTTCCAGGAAGCCCGGTGTTGCGGGCGACGGCGACGATGGGTGGCGTCGGGGCGTCTGTCTCACGGTGCAACACGAGTACGTTTTGCGCATGCTTTAGATAGCGTCATGTGTTTGGAGATTGAATGTCCTTGACGCCGCTGGGCGACGGAGCCTCCGACGTGAACGCCATCTCTGGGGAGCTGCTGATCACCATCCGCGCTTTGACACCGTTGCATTTGCAGTACGAAGCAAAACCAGACTCCACGTTTGCAGGCGTCGGAGCGTCCAACGTCATCCCGAACTCCGCCGAGCTGCTGTGCACCATCCGCGCGCTTGTTCCGACTTGAGCCAGCCACAGCACTTTTCTCAAAAAACATTTCAAACAATATTCAGGATTGCAGGCGTCGGCGCCTCCAACATGATCCTTTGACTCCAGCGAGCTACTCGGCACCATCCGGGCGCTCACGCCATCACACTCTGGGACCCAAAAAGTGTGAAAGTGAGCACACGTTCATGACCCTGCTAAACCCTAAACCCTGCAGTGCGATCTGTGCCGCAGGCGTCGGAGCCTCCAACGTCATCCCCAACTCGGTCGAGCTGCTCGGCACCATCCGCGCCCTCACGCCATCGCACTTTGGCACGATGCGACGGCGGGTGGACGAGGTGACGGCCGCAATCGCGGCCGCGCACGGCTGCTCGGCGGAGGTGGCCTGGTCGGAGCGGCCGTATGTGCCAACAGTGAACGACGCCGGCATGGCCAAGCTGGTGCACTATTCCAATTTGGTGCCAACCAGAGGGTTTCGGCACGAAGTTAGAACACTCGACCGGTGTTCTTGAAGAACTTGGTAAAGGAAAATGTGCCGTGTCGGAGCGACCGTACATGCCAGCAGTCAACAGCGCCAGCATGGCCAAGCTGGTGTGCTCCAGCCGCGCCATGTGCTGCGTCAGCCACTGCATCAGCAGCTGCGTCATGGTGCATATTGCTGCTGCCATCGGCCGCATGAGCCGCCTGATGCCAGCGCATTCCGGACAACCTTCCGCCACTGGCTTGCCTGGCTGTGCTGCTGGCGATGTGGGGCGCGGCACAGGCTTCGTTGTCTTGGCGCAGACACTGCTCCATTGCTCCATGCAGATCCATGACGCCTGTCTGCCGTCGCTGCACGCTGGTCAGCGGCGTGGCGAGGCAGCTGGCGACGACCGAGCCACAGCTCTGCGCAGAGCGTTGACTGTCGTTTTGTGTCTATCCCTGCCTGCAGGTCAGCGGCGTGGCGAGGCAGCTGGCGACATTCGAGCCGCTGGCGGAGCCGTCCATGGCGGCGGAAGACTTCAGCTTCCTGGCAGGTGTGGCTGATTTCACCAATACAGACCTTCGCCACCCCCAACTGGAACTTGCTCCGCTGGCGGAGCCGTCAATTGCAGCAGAAGTCTCCAGCTTCCTGGCAGGTGACCGACGGTGTGCTCCTGAAACTCACGCCCCCCTTGCAGGGCTTTCAAGTGCTTGCACAAGCGCCACGTGCCTTCGAGACTCACAAGCTGGGCGGCTCATGCTTGTTGGAAGCAGTTCATCTCAATTTGACAATCTGACACTCTGCAAAGTGCATGCCTGCGAGAACATGTCAGGCATCCGCAATGCCAGCACCGGCAGCGTGCGTTGGCTGCTCTCGGAGTTTGCGTCTCATTTATAAGCCCTTTGGGTTTTGACCCCTGCAGAGCGCGTGCCGGCGGTATTCACGTTCCTGGGCATCCGCAACGCCAGCGCCGGCAGCGTGCACGGCCTGCACACGCCGCGTTTCACGATGGACGAGGCGCAACTGCCTCTGGGGGCGGCGCTGCATGCAGCCACAGCCTTAGAGTTCCTTAGCAGCCACGTGACCGCCGCCGGCAGCGGCAGCAGCAGCGGCGCTGCGGGCGACGAGCTTTGAGCGGCTGGCGGGCCGCCGCCGCCGCCGCTGGGGCTGGCTCTGCACGCCGCTGGGGCTGGCTCTGCACGCCGCTACCCCTCTGGAACTTTTGAACTCCCACAGTGAAGCCGCCCAGGGCGGTGCCAGCGACGGCAGCCTCGGCAGCGGCGGCGCTGCGGGTGACGAGCTGTGAGGATGCCGCAGTGCAGGCAACTGCGACTGCCACTAGGGCCAGCGCTGGGCGCTGCCACCGTTCTGGATGTCGTGAAATGTTATGTAAGCGCTGGCGGCAGCAGCGCCAGCGGCACTATTGCTGCTGACGGCGGTGCAGCATGTCAAATTAGAAATCGGGTGGTGGCGTCAGCGGCGCAGCTGGCGACGAGGTTTGCGTCTCCTGTTGCAACCGGTCAGACCGCGACAGCGGTGGGGTGACTCTCAAAGGCAACGATTCCGGGATGGGTGCCACTTTCTCAGCGTCTGGCATTCGGTACATGCTGGTGATGGAGGAATCCATGATCGGTGTCCTATACATTTGGTTACACCGCTCTAGATAAACAACCTATGGCTAAAACCAGCAATTTTGATAAGAGTCACATGGCAAAACCTAATGTGCGCATTCTGATCGTACAAATGTGCCACGCTGCACAGTAGACACTGCTGCTGCCACGTGAATAAGTGATGCCCAAAGAATCATTGGAACGACTGGGGATGGCCGTCATACTGCACTGCATGCGGCAGATGTAAGCATTTGTGGCAGCACGGCGTCCTGCCCCTCGGCCTGCCTCCAAGTAGCTATATTGTGGAAACCCCAGTGCGGCATTTGCGAAGTGGCCTGTAACAAGATATGCCGGTTCTGTATCTTCAGCTGTCTTCAGCTGTTGCGGTGGTCGCGAGGGTGAGCTTCTCGAATGTTCTTTTTCCCCCGCATCTGACAGTCCATGTGCCGAGAACGGTGCCGTTATTTCAGGCAGCGGCGGCAGGCTTTACGCATCGCGTCTCCTTGGCCTGCGGCACAGCCACATTTGTCATCAGATTCGACAACACGGCTGAACAAGCGAGCAGGAGGGAGCGAATCTAATGCACGAAATGCGCCTTGCGGCAGACATCAGCATTATGGGCATATAGTCGGGCCGGACACTTGATGTGGTGCCAGAAGCAGCAGACACTTACGGCGAGGGTGGAGAGGCCCATGACAGTGGCCAACAAAGCGTCAATCAGCATTTACATGACAGCAGAAACTAACAGTCATCTGCAAGATTCGAGCAAAAGAATTGTCGCATTACCCGAGCGCGAAGAAGCCGATGACGGTGGCCAGCACGGCATCAAGCAGCAGTTTCGTGACAGCAACTCTTCATTTTCTGAGTTCACTTTGCTGTTAGTTCCGCATACCGCAAACGCGAAGAAGCCCATGACGGCGGCCAGCACGGCGGCATTGGCACACAGCGCTGTCTGCACGCTGGTGAAGTCCGCCAGTAAGCCCAGCAGCGCCGGCCCGAACATCAGGCCTGCATGTCGCGCTTCGGGGTCAGATGCATGCAGTCACAGTGAAAAGGTGACGGTAGGGTAGGGGTTTTTGCAGCATGCACTCTTGGGTAGTCCGCCAGCAGCCCCAGCAGCGCCGGCCCGAATATCAGGTCTGCACTAAGAACAGCTATTTCACAAAAGAAAAACTGGAACATGACACCGCTGTCAGCACACTGGTGAAGTGCGCCAACAGCCCCTGTGTGCAGCCCGCATTCTTTGATATCCGCCAGCAGCGCCGATGTCAGAGTCTGGCCTGAGATTGCGAACACAGTTTCGAAAGTTGCCCGTGACGCTGCGCGGTGCTGGCCTGGTTCGCTGATGCGCCGAAACTGTCCAGAAAGCAGCTGTTGGATGAGAGTCCGGATCCAATAACAAGTTCGTGCTCACCGAGGTCGCCGAAGCAGCGGTAAATGCCCAGTCCCAGGCCCGCTGCGCCGGCAGGCATCACGTCTGCTGCGTATGCGGCGGGCGATGCGCCGATGATGGCCGTGCCTACGGCGTACACCGCGGAAGCCCCCACAAACGCCTCCATCCGCCCTGCAGGCACGGGATCCAGGGTCTGGGAATCAAGATCATAGGTTTTGGGGGCGGCAATGTGCCGATGACACTGCGAAAGCCCCCGCACATGCCTCCACCCCCTGCGTCCACGTGTATCACATCAGACACGATGCGGCTTTCCGCCTGACAGCAACATTACGTCAATCTTTGCCTGGGCACACCGGATGCGCAGAATCGGGGCAAGCACCGGCAAAGCCATGTGCAGCAATGCAGTGGCCGACGGCGGACGGCATGATGGTCCACCTCTTTGGGGTGCAGCCGGTCAGACGTGTTGCGCGATTATCAGGTCAGGGCTGCCGCCTCAACATCTGGTTCTGCTGCTTTATGTCAGACAATCAGTGTGTGACACCTCAGTCGTTTATATTCGGGTGCCCAGCTGTGGCGGCCATGAGCAGGAGCCGCGGTTGCCATGGCAATCGCGGATGGCACAACGGTTCAACATTCTGGGCTCTGGGGTCCAGAAACCGTACAGGTGATGAGCTCCTGAAGTCATCGAATGTCTACGCACCAGCGGCGGCCATGAGCAGGAGCGCAGTTGCCATGGCGATCGCGGACGGCACAATGGTCCATTTGCGCCCCAGGCGATCGGACACGCGGCTGGCCGGCAGGATGACCAGGAAGCTGACCACCGCCATGCCCGCGAACACGAAGCCTGCAGTGCCGAAACACGCTTTATAGTACACGCGCGCTGTTGTCTCTCACCGCAGAATCTGTCCAGAACCATCAGTCTCCAGGGAGGAGGTGGACATGCCGAGGTGCTGACTGGCCAGCAGCGGCATCAGCACCGAGCAGCCACCGTCTTGAAGACCTTACAACTGCTCGCATTCCCTTGGAACGGTGTTTGTCAGTACTCTCAGATCTCAGAAAAACGCACCCAGGGTGGAGGTGGACATGGCGAGGTGCTCCTTGGCTAGCAGCGGCATCAGCACCGAGCGGCCGCCGTTGTTGGTGGTGAAGATGACGGCGTTGACCGCAGCGATCGCTCGGAAGTCGGGGCTCCGCAGCAGCTTCCTCCACGCCGGCTCATCTGACCTGCTGCCATGTGCCATAGAGGCGGTAAAATAAGATGCATATTCGTGCTCATGATGTCGTGGTGTCGACCGCCGCGATCCCGCAGATGTCGGGGATCCACAGCAGCTCCCTGCGCGCCGGCTCCTGCCATGTGCATGGAGACGGGTGGAGCAAATGCATATCCATGGTCGTAAATTTGTGGTGCTGACAACCGCGGATGTTTGGGCTTCACAGCAGCTTCCTCCACGCCGGCTACGTTGCCCTGCTCTGTGATTGCGTGGAAGGTCGGATCCTCAGCGCTCAGCAGCTTCCGCTATGCCGCTCATTCGCATGTTCAGCACAGGCACATAACTCAACGTATGTTGGAAGGCTGCACGGTTAAACTATACTGAGCGCTAACCCGAATGCAGCCATCTGCAGTGAACCCTCGTTCTCAAATTCCAATGAATCACATTCTTCTGCAGCTCAGCTTGTGTTATGATGAGCCAACAGAAGAACCGTGCTCACCTGTCAGCCTCGACTAGCAACGCGGCAGGCGCCTGCTGCAGAGCAGCGGCTGCGGCAGCCAGCGGCTGCTGTGTCTGACCCTCGCTGTCTGCCGGCGCCACTGTCTGCAGCTCCTGCTCGGCTGCCTCGTGTCTTGCTGCTTCCGCCTTCCAGTCACGCGTCTCAGGCAGCCGGATCAGGCCATACATTGCTGCCAGCAGCGCCGCGCACCCTGTGGCGATGAAGGGCGCCCTGCGATGTGAACATCAAATACTCTGTACGGTCTGCACACCAGTTGAAATCCCTGCCTGCTTGCAGTGAGTCGATGGCAGAGCACCTCCACGTCCGCAACGGCTCCCAGGTTCCTGGTTGCGAATAGGCTTTCGTGTGGCTTTCGTATACGACAGCTCATTCCCAACAGGTGAGTACGTCGGCTGCAGGTAGAGGGGTCACTGGCTGAATTGCAGACGAGTGTCTGCCAGACGCCGTCGATGGCCGGACCCACGAAAGAACAGCAAGCTCGATTTTCTCAATTCAATCAACGTCAGACATTCACCTGAGGCCGGACATGTCTGCCAAGACGCCGCCGATGGCCGGACCCATGAACGAGCCGCAGAGCGATGCTGCCTGCAGCAGAACAATCAGCACCTGATTGGTCCTTTGTTTCCAATGATGCGTATGCAGTAGCGACGCTCCAATCGAGTGCCCCGAGTGACCGTGTGGGCAACAGTCTCGAGGCTGGCACGTCTGCAGCCAGGAAGCACGTGTGTCTGGGCGGCCTGCTTGGATGATGCCGCCGCGCTGCAGGCGATTGTTCGTTGTCATGCCGTCTGCCTGGAAGAGCTGCGCTGATGCGCAATGACAGAAGCATGATCTCCCACTTTGAAGGGAGGGAGCCTCACCTGGTTGGTGCCGAGGCATTGCGCGCGGTTCTCGGTGGTCGAGATGTCCGCCAGAAACAGCTGTGCGCCTGTGTTTTGCAGCGCGGAGCCAACGCCCGTAAGGCAGCGCGCCGCCAGCAGCTGCCCGAAGTCCGCTGCCAAGCCGCAGCCGATCATGCCTGCGCCGGGCAGCACAGCCCGTTTGCAGCTGCCAAGATGACAAAGGACCCACGCTGCCAACAGCGTCTCTGCAAAAGAGTGAAAGCGGACGATCTGATGGCAATGCACGAAATGCCGACACGATAGCTACGTCAGTTCATGTGAATCCCATACCCATTGCTGTGATGGCAGGTCCCCAGACGAGGAGTGGTTTCCGGCCCCGACGGTCTGCCAGAATGCCTGCACGCCAGCATGCTCAGAAATGAGCGCTTTGCTGTGTGTCGAGTCAAGCCAAGTGTGGAAGCAGATGGAAGGACAGCCCTAGCTTCCAGATACATGCACCCTTCATCGTATCATGCTCATTCGCACCTGACGGGATATTCATGCACAAGCGCGCAAGAGCATAGGCCGACAGGGTGGTCCCAACTGCTGCCGCTCCCACACCGAAGCTCTGCAGCATACAGCGACGAGAGCTGTGAGCTCGGCACTGAACATAAGCACCAGGCTGAGCATGGACTGGGAGTAGCTCGCGTCCTGTGTCGTCAATCAACACGTCATACTGCCTGCAGTCATAATGCTTATGTTCAATTTAAGTACCTTGGCGAACAGCGGCAGCACTGGGCGCAGCGCGGTGTGGCTGACAGACATCAACATGGAGGAGATGGCGACGACCAGCAGCCGCTCGTTGTCCCGCAGCTTGCGCCGCAGCCGCACGCCGCCGCGCTTGACCTTGCCGCCCGTCCTCACAAGCCAGCTGCGCCGCTGCGTTTGAGAAGGAAAGGGATGTCGATATTCGTGCTGATTGTGCCGCAGCTTGCGCCGCAGCCGCATGCCGCCGCGCTTGACCTCGCTGCACAGCCAGCTGCGCCGCTGCATGTGAGTGAAGGAGCTGTTGTTACATAATATCTGCTTACAGATGGTTTGTCAGCCAAAAAGGACACCGCACCCTTTCGTGCCATGGCCGTCGAGCCCTGGCGCTGTTCCTGCTGGAGTTGCACGGAGCGTCGTACATTGCCCATGGGTAAGTACCCGTATGCAGGATCTCGAGACGCGCCAGCTGCAGGTGCGCACGTACCCGTGGGGCCATCATGATGGCCTGCGGCGCCGGCTGCCCATGCAGCCGCCGCTGCAGCTGCGCCGCGGCCTCTGCCCGCTGCGCCGGCGATGCCCGCGTCGTGAGCCGCTGCTGCGCCGGCGACGCCCGCTCTGGGGCCGCATCGGCTGCGCCGCTGGGGAACGTGAAGTAGCCGGGGCTCGGCGAGGGGAAGCTGCCGCCCCATGTCAGTGGTTTTGGACGGGTGTCACCTGTGGGCCGAGGGTCCGCCCACCAGCTGTCTGCGAAGGAGGCCGCTGCCTGGATGGGCACCTGTGTAGCAGTTCATGAAACCATTGGTGTCAGGTAGCTTGAAACTACAAACTCAGCCTTCATCTGTGCATCTCCCACCGCAAGCGTGCTTTTTGAGGCGCAGGGCACGGCAGGCTGTCTCTGAGCATCAATCACCGTACAGAGGTCTTCGAGACGCAAGATCTGGTATGAATCAATACGCATTACCAGCTTCGCTCGGTAAGGCACCGTGAGCATGCATGCTCACGATGGCACAGAAGGCGAGTGTCATCTGATCCGGGTGCAGACTCGACATGTTGCAGGGTCCAACGTGGTACAAATGTAGTTCAGGATGGCAAAGAGTGCATATGATTATCGCAGAGCACTGCATCACCAGCCAGTCAAGCTTAGTGCATGACTGCACTTCGTGAAGGCAGCCATCCCCCACGGAATATGCCAGCATGAGATGTCGCAATTATCCTGGCGAAAGAGCCCTCTGGGAGTTTATATTGGCCTCAACAATGTTATCACGGTGCTGGTCCTTGCTGCTGGGCTCACGAAGGAGGCGAGTTTCGAGCATCGAACTCTCCGGGATCGCTTACCTGATGGTATGGTCGCGTTGATCGATGCCGCTGCAGCGGTGCAGTACGTAGTGATGCAAGCTCTAAGCATTTGCATGTCAAGCTCGTCGACGGCCGCAGGGCGCCGTGCAGAGACTGGCCGCGCGACCACTGTGCCAGCAGGTCCATGTGAAGGCTTCCCGCTGACAAGCCTGTACCCATGAGAAGGCTTCCTGCTGATAGGCCTGCCAGCAAGATGGACCTTTGCACCCTCAAATAAGACGCATACAGACGCTAAGTCGAAAACGCTATGCAGAGGCAATGGGAGAACTGGCAAATTTGCCCTCAGCCTCACGTGCAGGCAGGTGCCGAACCTAGGAAGATGCTCTCTGGAGCGGCATCTGTGCCATTTCTGATGCGGTTTCAGACAGCGTGCGGCCACGACGAACTTGCACAATGGACAGATCCTCTATCAGTCCAGCAGGCACCCGCTGCTACCTGCCACACCGCCACTGCACCTCAGCTCTCCTACAGCTCTCCCTTACAGTCGCAAGGCCCCGTTTCGTGAGCTCGAGCCTGGCGCGCCTTGGTACCGTCAGCCGGCGCGCACACATCAGCACAGACACCATGTGCATGCGTCAGCTGGCTCACGACACCGGCAAGCGGCGCAAACTCACTCGGGTAGCAGAGCTGGGCCTGCCCACAGACATTGGAGCTGGTGCACCTGGCTGGGCGCTGCCGATAAAGAAGCAGCTGCGGCTGTCCGCCACCCTGAGAAGGTAGGAAGTCAGATGCAGCACTTACTTTCGGCAACACACGCACGCACGCTTCACAATCGCAAGTCCCCAGCCTTGCCGCTTGAGCTTGCCCGGCGGCGCCTCGTCAGCAACGATTTTGAATCTGCATGCACCCGAGGCGCAGTGGCATGTCCTAGTGAGGTATGTCCGATTCCTGCATGTCCCATCGATAGAGATATACAGTAACCAGCGTGACTGGTCTTTCAGACGTTCCGCCGGCGCGCGGTCAATGTCTCGCCGAGCGGCGCTCACCACTGATCCCTACGCCGACCTCGCTGACTCTGCGGCGCTGGACGAGGAGGCACTCGCGCACCGCAAGCGCAGCTCCTCGGCGGCCGAGTCAGTCTCACGCGATGGCAGGTGCGCTAAGTCTTTCAATGGAATGTGCAACGTCAGCAGCCCATGTCGAGCATGTGAAGCCGCATGCGGCCTGGACTTGCGGCAAGGTGGCGGCCTGTCCGATGTCGTGCCATTGAAACATGCGAGGCCCGAGTTGAAAAAATTTCTGTTCCATGTCCAGGAATGGCGCGGCGCCGCGAGTGGCCATCTTCATCGAGCCCTCCCCCTTCAGGCAAACACCTGACAAGAGACACAGCGCCTGGCTTGCGCCTTTGCACCCAGATACAACCTGCAACGCACCGAGCGCATGGCTGCTCGACGTTGACATACCTCCTTTGTCAGCATCCTCATGTACATAACCAGCCTGTGTTCGCCAAAAGATTCCTCTGATGCCCTGCAGCCACGTGAGCGGCATGAAGATCCGGTTCCTGACGCTTATCGAGGAGCTGAGGCGCGCCGGCGATGACGTGCGCGCTTTCTGCTCGTGGCCGGTCATTTCTTGCCCCTATGAAGCGTCCTCAAACTGTCATGACATGCTCATCATGCTGCCCGGGCTTGATCTCGCCTAAAGGCAGTCACGGTTGCTTCTGCGCATGGCAGCGGCCTCACCGCTGCCTTATCACGTCCGGCTGACCTTGCCGACTGCAGCCCTGCGACATCAGAAGGTCGACCCTGACGTGATGCGCTCCGCCATGTGCACAGGTGCTGGTGGTCACGCCCGACCGCGCCGCACCTGACGAGTACCACGGGGCAAAGGTGCGGCCAACCTGCTCCTCGGCCCGCAGATTTCAATTGGTCTTGCGGCAGTTTCCTCAGCCGCCGCCGCCTCACTGCCCTCTCATGCCATACCCGTGTGCGTGCTCGCTCGTCACACTCACTGTTGTGCGCACATAACGCCGACATACAAACCGCCAGCTCATTCGTTTACGAATAGGTCATGCGGGTGCTGGGCATGCCGCTGCCCTTCTACAAGTCCTCCACGCTGCTGCTGGGCTTCGGGCTGTCGCCCTACGTCTTCTGGCGCCTGTGGAAGATCCGGCCCGACGTCATCCACGTCGCCTTTCCCGGTGCGATTGCAGAGATCCTTCTGGAATGCAGATCACTCTTCTGAAACTGCTGTTCTACGCGCAACACACCGTGCTCGATAAAATACGCGTGTGCTGTCCCTCACAGGCCCCGAGTCTTGCCATAAGATACACGATGCAGTCCAGCCGATGCATTGAAAAGTAAGAAACCCTTTCCTGATGCAATTCCTGTTCTCCTGCAGGCGTGCTGGTCTTTGGAGCCATTGCATATGCGCGGTTGCTGCGCATCCCGCTGCTCGTGAGCTACCACACACACATCCCACACTACATCCCGCAGTGAGCGCCCCCTCTTCACGTTTCCGCCTTGAAGCGGTGGCACAAGACGATATCCATCCCCCAGGACCTCACTCAGCTGTCAGCTGTGTCAGTTTTGAGTATGTGCAACCTGTGCCACCGCTGAAGCTGTCCAGCAGACGCCACCTCTACGGACTTCCCATTCAGACGCCGCCACTCCTCAGGCCCTCGACTGCTTCCTGCTGCCGTTTGCAGGTACACCTGGAAGGGCCTGGTGGGTCCCATGTGGGCGGTGATCCGATTTTGCACCGCAATGGCAGACCTGACCCTGGTCGTCTCCCGCACCTCCCGGGTGCGCTTTGCCTTTAGGCTCTAGAGAGGGTGCAGCGACAGAACAGCGGCAGAACAGTCGTGTCCAGCACCTCCTAAGGAGCGTCGTCCGCAGGGCTTGGCTGGATGCAGGAGGGTGTTTCCAGCTCTGAAATGTCCGTTTGGATCGTCTCAGGCTGACACTTCATGCCCCCAGACCCCACCAGTCGGGCTGCCTTGTCTGCACTACTGCAGTCATTGAGCTCGTCGCGCCACGCTGCGGGGCGTCTGACGAAGACGACCTGCATCACATAAAACTGGCTGGACGTGTGGCAGCGTTCCCTGGACACGTAGCCCTACAAGCTCTAATTCGACAAAATGTATTCATTCTGCCACAACATCTCAGCGCAGGACATCCTGCGGACGAACGGCGTCAAGGAGAAGCGGCTGGACGTGTGGCAGCGGGCTGTAGACACGCAACGCTTCAACCCGCGCTTCCGCAACGACGAGTGGCGGCACCGCATCACTGGCGGCCACCCCGACCGTGTGGTGTTGACCTACGTCGGCCGACTGGGCGCGGGTGCGACTCTCATAGCAGTCAACATGGGACTGCGGTTCAAGAACACCATGTCCTGCAGCTGCAGCAGCAGATGGTGCAGCGATCGGGATCTGTTCATTATGGCGCAGTGCGCTCAAGCTGCGCTCTGGGCAGCTTTTGTGCTGATGAGCACGAGCAGATCCAGCATGCCTGCGGAGAAGAACCTGAAGTTGCTGCGGTAGGTTCTGATGCCTTGAAGTGTTGCTGAAGTGGAAATCTGGCTTTGCGACCGTCTCCTGGCACCTGCAGGGAAGATACTGAAGGCGCTGTGGGGGAGGTTCTGGTGGCGCGCGGGCCGGCGGCGCACCTCACCTTCGATTGTTGATCAGCATTGTGATTGAAGACCGTTCACCCCTGGCACCTGCAGAGAAGAACCTGAAGGTACTGCGGGAGGTTCTGGTGGCGCTTGGGCCGGCGGCGCACCTCACCTTCGTTGGCGATGGACCCTTCCGCCCGGACCTGGAGGCCCACTTTGCCGGCACGCAGACCAGCTTCACGGTACGACAAACATCCTGAACTATACTGAAAACGAGCTCGGCAGTCGATTCTGAAGGTGGGCTTTCCAGACGCCCTTCCGCCCCGATGTGGAGGCGCCACTGGACTCAGACCACCTTCACGGTGCAAGACTTGGCCGTGTCAGAATCCAGGGCCAAGCATCCGACATTCGCTACTGCAGTTTCACTGCTATTACGACAATCTTCGATGACTACATGGGTGCATACGTATTCAAAGGGGCTCAAGCTGCCCTGAAGTGCCCGTCCCCCACCGCCAGCCTTGACGACGGCTCCTGGATCCTGATGTTCCATCTGCACCAGTCTACCACAGGCTGCAGGGCACCGCATTCCTCGCAGAAGATGCTGCACCGACTGCAGGGCATACCGAGGGGCAATAACCTGAGCGCAGCCCTACGCCTCGGCCAATGGCGTCGTTCTGACATCCGACAGGAAATGCAGATTTTCGTCCCCAGGAAGCGGTTGTCTCAATGTCTTCCCTTTTCCGTTCACACCGCAGGGCATGCTGAAGGGCGACGACCTGTCTGCGGCGTACGCCTCGGCCGACATCTTCGTCATGCCGTCCGAGTCCGAAACCCTGGGCTTTGTCGCCATGGAGGCCATGTCCAGCGGGCTGCCGGTGGTGGCGGTCGCGGCTGGCGGGCTGGTTGACATCCTGCGCAACACCGTCGGCGAAGCCGGTGAGAATCTGTAAAATCTGTTCCGAAAAGTAGATATACAGTATACACTGCGCATGTTGCTGCTGGTGGCCGTTGCCGCTGGCAGCCTGGTGATCATCCTGCGCAACACCCCTGACGAGGCCGGTGAGCTACAGCTACATAAATCAATAGCCACACTTCAAAAAGAGTAGATTCCAACCAAAATCGCTGTTATCTTGTCGGCGGTGGCCGTCGCCGGTGGCCGTCGACATCCTGCGCAGCACTATCGGCGAGGCCTGCGGGACTTTATCCGTAGATTGCCCAATCAAAATTTGCCCAATCAGAATGAAACCAGGGAGTTGTCTCATTGTTGTGGCTGTCGCCACCGGCAGCCTTGTGGACAGTCTCTTGGGAGTTCGAGCTCGTGTGTGTTCTGCCACCGCCTGAGGGTTTAGTGTCATGTGTCCTGCCTGCCGCAGGCGTCCTGTACGATTCCGGCAACCACACAGCAGCGTCGGGGCATGTGTGGCTACTGCCGTTGCATGCAGAATCGAATTTCTGCTGGTTGTCTGTTCCCATCCTGTTCTTCAATATGCGCAGGGTTCCTGTACGATTCCGGCGACTCCGCAGCGACAGGGCACATGCGCCGGCTGCCATTTACTCAAGCCAGCCTCCCGCTTGGCGCGCACTCGTCTGACCCCTTTCGGTCTGCCTGCCGCAGGGTTCCTGTACGATATCGGCGACTATGCGGCGGCGACCGTGCACGTGCGGCGGCTGGTCGAGGACGCCGCCCTGCGGCAGCAGATGGGGCGGGAGGCGCGGCTCGAGGTGGGGCTGTTTCGAGGGCGCCCCATATTCTGTGACGTGCTTCCCAACACCGCCCTCCTATCTTCAAGCTGGCAGCATGACCTGCAGGCAGTGCCTTGCATGTAGCGCCAACTCCAGCCCTAGGGGCGGTGGCGCGGGTGCGGCGGCAGTGAGGCAGCGTGACTTTATCATACCACAGCCCGGATTGCTATGGTTTGCGACTTTGACACTGTAACTTTGCAGGCGGAGCGCTGGGGGTGGGGCCCGGCGGTGGCGCGCGTGCGGCGGCAGTACGGCCGCGCGATCCGCATCCACCAGCGCCGCATGGCGACCTGGACGCCGCTGTCCTCCCTCGCCACCTTCCTTCGCTTCTGGCTGACGACGTTCGCGTGGCTCGCGGAGCAGCCGCTGCGCGCGCTGTCGGGCACGGTCAGCTGGGCCGGCGCCGCATAAGACTTGCTGAAGGCTACATATGCGAGCTGTGGCGCGGTCCCTCGGTTTGAGCGGAGCAACCGCTGCGTGCGCTGACGGGTATGGTCAGCTGGGCGGACGCCGCGTGAAGGATGCAAGCGTTTCGATTTTTTTAGAGTCAGCTAGAAAACATACATGGTGCATTAGGCTGACGACGTTGCGTGCCCAGCTGCTTATTCGGACGCCACCGCCGTATTGGGCGCCACCGCCGTATCTGCCCGCCACCGCCGTATAGAGGGCTCATTCACGGGACAGAACAGATGAGTATCTTCATCAGACAGCGTTGTACGGATTCAGATCCAGATCCATATGCTACAATGTGGTAGCCTCCCAGGCATATCATGTGCAGGCAAGAACATAACTCAATTTCGGCGGCTGACCCCTACCGCTGCTAGAGAGGAGACGTGAGAACATTATCCTGATTGCGGATTCACAATAAGTTTCAGCAGGCAGTGGCAAACTACAGACGATAGGTTCGGCATTACTGCCCAGACTTGCACTTATGAAGCCCCACGCAGCTTCTCATCGTGCAGCACATGATTTTTATGGCCGGAGGTGTCCAGCAAATTCATAGGGTTTCGAGTTCGACCGAAGGCACGTGAATATGTGATTTCACCCACATAAACACACCGAGATGTTAACCAAAGGGCGAATGATGTGGACAGAACAGTTGTCCACGTTTCCGAAATGTCATCTGTGAAACCGCCTGATGCAGCGGCATCGACCAGACTTCCGACCACGATGCAGCGGCGGCGCCACGGGCGTGCTCTGCTGACGGCGAAGGACTGTAGCTATATGAACAAGTCTCGGGAGACTGCAGCAGGAACCCAGCGGCATGGCCATATCTCCTGTTCCAAAGGGGAATTGGGATCATAGCAAATCGCAGCAACGCGAAATGTAACATGTTTTGGCCGGCAGCTGGATCTGGCACGTGCATGGCAATGCTGTGCTCCGAAGTATGCTGCGCAGGAAGTCTTGCTACGTGTGTGTGCAGCACCTATGCACAGCAGGAAATCTTACCGTGGGCCTCTTGGGGATATCACCCATGCAGTAGCACTGCACATCCAATATATCGGAGGTTCAATGTGTAAGGAATTGTGGACCATTGTCAACGGCTGCGGCTAGTTGGGGGAGGTGTGGAAAATGGTATCATCACCAAACCTCTTTGATTCAGAGACCGTGCCCCTCAAGCGCACCCTTGAATGCCAAACCGCTGCAAAAATGTGCTGCACGAATCCTGATCACTACAGGTTCCCTGACCTCATCGCCATCCAGCGCTGGAAGTTCGTTTCAGTTGCCACGCCACTGCCAAGCCGGCACATGTACATAAAGCAGTGGCAATGAGCAGCGGCCGCCGCCGCACCGCCAAGCAGCCCGCGGCAAGCTGCAGCTCCCGGTCTGGCATGACTCGGCAGTGTCCGCCGCCTGCCCTTCCAACGTCCTACCGGCTGAACCCATCGTCTGCGGCCCATTAGGCGGAGCTAAGTATAGGCCTCCTCAAAGCCGCCGCCGCCGCCTCCGCCGTGCGTCTGCGGCTCCGCTATATGCATTACCGTACGCGCTGCCTCCGCCGACGCCGCAGCTCGCCTGCCAGACCGCTGTCCAAAGGCGCATGAGGCAGGAGCTACGTGTAGTCCTCCTCGACACCTGCTCCGCCTGCGTCATGCCGCGCGGCCTCCGCCGCCTCTGCGTCCTTCAGCGCGTCCACGAATGTCGTCGCCTGATCCGGCAGGATCTCCACGCCCACGATCTGCCGAGAGAGCGGTGAACAGTCAACGAAAGTCCGCAAGTGTTGCAAACTGCTATTGCGTTGCATGTCAGGGCGGTGAAGCGGCGCGGGCTGGGTCCTGGCAGGCCATTCACACCCGCAATCTGCCGGCAGAAAACAGGACGTCTATTGGGTTGACAGCGCAACATGTGCCAGGGCAACTGCCGTAACAGCACGATTGGAGCCAAAACGACAGCTTGGCAACTGTCAGACCCTCCAGCACGTCTGTCAGTGAGGGAGCTTCCAGTGGGGATGGGGACTGCCGGGCATCGCCGGCAGCTGCCAGCCCCAGACGGCGCCAGATGAGCAGTTGCCAGCGAGCTTCTGTACAAATCCAGACTGCGTGTGCACCAACTCAGGTACCTTATGTTCATTCCCCCCTTCTCTCCACCCCTAGCATACATATCTGTGGTTGACGGTCTGCAATCAGCGGTTTGAGATTTTCTGCCCACCTTCTCGCCGTCCGCGCGGTGGCCGTTGCCCTTGTCCACCACAGTGCGCATGACGCGCGCATGCTTGTCCTTGGCGCTGCTGTTGGCGACGACGCGGAACAGCGTCTCCATCACCGGCAGCACCGCGCCTGGAAGGGAAAGGTAGGAGGTCAAGCACAGCGTGGAATGTGCTGACATCTTCACGCACATTTCACCGGCGCGCTTCTGTGGCAAGCGGCACTGGCATCAAGGCGGGACCGACGCAAAGCGTCCAATTGCAAGACATGTCAATTGCGGAAGGAGTGGGGCCAAGGGACGACGATTGGCATTGCTGACGCTTGCACACGGCGCGCAGGGAGCCAGGCGCATGGCTCTTGCGGGCTGTCTTCAGCGGTTTCGGCTGTCAAGCACGACAGCGCACCCGAGATCACGTCAACCTGCGCGATGCGGCCGCCGGCGGTGCAGACCAGCCCGGTGCGTCGCCTGCACTCACCACAACAGTAGCTTCATGTGTCACCTTCAACATCACACCATGTACAACCGGCGCTCGAGCCCCAGCATGTCAGCCCCTGCAGCCGAGTCAGGTCTGCGCGGACACTCTATGCGGCGCAGAGTCTGATGCAGAGTTGAGTGCAGGGTCTCGCCTTTCTGCTAGCCGGCAGGGGGAATGAACGGCATAGCCTGGGGTGCATGCAGACCGACGTGCAGGACAGCAGGATGAAGCAGAGGAGGTATTCCATGTTGCCTGACCGGTATCGTTCCGAGATGGCCGCACCTGGAGCAGACGGTGCCGTGGACGCAGCCAGTCTTGAGGAAGTCAAACCAAAATTCCCAGTGCGTCTTGGCCATCTCGTCCGACACGCGCTTGTACCGGTCCCGCAGCTGGTGCTGCAGGCAGGAAAACCCTAATCTTCAGTGTTCAGTTTTTGACTTGAGCAGACAACTTTCTTGCGTGTTGCCCACCTCGTCTCTCGCGCTGGCAGCGGTCCCGCAGCTGGTGCTGCAAAACAGGGAGGGCATCAGGGCTTGTGAAGAAAACCCCAAGGCAACGAGCCGGCCAGAGCAAGCACTGGCGGTGTGGGAAATTGAGTTGAAAGACAAGCGCCACCGGCAGCAAAATATAAAGGCCAGCGGAGCGTGGCATGATGGCGGCAGCGGTAGCGGCATTGGCTGCACAATAGCAGCACCCGTGCCGTTCAGACAGTACCAATTGAATCGAGGGCTCGCTGCCTATCTCGTCGGGGCGCTGGATGCGTCGCACAACACAGATACAAGGAACACCTTCATAAGCAAGGCGATACGAAGAAGGGAATATATGTACGCACCAGGAAGAAGGGCTCGTTGTCCTTCTTGTTGGGGCGCTGGATGCGAAACTTCTCCACTTTCTGCTTGTTCGCCACCTTGGTCATGTCCGTCGCCAGCAGCACCAGCGGGTGGCCTGCGCAATGACTTGTGGGATCAGTCGAGACTGGCTGCTAGTGTAGCATCCATACAATGCCCAAAGAGGCCTGCCCGCTACCCAAATGCCGCCTTTGTCCGTTCCGCCGCCAGCAGCACGTGGCCCGGTGTGCTGAGCGACTGTCGAAGCGAGCAGCACATGCGCTCACCTGTCTAGCCCTGGCCGCCGGGCCCAGCCACTACGCGTTTGGAAGTCCACGCGGCAGCCGGCTTGGGCAGGTCGCCGCCACGAAGCATCCAGAGGGAGCAAGAGCAGAACCTCTAAATATCATGAGAGCGGGCAAAGCCAACATGCGCACCGGTCTGGCCCTGGTTCTTCACGACCTTGTCCATCCAGAAGCCCGCATGGCCGGTCGGTGGCCGGCCAGCATCGGCCATCTCCTGTTCCGACGCTGCGCGTGCCGCCACAGCAGCCTCCCACGACACCCCCCGGTCCGCGTTGAGTGTCAGGTGGTACGTCTTGGCGCCTGTGGGTACAAGAAGCTTAGGCTCGAGATGCTGTTTCACGATTCCACTAGTCCTGCTAGGATACTCATGCCAGGACACGCCACTGTCCACGACCAGTCTCCAGGTGGTACATCTTGGCGCATGCGGAGCCGGATCGACCTGTTGAGCGACGGCGCTTTTCTCACGCTTGACACACAAGTTGACACCATCAACAGGCGGCAAACCGGGCAGAACGCGAGCATGCGCCACGCTTGCCCGCGAAGCATGGATGCTAGCCGCCGTTCAGAGGTTGCACAAATGCAGCTTGTGGGCATTGTGGATGGGGGAGGCGCAAGCATAAGCAAAAAGCACAGCATAGGCACAGGGTTTGCAGGAGGTACAAACAGCTGGCGCCGCTTGGCGCGCACCCAAAGCCGCATCAGCACCAGATCGCCATGCATGGGCGCCCTTTAAATGAGCATCAGAATATTCGATTCACATCAATATGCTGCGGTAAACTTACCCGAGGCCGCGTCGGTGTGCACTAGGTCCTGGTGCATCAGCTCCACCTGTGTCATGCCCTTCAGCGTCACGATGCCGCTGTCGTACTGACCCCGCGACTTAGCCGCAACGATGACAGCATCCATGGTCGCCAAGAAGTAGGCGAACAGCGCCGCCTGCGTGTTCACTCTGGCCGTCGGACAACTTATTGTTTGGTCCAGCTGACGGCATCAGGATTTGTCCGTCCGTGGCCACGATGGCCGCGTCCGTGAAGCAGGCGAAGAGCACCACCTGCATGTGTTACTGCATTGCAAAGTGACATGCAGGGCTTCAGATGCCAGAGGGCTGCAATGACATTGTGCACGCCAGGAGCAGGGAAGCAGCAGCATCAGTTGAAAGATGCGCGCACCTGGGTGTCGATGGGCAGGCCCAGCATGCGGTTCAGGAAGCGCGGGATGCTGCGGCTCTGGCCCTGCGGCGGGCTCCAGTCCCCCCTGCGCCCAAAAAAACAGGATCCCTAGAGAACTTCCGCATCTGTTCAGACAGCGCGACTAGCAACAATGTTCAACATGCAGTATCTTGTGGCGGCATGCAGCACCGGATCCCACGCCAGTGTCCGATGTGCTTCTGTACGCTTACACAAGTTTTGGCGCTCAGCAAAACGCAGTCCGCATGTTGAAATGCTTGTGTTGAGACGCCTGCCATCAACGCAACACCACCACCTTTACCTAACGGCAATGCGAGATGGGCAGGGTTGCTTGAGCGCACCGGACGTTCTTCGTCAGCAGCCCCACTTTGCCGCACTCCACGCGCATGGCTGTGAAGAAGTGCTCCCCCGGGCGCGCCGGCTGCCACCGGCGCCTGGGCACCGGCTCCGGCGCCTGCCCTGGTGCCGGCTGCAGGTGCTCCGGCAGCTCCGGCAGCTGCGGTAAAGCCCAGAAATGGTGTCTTAGCTGTAATCTATTGACGAAAATAGGCCACCAGCTTGGACGCCTGGCCCAGGTGCCGGCTGCAGATTCTTTGGAACGGAATAAGTTAGTTGATACAGTAGGGCAATCGGTGATCCCTTTCACACACTTAAATTCATTTGAATTCACAGCAGTACATGCTGGGGGGGCACAGGCCGCCAGCAGCACTTGGCAGCGGCCTCCTCAGTCTGCTCCGGGGCAATCTTTCCTCTCGCCTTGCTGCTGTTGACCATGCACACCCATTACATTTGCCTGAGACAGGGATGCGGGAGTGGAAGTGCCGTTGCAGCCGCAGGCAGCAGCGACGGCAGGCAGACGCACCTCAACCCCGGGCATGGCGCCGTCTGTGTCGCCGCAAAGGTCCTCGTACAGCCTGCATGTGCGAATGCAGACGTTGACACAGAGGCGGAGTCAAAAGTCCAAGGTCCCATGACTTGACACACGGTCTTTGCCCCATGCACAGCAGCACTAAAACATTTGCAGTGGTCCAAAGTTGCAGAACCCGGTTGCGTCAGTGCGCTCACCGCTGCAGGCTGTCCATGCCATAGCGATTGTCCAAGTCGAACTCCTGCGCAGGGTTCAGCGTTTGCAATCAGCACATCGCCAATTGTTCATGAGATGAGGCACTGCAGTTGACCCCCAACCACACCATACAAACCCACTGAAATCTGTGCTCGAAGCAGAATTCCATACCATACGCACGCCACAGGCTCTGCATGGCATTCAGACTGTCAGAATGCTGCAGCACTGAGACAGAGAGGGCACCTTGAGGTCAGCGCCGGCGCCGAGGGCGCGGCGGTCGCCCTTGAGTAGCGCGCCCAGCGACTGCAGCCGCTTGGCCGCAGACGCCGCGAAGCGCGTCTCCCCACCGCAGTTGGTCACCTGCAGTGGGTGAGGGTCCAGATTTGAGAGGGTCTGGAGTCGTCGAGGAGATTGCATCTTGAGTGCTCTGTTGTGGAGACCACTCATACATGACCATACTGGATCAGACCAGACACCCTACTTCTCGTGTCAGATCTTAGACAATCCGCACCAGGATGCGGTAGATGGGCGCGGACGTTTGGTTGGAGCGGTGCGAGCGGCCGAACTGCTGGATGGCCTTGTCCGCGGACCAGGGCAGCTCCAGCGTCAGATGGCACCGTCGCCGCTGGTTCAGCACCCTGCAGCGACAGGTGAATATGGTTGTCCACCTACGCCTCCGACCGCAGAGATGGGCACAAACATGAAAACAAGTACCTGGCTGCAAGTTTGGATTCTGCATCAGGTGCATGTTCCTCCCTGCTACAGGAATGAGAAGCACAGGAGCCAGTCACTGCTGCTGGGGCAGCAGCAGCTGCGTTCTTTTCGAATCATTGCTCAGCAGCCAATATTGTTGCAGCGTCCCATGGGGGATTCAGACGTGGGATGGGAAGCCGCACCGCTTGTCCGCCTGCAGCGAGATGCCGGTGGAGGCGGCCTCCGAGATGATCGCCACCAGCTTCTTGCCGTTCATGAAGGACTGCTTCTCGCTCAGATTGACGTCCTTGCGCGCCACCTGTGCGTAATATCATACAGTAATACGTTGTTGGCGAAACGAACGTCTGGAATGCCAGCTGCCGGCCGTCGGCAAACTTCGGTTTTTGCTCAGGTCGATGCCGTCAGGCGCAATTTGCATTTGGTGCAGCTGCGGTGTTCCACAAAAGGACGGAAGGTGCCTTGGCAGGGTTTGTAGGTGGTGGCAACGACCTGCTGGTCCCCGGCGCCAGGAGATGCGGCCGTCGTCGCCGAAGCAGCGCTTCTGCTGCTGCGCAACACTCTAGTCACGATGGTCAGGCAGACAGGCAAGTGCCTGAGCTTCGTTGCACAAACTTCTAATGTCACACCTGCTGGTTGCACATGCGCCAGGAGACAAAGCCATCGTCGTGGCATCCCATGCCGCCCTTGCGCCCGGTCTTCTCCATTTGGTTAACTGGGTAATACATGTACATACGATATTAAATTTCCGTATCGTTTGTCAACGGGGGGGCACCTGCTGGTTGCGAAGGCGCCAGGAGACGCGGCCATCGTCGCCGCGCTCGAGGCCGCCCTTGCGTCCTGTCATCTCCGCGACCGCGGCCTCGCCGCCCAGCAGCTCTGTCAGCTGGTCCAGCGGGTTTGCCGGCAGCTCCATGGACCCCACCAGCCGCAGCAGCAGCCGCTTCACCTGGGAGACGTAACAGCGACATGCCAAAGTGACATGAACTTCATACGAAGTCTCAGATATTTCCAGCGATTTGGCCAGCAGCTTCAGAGTAGTCGGAGAATCAGAAGACTTGCAGAAACAGAGGCGACCGGAGCCTGGTCAGCTGGTCCAGCGAGTTGGCTGGCAGCATCTCCACCAGCAAAAGCAGCAGCCTGGGGAATGTGCAACTGCCTCGTTCAAATCGGGGCCAAAACAACCGTCAGCTGGTCAGAACAGGCAGCCTGCAGCTCTGTGCTCTCTGCCAGTCGCAACAGCATCTCGTTCACCTGCCCTAGGGTGCCAGAAACACAACAAGGAAGTGGTACTTGTGTTGTGTGCTTGTTGCGCTGAGTTCAAGAAGCCGCTGAAAGTGTAACAGTGCTCAATGGGCAGAGTCAGTCCTGCTCGTTCTGTGGCTCCAAGCAGCACCGCAGCACCTTGCTTGTCTTCGGCGCACATGCAGAACTGCAGTTCCTGTTGCAACAGTCAGCCCGCCGTGATGTCGAGCTGGAAATGGGCACAAAGCCAGGCACACCTTCATGATCTCAGGCTGCTGCATGTCGTTGCCGCCGACGTCGCCGCCGCCATAGTCGTCGTCATCCTCTGCCTCGTCTGCAGCAGAGCATGATTCGCGTTGAGCGAGACAGCTGCAAGGCATTGCACAAGGAAATCGCTTTTGAAAAGAGGCGAGTATGATAGTGGGCTCATATCAGAGGAGGCTGGGTGTCACACCGGCAGGCGGCGCAGCAGGATAGCGAGGAGCTTTTCAGGCGGCTCTCGCGCGCCGTAGTCGCCGTCCTCGTCGTCAAGTGTTCATGCTCAGAGGCAGGCGGTGTCGGACTGGCAAAACGGGCGAGAGGGACACCTGCGTCATAGTCGTCGCCATCGTCGTCATCGGGTGCGTCCCGCTCATCGATGCCCAGGTCGTGGTCCACGCCCTGAAGCGGCACCGCCTATGACAACAGTACGAGACGATCATTGGGTGATTTCACTAAGTTGGTACAGCAGCAAAAGAAGCAGTAAAATCCTAATATACACTGCGCGGTCACAGCTGATGAGTGTGCAGCGCCAAGCTAGCGAAAGGGATGAAGCAGAGAAAGCATGGCCACTTTCGCACCTTTGTTGCGTGGCGGTAGGCCGCCCGCGTCTTGCCGCTGCCGCCCAAGCCGCCCTCAGCACATTGCCGGACGTCCGAGCCGCCGGTCTGCAGCACGCAGCAGACTGTTCAGCATCCATACTGGCTGCGCATGGACGGGTCTCGTGGCCTGCAGTTTGTGTGTCAATCTGCGAGGAGAGCGGCGCAGCCATGCTCACTGTGCTAGCACTTTCCGCAATGAGGTAGCAGGTTCTGCACCTGTCTGCACCCGAGATGATGCGTCTGCGCCATCAAACGCAGAGGCCCACCAAGCAGGCACAGCCGTTTGCACAGGCAGGAGACGAGAGCCAAGCACACCATGCCGCCGCTGACACCACCCTAGTGTCCACCGAAGGAGCAGGCGTGTCGCGGACCAGGCCGGACGGCGGGCTGCCTGGCCTGACAGGGTTTTGTAGAGTCAGTTACATGGGGAGGTCACCGAGGACGCTGGCGTGTCCTCATCGTCCGATGCGGACGGCGAGCCGCCTGGGCTGCCGTCCCCTCGCGCCTTCTCCAGGGCGGTCTGCGCTGCCGCCAGGCGTCGCTTCGCCGCCAGCACCCGCAGCTTGGCGCCGCCATTGCCGCCGTTAGGCCCAGCGCCCGCCTGCAAAGAGAGCACAAGAAGGTTCGAGGCTGGGAGCACGGAAATGTTGGAAACGTCATGCATCGACAATCGATTGAAGCAGCGTGGACTTGGGGACGTCATCGGCACCGCATGTGTGCAGTGCAGTGTGTCTCGTAAATCTTTGTCCGCAGGCAGCTGCAGCGCTTGATGCCCGCCTTTCTTACATGCCCTACCTGCACGGCTCGGGTGGCAATCAGCCAGGAGTCCTCGTCCGTCATGCAAAATGTCCTGCATTTGCGATTGCCTGATGCTGGCGGCTTTCCTGACGCTGGCGGAAACTATATTGGCCCAAGAAAGCTCACCGGCATGGCCGGGGTGGCCGTTGGCCAGGAGTCCTCGTCCTCCTCGGATCCGTCGTTCAGCATGGCGGTGCGCACCAGGCGGCCCCTTGACTTGGCCGCCGGCGCCGGCGCCGCCTCGTCGTCGCTGTCCTCGATCGCGGTCCGGCCCTGTGGTGCCGAAACAAGGGGTTGGTGATTGGCCGGCGTGCGCTGTGTGGGATGATGTGTCTTGCCACATGAGGGAATCTGCAGACTGCGAGTGCCACGGTGGTTTCATCCACAGCCGTGCAGCAGAAGTTGCGGATCGCAGGCTGCAGACGCACAGGTGCAGCAGCATGGGCACCAGACGGTTTGCAACAGATCCGAAGCAGCCAGGCCAGCCAGCGACCCAGGGGCTCTGCGTGGCGCAGTCTGCTCCACGACGAGTAAGGGCGAGCAACGGGAAGCGATATCAACAAAGCAATGTCAGGCAGCGGCCTCCAGGGAGATGGCTGGGGCGGCCTCGTCCGGCAACGCACGAGAGCGCTTGGCAGGCAGCTGGTCATATAGGCCAAGGGGTTTTCAAGTGATAAGAAGGCATTCCGCACCCGGGTGGCCCTGCGGGGGCTGGCCTCGTCGTGTGACACACGGAAACAGCGCTAGCTGAACCATCAGAAGAACCATTTTCAGTTCAAGTATGGGAAATATGCGCACCCGAGTGGCCCGGCTGGGGCCGGCCTCGTCCGGAGATGTGCGAGACCGCTTGGCGGGCAGCACCTCGTCCTCGCAGTCCGAGTCCTCCAGATCCACCACATGCGCCCGGCAGCGCTTGTTGCTACCGTCTGATGGGCCTGCATTGCCAAGTGCATCACAGCAGTTTACACTTGACACGACGCATGCATTTCATCAGGATTGATGCGAACACAAGAGGCTTCCTTCATGCAGGAGCTGGTGGAGTGCCTGATTCAGCACACTTTTCGAGGTACAAGTTCGGCATCTCTGATATAGGAGACAGCCCAGCACAGATAAGTCAGCAGGAGCGCTGCCGCACCGGCGTCAGACTCACGGGAGTCGAGCGGCGCCACTGCGGGCACGGCGGGCATGATCGCTGGCGCTGCGGCGGGCGACGCCTCGTCGTCGCTGTCCGACAGCAGGTCGATGACCTCCGGCTCATCGGCGGGAGCCGCCGACGGCGCCGCCCGCGCCTTCTCCTGTTTGGCCACCAGTCAGGTTGTTGCTCAGCTCACCTTGCCCAACAGAGCTGCATGCTTCATGCGAATTGGACAGCAGATAGGTGCCCTTCGGCTCGTTGGCAGCAGCTGCCGCCAGCGTTGCCTGCGCCTTCTCCTGCACAGGCACGCGTCAACTGCGAGGAATGTTGCATTTCGATTTCAGCGAGGATGTTGGAAAAAAGTTGGACTCTCTCATGGCAGACTCTCAACTGCATACCTGCCCTTCGACAGCAGAGCAATCAAAATCAGGGCAAGATGAATCACTCCAGAGTCTGAGGAACTCGACCTTGCACTTAGCATTCTGCTCAGTGCACCGGCTGGATGCGCTGCAACTTTGGGCATGATTGAGTTATGCACATCTTCTATGCATGTCGCAAAGCGTGAAGTGTGACAATCGAAGATGTGCATACCTGCTTGACGCGCCTGACCTGCTTGACGCGCGAGACGCCGCGGCCCTTCTGCGGGCTGGTGACCGCGCCCGCCTCGGCGTCCCCGTCCGAATTCGACGCCAGCGTCGTGGATGCCGGGCGGCTGCTGCCCGCCCTGCGCATATGAGCACATCTGCTGTTAGCACCTTCCAAATCGTATCACCAGAGGAGCAGGTATATTTCATCGGCGGGACCGCATCGATGGGACCGGGGCAGGTGGTTGTCCTTGGCTCACACAAAGCAGGCACGCACAACAGTGCAGGCAGCTGTCTTGGATGAGTATGTCAGACCAATGGGATACAAGAAGACAAGCTCAGGCAGACTCTACGCACGTAGGGGACAGGAACGCTGTCTTGGGCAGGCCCGCCTTTGCTTCCGCTTCATTGACCGTCCGCTGAGCCTCCGCCACATCCGCGACCAGCGCCGCCTGTCAAGCGAATGCGGGGTTTGCCCATTACAAGCATCACACAAGACACATGGTACCTGCAGGAGTTCAGTACAGCTGCTACATCAGCATCGCCAGGGTGCCAGAGCACCGTCATACATGGCCTGTGCTCAAGTGCTTCAAAGTAGTGGATGATGGGGAAGCCCAGCGACTCTTCACCTACACAACGCATGCCTTGCTTGCGTTGCGATGCGGCACATTCAAAGTGAGCCAACACAGCGCTGCTCAAACGGTATGAGCGATGTCGGACACGATTGAAGTTCCGCTGCAAAATTGACCAGCTCGGCGCGGCGCTGCGCACTGGCCGCGCCTCGCGTGGCGTTGCGCCGTGCGGCGGCAACATCGGACCGCATGTAGGTTGTCGACAAGGTGACTCACCAGCTCCGCACGGCGCTGCACGTTAGCCTTGCCCAGCTCGGCGGCGCGGCACGCAAACGACTTCCTACTTGAAGCGTGCCAATTGTCAGTGGGAACATCTCGAGATAAAGCCCGCACCAGCTCCGCGCGGCGCTGCACGTTGGCCTCGCCCCGCTTGGCGGCACACCGCGCTGATAAAATCATACTTGAGGTGTTCCCCTTTTCAGTCGGATTATTTCCAGACAGGCACACACCAGCTCGGCGCGGCGCTGCGCATTGGCCTCGCCTCGCCTGGCGGTGCGGCGTGCAGCGGCGGCGTCTTCCTGCGCCTCCTCGACTTCCGCGCGCACTGCCTCGAGCGCCTCGTCGGTCACCGCGCCCTCCGCCGTCAGGTCCAGGAAGTTGCCGCTGCGCACAGCCGCCTCCCGCTGGGCCTGCGCTGACAGGAAGCAGGGTTTAGTTACTTATTTTGTGGTTAATCCTTCTGTCGTCAGGTTCAAGTTCCCGCTGCGCATTGCTGCTGGGCCTGCACAGTTTGAATGAGACTTGGCAACGACAGACGGAAGCAGCTGTTGCAGACTTTCAACTGCAGAACGGTGCCTGCAGACCCGGAGGCCGCTGCGGACGGCCGCCTCCTGCTGGGCCTGCGAACATGAGATGCAGAGGGCGTCAGTTCACTAGAAAGTCACACGGCGACTCAGATAGGATATCCAAAGCCCTATCAACGCTTGGTTGGGGGCTGTGTTCGTGAAGATGACAAGTGTTAGCAGTCGTGACATCCGTGGCCGGACTTGGCCAGGGTTGCATTTCGGATAGAGACCGAGGCCATGCGCTCAGGTTGAGCGCATTCCAACGACGCCACCGTCAATGCAACGTCCCTTTGGCAAAGGCACCTGCAGCACCCCTTCCACAATGCGCTGCTCACTCAGGTGCACAAGAGCTTGGCAGTCTTTACGGCCTTCGGTGGCCTTCAATCGATTGTCGTGCCCATGGGTGGTAGACTGTTCGTTAAACCCTATTCTTCGACCCTAAGAGGCACACCGCCAGCACTTCGTCCAGGTCCATCTCGCCGGTGATCATGGGCTCCTCGTCGTCCTCCTCGTTTTCCACCGCCATTGGCGCGTTCTGGCTGCCGACCGGGGTGCCCGCGGCGGCGGCGGCCGCCGCTTCGGCGGCACGCGCCTCGGCGCGATCCGCGGCGGCAGTAGCCGCGGCGGCGCGCCGCTGCGCCCGCAGCCGCACCGCCTTCGCCGCGACCTCCGCCGGCGGCAGCGACTGCCACTCCTTGACGATCTTCAGCACCTGTGATGAAGAACATGCAAAGTAGGCACCAGCAAACTAAGTACGTTGGCTCCATCCTCGTTCTGACAGCAAGCTGAAAGCATGGCAAGCAGGGTCCAGTATCGTTGAGCAAAAGCAGCTGGCCGGCAGGCAAGTACCCATGCAAACAGCACAAGGAACTGCCTGCATCAGCTGCCTCTCGAAGGGGTTCCTGCAGGACTTGCGTGCCATAGAAAGGAGCGTATTGACAAGAGGTAAAAGGAGACGAAAATCAGACGCACGCTGAACAGCAGCTGGCGGCGCTCGGGGGCGGCCATGCCGGGGACGGCCTCCGGAAAGTGCTTCTGGATGAACTGCATCAGCACCACCTGCAGTGCAGGATCTTGACTCATCGTGTCCCATCGCTGGCAGAGCGTTCTGCTGCACCTGACAGAGGGAGTCCTGAACGATGTTATTCGCTTGCAGAGGTGCCACATCCCGCACGGGCCATCTTGGGGCACCAACGCTTGCAACATGCGCCTGCAAGTGCAAGCTGCGCACTGCAAGTGCAAGCTGCGCACTGACTGCCATTTCACCTTGGGCGCGGAGATGAAGTCGTCCATGTCATCGCCGCCCGTCGCCCGCATCGCCTCCGTGTTGGCCTCGCCAGTGGACTGCACACGTGAGTGCTCGTCAGCAAACTGTCACATCACGTTGCATGATATTCAGTGCAGGACGAGGAAGTGCAATGTGCGCCTGACTGTGCACGTGGCTGCGAGTCAGCAGCGCGCCGAGCTCAAAAATGAGAAACAGAGGCTGCAGAAAGCGCAGGCAGCAGGCGGCGTTTCAGGCGCAGGCATTTCCTGTATCTGATATGTCAGGCCGCAAAACCCTGGGCGCACCTGCAGGCCGATGACGACGCACATGCCGTCGTCGATTGCATCCAGCGCCAGCCGCGCACACTCGTCCACCTACGCCATCAGCATTTTACATATGTCAAGGTTCTGCCTGTGTGTTGAACGAGCTCGTTGCACGTTTGGCAGCGCTTGATTGTGAGCATGTTTCGTGGTTCTGCGAGCAGGAATGCAAGGCAACTTCAGGCACCGCTCCGCAAGGCTCATCTTGAGAGCAATTGACGGAAGAAGCGTCAGAAGCGCATCCACATCCAGCGCAGAACCGCCGCTTTGTACTGCTGAGAAATCTAAAATTCAAATAACGAGGTGTCTCACCTTGGACGCGATGAGCATCTGGCGGAAGAAGCGGCAGAAGGAGGCCCACATGAGGCGCGAGAACTGGCGGCTGCATGCGCCGCGCTCCTGCAGCCGCGCCACAATGGAGAAGAGCAGCGACCACGCCTCTGTCGAGCGATCATACATCACCTGCAGGGTATTGTTTTTCTGAGTGTCATTACTCTTTGACAGGTGTCAAAGCAGGGCAGAAAAGCGAATAGCAGCGCCCACGCCTCCATTGCGTGATCACACATGACCTGTTGTGGCAGGTTCACGGGCACTGAATCAGCACTGGAGATTCAACTGAGGAATAAGGCAGAGGAGCCGAGTGGAGGCGCCATTCTGAAGGCCGAATGTCGCCTGTACCTCAGGGCCCATGGATGGCTCAAAGAGCGCGGTTCAAGGCAGCAGCGCGCGACAAAGGGCATCGCGTTCTGGAGGCAGTACATGCAGCAGAAGAACAGGAGCCGAGAAAGGGGAACGAGGAACAGAAGGCCATGTCGCACCTGGAACTGCGGGTCGATCTGCACCTTGGCGATGCTGAACTCGGCGCCGTTGTAGCTCAGCGCGCGGCTCAGGTACGTGCCCGTCGCCTTCAGGCCCTGTTTCGAATGAATGAAACGATTGCCGCTTAGTCTGGTTGCACCATGGGTGCACGACTAGTATACTCCACAATACCACACTTCTTTGCAAACTCACACGGCGCAACATCGTGCTGGCTGCACGAGTCACCAGAGCGGCATGCATCGCGTTTGAGCTTACCGGCACGGCCAAGGGAGGGTCTAAACCCCCAAACCAGGGGGCACATTCTCAGTCGAGACTCGACATGTGCTGCTCAGGCAGCCCAGGCAGAGGTGGCGCACCATGCTGAACAACTCGAGGGAGCCCAGGCCCGCCTTGTTCAGGTGCTGCACCATCTCCGTCTGCGGTAACACCAAGAAGCACCAGTCTCAGCTGGCATTATAGAACTGAAAATATTGCAAACTCCGCAGTTCGGCTGCCACAGGTTGATGTGGAGGCCACCACTTGCATGCATCGCCAGGTTGCTGCCCATGCGACTGCCTGCCCAAACAGGCGCAGCACATGGCGGAGAGCGAGGCCAGGAAGGTTTGAGTCGGAAAGTGAGCGCACCATGCTCTTGTAGCCGAAGGTGCCGAGGCGCGTCATGTAGGCCAAATTGTTGGGCTCGCTTGCGCCCGTGGCCGAGGAGTACAGCACGCGCGCCTGCGGCAGCCGCGCCTGCAGTGCAGGTGCAACCCTCCTGCTTCAGCACAGCTGGAAACCTTGGGCGCTTGAGTGGTGAAGCACTGCTGCACCAGTCAGCCCAGTGTCCGCTCGGCAGCGCAGCGGGATGGCTTGTCCGAGCCAGCAAAGGGACGAGGATCCGCAGGATATGAGGCTTCGAAACGAACGTTGAAGCAAACGTTTTCAGCCCCTATGTAGATGCACGGGCAGCACAGCAGATTTCCGTGCCTGCAGCATCTTGACCGCGAGGCCCGTCGACGTCGGCACACCCGCTCTGACCACCAGGTTCTTGGCCTTGTGGCACTCTGCGGGCACAAGTGCAGAAAAGGGTGAATGAACCTGCAGTGACCGCCAGTTGTCATGTGGTAGAAACAACAGGGCATCCGGACAGGCCACACGAGTGCTCCAGGTGTTATGTGGCAGGAAACCCCGCGCAGCGGCGTCCAGATGGCATTTGTCGCTTCGCCCGAGCATGCGCGGCTGCCTCAGGCACGCAGAGCTCTTCGATGACACTGGACAGTGCTGAGCGAAGTATCAGCACGAGTTGACGGATGTATGCGCACCGTCCAGTACGATCATGCAGTCGCCGCCGTCCTCGCCCAGCCACTCTATGAACTGGTGCAGCCGGGATTCCGGCGAGATTTCCAGCTCCGGCTCGACCTCGTTGCGGCCGCGCGGCATGACGCCGCCTGCCTCCACCTCCGCCGCCTGAGCACAAAAGAAAACGGTTGAACGCATAGAAAGTACAGTTTTGAGTCACACAAGTCAGTTGCCTGGAAGTTTTGCCGCGCTGCATGACGCCGCCCGCCTCCACATCCGCCGCCTGCGCACAGGGCACAGGGCAACTGGATGCATAGACAGGAAGAGGCTTCAAGTCAACAGACTGGAGATCCATTGCGTGATACATGGCTGCAGAGTTGTTTGAAGGTTTGGATAGCGATAGATAGACTGAAACGTGGCGCCCGCAGCATCGCGGCTGCCGCCTGTGCAACTTGGCTGTCGAGAAGTGAGCAGCTGCTCAACCACTCTCATGGCAGCGCGCTGGATGCGATGTGGCTGTGCGTCAAGCATTGAAGATGCACCACGCAGCACGTCCAGCATTTCTGTCGAGCCTTCCAGAGTTCAGGCATGCGGTGCACCTCGGCGTCATACTGCTGTCGGCCCGTGGTCTTCTTCGGCTTCTTGGATCCGGCGATGAGGAGGGAGTCTGCACAGTGCCAGAAGAACTACACGTCACAACCAGGACTTTCAGAACCAGAGACACGAAAGTCGAGACCGGCAGCGCATCCACAGCTCACCAGCAATGCACAGACATGCTGCAGCATGCAACCGTGCACAGCGCACACATGTGCGATGTCCAGTCGCCACAGACCCGCAAAGTAGTCGAACCATGCCACGAACGACACGTGAACCACGGATTCAAGGGACTCACAGGTGCAGAACAGGCAGCCGTCGCCATACTCGCGCGACAGCTTGCCCTTTGGCAGCGAGGCCTTGTTGTCCTACGGCAACGAATTCAACAGTCATTGGCTGAGCACCGGCAGACAGTCGGGACACAGCAGCAATAGCATGCGTAGAAGCTAGACCTATAATGCCTGGAAGCTGAAAGAAGAAGGCGTGGGACCAGAGCCAAACCAGAGCCGAATGGCACCTTGATTGGACAAGGACTCGACTGCCCTCTCCGCTTCTGCAGGGTTTGAGGTTGAACAAGTATGAGGTTGTTTGAGACTTGAGGTCCAAACGAGTATGAACATACCTTGGGGAAGATGTCAATGTGGTTGGCCTTGACGTCCAGCAGGTCCCGCTTGGCGTCGAGGCGCAGGTCGTTGCTGACAGAGACCCAGATCACGCGGCGGCCGCCGTTCTCCCAGAAATCGCAGATGAGGGCCGCGATCTGGCGGCCCTTGCCCACGCCTGCACCGTCGCCTGGGCGGGATGGAGAGAGCAAAAGACATGAATTGTGACGGCGGAGAGGCCGGGCAGGGCGCCAAGAAAGAAATGCTGGCCACAGACACGACCAGCATGAATTTGAAGACGATCAAGGATGTCTGCCAACTGGCAGGCGCGCATGCACAGGTATTGTGCTGGTGAGCATGCGTGGCACGCACCTAGGAAGAAGCCTGGCCGGGTGCCTGCTGACAAACACGAGAGTCCGTTGGTTCATATAGAAACGAGACTTAAGGGAATCACGTCGGTCTGTTATAAAGGCTTGAACGTCGAAAAGTCTAAACACTCTCGGTCTGCACAACACGTCCACAGCAGCAGCTGCTGCAGCTAAGGGGCGATCTCCGTTGCAGTGGGAGAGCGCGCGCACCGTCAGGCAGGAGCGGCCCGTTGAAGCGCATGTTGGCGTACACAACCGTCTCCAGCTGCAGCGACGACAGCTCGCCCCGCTGCACGCAGCCCTGCAGCAGTAGGCCAGCATTCAAGTCAATCCAGAAAATTGTATCGCACGCTTTCATTCGTCCAGCTCGCCATCTGCTGCTGGAGAAGCCACTGCAGGCCTGCTGGGCATGCAGCCATGGTTCGTGACTGATTTCACAGAGTCTGCATGCACACTGCGACCATTCGCAGATAAAACGGCACACAAGATGCGCTCAGCTGACAGAGCGCGCCTACCTGCAGGGTGTGCTGGTAGTTGGGGTCGGGCGGCTCGACCGCCGCCAAACTGAGCGTCTCGACGATCGGGTCCGGGTGCACCTTGCCCTCCCGCAGCTTGGCGGGCCTGCATGCATGCATGAAATGATCGACATTATGTATTAGCCGCCTGATGATCGCCTGCCCTCCCGCAGCCTGGCTGCCCTGCATGCACGAGGAAAGCCATGCCACACTCATGCACTCCAGCTCAAAAGCAGCCACGAAGGCCGGCCTGGAACACAGCAGACTTGGAGTCCCTTTCCGTAGTGAGCCAGCCCAGTCGAGTGCAGGTTTGCCGCAGCCGAGCACTGAAACGAAACACAAGCGAAAGACATGAGGCATCGAAGATGGTGCAGCTGCACACATGTAGGTGGAGTAGATCTCCTCGTCTTCGTCCTCGCCGTGCGCCGCCGCATCATCCAGCAGCGCATCCCGTTCTGAGGCCTCCTCGGCCTGCGCTCCCGTCGCCACGGCGCCCGCCGCCGCCGCAGCCTGCTGCTGCGCCCGGGTGTCGCCACCGGCGCGCATATTTGCCAGCGCAGCCTGGCGGCGCGCTTCACCTATTGCGCGTTTCGCCTGAAAGAAGCCAAAGACACACATGCAGACTCGGTGCTCCATGGTCTGGATGTTGGGGTGTTGGTGAGTGCCGCTGGCATGTGATGCTGAAATACCCGACGCCGGACGCCGTCTCACTTGCACGTACAGAGGAACTGCAGAGTTGGGAGACACATGGGCAGTGGCGTTGCGTCAGTCGGTTGACGGATGAAGGCGCTCACATCCTTCTTCTGCTTCGCATTCAGCCTGCGCGAATGTGCTGCGGCCTGCTGCTGCGCCATGTAGGCCATGCTGCCTGGCCGCCCAGCGGGCAGCGCGTTTGCCGCTGCTGATGCGGCGGCGCCTGCTACGAGGCCAGCGAATGTGCTGCCGGCTGCGTCCAGCCAGGACTGTAGCAGAAGACGATGGCTCGTGAGATGGACTTTGAACATACTGAAAATTGCAAGCGCTGCTGCCCCCTGGCCGGGTCCCAGGGTGCGCGCACAGCTACCCGCACAGTAGGGTACCGAGCCTCAGGCATGCACGAGCAGAGTCATCCGGTTAGAGAGCACAGTGCAGCAGCCTTGCACCGGTAGAATGCGCTGTAACTATGGCCGTCCAACCTCTGCAACTTCAAATTTGTTGCCAAGGTCGCACCTGTCCAGACCCTCGGCCGCTGCCGCCTGCTGCGCCTGTAGCCAGCTGTGAAGGACCTGCTGCGGTTCCGCCTGCGCCCTGGGCCGCTCCGGCATTGCGCGCGGATATCAAACTCCGCTCTAGGATGTTGGCTGCTCCCACCTGGCCTGCGGCCCGCAGCTGCCCAATCCTCTTCTCCATCTGCGTCTGCGCGGCTGACATGGTGCCAATGATGCCGCGCTGCCTGCCAACGAAGGCTCACAGCGTTGTCAAGTCCACACATGCTGCTGCTGAGAACGTTGCAGCGTCATGTACGGCATCACTGCGCTGCGAAGGCTGCCTCGCAGCACTTGCAAGCAAGCACAGCTTCGTCCGTGCAGCGGTCAACAGCCTCCAAGCTCGTTGGTGCAGGTGCGATGTGGTCGAGGCCGCAGCACGCCACAGCATGGCAGCCGAATGCCTCTCTTGGATGATGAGAATGCTGTAACGGGGGAATAACACTAGGGTTTCGCGCCGGAATATATTTTCCTGCGAGCAACCTGAAATGGCTTCCAGAAAGAGTAGTCGGTATCACGTCAGCAGGCCATCGCAATGGCGGTCTGCATGTTGCCATCGCCGCGTCCGCTCGTGACGCCGCCGCCATACTGGTTGCCGCAAAGGAAACAAGCTGCCGGGGATGTGTCAGACGCTGATTTCAGCGGGGATAACAACCTACTGCATATCTCGGTTGTGAGGCTCCACCATGAGGGTTTCCACCATGTGCACAGCTGAAGCGAATCCTTCGCGTCATCATGAAGCAATTTTCGCCAAACGCGTGATTGCTGACTTTCGGTGACTCTCAACTGCGTTTGAACGACGCTTAAGCGCAGGTAGACGTCACCGCAAACGCCTTAGGCCTTGCAGGTGGCTGGCAGGATCATGGGTTGGTCAACCAGTTTACTGAGGAGGTAAATGCGACGCGGACACTGATGCTCAGGCTGCAAGAGCTCTACTGAGTACTGTAGCAACAATCAAGAGGGAACGAAGAGCGCAACAGCGTTGCGTCCATGACAGCCGAGCTGATCGCATATGCAGCCGCACCTGTCTGACCTGTCTAACTTGTCATTGCCCCCAGGACACTTCATCTCGCATGATAAAAGTACGAACCGAGAGTCTCCCAGTACTTAGCCAGTACTTAAGCCTATAGTTCATGCGCGGTCCCCGTATATGCGACACGCGTGCGCCTTTGTGCGAAAGCGCACCGTGTCGCCTGTGGTGC
>JAABUM010000998.1_pt1 | contig 44832 bp, 55 predicted proteins | sample 5559161 | NCBI WGS metagenome assembly JAABUM01 (sample SAMN10711868, study PRJNA513369) | rock metagenome | isolation source: Antarctica rocks | place: Antarctica: Victoria Land, Siegfried Peak nord
TCGCGTCGATGTCGAGCAAACCATCAAAAAAGCTCGCCATTTCAAATCACCGGCCCCAGCCCGAAACCCGGCAAAAAGCCGGTTGCGAAGCGCCCGTAGCCCAGACCTAAGCCGCCGCCCGGCCCATCGTCGCAGCCGTGATTGAACTCCCAGTCATCCTCATTGGTCACTTCGGGTTCAGGCGCGCTTTGCTCGCGCAGCATCTTCGCGCGGCTCAAACACACTTGCGCCGGTTTGGAACCGTCCACCTTGAGCGAATTGGTTTCGATGTATTTGAGCGTCATCGCCACATCGGTCGCCATCGTTTCCAGCGCCAGCGCCGCCGTGCGTTTGACGACATTCCCTTCGAGCGACAAAAAGCACTCGATCTCGACATCCGAGAACAACTGTTTGCCTTCCTTGCGGTCGGGAATGAGCAAGCGAACTTGCCCGGTGGGAGTAGAAAGGTCAATGGCCATGATGCTTCGAGACGGAAGCCACCGGCACCATCATATGATGGTGCCGGTAGTCGCTTTACGCGCCTTGCACCAGCGCGCCGTTGCGCTTGCCTTCGGGCGTGACCGCCGAGCCGCAAGCGTCGCAGAATTTGACGTGGATGGTGTTGTCCGAAAACGCTCCCTGTTCGGGGTGTTCGCCCACGTCGGGAAGTTTCGTGATGGTGAGCGGGCCGCCCTCGAAGTCATCCAACACCGAAAGCTCGACAAGTTCGGCGTTGCGGTCGTAGGCGAGCCAGTTCGCGCCCGCGATTTCGCTCCAGATGACATCCACATGAGCCTGCGCCGCATCCAAAACCGGGTTGGCCATCGGGTTCTTGTCGCCCGTGCGCCACACCTGCTGCGAATGGAGGGTTGTGTTGGCCACCGTCTGCCACCGGATCGGGATCAGCAAGTCGGTGACGAGGCGAGGCTGCGCTTGCATCGCGCCGCCTGGCTGCTGCACCTGGATGCTGCCCTGCGCGATGATGACCTGTTCGAGCGCTGTGATGGTCGGGCCGCTCGGCGCGCCGCCGTATTGCTGCGCGGGGAGACCCGCGAGAAGAGCCTGGCCAACAACCAGGTGCCGGGTGCGCTTGGCAGCGCGGCCCGCTTTACGCATTCCGGCGATGATGATGCCGTAATCGTCATTCTTCCACAGCTGGTAGGTGAACTTGATCGCCTTAGAATACATGGCGACCTTGTAATTGTCTTCCGTTTCGGTAAACGTGGCGTAGTCCACATCTTGGCCTTCGGGCTGAACCGACAAGTCCTCGAAGTTCGAGATGGTCATGCCGTTCATCAGGCGGAAGTTGCTCGTCGGTCGCGCACGGGCCATCGAAGCCAGAACCGAATCGGCCTGGATGTAGCCTTCGCGCACCATCCGGGTGCGCAGGTTGGCCAGCACGATGGAAAAGTCAGTCGTGACGAGCGACTCTTTGAGCGCGCCCTTGAGAACCGAGCGCGTCTGGCTAAGATCCGACAGCATGGACTCTTGCAAAGTGCCCACGATTTCGGCGCCGTCTTTTTCGTGGCGCGAGATCGAGTCGGCTTCCTTGGCCCACACAGCCGGGCCGAAATACTCTTTGTGAAAGGCGGCAGCCGCGCCTTCGAGACACGCCGCGAGCGTGAGCTTGAACGCCGTGCCGTTAGGGACGTGACCCTTGGCTTCGGCGATTTGGAACTGGTGATATGTGCGTTGAAACATCGCGTTGCGGCGCACGGCAATGCCACACAAACACGAAAGAAAAGGGTTAAGCCAAAGGCTCAGAGCTAAAAGGCTCGGTTAAACCGCCGGAGCGGAAGTGATGCTTCCCACCAGCACTTCTGCGATGGGAGTCCCGGTCTTTTTGTCCACGACGCGCGCGACATCCCCGGCGACGTGAACCACCGTGCCGCGCAAAAGAGCGCGGACAAGGGCACGATTGGGGGCACCGAGGCCCGCCCAGATTTTCTTCAAGAAATCGAATTTCATGTTGTCCTTTAAGTTGGTGGAATACCGCGCTTTAAACCAGGGCGACTTCGCCCACGCCGGGGCCGCCCGACAGGTCATCGAGCAAAACGCCGATCTGCGTGTTGCCCGTCGCGGTTGTGGTGGTGACATCGTTGGCGTCGATGTAGATTTTGGTGAAGCGCGGTTGCGGCGCGGCGAAGGGCACCTTGATGATGGTGTGAACGCCGATGAGTTCAACAGTCGCCTGGCCTACGGGAACGCCAACAGCGCCGCCCTGAATCAAAGTGACACCACCAATGAGGGTATCGGCAACCGTCACGGCAGTGAGCATCAAGGCGCGCAGGCCGGAGCCGCCCAGGTTGATGACTTGACCTGCCACGCGGCCAGGGGGCACGGGCAGGGCGCGCTGAATCTGCGCGTTTTTGGTTCGTTTGAGATTTAACATTGTGTTTAGGTCTCCAAGGCGCGCCCCAGAGCGCGCCGGGAATTAGAAGAGGCGCGCCAGCACCGCGTCAATCTCGGCCAGGCCCGCCTTTTTCGATTCGCTAACGGCCTCTTCAGCCGGAGCCGACGACGCGCCGTTTTGCACCTGTCCGTCGCCAAAGTTGTAGTTCTCGCGCGCAAACGTCGCTTCGATAGCCGCCGCGTCTTTGGCGCGCTGCGTGAGCGTCGCCACGTCGAGGGCGCCCGATTCCAAAACCGGAATGCTGGCGGTTTGCGCTTCGACGATGCGGTTTTTCACGCCGTCGGGAAGGGCGAGACCGGAAACGGCTTCGCGCGCCGCTTTTTGCGCCGCTTTGTAGTTCTCTACGGCGCGGTTAGCCTGAGATTCGGCCATTTGTTTTGCTTCTGCTTCTGTCATTTGCTCCTCTTGGGCTTGCGGTTCGGGTTGGGTTTGTGGGTTCTTTGAGGCAGGTTCCGTTTTGGATTCCGCGATCTGGCGCTGTTTAATCCACTTGGGATCGCGCGCCGCTTCTTGAAGCGACACGATTTTGCCGCCGCGCCCGGCGCGGGTTACGAAATCCACGCTGCTAACGGCGAGCAACTCTTCGATGATAGGCATGGCGACGCCGTTTACTTCGCCCCAGGAAATCGCCGCGATGCCATCGAGCGAAACGCCGATGTCTTCGGCGACCGCTTCGATGAAGGGCTGCTGATGAGAAAAAATCTGCGAGTTGGCGTAGGCTCCGGGGCCGTCTGGCCCGTTATCCATCCATCGCGCGTCTTCGCGCGTGACGGCTGTGAGGTTGGTCACGTCGCCTTCGGGCCGCGAGGCGCGCTCTTCCTCGGTCATGTGGTTGGCGAACATCTGCGTGCCCGCCGGGATGACCTTCTTTTCGCACGCCGCTTTCAAAACGTCCGCCGAGTAGTAGCCGCTCGACCCAACGCCCGGATCAATGAGCTTGATGAGCGCCGTGCCATCGGCACGAATCGCCTTCTCTTGGATGACGCCGATGCGCGTCTCGTGGATGGGCTTTTGCGCTTCGGCCACCAGAGCGTTGAGCGGCACGTATTTGACTTCCATCCGCACTTCGACCGCGCCACTCACGGTCAGCGTGCCATCATCGGCCAGGGCATAATCGGCGCGGTAGAGATGATCCACGCCATCATCGTCGCATTGCTCCCACACGAAAAACGTGTCGTAGACCGCGCGAAGCCAGCGATAGCAGCAGGAGCCATCGCCTTGCACGCGATTAGCGCGCAGATGGTTGCGAAGCGCCGTCTCGATCTGGTCGTGCGACTGATCCGCTTCGAGAATGGCCGCCGCTTCGGGAACGGACTTCTTCATCACGCGCGCTGCTTCGCGCAAAGAACCAAAAAATTTCATCGTTTGGAGCGCTTATAATCCAAAAAGAGGCAGGTCATAAACAATCCCACCGCGAGCGGGAGGGAATGCAGCACTTGGTTTGGAAGCAGCGAGCCGACAGCTACGCCGCCTACCAAACCCGTCAAAAGGTCATTCAAACGTTGGTCACGATTCATTGGAGGTTGTGGGGCATCTGCTCCCAGTCCACGCCGAAACATCGGGCGCGCATCGCTTCGACTTGCTCTAAAAATCCCTCGAAGTTGTGCAGGTCGAGGAGGCCGTTCGCCATGCCGTAGCGCAGCTTGTCCATCACCATTTCAACCGAAGTTCCCTCGACCTGGTAGCGCTTCTCGAAGTCCAAAACGAACCCTTCCTTCGTGCAGGGATAGGCCACCAGTTCGATGCCCAGCGTTTGGCCTCGATTGTCGCAGGGAGTCCCCGGCAGGGCTTCGATGCGCGCATAACGCGCCCAGATGAGCAGCCATTGTTCGCCTTCTGGCGTGGGGTAAAACGCTTTTGTGTGGGCAATCGCTTGCTCGAACGCGACTTCGGGCACGCGGGAAAAGGAAGCGTCGAGAGGTGCGCGCATTGGGAAAGCGGGCAGCGAGAAGGAAGCGGGCCGTGTAACAACAAGAGGAAGGCAGGATTGCTCCCTCCTTCCTCTTGTTGCCCTATGAAACCCTTCTCTTCGCTGACCCGATAACAGCTTGCGACACCATGAACCCGGGTTCACCTTTTCCGCGCGAAAGCCGCACGGGAGCCGCACCTTATTTAGCCAGTGCCGGTTTGAGCTTTGGTGGTGTCACTTTCTTTTTGCCCGGCGCTGCCTTGGGCTTGGGCGCGGCGCCGGGGTCGGTCGCAGGATCGGGCTGCTTCACGCCCGGAACCAGAGGCGCCGGAGTTGGAGGCGCGGGCCATTCCTCGATTTTTTCATCATCGGGTAGCAGAGCGAGCGCCTCGTCCACGTCGTCTTCACCAATGGCGTTGAGGAAGTGCTTGGCCATCAGCTTTTTGAGCGGAACGAACGCTGCCGCGATGTCGAGCGCCTGGCACTGGGTGAAGGCGTCATGCGCCAAAAGTGGCGGCATTTCGACGTTGAGGGTGATGTTTTTGCCGCCGATCTGCGCCGATTCGACGCGGTTCTTTTGCGCGACCTTCGCTTTGTGCGACAGAGGGTGAAGCGGCGCCCTTGTCGCTTGAAGCAACACAAAGCGCGCCATTGCTTCCAAAACTTCCTTCCAGAACGCCTGGCACTCCATCATCGCAAGCTCCGTTGGTCGGTCGAGTGAAGTCGCAGTGGCGAGCGTGCCCACCGACACATCGCCAAAAAACGTCTCGCCAAAGCCAAAGCCCGCGCACACCATGAGCAAGAGGCGCCGTCCTTCGTCCGGGTGAATCGTCGCGCCCTTCACGTTCATCGCCTCGACGCTGTTGCCGTCCCTGGTGAAAGTCGAGCCGCCCACATCATCGCCGCCCGTCGCGCCCGCACCGGCGAATGTCGTTTTCAGCTTTTGCGCGGCTTTTTGCACGCCCGCTCTGGTCGCCGAAGAAAACTTCATCACGATGCGCGACAGGGCTTTGGCAACGGTCGCGCGGTTGGAAAGGAATTCCGAGTAACCGCGCGCCCAGTCAAGCTGCGCGTAAATCTCCGATGGCGCGATGCCAACTTTGGTCATCCGCTCGCGCGCGAAGTGCGCCATCGGACGATCCCAGAAGACTCGGTTGCCCGCGATGGAGCGCAGCTTCTTGCGTTCAGACGGGTTGTAGTGCCAGTCGGGATGATACTCGGTCGTCAGAACCGCCTCTGTCTCGCCCGATGTTGGGTTGAAGACGAGCTTGTTGTAAACGCGTTTGTAGTAGGCCGGGCGCGAGCCGTCGTCCGGGTCGGGAACCACTTCCTCGATCTCATCCACGTCAATTTCGCGGATTTGCACGCCGCCGCTCATGCGGTCAACAAAAAACAGCGCGAAGAGGTTGCCCTTGATCTGAAGTTTCCGCTCCAAAGCGGCGAGGCGCGTTCCGCTCGTCCAGTCGCGCCGGTTCGCTTCATCGTCCCAGAAGTCGTTCCACGCCTCTTTCGCCGTGTCGTCCTCGATGTCAATCGAAACGCCCTGGCCGAAGACGTATTGCGATTGGATTTTCACGCCGCGCCTAATCAGCGGGTTTTTGAGGAACATCACCAGCGCCAGCCGGTGCATGAGGCGCAGACCTCGCCGCGAAAACTCGTGCGTCGCGCCCAGCGTCTCGCCCATCGGCACCCAGCCTGGCGAGTTCGGGTCAGCGTCTTGGCGCGAGAGCGCCGCTTCGAGTTCCCAAAACCGCTCGCGGAAATACGATTGCCCGGTTTGGCCGATTTCCGCCGATTCCATTGCGCGCCCAAAGGCGCCGTTGGTGATGAAGTTGGCCAGTCGGCCCGAAATGTTCTCTTTGATGCTCATGCCGATGCGGGTGCACGGCAAAGCAACTTCACGCTCTCACCACCTGGGTGGTGGCGGCGCAGGAGGCGGTTTAGGTCTTGGCTGCGTCGGTTCTCGATTCGGATTCGTTATGAACGAGCTTCCGCCGCTCATCAAGCAAGCGCCAACGATTAAGATGAGAATGAAAAGGAAAATAAACATCGATTGTTCTATTTGCGGTCGTAAGCGTCGTTATAACCTGCGTCGTAGCCTTCTTCGTAAACCGTGACGGCTGCCACTCGATAGCACTCTCGATCTAACTCACTCAACTCTTCCCATGCCAAGGTCGGCATGGGGTCAGCAAATTGAAAGTGTTGCTGATGGTGTTTCAACCACTCTTCCCTCGATATGCGACCTAAATCATCGCGTTCTGCTTCAGTAATTTTCATGCGTTGTAAAAAAGCGTCGTGTTCCTCGTCGTATCTCTTGAAAAATGCCTGAACTTCAGCCCAGAAACGCTCGAATTGCTGTTCTAAATCTTGCGTTTTGCTCTCCGCAGCATTTAATCGCTGGTCGAGTAACAAAGCTTGGTCAGATGCCATTCGAGATTTCGACATTGTGGTCATAGCTAAAACAACGAAATGTCCTCCCGCTCCATCTCCTCAGTTTCCTCTTCCTGCTCAACCGGCGGATGCAGCGCGATGTGAACCGCAATGGCGAGGGCCATCACGAAGTCGTCGTGGTAGCCCGCGAGTGCGCCCGTCGAGCCGTCTTTGAGCAGCGAGTAAACCTGCAACTCATCCAGCACCGCGCCGTTCCAGATCTCGATGTGATCGTCGCGCAAAACCTGCGCGAGCAGGTTGATGATTTGCGGCTTTGAGATTTTGTCCGTCCACCAGCCCGCTTCGCCCAGGGCATCGCAAACGAGTCTCGCGTAGCCCAGGCGCCGCGCCGCCGCGATGGTCGTCAAACCCTGGTTGTTGCGCTCGATGGCCAACTCCGCGCCGAAGTAGGCGGCGAGTTGCACGAGGTATTCGCCATAGGTGTCCGGCTCCCAGTGGCCGTGCATCGTGCCCACCTCTCGAATTCGAGGTTTGCGGCGCCCGAACAAACGCGCCCACAGCGAAAGCGGAACGACTTCGAGTAGCACTGCCGCGCTGTAGTCGCCCGTTTCCTTGCCGCTCGCCACGTCGCCGCCCAACACGTAGCGACAGCCCGCTTTGGGCAGTTCCCACAGCGTGAGGCCTGGCAGATCGAGTAGCTCGATGGGCAGATCATCCGGCTCGATGGGTTTGCGCGCGAGCCGCTCGATGCGCTCAGCGAGGCGCCGAATCCACTTGACGGCAAAGCGAGCGCGCCCGGAGGAAATGAACGCTTCGAGCGAAGTGGCCGGGTATTCCTGCTGCACCTTCACCGGGTCGTCTTCCTCGGCCTCGACATCGCGGAACCACTGCGCGGTTCGACCAGGCCGCACAAACCAGGGTAGGAAGATGCAGTGAAAGCGGTTCTGCCCTTTTTTAGCCTTCACCCACAAACGGTGGAACAAGTTGCCCAGCCCATTGGCGGTAGACAGCACGATAAACGAACCGCCGCCGTCAATGACGGGTTTAAGCGCCGTGTAAAGCGTCGTAGCCCACTGCAAAAACGCCGCTTCATCCAAAATCACGAGCGAAGCGGTTCGCCCGCGCCCCGCGTTTTGGGAGGCCGGATGCGATTCGATGCGTGAGCCATTATCGAAGTTGAGCAGCGTCGTATTCGAGTGTTCGACCTGGGGCAGCGCCTCGCGCAGTTGCTCCGGCAACCGTTCATACAACACCTTGATTCGCCGCAGCAGCTCGTTGGCGTCGTCCTGCCCTTTCGAGAAGAGCAGCACGACTTTGCCCGGCGCGAACAGGCACATCCACAGCGCATAGGCGCAACTGAGCCACGAAATCCCCAACTGCCGCGCTTTGAGAATGAGAACGAGGCGATACGCGAAGAAATCCCACACCACGCCTTTTTGCGCGGGCCATAGTCGAAACGGCATGGTGCCGCCCCCGTCGCCATGCCCCTGCGCGTCGTCTATCTCGCAGAACTCGTCAATGAAAAACGCGGGTTCGACTTCGCACAGCGCGAGAACTTCGGCCAACTCATCGGGTGTTAGAACTCGTCCGTCGCCAGCGATTCGTGGCTCGAACTCGAATCGTTCATTTGCGACTCGCTTTCCAGAGGCGTTTGCCCCGTGAGCGGGTTGCGAATCGAAGCGAGTTGCTGTTGCGATTGTTGTCGCCATTGTTTGGCCATCTCCAGTGCGCGCTTGCGCGCTTGGTCGGTGAGTTCGGGTGTTTTGTCTTCGTCTGCCGAGTCGTCGAAAACATCGATGCGCCCGGCGATGCGCTCGATAATGAACTCGTTCGCCGCGCGGTCAGGCTCGGCCACTTCACGCCTGCGCTCGATGCAAACCAGCGCATCCGGGTCGAGATCGGGAAACGCTCGGTCGAGAAAACGAAGCACTTTCGGCCCCTGCGGGCCTTCGACCTGTTCGGTTCGCACGACCTGAACCAAACCCGCCGCCTTCCAGGTCTCGGTGACTCGCTCGAAGCCGCCATCGGCGAGCTTGATGAGGTTGCGCGCCGCTTTTTCCTGATGCGCCGCCAATTTTTTTTCCAGCTTTTCGACTTGCACCGGGAATTTCACGCGCTTGGGCTTGCGCCCGGCGCCGGGTCTGGCGCCACCATGACTATTAGCCACTTGATTTACCTCGTAAAATCGAACTTGAAAAACGAAGCAAATTCATCTTTTCAAGTCGCCTCCTCACTTCGTCCCTTCACTTCCTCTTCGAGCGCGGCGATGCGGCCGCTTAGCACCACGATCTCGGCATCGCGCTTCACTCGCAACTCGAACTCATGCGACCAGGCTTCTCGCCACTTGTCCGCATCCGTGTCCGATTTTTCGGCTCGCTTCCAGGCACGTTCGTTTTCGCCGCCCTGGGCGTTTTGGCTGGTCGCGTGTCGCTGCACGTTCGCCGTCAAACGCGCTGTGAAAAAACCAAAGGCGCCCGTGAGGAGCGCCGCGATGAGGGTCGCCGCAAGGTTGGCGAATGGGGCAAAGCTGGGCATGGGCGCGCGTCACTCCTCTCCCTGCGCCCCGCGCCGCACTTCGAGCTGCACTTCGAGCCAGACGTGGCGACAGGCCGAGCGCGCGGCGATCCAGCCATAGGCAAAAGCGCCCAGCGCGTGCGTGCACCAATCCACGTTTTGCCAGTCGGACAGGAAAAAGCGCACAGTCATCCACAAGCGCAGGAACAGTCCCAGAAACCCAAACGCCGCTTTGAGCCGGTCATCGCGGCCAAATAATCCGCAGGCGCCAACGGTCGCCAGGGACAAAAACGCGGTGCCGAACACTTTGGGATAAAGCAGCACCGGCGTCGAGTGCGCCGCGAGGAGCGTCGCACCCGACAAAACCAGGTTGAGAACCAGGAACAAAATGACCGGCTCGATGCTGCCTCGTCGAAGAATCGCGCGCAGGAGGCGCGCGGCTTTGCGCCATGCGCGTTTGAGAGTTCGCATCATGGCTCGTTAGCTCACAGCTTGCGGGCGCACGCCTTCCGGCGTCGTGAACCGTTCGAGGTGGATGCGCCCGGTCTCCTTGTTGAAGGCGCAGGATAAACCCAGTGCGAGGGCGAGCGGTCGCAACTGCACGAAGGTTTTCCCATCGCGCACTTCCACAAGCGCCTCGATAAGATGACCCTCGAAACCAATGGTGGGAAGAGGCGCCGCGTTCTCGATAGGTTCTTCGCTTTCGTCGAGGCGAGCCACGACTTGAAAGGCTCCAAACGCTTTCAAAGTGCGAATGCCGCGCGCGTCCCATTTTTGCGGGTCGTCGGGGTAGAGCTTCTTCGTGCGATTCCAGTGAACCGAAGAGTTTTCGGCCACTTTGTCATCGCCAAGATATATCCCGACGTGGCCTGAGCCGCCGCTTCCCACCGTTTTGTAAAGCAGGTCGCCAGGCTTTAAGCCGCCGCGTTTCTCCAATTCCGAAACCCGAAACGCTTTTCCCTCTTCGAGCAGATGAAGCGCGCAGTGCTTCGCCGAATCGGGGTTAGGTTCTCCCATCGGCTTGCCGCCGAGCGCGTGTTCACACACTTCGCGCGCGAACTGCTGGCAGAGAGAGTGATGCGTGGGAAAACCGCTCGCGTGCAGCGCGACCGAGGCTTCTCTGACGATGCGGTTCATTTGCCCGCCTCTTCATCCTGCACGCCACCAAGATTGTCTTCGTTGAGATCGCCGGTAGTATCATCGGAGGCTTTGGCGCCGATGCCTTCGCCGCCCGGCGTGGCATCAGTGACAACGCCTGGCGCGAGTTGCGCCACGACTTTACCGAGCGTTTTCGCGTTGGAGCCGAGTAGGGTAGAGAACGCGCTGCCGCCCAGGATGACGGGCAGCGCCGCGCGAAACGTGTCGAAAAAGAGAACCTTGGTCGTCGCCGCATCGGACGCGGGCAAGATGCCATTCGCCGCGAGCGGATAGATGAGCGGGAGTAGCAGCGCGAGAACGACGCACGCCAGGAGCAGTTGAAACGGAGCGGTTTTGCTGGTCGGCTTGAGCGACCCGGTGATGTTTTCGGTGTTCATTCGCGTGTGGGCGCACGGCGAACGAAAAAGAGGATGCGCCTAAAGGCGCGCTTTGTTGGAACGGGTGTCCGTCAAAACGGGACTGGTGAAGTCGTAGCCGCACACGTCGCACTTGAAGTGCAGGTGTTCATCGGCCCGAAATATCCCGAAGCGCGCGATCTGGCAGGCAGCCGAGTCGCGGTGGTAGTGCGGGCGCACTCCGGGCGCGCCGCACTTGGTGCAACAGTGCCCGCCTCCATCACCGCCTACGGGTGCCTCAGCAACCGGGCGAACCGGCTCTTGAACACGAGCAATGGGGACTGGCTGAAGCGGTCGAAGGTGAAACATGGGCCTCACGCAAAGCCGATGAGCTTCGCGTTGGTGCGCCTCGTCGCGCGGTTGAGATAAGGGTCGTGGGTTTTGGCGTAAAGCGAGCGGGCGTATTGCATCCGGGCGCGCGCACCGGCGCGCGGCTCGCCGTCGATGGTGTTGAGCTTTGGAACACGCTTTCGTGCGGCTTCAACGGTCTGGGCGTGTAGTGCGCCCATCGCGCGCGCCACGAGCTTTTGGCGCGCGCGGTCGCTGGACTCGGTAACGGTTGGCCCCTTGGGAGCCAGTTCGGGAATGGTGGGTGTCGTCATACAGCGTGTGGGGACGGCGAACGCCTAAAATACGAAAAGAGCGCAACTCCGAGGAAAAATTTCGGAGCGCGCTCTTTTCAACATGGCGTTTGCCGTGCACCCGATTACAGCTTGCAACAGGGTGAACCCGGGTTCACCCTTTCCGCGCGAAAGCCGCACGAGGGCCGCACTTTATTTGCGCGCCTCTAAAACAGTGCGCGCTCGCTGGAGTAGCTCCTCGTGCGAGTGTTTCACCCGCGCGTCCTTGAGATGTTTGCGCACCAGGCGGCAGACGTGCCCGAATTGCAAGCGATAGATGCCCTCCCAGTTGGGCCAGATGGTGCGGGCGATGCGCTCGATGGCATCGCGGTTGTTGGCTCCCACAACCGGCACCAAGTCGAGTAGCGTGAGGGTGTCATCGCTCCACCACTCGAAGTGCGGCAGGCAAATCACCGCGAGTTCCCAGTTCGCCAACCCGTTCAGATCATCGAGTTCCAAACCCGCGCCACCTGGCGTGGCCTTCGAGGGAATGGCGCCGATTGCGGAAGCGTCCGAGGCAGAAACCGCGCTTTTATCGCCAGGGGAAAGGGCCATGATAAACGGGGCGCGAAACGAAAGTTGTGGAGAGGCGCTGGAGGGAGCGAAAGCGTGCATCGAGAAACAATTTGCGTCCTTTGTGTGGAACTTTCCAAGATTCCACGCGGGAACCGCACAGAAACCGCACGATTTTCTCCAAAAGCCCCTTCACTGGCAAGTCGTTCGCTCAACGCACGCCCGCTTTTTGGATAGTGTGAAAAAGAAGCATTATTCACACTATGCTCGAATCGAGTTCAAGTGGTTCGCTCGCCGGAAGATCTCCTCGGCTTCTTCGCGGTCGAGATAGGGTCGAATGATGCGAAGCGGCCCGTTGATGGTTTCCATAACATCGTGCTGTGACGTGGGAAGAGCCAGTTCAAGTTCTACCTGACAGTAATTCCCAATGACCGACTTCCACCCGAACCCTATCATCGCCACCCACCAAGCAAAAGCATTGGAGTCGGAAATAGACACCTGCGCTTCAAACAGAGTTCTTTCTCTGCTACCATCACAACAGAATGCTTCCAAAGAGTATTTCAAGTTTTCGGTCTTTGAAAATTCAACGTCAGGAAACTTCCCTACGCAGACTCGATGCCAGCAAAAAACAAGGCGTTGCATCAGCCAGCACTTCCTTTTCGCCCGTCGAAATTGAGTAACCAAGCGTTAACAGCCGACTCGCTACCCCACGCCAGCGATGGTGCACCCTCAGCCAGCAAGTCAAGCAAACCCTGCAGCGTGCCAGTGGATTCAAAAGGCCCCATGCGCCGGATGACGCCTTGCAAATCGTTTTCGAGCATGGCGCGTAAACAGCCACCCGGCTCGATGCCTTCGTTGAAATACCGCTCCAGACCGTCGATCCAGCGGTGAGGAAGCAGGGGCCGATACGCGGAGAAATCGTAGCGGCACAGGTGGGTTTGGGGGTCGCGCGTGACGACCGTTTCGGGGAAGTGGCTCACACCTAAAGTTTAGGTTTTCGTCTTTGTTTCAGGCGCTCAGCCAGTGATTGATGCAGCGCCCGACGTGCGCGGCCACAGGCGGCGCGACGGCGTTGCCGCATGCTTTCACGCGGTGCACGGCATCAGGAAAGAGCGAGACGATGTCGCGCCGCTCTTTGGGTGTCAAATGGGCTTCGTCCAATCGGTCGGAAAGCCCATCAGGTGTTCGTAGATGTTGGGGTAACGCGCGATAGGAACTCCCGCGAACCTCAAAACATTCCAGCAGTTCCGCTGCTTGCCACGCGCGAAATTGCGTTCGAGGGACTCCCGCGAATAGTGACGCTGCAGGAGCATCATGCCGTCCGAGGCGCCCGGTGTCGGTAAGAGCCGTGTTCCAGGCAAAGAGGAAAAGGCGTTCGCGCCGGTGCGCGGCGCCGAAGGCGGCAGCGGGAAGCACATCCCACTGCGCATCGAACCCGCGCGCGGCAAGGTCGTTGAGCACGATGTCAAGTCCGCGATGGCGCAGGGCTTCAACGTTTTCGATGAGGACATAGGAGGGGTGCAGCTCGCTGATGAGCCGCGCGAATTCAAACCACAAACCGGAGCGGGTGCCTTCGCCGATTCCGGCGCGGCGACCAGCACTGGAAATGTCTTGGCAGGGGAAACCGCCCACGATCATATCAACCGGCGGCAAACAGTGCGCGCCGACATCGCGCACGTCCTCGAACTGCGGCACGCCGGGCCAGTGGCGACGAAGAACGGATCGGCAAAACGGGTCGGCTTCGACGTGGAAAGCGCATTCGTGTCCCGCTTGCTCCAGCCCCAGATCGAGACCGCCAACGCCCGAAAAAAGCGAGCCGAAGGTCAACACGCAAGCGTCTCGCTTGTAAGAACAGGGCTTACCATGTCGAGCCGCTTTTGCGCGATGTCGAAGTAGTTGCCCTCGCGCTCGATGCCGATGAAGCGTAGGCCGCGCTGGAGCGCCGCGACGCCGGTTGTGCCCGAACCGCAAAACGGATCGAGGACAACCGCGTCCGGAACAGCTTCGACGATAGCCAGCAAATCGTTCATGAGCGGCGTGGGTTTGCCGGTGAGGTGATGTTTGTCGGACTGCTTGACGACGTGGGTGAACACGCCCGGAAGCGTGGGCGCGGCCCGGTCGAGAGGCATCGCGCCTTTGCTGCCCCAGACAACGTATTCGGCCTGGGCCGCGAAGCGCCCACGCGCCGGGCGGCATCCGCCGCTTTTGTTCCACACCGTGATGCCGCGCCACACGAAGTCCGCCGATTGAAGCACATCGGTCATCGTCGGCAACTGGCGCCAATCGGAAAAGAGCAGGATCGGAGAGCCTGGCTTGGCGACGCGGTAGCACTGCGCCAGCCACAGGCCGCACCAGAACGCAAAACCTCTCTGGTCGCGGTTGTCGCCGCCAAAGTCAGGATAAGCGCGAACCGTGTCCGAGTTCTGATACTTCTGGCGTGCGCTCTGGTTGGTGCGCGACGCAGAACTGGCGCCGCCGCTGTTGTAGGGCGGATCGGTGACGACTGCATCCACGCTCGCGTCGGGCAGCGAGCGCAGGATGGACAAACAGTCGCCCTGGTGAAGCTCGAAACGCTCGTTCATCGGGCGCCCGCCTTCAAGGGCACCTTGCGACCGCTCGCGCAAACGCGGCGAATCAAGCGCACAGCCTGGGCATGGCTGAGGCGGAACTGCCCCTCGTGTTGAGGGAAGAGTTGGCGCGCGTGGTATTGCAGCGCGCGCTCTTTAATGCCCAAAAGAGGCGCGATGTCTTTGATTGCATACCACTCGGCATCCGGGTCGCGCGGTGGAAGTTGGAGGGCGATTTTGGCCCAGACGGGTTGAACATCACGCGCAGACTGGAGAGCGGGTCGAGACACAAGGGCAACCGGCGGGCGTGAGACGGGAAAGGGTGTGGGGAAACCGAACACGCATCACGGTTTAGAGCCGCCACTTGACAGACGCCAACAAGCGCAGACAAAGCGCAAGAAAAACGCAAAACGATTTTGTTTGTGCTTCAAGCCTGCTTCCAAGCACAAATAAAATCGTGAGCCTGCCCGGTGGCCACTCCCCGGCTCCACGAACCATAGGTAACTTCGACCTGCAAATCCAGACGCTTGCAAATGGCCCGCACGCAGGCTTCGTCGTGAGCAACGACGGCTTCGGGAAAAGCGGGGTCGGCGATGCGTCCTCGCGGCACTTCGACAAGAGGGTTGAACCGCGCTTTTCCTTCCTGGATCGCACGCAAAGAACTTTCGTTGAGCAGGAACATCGTGAACAAAACGCGGCCTGAAGGCTTGAGAACGCGCGCGATTTCTTCGAGATAATGTTCCATATCATCGGGCAACAGGTGGGTGAAGATGGAAGTTAGAAAAACAACATCAAAGTGTTCATCAGAGTAGGGAAACACATAGTTACGCGCTTGAAGTGTTCCCTTCGGGTTGTAGTAGACGCTATGAATATCGGCCAATTGAAAGCGAAAGGCAGGGTAATGGGAAGTGATTTGCTTTTGGCACCACTCGATGGCTTGCGGCATGATGTCAAACCCCTCGTAATGCCCATTGGCGTCGAGGAAGCGCGAAAGCGGCACGGCCACGCGACCGATGCCGCAGCCCACGTCCAGAACAGAGGAAGTGGGTGTCAAAGCTGTGTGCTTCACCAGGTCACCCAGGAGCGAGGCACCAACAGCGCGGAAGTCGCCGTCGCCGACCAGTCGCTGCAAGGGGCGAGGCGGGTGGTCAGCGTCATGTTTGACCAGCCGGTCAGCCACGTCCAGGAGCGATTCGCGTCCGGCGCGAAGCGCCGGTTTGAGGGGCGCGGGAACAAGCGTATGGAGGTTAAGTCGGGTTTTCATGTTGTTTTTGGCGCGACAGATTCGATCCAGGCGAGAGGAATCGTCGCTTTTTTCGTGGGGTCGTAGCGCGGCACGGCGCCGCGTTCCAACGCCGATTCGAGGAACAGGGCCGCGTTGAAAATCTGCGCGCCGTCCAAACGGGCCTGGTTGTCGAGGGCGCGCAAAAGCTCGCGGTGGGGGGCCATTTCGACTTCTATGCCCTCCTGCGAAAGTTGTGCGACGGCCCGAAGCACGAGGCGAAATTCCGGCGTGATTTTGGGCGTGACATCAGCTTCCTCTTCGCGTGACACCTGCGGCTCCTCGCGTGACATTGTTCGCAACAATGTCACGCGAGGAGCCGCAGGTGTCACGCTTTTGCGTTTGCGGTCACGTTTTTTGGCGCGATGCCGCTTTTGGCGAAGCCGATCCACCTCGCGCTTTTTTGCTTGTTTTTGCTCTTGCGCCGGCGAAAGTTCCAGAGGCGCCGGGATGTCGTCGAAAAGTTGCGTTTGCACGTCTTCTTCCTCCTGGTTCAAGCTGTTTTGCGCCCAGTCTGGGGCTTCTCTTCGCGTCCAGTTTGGGCGCTTTCCGAGGGCGCTTGGATGCGCGTCAACAAGTCGCGCACGAGAGTGCGCCTCATCGAAAGAGTTGCCCCCTGGGAACGTGCGTTTTCGGGCAAAGCGTCCAGCCGCGCCCTCACCTGCGCTTCGATGCGCTCGCGCGTCACCTCATCGAGCAAGTTCCACGTTGCGTCGAGCCGCTCGTCTTCGCTTTGAAGTGCGGGCGCGGGTTCTGGTGCGCCAACGCCAGCGACTTCGGGTTCGAGCAGCAAGCCCTCAATGAGCAGATGTTCGATTGCCTCTTCGCGCATCGTGATCGGGATGTCGCCGCCGCGCTGGATGCGAGCCAGCGCGAATTCGCCTACGTCTTTGTTGTGCGCGATGGCTGTTTGCCTGACCATCGCGCGGTCTTCCTCGTCAAAACCGTTCCAGATCGAATCGAGATGAGCGCGGCGCGCCCGCAATCGCTCGTTTTGCGCCTCTTGCGCCGTTTTTTGGCGCGCGTCCTCAACCTGGCGTGCTTCGGCGACCACGCGCGCTTTTTCGCCGCGCTCTTGCGCTTCGAGGTGTTCGAGGTAGGCGCCCGGCAAACCGTAATTTTTACGAATGGCCGTCGCCAAAAAACCGCCTGGGCTGGTGCGCTTGCCCTGGAATGGAAGCGCGGCTAACTGCTGGCGCGTGATTTCCCCGAAATCACGCGCCAGTTCTAGGGCGTCGTCGGGTGAGACCCCTGCATTTTGGAGTTGCGCTGCGAGATCGAGAGTTTCCGGTGAGGGGGATAGTTCGCTTGAATTAGAAGGAACAACAACAACATTTTCCGCGCGCGCACGCGCTTGTTGTAGCTGTTGTTCTGTATCTAATGTCGTACCTGTTGTTAAAGATTTGGCTTTTCGGGGCGAAATGGAACGGCTTTTTTGGCCACTTTGAATCGTCCTTTTAGGTGATTTGGTTCTGTCCTTTTTGGCCATTTCCAAATGACCAGAGAGCACAGCTTTTCCCTCTTCGGAACGGGGCCGAAACGAGTCAACTGGAGGCGGATTTTCGAGGTAAAAATTCCACTTGCGCATGAACTCTTCTTCCAAAATGCGCAGGTGAACGGTTGGGTCTCCATCGAACTTGAAGACCCGAATTTCGATCAATCCGCGTTGGACGAGCTTCCGCAGCGCCAAACGCACCTGCTTTTCGGTCAAGCGGCACTCGTCGAACCACGCCCTGTGAGCGCGCGCAACCCAGTAGTGGCCGTGCTGTTCGACGCGTAAACGCGGATGGCCGGCGCGGTCATCGTCGTGCCAGTAGATGAGCCTTCCGAGGATGTAACCGGCTACAAAATCTCCTGCCATGTCCACGCAGATGATGCGCATTTGCTGCGTTTCATCCCACCTGCGCAGGGTTTTCATTAGGCGCCCAAAGGTCATTGCCCCTCACCTTTTTTCGACTGGGGCGCCTGTTGCAGCGCGTAGAGTGGTGTAAAATTCATGGTGTGTGACGAGGCCCGTTTTCCGTAGTTTGAGACCTGGGAAAACGGGCTTTTTCATGTGTGTTTTAGTTGGTTGTGAATTGGCGTAGCAGCAAAGCGGCGACTGTTGTCGCCACGAACGCGCCGGCGTGGGCGCTGCCCGACGCCAGAAGCGCCAGTTGTCCGGCGCCCAGGCCGGATAGAAACGCCACAACGAAGGTCATGACAGGCTTGCTACCTCACTTTCGGTCAAGCGATTGGCGCGTCGAATCGAGCCAATCGCTTCGTTCAAATGGTGTTGCGCCGACTTTATCTCCACCATGTCGTAGTCGGCATCCTCTTCCGCGATGCGATCCAGTTCGTTGTTCGCCGCATCAAGGAACGACACCGCTTTGCGAACATGGGAAGAGTTGGGCGAATCCGGCTCGGCGTCCAACAACTTGATGTCAAGCGAATCGCCGCCAGTTAATTGCGACGCGGCTTCGCGCAGCTTGCGGGCATCCGCCGCCGCGTCCAATGCGGGCGCTGTGTCGAGCGCAAGAGTCGAGTTCGATGTGCCCACGCTTGATCCAGCGCCGGATTGCGTCTCCTTGCTCTCGCGCGAGCGAGTTTTCTTGGGCGCCTTGCCGAGCAACTCGCCCGCGCGTTTGTCGGCTTCATTGCCTGACAACTTTTGCTTCTCGAGCTGAGAAAGCAAAATCTCTTGCAGGTCGGGCGCGTCTTTCAGGCGCAGAATCGCCCGCCCGTGTTTTTCGTTCCAGCCTCCTTTTGCGATGGCTTTACGCGCCACTTCGGGCAGTTCAAGCAAGCGCGCCAGTTGGCGCAGCCGCTCGTAGGTGATGCCCTTCGACTCCGCAAAGGCGCGCCATGTGCCGCTTTTCCCGCGTTCGTCGAGGAGCTTTTTGAGCCGCAAGAATCCCCGCGCGCGTTCGATGAGGTTTGGCTTTTTGCGGTTCTCGTTCTCCTCGATGGCGATGAAGGCCATTTCCAGATCATCGAGCGGTTTGACGAGAAGTAGCAAATAGCCCCGGTAACGATTGGGTTCGGGCAAACGCGCGCCCGCGTTGCCGCCAAAGTGCCCGATGGCGCGCTTGCGACAATGGGCGACCGCGAGTTGCACCCAGCCCATGTCGCGCTTATGTTTGTCCGGGTGAGGGCGCGCGATGCCCGGCTGCAACTGTCCAACGCGGTTCATGCTTTCGGCGATGCCCGCGATGTGGCCTTCGGGTTCGAGGTCGTATTCCTCGCGCGTTTGAAACGGGCTGTCCTCGCAGTGTTCAACGCGCACCCAGCGAAGGCGCGCGCCGATTTCGGCGACCTCGATGCCGCTGTGGTCAAAAGCCGACACGATTTGCGCCGGTGCGACCGAAGTCGTCTGGGCCGCACCCAGGGTGGCCGCCGCGATTTGCGCTTCGGGAATGAGTTGGCGAACGGCTTTGGGCACGGGCACGAACTCAGATGCAGATGTGGCCCGATTGGGCGGCGAAGAAGTTTTGGTGGTGCCTTTCATTTGCCCCCTTCAAGCGTTGACGAGTTGTTTTGCATGGCAATGGTCGAGGCGCGCGCTCACGTCGCGCGCCAGGTCACGATAAATTTTGGCGACTCCGCAGCGAGGCGCGTGAGAAAGCACCGATTCGCGCGCGTTCGAGGCCAATTTGATATGTTCCGAATAGGGAATCGCCCCGCTCCAAATCGCGCTTTGCGGCAGTTGCGCGCGCAGATCTCGCTCGTAGTCCGCCGCGTCCGCGCTCGCCGGCTGCACGTTCGACAACAAAACCAGCGCCTGTAAATCCGGGTTGTGCCCGCGCGCGCTGTTCAAAACAATCAGAGCGCGCTCGAGCGACTTCCAGCCGTCCTCGGTTGGCGTGGTCGGCACGATGGCAAGCTGCGCCACGAGCAGCGCCGCCCTGGTCTCGCGCGCCGCGTTGGGCGGGCAGTTGATGAGGCCAAAATCCGCCGCGCCGCGATTCGCCCAGCCCGCGCACCGGCCCGCGCTTCGCAGCACGATGTCCAAGCCCAAAGAGGGCGCATATTCGCAAAAGTCCGCCTGCGTCTGGTCGAGGTCGAGGCCCGCCACGCTTGCGCCTGACGCGGCCAGCGCCGCCGCCAGGTTGACGGCTGTGGTCGTTTTGCCCACGCCGCCCTTGAACGTCATAACCGCGATGGTTTTCATGCTTCCTCCTGGGCCTGAGCATTGAGGGCCACTTCCGCTCGTCGCGCGAGGCGCTCGAACGCATCGAGCAACGCGCCTGTTCTGGGCACGCGCCGCTCACGCTCCATCGTGCGAACAGCCGACAGCGAGCAATGAAGCTCCGTCGCTACCTGCTGCTGGGTCAGTTCCAATTTGTCTCGCACCAATTTCACCGCGTCCGAAGGCGGCTTTTCGATTCTGCGCGGGCGTCCCCGACCGCGCACGACTTCTGTTATTTCGGTCATGCCATTAAGAATAGCGTCAAAAAAAATTCTTTGCAAGGGCGGAACTAATAATTATTTAAAGCGTCAAAATAAATACCTCGGAAAGAGAGGGGAGCCGCCGTTACTTCCTACGGTGCAAGCGACTCCCTACCGATTAGCTCCGAGAAGGAACCGCACAATGCAAAAGCATACAATCGCAACCCGCCCCGCTTTCGTCGAGGCCCGCCCGGAACTGCTGGACGAACATCGTCAGGCCCAAAAAGCCATGTTCGGCGCCGCCCGCCGCGCCGACCTTTGCACGAGTGAACCATTCAAAGACGCCATGATTGACGGGATCAACGAGGCCTTGGGACTGCATGGTTCGCGCCGCTTGATTTCGCGCACGCAAATGACCGTCGCCGAAATGCAGGCGGTTCGCGTGGCCATCGAAGCGGGCCTTTTTTCCTCGGATTGGACTTGGGGCAACGAGTTCACGATTTCGGTTACGACCGAAACGGTTCGCGTGGAAGTCGTGCACATCACGCCCACGCCTACGGCAAGCGAAACCGAAGCGCGCAGGTTTTCCCGCCTTCTCAACTCCTAAGCGACCTGACAGCGCGGACGTCAAACAGCGTCCGCGCGCTATTTTCGAGGAAAAACCCCATGTTCATAGCCCAATACATCGCCAAAACCCGCGACATCGTCGCGCGGTTCGACGCCGACACCGACCCTGCTTTCGCCGATTATCGCGCGCTTTTGCAACCCGAAATCGAGGAAATGCGCGCCCAGATCGAGGAAGCCGATGAGAACGAAATGAGCGGCCCGGCCCTCACTTTGGAGCAACACGAAGCGCTTTACGCCGAAGCCGACGCCGCAAAAGCGCGCGTGAACCACGCCTGGTGCGCGGCGCGTTGGGCGCGCAACCGGTGGCACCAACTGCACGACGAGTTCACCTACGCGCTCAAGGTCGGCGACATGACCGATTCAGTTCAAGAACTCAGCGAGGAGATTGACGACCTGGAGAGCCGCCACCCTCTGCTCTGCAAGAGCCTGTCAGCCCGCCCGCCCTTTCCGTTCGCGGCGCCCTTCATTTGAAGCCTCAGGCGCCCGCTTCCAAAAGCGGGCGCCTCCTCATCCAATGTTTCCAAACCATTCTAACGAGGGCGCTTCCATTGTCGTGGCTGTCATCGCACCTGATCAACCCGTGCGCTTGGTGCGCGCGCCGAACGCGATCCCGGCGCTTCAAGCCCTGGTCGGCGCGCCTTTCGACCGAACCGATGTTGGCATCCAAGGCGTCGTCGCGCTCACCAACACGAGCGGCATCTTGCAAGCCCTGCCCTTTTGCCGCTACAACCCGCTCACCGGCACGCCGATCAAGGCGACCTTTCTGCTTGTGGCCACGCAAGGCGACGAGTTCGTTTCCCTGCCGCGCGAACTGCGCGAAACCATCGCGTGGGATTTTGGCCGCATCGACAACTCCGAACTGCTCGACTGATTTTCCACACCATGCGCAAAAAGCCTAAAAAAACCAAACCGGCTCCCGCTCAAGAACCCGCGATGGCGCTTCCCAAAGTCCTCGCCACCGTGCCCACCATGCACGGCGACGCGGTGATTTACCGGGACGGCTACGACTTCGAGATGGCGATGCCTTGGGAAACGATCTGGTCGTCAGGCACGCTCAAAGAGGCCATCGCCGAACTCAAAGAAGCCGTTGCCGAGTGGGAAGCGCAGGAAGCGCGCGACGAAGCCGAATTTGAGAAAAGTCGCGCCGAATGACCCTACCTTAAACACCATCATGGACAACCAAAACAAACCCCGCGAAGAGTGGGACGAAGACGAACTGGCCGATGGCCGTCCGAACACGCGCGAGATCGAAGTGCTTGTCTTCGCGCCCGCAAAGGCTCCCGAACTGCGCACCATTCCCAACACGCTCGACGGGCTGCGCGCCCTTGTTGGCGGACACATCACGATGTTCACGACCGGCATCGAAGGAACAATCGGCGTGTGCCACGACGAGGGCGTGTTGCTCAATTTTCCGCCCTGCCGCTTCATCGAGGCGACCGGCTACCTCATCTTCGGCACGTTTTTCGTGGCTGGAAACGGCGTCAACTTGCACTCGTTGCGCCCGACCGAGATCAAGGAAACGACGCGCGTGCTGGGGCCACCCCTCACGCTGGAGCAAGTGATGAAGGCGCTTGCCATCCAGGACGAAACCGACCGCCTCATCGCCGAGTGGAACTGGCGCAACGCGAATCCCTGAACACGAACTAACCCAAAAAGCGGGCCGTTTGTGGCCCGCTTTTCTTCCTGTTTTCAACATCATCACCGCTAACACGAAAATGACACAAACTCAATCCATGCCCGCGCCTACCGAGTTGGTTCGCGCCACTCCTCAAAGCCTGGTTCAACTCGCGCTCGAAGCGCGCGGCCAGTCGAGCGCCATCCAAAAGACCGAAGTGCTGCTCGCGCAGCGCAAGCGCGGTTTGGCGTGCGCCCACGCCTTGGCCGACCGCGTTCTGGCCGGACTTGAACTCGAAGACGAGGACATCATGACCGAAGTGACCTGGCTCCAGGAAGGGATCGAAGCCACGCTCAAATCGGTTTCGTTCCGCGTGCCCTTGGACAAATTCACGCTGTTTTTCACCATTTTGCCCGGATGGGACGGCAAAGCAATGCTCCACGTCCGGGCCGACGACGCGCTAATGTGCGGCACGACGCGCGTGGACACACTCGCCGAATTGGGCGAGTGGCTGGAAATCTGGGTGCTCCCCGTCGTCGCGCAGCGCCAGGAGGAACAAAGCCGATGAACCCGAAAATCCTCAGACCTTATGAATTGGAACAGATGAGGTGGGATATGCGGCGCGCGCAGCGTGGCTATGACCCTGGCTACGACTTGGTCGGCGTCATCTTGAAAGTCATAGAATCACACCAGCAACTGCAAAAAGAACGCGGGACCTTGCTGGGCACATTGCAAGACGTGAGCGACACATTGGACTTGTGGGGGGCGGAGAACACGCTCTCCAGCACCGAACAGGCGTTGCTCACAAAGGTTTGTGGCGCCCTTATCGAAGCAAAAGGAGAATCCTCTTGAACCCCTTCTACCGGTTGTTGATTCTCGTTTCCTGTGCGCTCGAAGCGGCCTCGGATTTCCGAAAAATCGACTCAAAACTGTGGGAGGAAGACGAATCGTCCCGCATTCGCTACGTCGTCATGGCGCTCGATGCGCGCAACGCCCGCGCCGAAGCGACCCGATCCGACATGAGCCGTGCCCGTGAAGGCGCTCTGATCGAGCAATGGGTCGAGCCAGAACCTCTGGAGGTGGAGCTTTGACACTCACTCTCATCAAAGCCTGGTCAAACGTGCTTTCGCGCGAGTTGCCCTACGAGTTCGAGTTCCGCGTCCTGGACGACGGCCACTTCGAGTTGTGGCGCTTCGACGCCATCTGGAACGACCACGACCGCGACCAGTGGCGGCGCAAAGCGCGCTTCAAAATGCGCAAAAAGGGCGCGAAACTGCCGCGCAAGAAGGGTTTTTTGCGCAAGCGCCCCTACCGTTTCATCTGGGAAAAGGTGAAGGCGCGTTGGAAAGAGGACGGATGCCCGCGTTGCTGGGCGTGCCGATTTGAAGCGTTCGCGCTCATTGAGAGCGGCGTTTTCGAGGCGGACGCACTTCAAACGATATAAATCAACACTTCGCGGGCGTGCAAGAACACGCCCGCCCTATTCTTATGCCAAAACAAGCCACTCCAATTTTAGCGCAGGACGCGCCCACAGTTCCCGCTCCCATGAGCAACAGCAACGGCCACGCTCCCAATCAAAACCCGAAAAAGGCGCGCAAAACGACCACGAGCGTGAAGGTATTTTCGCCTTCGGAGGCGCTGCAAGCGGTTGACGCGCTCAGGTATCCCTTTCAACGCCCCTTGCGCCCAACCCATGTTGCGTTTTTGGCGCAAGAGATGCGGACGGACACGTTCGAGATGTGCGCGATCTTGATCGCGCACATCTCGAACACCGGGCAAAAGTTCCTTGTAGATGGGCAACACCGGTTGTGGGCCATTGCCCAAGCGAACGTCGATGTCACCTTGGCGGTCGTTGAGGTCGAATGCACCTCGATGGAAGAAGTAGGCCTCCTCTACGCCAACACGGACGCAGGGCTTGCGAGGTCAGCGCGCGATGCGATGAGTTTTGCGGCCTCTGCGCTCAGTTTGTCGGGCCACGAGTTCACCACACTCAACGGAGCCTGCGGCTTAGTAATCGCGGGTTTTGAGCCAGCATCTTCGGAGTTTCAACGTAAAACCAGCGTGCGCTCACGCTCGCTGCGCGTCGCAGTAATCGAACGCCTTGCTTTGCCTTTTTCGCAGTTTCGCGCTGACATCGCCAAAAGTGAGGTGATGACTAAACCGCTCAACCGGGCCGCCGTTGCAGCCGTTGCGACCATCACCTTCAAACACCAGGAAGACAGCGCGCGCGAGTTCTGGGGCGAAATGTCGCGTAACAACGGGCTGATGCCGGGCGATTCTCGCCATGCCTTGTTTTCTTGGCTGTTGGCGAACAACGCGAACCGCTACCCACCCTATATCTATGCGCGCTATGTGGCGGGCGCATGGAACGCCTTTCAGGAAAGGCGTTCCTACTCCAGAGTTGCCCTGATGTCCCCGGACAACCCCATCGTCATCCAAGGCACGCCCTACGACGGCAGGCGCATTGTGCCTTGGGAAGAAGCTTGAAACATGACCCGACAAGAACACCTCGATTGGGCCAAACGGCGCGCCTTGGAATATGTTGACCAAGGCGAACTGCAAGATGCCATTAGCTCAATGATGAGCGACCTGGGCAAGCACGACGAACTGCGCGACCATCCCGGCATCGTGCTGGGCTTGGTCGAGTTGATTTTCGGTCTCACGCCTGAACGCACCCGCTACTTCATCGAAGGTTTCAACTGACAAACTCGCAACTATCATGGAACAAGTCCCCACCATCTCTTTTGCAGAGGAAAGCGGCCCCGACCGCGTTCCCGTTCATCTCGACCGGTTGATCTCGTCGCGGATGCTGATCCAGGCCAACAGTGGCGGCGGCAAGTCGCGCGCGTTGCGCTCGCTTCTCGAAGGCACGCAGGGCAAAGTGCAACAGATCGTTCTCGACCCGGAAGGCGAGTTCGCCTCGCTGCGTGAAGCGTTCCCGTTTGTTCTCGCTGGGCCAGACGGCGATGTGCCCGCCACGCCCGAAACCGCGCCACTCCTCGCTCGCAAGCTGCTCGAACTGGGCGCATCGTGCGTGGTCAACCTCTACGACCTGAACCCGGACGACCGCCGCCTTTACGTTCGCCGATTCATCGAGGAGTTGATGCAGCTACCGCGTGATCTGTGGCGCCCGCTTCTGGTTGTGCTCGATGAAGCGCACACGTTCGCGCCCCAAGTCGGGACGGGCACGGCCCAGAGCGCTCAAGCCGTCATTGCTCTGGCGTCGCAGGGGCGCAAGCGCGGCGGTCGCTCGTGGCGACACAAAAGAATTTAACCTAACGATTGGTTTAGGGCAACCCCTTTTTGGGCCGTTCATTGATGAATAAAACTCAATAATCCAAAGGTTAGGTTTTTTGGCAAAAAGACCGTTTCTGGGTTGACAAACCAAGCGTTTGGTTTTACACTCTCAGTGTCCTTCGGGACAAGGGGAGGTGATGTTATGCGAGTTCTGCAAGAAGGGGGTTTTGAAGTGTGGATTTTCGATTTTGACCCGCCAAAGCACGTGAGGTGCTACATCGGCGAGTTCGAGGCGATAATCGACCTCAACGCTCCCTTTAGACCAAAGAACCTTGATGAAGGTGAAAGGGACAATCCACTCATTGGAAAATCCCTTCGCGTTGTTCAAAGGAACTTGGGTTTGCTACTCGAAAAGTGGGATGAAATGAACTCGTAAGAGCAAGTTTCAGCAAGCTGAAAGGCAAAGGAGAGGGAAGGTTTTAGCGAGCATTCCCTCTCCCCACACTGGAAGTAGTTTGGCAGAACTGGCACAAAACATCACCTCCACCAACAGGTGTTTTTATGGACGACTTCAAAGAACTCACAGAGGCAGAGATTGCCGACATCGTGCGCCAGTCGCGCGAACTCGATGAACGCGAACCGCGTATTGCGGGCGCGACTTATTATGAGGCGTCTGAACGCCTCGTTGTTGAACTCAAAGGCAGCGCCTTGGCGGGCACTTCCCTTTCGATTGTGGCAAGGGAACTTCCACGCCTGGAAAACGCGACTGACGAGCAGCTTCGCGCCTTCATCGTGACCATGAGCGGTTCGTCGATTCGCTGGCCGGAGTTAAATTTTGGTGTTGGAGCGCCCGCCCTGGCTCAGTTGGCCTGCGGTCTTCTTGAGCCTTCGGCAGTGGCGGCAGCGCGACGCATGGGAAGCGCTCGATCCGAAACCAAAGCCGCTGCCGTGCGCGCCAACGGCAAAAAAGGCGGCAGACCGCGAAAGAACCCAGTTCCCGCCTAAACGCGAACAGCCCGATCCATGCGGATCGGGCTGTTCGCTTCTCCCCCCTCAACATTACGTGGATTGCTGGACTGAGGACGATTCAACCGGCGCGCCGTCGCCCACACGTGACAAAACGGCTTGGCCTGTGAGGGGCGGCGAATCGCCGCCGTTAAGCGTCACTGTCGCTGTGGCGGAATCGCCTGTGGCAACAATGGCGCCCGGTGGTGCAGCCGCACTTGCATCAGATGTTGGAGGCGGTGTGGTCAACTCGGGCTTTGGTGGCGCATCGGTGTTCGCAACAGGTGATGCGCCCTTAGGCGCCGATACACCGTCCGCGAGGGCATTCAAAGAGGGCGTAAGTGCCTGCGCGATTTTGTCGGGCAGGTCGTTGAGTTCGTTTGTGCGCGCCTTGGCGTTTTCGACGAGCGTATGGATTTGGCTGGAGTCCCCACCGGCGAAGGAGGCTCCCGCTTCGTCGATTTTGACGTTAATAGCGGCGCTCTCTTTGGCCAGAATTGGCTTCAGGACATCGGCAATCGCCTCCGGCAACGCCTTGATTTTCTCTTCCACTGCGGCATCCGCCGCAACCAGTTCATCGAGTTGTTTCATAATGGGCTTCCTGACGCGGAGTTCGTTGTAAAGCGTGGCCATCGCTCCCACAAGGAACGCCACACCTGCGGCGACCAGGCAAAGGGCAACAAAGTCGGGCGCGGGCATGAACTGAATATACAAGATTTTTTGCCGGAAAACTGTGGAAAACCTCGCTCAGTCGCGCAGGTCGCGCCCTAATCTTTTCGAGATCTCGCCTTGGCGGTTTTTCGCCTGGCGCGCGTAGTGTTCAACTGTTCGAATATCCGCGTGGCCGCTCAGGTCTTTGATGGCCAGCAAGTCGCCTTTGAATACATCCGCCGCGTGAGAAATCGCCGTGTGCCGCAACTTGTGTGGGTGCAGCCTCTTCACGCCAAGCGGCGCGGCGTAGCGGCGCAAAATGGCGCCCATGCCATTGGGTGTGATGCGCCCGCCTTTCCAGTTGGCGCCGCGATGGAGCGACTGAAAAAGCGGCGCTTCTTCCTCATACAAGTGCCCGCTCGCGCGAACGTAGTCGTAAAGCGCCTCGTTGGTCTCGTCGAGGAGTTCGAACGGGCGCTTCGATTCGCCTTTGCCTTTTTCGCGCACGCGCAGACTCGCTTCACCCCGTGACCAGTCGCCCACGTCGAGGCCGCGCACGCTCATCGAACGAAGCGCGCACTCGCACATCACCATGAACAGCGCCGTGTCGCGCAAGCGCAAAAGTTCGTGCCCCGGTTCGGGAAACAGCTTCGCCGGGAGGGTGATGAGCAAACGCGCTTTGTCCCACTTGATGCCGCGCAAATCCGCGCCTTTGACGACTTTGGTTCGAGGAAACAGGTTCGTCCCGGTGTCCTCGCAATAGCCGAGCGTGTGCGCCATTTTGACGACGGAGCGCACGGCAGCCTGGCGAGTGGTGATTGTGGAAGGCGCCTTTTTCGCTTTGATCAAGCGCGCTCGAAATTCGAGCGCCTCAAGCGCCCGCACAGGGCGCGGCCACGTCACGAACGTCCACACCGCGCCCTGTGGATCGCGCGCCCAAGTCTCGCCCAGGCGCGGCGAATCGCCAAAGAAGGTTTTCCAGCCCTGCGAGTAGGTTTTGCGCGTCGATTCCGATGTCGTGTTTTCCAACACCAACGCCATCAAATCTGGCCGCGCCAAAACTTCGTTCCCGGTTGTGAGGTATGAACCCGGGTTCATGTTCTCGACCAGAACGCCCTCAACTACATCTTGCCTTGCCAGTTCAATTGCACCCATAGTCCCACCGTCCTAAAATTTCATTTGTGCCCTGCACCCACCGGGCTAAAGCGCCGCGAAGTTCCAAGTTCGCGGCGTTTGCTTTTTCCGGTTGCAAAGCTGCTTCTAATCTTAACCGCCGCTTCAAGGTGTTGCTGGTGGAGGTGCCGGTGTTCCCGGTGCGCTCCAGGCGGACGACAAACCCGCGTTCATCCAATTCGGCGCCAGGGAAGCGACCGTGCCGTTTACGTTCACCTGAGCCACCGTGTTCGCGCTCACGCCCAGAAGCGTCGCCAAGTCGCTGCCACTCCACAGGTAATCGAAGGCACCGGAATCGTTGTTAACCCAGCGCGTTTGCAGTTGCCCATTGATGTTCAGCGTAAAGCCAAAGCCCTGCGACAACCTCAGTTCCGAGAGCGGCGCCTGGGCATCATCACGCCCGCGCGGTCTGGCTTGCCCCACCAAGCGCAGTCCGCCGTCGCTCGTGCGCGTCGCGTCCACGAGCGGCGCGACGGGCCTTCGGTTGGCGCCGGAAAAGTCGTATTCGCGGATGCCAACCAGAAGCGGCTTGTTCAGAATCGGCACGCGGAAACGGCCATGTGTCCCGACGTGGCGCGAACTTAGACCCCGAAAACTCCAGCCGCTTGTGGGCGTGCGCGTCTCATCCGATAGAACGATGAAGCGCGTTCCACTTGGCACTGTGGCCGCGCTTGCCGAACTGCCCCAACGCGCGACGAACAACCCATCAAGCGAGTAGTAGCCCTGCCCCTGATCCGTGAGGCCCGTTTGCGTGGCCACGCAAAACGACACGATGAGGCCGTCTTCGAACAAAATGGTGTTCGCTCCCAACTGAGCGAGCGACTGCGCGACCGAGGCGAGCGCGCCCCAGATCATCTCGACTCCGAGCGGGTTGGTGCCATCGCCATAAACCGCGCTGTCTGTGGCATCAGGCACACGCCAGGTCGCGCTCGTCTGCCCCATGAATGCCCTACCCGTGCGCCAATTGTCGTCCCATTCTTTGCCCCATCCGCTTCCGTCTTGCCACTCGCAGTTGAGCGTCACAGCGTCCGGCCAGCGAAAGAGCGGGCGCTGTGACACCGCGACGATGACACCCGGCTCGCCCAGCATTTGCTGCGTAAAGGCGACGCTGTTGGCGACGAAAACAAGTGGCTGCCCGTAAATCGAGGGAATGATGGGCTGCGGCTTCGGGATGATCTTTGGCGGATCAGCGTAGGTGTCGCGGTTCCAGCCAACGCCTTTGAGGTTGATGCTGCCCGGCGCGCCCAGCGTCCGCTCGCGCACCATCAGAGAAGTTGTGGGGGTTCCGGCGCGGTTGGGCACCATCACCACGTCGCCGGGGAACACGTTCAGGCGGCGCGGAAGCACATTGACCTCGCCCGGCGTGCGCGCGATGTAGGCCGCATCGAGCGTGACCTGTGTCCACGCCGTAATGTCTTCTTCGACATCGCTTGTGGGCAAGTCGAGCGAGAGAACGTTTTCGTGCTGCGCCGTTGGCATCGTCGCCGAAACCGTGTTCTCGTTGTTTTTGCGCGCGTCCACATAACGCCCATCCACGCGCGAGGGCTGCTTGATGTCTTCGTCCAGCCCGCGCTTAAACCTTGTCGTGTGACCGCTACTGCCTGCGTTTCCAGCGCCCAGTTCCCAGTTCTCCAGCGTGTGGATTGTAGGATTGGCGAGATCCACATCCCAAATCGCGTAGGAATGTTCGACGAGCGCGCAAAAGGAACGCGAGGCGATCTGCTCCGCGATCCCGCGCGGCGCGCCCGGCTGCGTCATAAACCAGGCCCGCGAGTAGCCCGAAATTTTGCCCAGTTGAATCGCCTCGTCAGGCACAACCTTTTCCCCTTCGAGGCCATTGGCGCGCTGGAGGAAGAACTTGCACTGGTCGAGACGCGCAACCACACCGTTGGAAAGGCGCCCATAGAAGTTCGGGATGTGCCCGAAGTCGTCAATCTGGAGGTTGAGAACGACCGTGTAGCTCGCGCCGCGCATAGCGGGCGCGGCGCCGATTGTCCACCACGTCGTCACGATGTCGTCGGGGAGTTGCGATTCACAGCCGGTGTAATGACGCAGGTTGTCCGAATGCCAGCCATACGCCTTGCCGTTGGTCGGGTTGACCGCCGGTGTGCGCGCCACATAGCCGTCCTCGTTGGACTGGGCATCGAGGCGAAACAGCACCTTGTTATCGGCGCGCAGTTCCAGCAGTTGAACCGGATGCTCCTCGCTTCCTTCGCACCAGGCGACGGCAACAGACAGGAAGTGGCTGTCGCCGCCCGACACGCCGCCATACAATTTGCCGAGCGTTCCGCCTCCGCCCGTGCTGACGCGCGTGCGCGTCACGCCGCCGTTGTGGGCGCACGAAATGACGCGGCCCGGTAGCCACGCGCCGCCCGTTAAGGTGTTGCCTGGCTGCGACGGGTCGGGAATGTCGCCGCCGCACATGATGGGCAAAAACGCAGCTTCGGCCACGCCCGATTTGAGATCATCCGTGCTGGACGATTTGGGTTTTTGCTGGAAGAGCATCCCGCCCACCATCGTGCCGATGCTCATGCCTAGCGTTCCGCCCAGCATCCCGCCCACCGCAGCGAAGGCGAACTGCCCAAAAGTCGAAACGGTTTTACCCATCGCGGCTCACCTCGCCAAAGGCGCCCGCCTCGTGGAGATCAGGAGGCAGATCGTATTGCGGCAACGTCCAAACCTGGTGCAGTTGCGGCCAGTCGTGCGCGTTGAGGAAGGTGGCAAACACGGCGCCGCTTCGATCCGGCGCGGTGTCTTGGGCATGGATGATCCACCCGTCCCCCGCGTCAAAGGCGACGTGGTGAAGGGCGCGCTCCGTCGCTTCTTCCTCGCCAGAGAAAGCGCGTCCATCGCCTTTCCAGCGAAACAGCAGGATGTCACCAGCGCGGCGCTCACTCGGCTCGACGCGCCGAAGTTGAGAGCGCAAATACGAGGCGAGCGCCAGAGGCGTCCCCTGCTGCGCGACGGCGCGGCCAAAGGCGCGCCAGAACTCGCGCGCATCCACCAGACCCAGCCGCGCCGCGACGACAAAAAGCAGCCCGAAGCAGTTGACGTTGCCGCGAGGCCAACCGCCGATGCTCCACTCGACGTAGGTGCCCTTGTCCGAGTAGGGAAGCCCGACGCAGGACTGCGCGACGCGAAGCACGTCGGCGCGCGCAAGCGGAGCGCGCGCGAAATCGGGAAGAAGCAGCGTGTTCATCGAACCTGAACAATGACCTCGACAACTCGCGCCGATGGCGGTTTGACTGCCGTTCCACCACGAGGAGGTTTTCCTTGTGATGGAGAGAGAGGAGGAGATGGGCGACGCGGCAAAAGCCCGCCTTCGGGCACGTTGTAACCCAGAGCGCGCAAGCGGCGCCAATCCGCAATGAATTCACGGCCCTCACGCAGCCCTTGTGCGCGCGTGGCTTCGTCGGCTAATCGCTCGAGCTCACGGCGGCGACTAAAGAAGTGCAAAAAGTTCATCGTTTGTCCTGCGCGGTCGCCAGCCGGTTTTGTCCGGGCGCGTCGAAGCCGCGAAAATTGAAGAGGTTTCCTCGTCCCGTTGGTGTGCTGGGGTTCGGCTCTTTCGTCTTGCACATAGCGGGCGAGCGGTCGCAGCCTTCCTCGATTTGAAGCGTGGTGCCCACGTCCGGCACAACCGCGCATGGCACGCGAAGATCCACCTCGACCACGCCTGCGGCTCCCACTGTCCACGATTTGATTGACAGTTCGGCGCCCGCGAGCGGCCCGCTCGTAATGCGAAGCACTCCCCAGGTCGCCCAGCCGGTTGCGCGAGGTGAACCCGGGTTCACCCATAACTTCATGCCGTGCGCGAGTTGACCCGGAGGCGGCGCGGCGACACTGGCCGTGATGGTGCGCCCGTTCTGGGTGATGTCCACGCCGTCGCGCAAAACGAGGTTCAGGCAGCGCCCGCGTCCAAAGCGCGCGCAGTCGCACAAATCGCTCGTGGTGCGCCCAACTGTTAAATTCGCAAGCGACGACCAGGGAAGCAGTTCAAACGTCGCGGCGCTGTCGTCGAACTCCGCGCTGCCCAGGCGCCCGGCGAGCAAACGCGCGATGTCGGAGCTATTGGTTTGTCCGGCCAAAAACGCTTCCCAGGGCAAGGCGAAAAGATGCACCAGCGCGCCGTCGTAGAGGCGCATTTCGACGCGCGAGCGAAGCAGTGGCGCGGCGTCGGCAAAAAGTAGTGTCGCCTCGACGCCATCGGGTTCTAACCCGATGTTGGTCGGGATCTGCGTCGGTAACACGTTCGCCGACGACTGGTAAACCAGCCCATCAATGAGCAGATCCCGGTCAAGCGAGGTGTAGCCTTCCGGCGCGCCGTAGCCCGGTGGAAGCCCCCACTGCGGCTGCGCCGGTGCGCCCGCCATACGCGGCACGATGCGCCAGCAAAAGCAGTTCGCCGCCTCATCGAGACCAAAGTGCGTGAGCGCATTCGCTGTGATGAAGGTGAGATTAACTGAAGTTGCGCTCACGGCGTTTCACCTACCCACAGCAGGTGGCCGTTGACGCCCTTTGGCTCAATCAGCGCGATGCCCTCGCTCACGATATGCCATCCCGCGCCCGCAGGTTCGGTCTCGATGTATTCCTGGTTGAGCCGCACCCGCGCGAAAAACCCGCCCGAAACGGTGATGACGACTCCCTTCGCCGGAGCAACGGCGAAGATGATGCGCGCTGTCTCACGGTCAATCGAAACGCTGGTCGTTTGAAGAACGCCGTTCGCGTAAACCGTAACGTAGGAGGTTACGGTCGCCGGTTCGCCCCAGGGCGTGGTGCCCAACGGCTCGATGGCATGATCCAGCGCGTAAACCGGCTTGAAAACCGGCCTGCCCTGCACCACGTCGTAAATGCCGGCCTGGAACACCGTTGTTTGCCCGTCGCCAATGCCGATTTGCTCGTTATCCAGTTCCCACTCCGGGTCGCCGTAGCCGCGATACAAGCAGATGCGCCGCCGCCCCAGGAGCGCGCGGTTAACCGCGCGCAGTTCTCGCTTTTGCTCGTCGGTCGCTTTGCCGCCTGAGAGCGTGATGACATAGCGCGACTCGCTCCAGTTGGCGTTCGAGACTTCCGCTCCCAGCGAGGGCGTGAGGTCAGTCGAATACTCGTCGCGGGTTTTGACGCCATACAAGCACCAACTGGGAAAGATGAGTTGAGAGGGCAGAGACGGCACCCTGAACTGTCAACCATAGGGTGAACCCGGGTTCACCTTTTCCACATGGGAACCGCACGCGCGCCGCAGGATTTTCCGATAAAGCCAAAAAAAGCCCGCTTCGAGGCTCGAAACGGGCTTTTTTGTTTTACACGCCCAGCGCGCTGCGGCCCCGGCGCCGTAGTTCCCGTTTGGGAAGTCCGCCTCCAACTGGCAGTTCCCGCTCGAACTCGCGCGTGTTCTGCGCCTGAATCGTCACTGGCGCGTTGAAGTGGTAGTGGCGGCCACCATCACCGCTCGCGTCCTGTGAACCCCCGCTTCCACTCCCTGTGCGCGACGAGGAGGCGCTCGAAGCTGTCAAGCGGTCTTGCTGCGATTGCTGCACTCGCCACTGCTGCGCCGCCTGCGCGTTTAGCACCGCTTCGCCATTGTGCAGGAGGGCGCGGTAGCCATCGAAGGGCACGCGATCCAGTCCATCCGCGTGGGAGCCGTTGAAGGTGATGGGCGCCGAGTGCAGGCCAAAGCCCCCGCCTTGTCCACTGGCCCCAAAGCCGTTGCCCCCCAAACTGGCGCCCGCCGCGTGGCCACCCGACAGCGAGAAGCCCCCACCAGCGAAGCCGCCAATCGTTGTTCCCGCTCCTTTGGCGCCAAGCGTTCCGAGAAGCCCGCCAAACACTTGCTGCATCACCCACGAAGTGAGCATCTGCGTCGCCATCTCTTCGAGCCACTTCTTCATGCCACCCAAAACGGTGTCGAACATCCCCTTGAAGCCGCCCGAAATGTTGGAGAACGCCTCGTGGAAGGTGTTTTCGAGTCCACTGCTCAAGCTTTCAACGGTCGTCATCCAGTAGTCGCGGTTGACGATTTTGTTGATTTGCGCCGGGTCGAAAGGCAGATTGTCCTTTTGGAACTGAGCTGTTAGCTCGTCGCGCATTTTGCGGCGCGGGTCGAACGTCGAGGCGGCGCGCCCGCGCGCGTCCAAATCGTCTGACAGTTCCTTGAAGCGTGACTGCGCGGCCAAGCGCGGCGCATCGGCTTCTTTTTGGGCGCGCGTCAAGAGTTCCGCGTCCGCCTGTTTGAGTAGAGCCAGAACCGGCGCGTATTTGGCGCGCATCCCATCGGCGGCTGTGCCCGCTTTTTGAAGAGACTGGGCGAAGCCCAAAAAGGTGCGCGTGTCATCCTCTTGCCCCAGCGAAAGCAGCACTTTTTGCAGATCACTCGCGCTGCCATCGGTGCTTTCCAGCGCACTTTGCAGCTTGAGGTAAGCGCTCTTGGCCGATTCCGCGAGGGAAGGCGCTTTGCCCAGCGTTTCCTCGATCAGCTTGCCTCCTTCGGCGTCACTGCTGCCCGGCATCCAATCGGAAAGTCGCTTCGAGAAATCGTAGCGCCCTGCGAAGTCGTTGATTTGGAGGCGCGCTTCGCCTCCTCGCCCGCTTTTGAGCAGCGTTTGAATCGCGTCGGACTTCGTGAACTCGCCAATGGCCTTCTTGCGTTCGACGAATTTCGTCCAGCCGTCTTCATCGCCCGGATGAGCGGCCATCCACTGCGCTTGCTCTTGCAAAAGCGCGAGTTGTGTTTTGGCCTCGTCGTTCTGTTTTTTGAGTTCAGAACGCGCCTCCTTCACGGCTTTGATCTGTTCAGCGGTCGTTTCCTTAGCCTTTTTCGCCGCGTCGTCCGCCGCTTGCGTGGCGTTGACACGCGCCTGTTCCGCCGTCACGATCTGGCGCAGAAAATCCAAAGCCACGTCTTGCTGGCTCCAACCTTTTTTCCAGCTGACGCGAATGCCTTGCCCGGCAAACGCTCCCAGCGCGCCCGCCGGGGAGTTGGGCGCGAATCCCGGCCCGAACTCGCGCGGCTTGAGCGGGTGTCCCTGGGCGCGTCCCGCCGAAATCATCGCCGCGAGTTGACCCACGAGCGGCCCCATTTCGCCGCCCGCGAGCTTCGATTGCAAGTCGAAGACGAGGCCGTTTTTGTCATTCGACTTAATCGGCTTGCCCCAACCTTTGCCCAGCGCAGCCACGCTCGATAGGTTGAAGTTCGCGCCGCCGCGCAGAACCTCGTCAATGACGCCCAAATCCGAGTCCGACATTCCCATCGAACTCAAAACCTTGGCGCCTTGGGGTGTTAGCCCTTTGCCGGGCGCCGCGACTGGCGCCAGTCGCGGCAGCGCGCCGCCGCCGACTGTGCCCGGAGGCGCATAAGCCCGCTCGTTGCCTCTCGCCTTGAAATAGGACGTTTGTTTATCGCTCGATGAAGCGAGTTCGCCATCTCCCATGCTCATCATCGCGTGAACGTGAGAGCGTGCCGACTTCGAGTATTTGAACACGGCACTGCCAAGAGGCGCCGTGCGCGGATCGACGCGCGCCCAACCGAGGGATTGCACTTCCGCTTCCAGTCGCCCGGCGCCCACTTCGCGCTTGAGGTGAAAACCAAGAGCCGCAATCGTTTTGCTGGCCACATCCGCGCACGTCATGTCTACCGTCGAGGCGAGGTTGAACTTCTCGAACAGCGAACGCGCCGCGCGCTTGGAAACGGTTGAAGTAGGCGCGGAATCATCGCCTCCGGTGTCCCCGCTCCCGTTCCCGCCAGTTCCCGCTCCCAAATTTGACGCCTGCTCTTTCAAGGCATCCTCGCGGTCGTGCGCGCGCGACGCCGCAATGTTCAGGCGCTCGATCTCCGAGCGTCCATGCGCCGCCACGTCATGCGCTTTGCCGTTCAGGTTCAAAAGGCGCGACAGGTTCTCGACCATCTGGCCGAGCGGGTTCGAGGTGTCGCCTAACTCGATGAGCTTCTTTTGCGCGTCCGTGAACAGGCCCGCGAACCCTTCGCGCTCGGTTTTGAGCTTTTCTAACTGCTTTTCGGTCGCGCTCTGGATGCGCTTGGAGGCGTCTTCGTATTCCTTCGCCGTCTCCTTGACATCCTTGGCCGCGTCTTTGAGGTCGCGCTTTTGGTCGGCCAGAGCCGCTTTGCGCTCCGTTTTGGCCTGTTTCGCGCGCTCTTTTTCTTCGCGCGCCGCGTCCGCGCCTTCGCGCTTCACTTGCGCCAGTTCATGGCGAAGTTGCGACGCCTCAGCTCGCCAAACCTTAAGCTCCGGGTCGCGGTGGTTATTGCCCGCCTGGGCGTTGCCAAGAGCGCGCGCGTCGATTTTGCTGGTCAGCGCGCCCAACTGGTTTTGCAGGTCGAAGCGGCGACCGCGCACCTTTTCCGCGTCTGCTGCGGGGATGATGATTTCGCCCTTGTGAACCTGCGCGATTTGGTCAACCGGCACATAGTTGGTGCCGACATCATAGGAAGGCAAACCGTGCGCTTGTCGCCAGATGTTCGACTTGGGCGCGCCCGCAACGGGCGCTGGCCCGGCGGGAAGCGAGGGCGCGTTGGCGTCGGTTTCGCCGTGATTGGCTGTTCGACCGTTATACCAGTTCCACAGGTTTTGCGCCGCGCCACCCACCTTTTTGACGACCCAACCGACAAAGCCCGTCACGGCATCCGAAAGGCCGCGCAGCATCTTGTTGAAACCGGAGTTGAAGCCGCCTGTGAGCGAATACCAGGCGTCCGCCAAACCCACGCGCAGGGCGTGCATTCCCGACGCGATGCCATCCCACGAGGTTTTGGCGACGTAGGCGATTTGCCCGAAGGCCCACTTGCCCGCCGTCCAAAACGGCGTGATGAACGTCGCCTTCCACTCGTCGTAGAGCCAACCGAAGGTGTTGTAAAACGCTTTGCGCAGGTTCGCCAGCGCGCCCTGATCCGCCTGAGCTTTGGCCGTCACTTGGAACTGGCGGGCGCCCAGGTTGGTGTTGATCTGGCGCGCCACCTGATCCAGATCGTGGTTCAGTTCCGCGCGCTGGGGCATCGTCAGATGCACGTTGACGGCGATTTCGTGGCGCGCCTGGGGTAGCGCGATGTTTTTGAACTTGTCCAGTCCCGCAGCCGACCCCTTCAGCTTTTCATACTGCGCGGCCAGATCGCTGACTGTTTTGCCCGCACCGGCGTCGACCGTCGCGGCGCGCTTGAGGACGCCAAACGACAGCGCCACGCTCTTGTTGGAGGCTTCGAGATTCGCGTTGGCCGCCGTCAAACGCGCGTTGTGCTCGATGACGGCTTGCTGGTTGATGAGGTAGCCGCCCACAGCCGCCGTCGCTATGACAGCCAGCGCCGCCAGCGTCACGAACGCCGCGCCAAAAGCGACTGTTCCTGCCGCCGCCGCAACTGCGCTTTCTCCGGCTGCGGTTGTGGCCGCCGCCGCGCCGGTGGCGGCTGCGCCTTCGGCTCCCAGCGTTTCGGCGAGAGCCGCTTCGTTGGCGGCGGCAATTTGCGCGTTGCGAGCGGCGAGCGCCTGCGCTGCGCCCAGTCCTCCGAACGCTTCGCGGCAGGTATGGATGAACTTGACGAGCGAAACAACGCGCCCGCCCACGAGCAGCGCCAGGCCGCCAAAAGCGGCGAGCTTAACAACTGTATCGCGCGTGCCTTCGGAAAGGTTGTTGAACCCCGAAAGCAGTCCGTTGAGCGCCTTGAGCGCGTCACGCTCGGCAGGCAGCATCCGCTCGCCGAAGCTGCGCGCCAGTTCCTGCACTTCGTTTTTTGTGAGGGCGAGCTGGTTGGCCGTTGAGTTGAGGCGCTTGTCGGAAAGCGTTTGAAGCGCGTTGTTATCCTGCCAGGCCTTGTCGCCTTCCCGGAGCGACTGGTGCAAAACGCTAACGGCGTTGGTAGCGCGCGCAAGCGTGTCCACCATGCGGCTCGACTTGATGCCCGCCGCATCGAGCGCGAGAAACTGTTGCCCGTCCTTGAGTTTGGAAAGGCCTTCGATGAACTTCGTGACCGCGCCGGTGGCATCATGCGCGAAGAGCGTTTTGAACTCCTCGACGCTCATCCCGGCGGTTTTGGCAAAGGCGGTGAGGTGCGCCGCACCTTTAGTGAGGAGGGCGTCAATGGCCTTGGGCGACTCGCCCATGCCCTTCAAAAACCCTTCGGCTTCTTTGCGCGAAGTCGCCGAGGCGACGGCGATCATTTGCAGCGTGCGCGAGAAACTGGTGCCGCCCGATTCGGCGTTGATGCCCATCGAGGTGAGCGCGTTGCTCACCGCCATGATCTGCGGCGCGCTCATGCCAACCATGTGACCCGCACCGGCGATGCGCTGTCCCATGTCGAGCATTTGCTGCACTGTCGAGGCGCCGATGTTTTTGAGGCGAGCGATGGTGCTGCCCAGCCGGTCGAAGTCCTTCTGCGGCATGACCGCCGCGACCGCGAACTTGGCCAGTTCCCGTCCGGCTTCGTCGGTCGAGATTTTCGTGACCGTCGAAAGCTGCGCGATGACCTTGGTGAAAGCGAGAACGTTCTTCGTTCCGCTAATGCCAAGTTGCCCGGCATCGGCGGCGATCTGGGAGAGGTCTTCGGCGGAGTTGGGAAGCTCCAGCGACATCTTACGAAGCCCGTGTGCAAGTTGGTCGAGTTGCGCGTCGGTGCCCGCAACGGTTTCTCGAACAGCCGCAAACGCCTGCTCGAAGTCCATCGCTTCTTTGCTCGCAAGACCCAACACGCCCAGAATACCCGCGCCGGTGAGCGAGGCGGCATTGCTTGCGCCATCGGCGAGATCGGAGCGCGCCGCTTTGCGGGTTTCTGTGCGCTTTTTGAGGTCTTTGGCCGCGTCGTCGCGCGCTGTTTGCGCGGCTTTGAGGCCCGCTTTAGCCGCGTTTTCCTCGTCTTTCGCCTGTTTTTTCCACAGCGATTCCATCTGCCGGTCAAAGGTTTTAAAGTCGGCTTCTTTTTCTCGAAGAGCCGTTTGCTGCGCTTTACGCGCGTCGTTTTGCGCCGTTTTTTGCGCCCGCTCCGCTTCCTGTTGCGCCTGTTTTTGCAGTTTTTGCTGTTCCTTGAGCTGCTTGTCCAAAGCCTTTGTGGTGTCGCGCTGGGCTTTCTCAACCGCGTTCTGCGCGTTCTCACCCGCTTTTTCCGCCACTTTTTGGGCGTCTCGCTCCAGCTTTTCCTGCTGCTTTTTCGCGGTTTCGACGGCTTTGGTCGCGTCTTTTTGCGCCTGCTCCTGCACCCTTTGCACGTCGCGCGCGGCTTTGGTTTGCTCAGATTGAGCCTGGTGCCCTGCTTTTTGGATTTCGGCCAGACGAGCGCGCTCAGTCACTCCGGTTTGGCGAAGTGATTCCTGATCCATCGTGCGGCGCGTGCGCTCCGTCTCCTGAAAGATGGTGCGCTCCATCTTCGCCCGATCCGCGCGTGCTTGCTTTTCAATCGTCGAAAGCTCCCGCTCGCGCGCCTTCGCGCCCGCCACGGCGACCTGGGTTTGCGCCTGCGTCGCTTCGCGCGCGCTGTTGGCGGCTCCTGTGCCTTTGGCACCAATGCTGATGTTTTGGAGCGCGAGCAGGGAGTGGTGCGCTTTGATCGCGGTGGCGTCGAGTTCTAACAGGTGCGCGGTGGCTTCACTTACGGAAACGTTAACGCGCCCTTGAAGGTTGAAAACATCACTCATGTTGCTTGTTCCTTAAAACCAAAAAGGCGCGCTGAACAGCGCGCCTTTTTGGTTCTCAATGTTCTTCTAATGTGTGGCCCAGGTTCGACATTCGCCCGTCGAACGCGGCCCGTTTGTCTTGCCCCGCTTCTTCCAGAAACGGCCTTCCGGCGTGCGACGAGTAGCCGTTGTGGACGAAGGGCGCGTAATTCACAACCACGCCAACTGCTGCTTGATGCTCGCCTTCCAAGCTGAAATTTTGCACGCCAAGCGGCGCTTCGACTTCGACCTTGGGGTTTTTCTCGCGCGCTCGGCGCACCGCTTCGGCGTAGGCTGCTTCGGGATTGTCGCCCTCTTTGATGGCGTAGATGCCCGCAGCGAGTGCCCCTTTGTCCTTAGGACAAAGTTCCTGTGAGCCGGGCACGATGTCATCCGCCGTCTCGTTGCATATCGCTTTCGCTTCCTCGTTCATCAGGCCAATGAGGAAGCGAATGTTCGAGTGGTAAGTCATCGAAGGTCGGGCAGATCAACGGTCTGGCCCGCCAACGCATGATGACAATCGGGAAGGAACTGGGCTTGCCCATCGGTCACAAACAAATGGCACCGCTCGCCTGGTGAGTCAGGAGCCACCAAAAGCGACGGGAAAAGCGTGGGCTTTTCGAGATCGCCGTTGAACTCCCAGACCGGCCCTTCGACAAAGGGTGCAGGGCTAATGATGGGGACGTGATGCTCCTGGCATCCTGGGCAGAAAAAGCGCGCGAGCGTTGCGCCCTCGTATTCAAAAACTTTGATTTTCATGGTGAACCCGGGTTCATAGCCGTGCGCAGTGCGGCCTCGGCCTGGGCATTTTCAGCGCGGTCGCTTTGCGCCTGATTGTTCGATGACAACCACATCCGCGCGCGAAAAAACATCCAGGCCGGCCACTTCAGCACCTCCACCGGGCTGGTGTGGAGGGCTTTGGCCAGTTCAAACACTACGAAATCGCCGGGGAGTTGTCCGAGGTTGCCGTCTGTTCCGAGGTAGCGGACGGCGCTGGAATAGGCGCTGTCTCGCTCGTCCCAGTCTCCTCCTCCGGCTCGGTCGAGGAACCGAAAAAATAGTCATGCAACACCTTGCGCGCTGCTGGGCCGATGCCCGTGCGTTCGGTCAAAACCGCTGGATCGGAAAGGTCTTTGCTGGGATAGTTCGACGCCACGATGAGCTTGGCCAGAAGCTGCGCCTCGTTCTTGGCGTAGGCTTCTTGCAGTTCGAGCGCGCGAACCATGTCCGCGACATCGATCTGCGCCTCTTCGCTCGATTCGTCTTTGCCCGCGTCTTCAACTTTGGCTTCGACGTGCTCTTTGGCTTCGAGCGCATCCACCGCGAGCTGCGCGACCGCTTTGCGGTAGCTGCCTACGTCCTGCGCGCTGACCTGCGAGCCGTCGATTTCAACGGTAAAGTTCACCGTTTTGCCTTTGCGCTCCAGGGGCACGGTCAAAAACTCGTGCGTGTCGAGAAAGTCGGACAGGTCGTCGGGAGAAACGGCCTCGCCGTTCTGGGATTCGATTTGAAAGTCTTGGAGTGATTTCGCCATTTGCGTTGTGGGTGCGCGGCAAACGGCAGAAGTTAGGAAGTGAAGAAAGAGCGTTAGGAGCCAACCGGACGGCGCGTGATCCAGCGCAGCGCCCAGGGCTGGTCACGGTTCTCGATGAGGTCGAAAACAAAGGTGCGCTGCTCGACGTTGCCGTTGAACTTGCGTGGGATGGCGGCACCAATCGAACCCCAGAACTCCATGCGGATGCGGTAGGGAGCGATGGGACAGACCATTTCGACGCGCCAGTAGGACGGTTTGGAGATGTAGCGATTCGTTCCCGGCTGACCGTTGGCAAGCAGAGCGGTCACATCGCCCGAATCGTCGCAGTCGAGCGTCATGGTGTTCACGACGCTGACATCCTCGGTGTCCTCTTCGGCGAAGGAGTCGTAGGTCGGAAGCAGGTTTGGGCGCGACGGGTCAACGACCGGGATGTGGTGCGACTGGGGCGCCGCGATTTTGGAAAGCGCGTATTCCCAGTCGGTGATTTTGCCAACGAGGGCTGCCGGGTTGGAGTTCGCCGTGTTAGTCGGGTCGTCCAAACCGGCGAGGGTGTCGGAGCGATAAAGCAGGATGTGCGCGGGCATCACTGGCATCGGATCGAGGATGGAAGCGAGGATGTTCCCGTTTGATCCGAACTGCGCCATTTGCAGCGTGTAGCCCGCATCGCCGGAAACTTTGGCAATGGCCATCGGCGTCTGCGCGGGCGCCGCAAACTCAACGGTGGGCGCGCCGTTCACGCTGCCCTGCGTGGGCGTTGCCAGCGTGACACCCGCAGTCGGGGTGGTCATCTGCGCGATGTTGACGCCCGCGAGGGTGCCGACAAAGGTGAGCGCGAGGTTGAGAGCGCCTGGCGTGGCCGCCCCGTCGTTCATAAACTCCAACGACTTGAGGGTGATTTGAGCGCCCTCTATGTTTTGCAAGCGATACCCTTTGTAGGCGGTTGTGCTGGCGAAGGTGCGGATTGTGTCCGAGGCTAAGGTGACGTTACCTGCTGCTGCCGTATAATCGGCCAACAAGACGGCATCGGAAAAGTCGCCCAAGGCGCTGCCATAGAGCTTCGCGTTGAATGAGGTTCCAATGGGTGAATCAGTGTTTTTCGACATCCGCACCGCGTTGATGACGGTCGCTGTTCCAAAAACCCAACCGACATAGCCGCTTGCCTGCACGGTTGCAACGGTCGTGGGGTCGCCATCGAAGGCCAGAGCCGCGTTCGTGCCGCCTGTGCCATTGTAGGCCACGCCGCTTCCGGCGATAGCAACGTTGACCTTCCCTGCCGGAATCGCCGCTGTTGAAGTGCCGCCCGCCGTCACGCTCCCTGCCGCATTGAAAGCCGCAGACGCATTCGTGCTAATCGTCGTGAGAGAGTCTCCCGGCGTGATGTTGAATGTGCCCGCCTGACCTGTCAACGGGTTAACGACGCCAACGGTGACGACGCCGCCCGCGTAGCCCACGCCGGTGACAACGGTTTGGACTTCGCTCGTCGTCGTGAAACTGCCCACGACGTTGACGGTGATGCCCGAAGCCGCCGCCTCGAATTTGGCTTTGATGCCAAGGGCGGTGTCGGTTGGCAGGATCGTGACCTGCACCGCGAGCGAGGCGCCCGGAGGCAGATAGGACACAACGAGCGCGCCTGAAGCGTTTACGCCGGAAAGCGTCCACTTCGCGTTCCCCGCGACGCTACCCGTCATCGCGCCAAAGACGACCGCGATCTGCGTGACGAAGTTCAGATCAAAGCGCGCGGTGCCTTTGTTGCCACGCTTCGAAGAGAACTTGAAGCTGCTGAACAAACCGAAGCAGCCCAGCTCGCAGGCGTCGGGTTTGCCTTCCTGCACGTTGAAAAAGGGCCGGTCGGCGCGGTTGAACTGCGGGCGCCGGTATTCGGTTTCGCGCACTGCCGCGTTGGAGGCGAGAGGCCCGTCGGCGTAGGGCAGGCCGATCATGTAGGGCAGAACCTGATCGTCGATCAGGTTGTAGCAGAGCGGCCCTTTGGCGGTGCCCACCTGCATTCCTTCGAGCGGCACGTTGGCGAACAGGGCTTTTCCGCCCTGGCGCTTGATGCGGTCGTATTCCGTTCCGTCATCGTAGGTATATTGCTCGAAGTTCGAGCAGACGGTGCGCTTGCCTGTCGGGTCGAACACATTCGGGTTATTGTCCTGGCGGATGAACTGAACAATGCGTCCACCTTTTGTTGAAAAGCCTTTTGCCATTTGCGTTGTGGGTGCGCGGCAAACGTCACGAATTCTTTCGTTCTAAACCGTCGAAAGAAGTGCCAACTGAATCCCCATCTGGCCCACTTTCACGTTTGTTGAGATTTCCAACGGGAGCGGCGTGTAGGTGTCCACGATTTCCGCCTGGAGAACGTAACCGCCCAGGGCGTCAGGAATCTGGACGCCGTTCAGGTTGTGAATGAGACGCCGATAGATGGGATCGAGAATGCCGTCGAGGTCAAGGCCTGGCGGCAACTTGTCCGACTGCGTTTCGGCCCACACAAGGAAAGTTGAATCCATCGAGCGCGGCGCCAGGCACGCATAGTAGGTCGTCGGGTGATGAAGTGGAGGCTTCACCACAACAAAGCGCGCCGGATGCGTTGGCGGCACTTCGCCCGCTTTGTAAATCGGCGCGAGCGCGTTGCCTGCCCCCCAATTCGTGCCCCTCTGGTCGCCCAGAAGCGCGCACAGCGCGTCGTCTTCGCGCAGACGCGCCCGAATCCAACTGGTGGGCGTGAGGGGCGAGAGAATCTGATCTTCCGTCATTGGCGTGTTCTACTGCGTCATCCGGTGCGTTCGCACGTCGGTGTGAATATCGAAGGCGTTGACATCGCTCGAAAGCACTTGATGCCGTTTCCCGCTTCCCACTTCAACGAGCGTTGAGCCGACAGGAACCTGCGGCCAGGCTCCAAGCAGCGTCCACAAGTCGGTCATCAGCTCGTGGTCAGCGCCCGTCGTGGAAACCTGCTCCGGGCGCCAGGGGACGTATTGAGCCGGAATCGCTTCCATGCCCGCCAGCGCCTGATCGCCGTTTGACACCAGACCGCCCGTCGCCGAAATCGTCGTGCTGGGCTGCGTCACCGCGACGCGCAGGGGGAACACATCTTCCAACTCCCCACAAATCGCGTCGATGTCGAGCAAACCATCAAAAAAGCTCGCCATTTCAAATCACCGGCCCCAGCCCGAAACCCGGCAAAAAGCCGGTTGCGAAGCGCCCGTAGCCCAGACCTAAGCCGCCGCCCGGCCCAT
>JAABUM010000999.1_pt1 | contig 44818 bp, 44 predicted proteins | sample 5559161 | NCBI WGS metagenome assembly JAABUM01 (sample SAMN10711868, study PRJNA513369) | rock metagenome | isolation source: Antarctica rocks | place: Antarctica: Victoria Land, Siegfried Peak nord
CTAGCGCCGTCCATGTCCCGTGCAACGCCGTGCGTCCGCGCCTCGCCCCCCGGCGCCCCTCCTCAGGAGGAGGCGCGTCCTCCTACCAGGGCCATTATCGCATGCATGGTGGGGGTGTCAAGGAACACGCGGGCCGCGCACCCCGCGCGTCCTCGCCTGCCCCAGCGGCGCGGCGACACGGACAGGGCCCTGGAGCGGCGCGGCGCCGGGGCGGGCGCGGCGGGGCGGGGCGGGCGCGGACGCGCCTGGCCCCCGCACAATCGTGGGGCGCGCCCGCCGCTGGCTCGGCCCTACGCTTTGGCTGCCTCTCTGTACTATAATACGACACGACCCGTGGTACGGGCTGCAGCCGTTCCGTATATCTATGACCCCCGTGTTCACCACGTCCCGTTGTCCCCTGATGCCCTCATCCGTCGCGACGCGCACGATCACGTTGTTGCCCAGAGCGGCACAGGTAAGGTCCGTGATTCTCATCGCGTCTCTTTCCTCCTACAGGCACGGGGGGACCGTCGGCGTGGCCGCGGCCGAGATGGGCGGCGGTGAGACGAGGGGCTCTGGGGTTGCGGGAGCGCGGCCCCTCAACCGCCCGCCGCCGTGTCGGACCACCACCCCGCCGGAGCGGCGTCGCGCACGACGGTCACGCACGACGGCGCCTCATCTTCCTCCAGACCGTGTAGGACGACCGCTCCCGTGAAGCCGCTACGCTGCAGCAACGTCAGGTATCGCGGGTAGTCCAGCACGCCACGTCCCGCCGGCCGGCGCCTCGCGTCGCCGTCGTGATCGAGATCCTTGGCATGCGCCAACGCGATATCGCGCCCCAGGAGGTCGAAGGCATCCGCCAGCATCCGGTCCATCTGGGGCAACTCGCCGCGATGGAAGATGTTGGCGGGATCCATCACAACCTTCAGGCGCGGTGAGGCGATCTCGTCCAGCAAACGGCGCGCTTTCCGCGCGGAATCGACCACATTGGCGACTTCCGGCTCAAACGCCAGCGTCACCCCGTGCTCCTCGGCTGCGCGTACCGCGTCGCCCAGACAGGCGATGAGATCCGCCCAGGCCTCCGGTGTGTCGTTGTCAGGATGACGCCGCCACATGTGATCAGCGTCGCGCGTCCCCGTACACAGGGTCACGACCGCGACGCCAAGCGCGCCGCACGCCGCCAGGACCGTGCGCAAGCCCACCAGGCCAGCGGCGCGCTGCCGCGGGTCCGGGTGGATCATATGGAAGCGCGCGCTGTGACCTTTGCGCCCAAGTCACCACGTAAACATCGGGCGCGACGCATGCGCGGCATTAACTCGTTGCGTTAGCCCTACTACAGTTCGCTACCCATGGCCTGCCTTGCAACCAGCTAGCCGATAGACCTAGCCTGTAGCTGTCTTGACTGGGCCTTCTTCGACACACTCCTCCTGAGTATTGGGGTCGACGGGTCCCAAGCGTATCGTCTGATCGGGGAAGATGGCGCATAACTCCAGCTTGCCCCCGAGCGCCTCGACATAGCTGCCAATAGTGGAGGTGTACATGTGCCGCTTGTGCTCCATGTCAAAGACAGTGGTCCGCGAAACATCCAGCGCATGCGCCAACTCCTCTTGGGTCGCCCCCATCCTCTCACGTCGCTCATGCAGGGTCAGGATCGCATCCATAATCCTCTTCTCCTCCGCCACCCGCGCTCGGCGCTCCGGGTTCTCCATGATCGGACGGAGTAGTTCGTTGACGTTCCTGTGCCCACTCATAGTAGTCCTTCCTTACGCAACTCTTCTAGATACTCGTCGTACAGGTCGTCGGCCGCCGGTATCATGGCCTCATACCACTTTTGCCAGCGATGCGTCTTGTCGCCGCCGATGAGCAGGATCGCCGCACGTCGCGGGTAAGGCAAAGAGGATGCGCATATTGCCTCCGCGAGGGCGCAACTCTTTCATGTTGGCGTGGCGGGACCCTTTGATCGAATCCGCAAAGGGACGGCTCAATGTGGGGCCCTTTTCCTGCTAGCTGCACAATCGCGGTCGTGACGTGTTCCCGCTCTCCGTCAGTTAGGCCGCTGAACCACTCGGCGAACTGATCGGTCCCCTCGACATCCCACATAGACATAGTATAACCCTGCGCGCATCGTCTTTGCGCTTGTCCTCCTCCAGCCCCTACGCCCCACGCAGACCGTTCAAGGTCCGTCGTCTGCCATGGTCTTTTACGACCAGGTCGCGTCTCACCATCATGAGGCGCACCTGCGGCCGGGTAGCCGATTTGACGTAGACGCGTGGTTTCTGCCAGAATGCACCTAACGTTTCGCGCTGGAAAATGGCGCCTCCGGCGCGACGCGCTTCATACAATGGTTTCATTAACGGTCATAAGGGTATAGATACGAGGGAGTTACTATGACGCAGCGCAGGTCTCCATCGCGGCACGTCACGCATCGCTTGTTCCTGTCATCGGCCATGACGCTCCTCGTGGCGGTTATGCTCACGGGGTCGGCGATGGCGACGAGCCTCCACAGCCCGCGTCGCGGTGGTACGATCGTCGCGACCTGGGAGACGACCTTGACCACGGTCGATCCGGCCTACATCTACGGCATACAGGATTGGCCGCAGGGCCACGCCCTCTTCGACGGGCTGCTCGGCTTCGACACCGGTACGAATCTGGTTCCGCACATGGCTACCAGTGTCCCGCGCGCCACGAACGGCGGCAAAACCTATACCTTCCATCTGAAGCGCGGTCTCGTCTTCAGCAACGGCGACCCGATTACGGCCCAGGACGTGGTCTTCTCGTGGGAGCGCATGCTGGCCCCCAAGACTGGATCGCCGGACACCTACTTGTGGTACGCGCTGCAAGGTCAGAGCGCGTTCTCGGCGGGCAAGGCGGCCCACGTCAGCGGCCTCAAGGTGATCAACTCGTCCACACTACAGTTGACCTTGACGCAGCCGTACCCCGGCTTCCTCTACGTGCTGGCTACCCCAAGCAGCTTCGTCGTCGACCCCGCCGTGATCCACCGCTATCACGCCGAGAACAGGGATTTCAGGACCAACGCCGTCGGTAGCGGCCCGTTCGCGCTCAAAGACTGGATTCCTGGGCAGCGCATGGACCTGGTCCGCAATACGCGCTACTGGGACTCCACCTGGCCGTACGCCGACGCCGTGCGCCTCGACCTCGGCGTCAACGCCAGTGTCGGCGTCCTGCGCATCGAAAAAGGCCAGTCCGACCTGCTGGGCGATGCGATTCCCTCGGCGCAGTTCGCCAGCATCATCCAGAACCCCGCTCTGTCGAAGCTTGTCGCGCATACCCCCGATATCGGCGTATACATGATTGGGCTCAACACGCATGTCAAGCCGTTCACCGATGTACGCGTCCGCCGCGCCATCGAATTCGCCATCAACAAGGTACACGCTATTCGTTTTATCAACGGGCGCGGCGTCCCGGCGACGGGGATTTTGCCGCCCAATCTACCCGGCTTCCACGGCAGTATCCCCGAGCAGTACCCGTTTAACCCCACCAAGGCCAAGGCGCTCCTGGTGCAAGCCGGCTATCCCAACGGTTTCAGCACGACGATGGGCGTGCCCGCCGGTGGGTATGAGGCACGCATGGCCGACGCGGCGATCAGCGACCTCAGCCAGATCGGCGTCAAAGTCACGGTGAAGCCGGTGGTGTCCGAGGGCGCGGCGATCCCAACCCTGCCTATGATCGCCTACCACTGGATTCTGGACTACCCTGACCCGGCCGATTTCGTGGATGGCTTCACGTCGTGCGCGGCGGCGACGCCGAACGGCTCCAACGTGTCGTTCTACTGCAACCCTCACCTCGACGCGCTGGACAACACCGCACGGGGGATGCCGTTCGGGCCGGCGCGCGTGGCCGCCTACAACCACATCAACGCGCTGTACATGGCCGACGCCCCCTCCGTCCCGGTCTTCAACGATGTCCTCTACTACATGCACTCGGCGCGGCTACAGGGCTACTACATTTCGCCGGCGTGGTTCCCCTTCACGCTCGAACAGTATTGGCTATCGCGCTAACGCGCGAAGATGAGCGCTATCAACCCACTCTCCGTGGCGGAGCCGGAACCGCCGGCGCCGGCGCCAACGAACCCGGAGGCCGCGGCCAGCGACCAGAACCGGCCCGCCGGCTACTGGGGCGGCGCCTGGCGGCGGCTGCGCCGCGACAAGCTCGCGCTGTGCGGCGCCGCGCTGGTGCTGGCGCTCGTCGCGGTGGCGCTGCTGGCGCCGCTCATCGCGCCCTACCCGCCCGCTTTCGAGGACCCCAACGGCCTCACCACCATCGGCGCGCCGTTGCCGCCGAGTCCGGGGCACTGGCTGGGGACCGACCCCAACGGACGCGACGTGTTGAGCCGCATCATGTACGGTACCCAGATCTCGCTCCTGGTGGGCGTGCTTGGCAACGGAGTGGCCGGCCTGATCGGCCTGCTGCTCGGCTCACTGGCCGGGTACTTCCGCGGCTGGGTCGACACGGCGATCAGCCGCGTCGTCGACGTGTTCCTGGCTTTTCCGGTCTACCTGCTAGCCCTGGCCCTGGCCGGCGTTCTGACCCCCAGCGTCACGACCACGATCGCCATCATCGTCGTCGTCTACTGGACGGCGACGGCGCGCATCATCCGCGGGCAGGTACTCTCGCTGCGTGAGCGCGACTTCGTGGAAGCGGCGCGGTCGCTCGGTCAGCGCGAGATCGTCATCATGTTCCGCCACATCTATCCGCACCTGCTGTCCACGATGGTCATCTATACCTCGCTCAACATCGCCACGACGGTGATCTTCGAGGCGGGGTTGAGCTATCTCGGCGTCGGCGTGCCCCACGGGACGCCCAGCTGGGGCGCCATGATCAGCGACAACCAGCAGGCGCTGACCACGGCGCCGTGGCTCGTCTTTTGCCCCAGCGCGGCGATCGTGATCACGGTGCTGGGCTTCAACCTCGTCGGCGATGGGCTGCGTGACGCCCTCGACCCCTACAGGGCGGCGTAGCATGATCCGCTATCTCATCAATAGATTATTGTGGCTGCTGATTGAGCTGATCGGCGTCTCGTTGATCACCTTTGTCCTGGCCTTCCTGGTCCCGGCCGATCCGGCCCGCATGTACGCTGGCCCACACGCCAGCCTGGCTACGGTCGCCAACATCCGCCATCAGCTGGGCCTCGATCGTCCGCTGTGGGTGCAGTATGTAACATACCTATGGAATTTGCTACACCTCGACCTGGGGATGTCCTACGAGTTGCATATGCCCGTGCTGCAAGCCATCGTGCAACGCGTCCCCGCGACGGCGGAGCTGGCCCTGGCAGGCGTCTTCTTCGAGTTGCTGATCGGTGTCCCGATCGGCCTGCTGGCGGCGCTATCGCCGCGCGGGATTGTCGATCGCCTCGGCATGGCGCTGACCCTGGTCGGTGTCTCCACGCCGTCATTCGTCGTCTGCTACGCCCTGATCTACGGCGTCTGGTTCAAGCTGGGCCTGTTCCAGAGCGGCGGCTACGGCGACCCGCTCCCGCAGTACCTGTTCCTGCCGGCCTTCGCGCTGGGCCTCTCCGGCGCCGCGTTCTACGCCCGCCTGCTGCGTAACAACCTGCAAGACATCCTGCACACGGAGTATGTGCGCGTGGGCCGTGCCAAGGGGCTGCCCGCCTACAAAGTGCTGTTGCGCCATGCGCTGCCCAACGCGATGAATGCGCTGCTCACGCAACTCGGGCTCGACATCGGCTTTTTTCTCTCCGGCGTGTTGCTGGTCGAGGTCCCCTTCAGTTGGCCGGGGATCGGGCGTCAGGCCTGGGAAGCCATCACCAACCTGGATATCCCCCTGGTGCTCGGCACCGTGCTGTTCGGCGCCGTAACCATCCTGGTCGCCAATATCGTGGTCGACATCGCCTACGCCTTCCTCGACCCGCGCGTGCGCTATGGTTAAAGGAGTACAGCAATGACTGACAAGACCAACCCAATCTCAGCGTTCCCAAAGTGCTTCATGGATGATCTGTGCGTCACGCATAGCATGTCACTGTTCCAGTGGATCGACCTGGCCGCGTCGCTCGGCGTCGACGGCCTGGAGATGTACCCCGGCTTCTTTACTTCGCTCGACCGAGACTACCTCGCCGAGGTCCGGGACGCCTTGCGGCGGCATGACTTTGCCATGCCCATGTTGTGCGCCTCGCCCGACTTCACACAGCCCGACGCGTCGGCGCGCCGCACCGAGGTCGAGCGCCACAAGCGTATGATCGACCTGGCCGCCTTCTTCGACGCCCCCGCCCCGCGCACCTGTCGCGTGCTCTCCGGCCAACGCCGCCCCGACGTATCCGAAGACGACGGCGTGGCTATGGTCGTGGAGTGCATCGAGGCGCTGCTGCCCTACGCCGCCGCACGCGGCGTGATCCTGGCCCTGGAGAACCACTACAAAGACAACTACTGGACCTACCCCGAGTTCGCGCAGCAGCTACCTGTCTTCCGCCGCATCGTCGATGCCATCGACTCACCGTGGTTCGGGGTCAACTACGATCCCTCTAACGCTATCCTGGCCGGTGAAGACCCGCTAGAGGTCCTGGACGCGGTGAAGAGTCGCGTGGTAAGCATGCACGCCAGCGACCGCGGATTGCTGCCGGGCCACACCCTGGAAGAGTTGCGCGCGCAAGAGGAAAGCGTCGGCTACGCCGCTATCTTGCGCCACGGCGAAGTCGGGACCGGGCTCAACGACTACCCCACGATCCTGCGCACGCTGCGCGACGTTGGTTTCACGGGCTGGATCTCTATCGAAGACGGCATGAACGGGCTCGACGAGATCCGCCGCTCCGCCGACTACTTACGCGCGACCTTGGCCCGCATGTAATGAGGTCCGATCGTTTCACGTAGGGCGAATGATGGCGCCTGCGGTGCGATCAGGGGCACCAAGCGCCTCGGCCAGAAGCGCGCGCAGGTCCGTCCTATCCAGGACTGGACAGACACGCGCGTGAAGATCGTGGGCCACGACATCTTGTTCAGCGGGAGTCAACTCTCCCAACGCGATGATACAGATAGCGGCCAGAGCGGGGACGGCCCGTAGCGCCGCGAGGAGGGCGACAGCCCGCCCATCCATGAGGTCCGCGTCGACGAGCACGAGCGACGGCCGTATCTTGCAGGCGAGAAACAACGCCCGGTGGATTGATGACGCCGGGAGCGGCCAGTGTCCCGCGCGACGCACGACCTCCTGCCGCACGTCCAGGCGCGCGGGACGAGAACTAACGACGAGAACGACGTGCCGTGTCATGAGCTACTCCCCCGCTGATACGGCTTCCTAATTACTATGGACTGGCTTATGCAACTATCAAAAACCAGCGCATAAAACGTGCCACTGCTATGCTATCCCAGAGTTCGACGTGGCTGCTCATACACACGTAGGGGTGATTGGGGGGAAACAATGTGGCTGCATGAGATATATACTGGTCACACTGGTCAAAGGGCATCGAAACGTGGTACGATAGGCGCACCGTGGGATGATTGATTCCCTGCGGTTGAGCGCACCTCGCGTGCGGAAAGGAGCACTCCATGTGCCGCGCCTTTCTCCGTCGCGCCCTCGCGCCCCTGGCCGCCCTCGCGCTCCTCGCGCCCGTCGCTCTCCCCGCGCCCCCGGCCCTCGCGTCACATACGCGCCTCACCCCGGTGTACGCCGCCGCGCAGCGTACCACGCATGTCCGCGTCATCGGGACCTTAAACGCCGTGGTAGAGAAGCCCGACGGCACGGGTCTGCTTGAGATCTACGCTAAGACGCATGGCACGCGGACCGTCTACTTGACGCCGGATACGATCGTCAAGAAGCGTACCCTGCGCGTCACGCGGTCCGCGCTCCAAAAGGGCATGTACGTCCTAGCGACCTGCCGGCACGGCGCCAAGGGCTCCCTGGAAGCAATCTCCGTGCATATCGAGAACCGCCGTACGCGTAAAAAGAAGTAGCACAGTCGATAGTCGATAGTCGTAAGAAGCTGCTCACGACTATCGGCTATCGACTACGTTAGCCAGGGCCGTACATACAAAGTCGTGCTTTACACCGTCGCTTTTGCGCACGACAGCGATAATATGCGTGCCCCCGTCCAGCGCGCCCGGCTCCCGGCACAGGTCTTCCTCCCAGCGCAGGAAAGCGTCCCACAGCGGCGCGTCGTCGACGATTCGCTGGAGCGTAGCTTCGTTGGCGACGGACAGGTGGTTGCTGGCCGAGGCGGCGACGATGGTACACGGCTGCCGCGATAGCAGTTGCTGTAGCCCTGACCAGCGGTACATGCGGCAGTAATGGCCGCCCGCCGCCACGTTTCCATATACATCACCTGTCGCGATGACCCGCTCAATCGCGTCCACACCTTGCTCCCGCGCCACCTCGACAACGCCTGGTAGCAATTCTCCCGTCGAGCCAATCAACGACATCATGCTCAACAGGATGTGGCCGCCGGGCTTGGTCACGCGCACCAACTCGCCCACGGCCTCGTCAGCGCGATCGAACACGTAGCTGATTGGGCCGCCGTAGCAGACGGTCGCGTCGAAGCTGTCCGTCGGGTAGTGTGACAGGTCGACCACGTCGAGCGCCTCGCGTGCGGCGACGCTGCCCTCGCAGCCGGCGGCGCGCACTTTCTCCCCGTTGAGGGCCAACTGCCTCGGCGAGATATCGCCCACCGTGACGGTCGCGCCGAGCCGCGCCAGGTCGATCGTGAAGCGCCCCGCCCCCGCGCCCACCTCCAATACGCGATCGCCGGACGCGATGTACCGCTCCAGGTACGTCCGGTGGATATGGTAGTTGACCCTGTTGATCGGCGCCGTCGCGTCGTCAAAGCGGTCCCACTCGCGCTCGCCGTACTGGTCGTAGAAACGGCTGATATGCGCGGGGTCATACTATATTGTCATTTTTGGGCTTCCTTCTCAATGTCCTGGGGGACGCCGTCGAGCGTCGCTTTGCAGCGCTCGATCGCCTCCTCCAGGCTCACCGTTTCCTCGTGCCCGTCGCGGACCAGGCGTACCCTCTCGCCCACGACCTGCGCGTAGGCGCCGGGGCCGTAGCGGTAGATGTCGGCGGCAATGTCGTCCGGCGCCTGCATGTAGTAGCGCAACCGGAATAGCAGCGCGCCAAGGCGCAGTCGGCGGCGGCGGTAAAGGCTCTCATCCATCTCATCCATCGCGGTACACTACATTCAAATAGCCGTTTTCGTACACTGATACAGGGAATCGTAAACATGTTGGACAATCAAGAAGTCGTTAGTTGTGACGATGATGTGCTACATGGGACGCCTGTGTTCACCGGCACTCGCGTACCTGTCACGACGTTGTTTGACTACGTACTGGGCGGATCAATACTCGATGAATTCTACGAAGATTTCCCGACGGTCACCCCCGCCCATGTCGCGAGCATGCTTACGTCTGTTCGGGTCCACATTCGTTCTTTCGCCAGCCACACGCCTGCTACCATATAGCTATTGAGCGGCGATCATTCGATAGAAAGGGCGCCATCCCCATGGCCGATGTCCATCTCCGGCCCGTCACTCTCACCAACTACAAAGACAGCCACGACGTTTATCTCAAGTGGCCCGACTAATGCCACTCCTTGATTGGGATACAACCGATACAACGAACCCATGAGGCTCACTGTCCATAATACGGCACGCGCCTTGCCACATCGCAGCGATACGGTATGCCCCATCTACACGCTATCATAAAGGGGATTGATGACTATGGAAAGTAACGCGGGACACAGCAGATTTCGGGTCGTAGGTATTCGACCCTGGGAGTCCGAGCACACGGACACCCCGCCGAACGAACTGCGCACCTTTTTTGAAGGCCAGGAGGGCGACGTGGACGACCTGCGCGCGCTCACCGCCTCGTTCGGGGCCGAGTTCACCAGTATGGTACAGGGCGGAAACCGTGACCAGGCCGCGATCACCTGGCGTGGACACCGCTATGACCTTGATCTGGAGCCGCTGCGCTAGTGCGTCCTGGTCCAGTCGCCCCACAATTGGCTTCCGCCATGGCGACCATGGCGACGCGCCCGGCTTCAATCGCCCTCGCTCGCCATGTAGCCACAATTAAAGACGGGAGAGGCGGCTAGGTGGCGCGCTGGGGCCGCGCTCTGTCGCTGCTACGCCGCGACGTACCGCGGGGGAGCCGCGTGCTCGACTTGGGCTGCGCTTTCGGCTACAGCACGGCGCGCATCGCCCGCTATTATGACACCGATGGGCTCGACGCGTCCCCCGACTATATCCGCCGCGCGCGCCGTAGCCGGTCGAACGCGCGCTTTACGCTCGGCCACGCCGAGCGTCTGCCCTACCCCGACGCCCACTTCGACGCCGTGGTGTTGCTTGATGTGCTTGAACATGTCGCCGACGAGCGCGCTGTCGTGGCCGAGATCGGGCGCGTGCTGCGTCCAGGCGGGCTCCTTGTGGTGAGCGTCCCGCACACCGGCCTGCTGCGCTGGGCCGACTCGCTCAACGTGTACGCCTGGATGACTGGAGAGGCCGCCCTGTCCGCTCCGGGAACGCCAGCTAGTGGCCGTGACCACCACCGTCACTACAGCATTGGCGCGCTACGTCTTCTGTTCAGCGACAGGTTCACTGATAGTTATACGCATACGAGCGGGCTGGGCCTGGCCGAGTTCGTCAATCTCGCCCTGCTGCTCCTCTGCAAGCGCCTCTTGCGCGCCGCGCCCCTCTACAATGTGCTGCAATATCTCTACTTCGGGCTCTACATCGTCGAGGACCTACTCCCCGTCCCCCACGGCGGCTACCACCTGATGGTCGCGATGCGCCGCCGTATCGCGCCACTGTGATACGCTAGGATTTGCAGCCCGTCCTGTGACCATGCAGGGATAAAGGACGCGGCTGTCGCGCGAAACCGCGCCGGCCGCCCATCCGCGTCCGCTCGACAACTATGGTCTCACGTCGTCGCTGGAGAGTTGCGCATGTCTGTTCCGTTTCGCCTATCGCGCCGCGCACTGTTGCTGCTCGTCGCCTTGCCGCTCATGCTGGCCGGCTGCGGACCTATCGCCTCCAACTTCGGCGCCGACCCCTGCCTGCTGCAAGTCTATCAGAGCCACGCCAGCGGCAATCTCAGCGGCATGCAAACCGCCTATACCACGCTGTCCAGCCAACTCGACGCGCTCCAATCGCCGGACTATACGATCGGGTCAACCGGGGATATCTCGGTAACACTCCAGAACATCGCGGTGTTCCAGCTCACGCTGAACAAGCAACTGGCGTACCTCAACCACATCACACCGCCGAAGCCCCCCGAAGCCACGCCATTTCTTACCCACATCGCGGCGGCGATCCCCCAGTTCAACACGGGCGCCTATATGCTGGCGCAGGCCTACCTGGACGCCCACGATAGCCATATGCGCACGGCCCAGGACATCGCCGACGCCGCCCGACGTTATATGCTGCGCGGCAGCTATCTACTCGCCCAGGCGGGCGAAGACCTGGCGAACTTCCACACCGATAGCGTGAACTGCTAGGGGACGCCATGGCAGCGACGAGTAGCTCGGATCGCGCACGCGCGGCGCCGCCGTCGAGAACGCAGGCGGCCGGCCGGCGCGCGCTGCCACGCGCCCGTGGTGGCGGCTACGCGCTGCTCGTAGCGACCCTGCTTTTGCACCTGATCGCGCTGCTCGTCATCTTTCCGAACACGCGCGAAGATGTGGTGATGCGTGGGTTCCTACAGCTAACTTTCCACGATAGCGGGGCGACCCTCGTCGGAGCGGTCCCCTACCGCGACTTCCTGCTGGAGTATCCGCCGGGCATGCTGCTGTTCATGCTGCCGCCGCGCCTCTTCGCCGCCGGCTACCTGGACTATCGCTCCCTATTTTTCTTGCAGGTCGCGCTGCTCGACTGCGTCGTCGTCATCACGCTATACGCTAGCGCGCGGACCGCGGGTCTGCCGACCCTACGCGTCCTGGGCCTCTACACCCTGGCCGTCGCCCTGCTTGGCCCCATCATCGACTACCGGCTCGACCTCGCCCCAGCGGCGCTAACGGCTCTCGCCGTCCTGGCCTGGCAGCGCGACCGGCCGGCGCTCGCCGCGATACTGCTCGCCGTTGGGACCACGACCAAAGCCTATCCGCTGCTGCTGCTGCCTCCGCTCCTCTACGACTATTGGGCGCGGGGACAGGCGCGACGTGTCGCATATGCGTTGCTGGGCTACACCATCACGCTCGTTTTGCTGCTGAGTCCCGCCCTCTACGCCGGCGTAGACAACGCCCTGCACAGTCTACGCTTCCAGACGAACCGCCACCTCCAGGTCGAGTCGATCTGGGCCACGACCCCGCTGCTGCTGCACCTGTTGACCGGCTTCCCTTTGGAGGTGGTCGGGCGCAACCGCGCGCTGGTCGTCCTCGGTCCAGGCGACGCCTGGGGCGGAGCCGGCACGCCGGCCCTGGCGCTCGTCGTCGTGGCGACGTACGCGCTGTGGCGGCGCCTCTATCATCACGGTGAGCGAATGACCGCCCTGCTCGTGGGAACGGCGACACTAACGCTTGCCGCCGCGGTCCTGACTAAAGTGCTGTCACCGCAGTTCCTCTTGTGGGTCATGCCGCCGCTCGCCCTGCTGCCCCTACCGCGCGCCGCACGATGGCGCGCCATCCTGGCGCTCGTCCTGTTCCTGGCCGCGCTGCCATTGACACAGTGGGTCTACCCCATGCACTACGGCGAACTCGTGCACTACCTCATGCCGGCTGCCATCGGCGTCCTGGCCCTACGCAACCTGCTGCTCGTCGTGGCGCTCGCGCTGCTGCTCGTCGTGATGTGGGTCACGCGAGGCGGAGTTAAGAGCACCGCCCAGCGATCATGACGACAAGCCCCACTAGTGCGGAGGAAGGGAGCTTTGTTTGACGTGGCGCCCCTGGGACCGCGGCATCCTGCTGGCAAGCGTTGGCCGGCAAGATCGGGGACCCCTCTGGGGCGATGGTCCCGCGCGCCCAACACGCGAAGTCGTAGAGGTTGAACGGCGCGTTCGGCGGCAAGTACACCAACTCCGGCGGCATGCTGGGGACACCCGACCAAGGATATTGGCCGAACAGCGCCAGCCAGATCTTGGTGAAGACCCTGGCCCGCGCCACCCCCCCTGCTCATGAATGACCGTGAGCACCCGCCGCATCTCCGCGCTGTCCGGATCGACGCCGAGCGCCTTCAGCGCGACGTAGGCCTCGATCGTCGTGCTGAGATCCGCGGGGCCGCCGGAGTAGAGCGCCCAGGACCCGTCGTCGCGCTGGTTGCGCCGGATATGCCGCATCGCCCCGTCCCTAATGGGCTCCGTGTCCAGGCCCAAAAAGCGCAGCAGCAGGACATGCTCGGCGGTCATGGTAACGTTGGTTTCCAGCTCGCCGCACCACCAACCCGCGCTATCCTGGCGCTCTAGCAGCCAGCTCGAACCGCTCTATCAATGCAACTTGGCTTGCGCTGGCTGCGGCAAGATCCAGCACTCGCGGGACATCCTGTCACGCTGGCTGACCGTTCAGCAATGCATCGACGCGATCGAGGAATGCGGAGCGCCCGTTGTCTCCATCGCGGGCGGCGAGCCGCTCGTCCACAAGGAGATCGGCCAAATCGTGGCGGCCCTGGTCGAGCGCAAGCGCTTCGTCTATCTCTGCACCAACGCCATCCTCATGGGCAAGAAGCTCGATCAGTTCAAGCCGTCGCCGTATTTCTCCTGGTCGGTCCACATCGACGGCTTGCGGGAGCGTCACGACGAATCGGTCTGCCGCGAGGGCGTGTTCGATCAGGCGGTCGCCGCCGTCGTGGAGGCCAAACGCCGCGGCTTCCGCGTGACCACCAACACCACCTTCTTCACGCAGGATAACGCCCAGAGCATCCGCGCCGTGCTCGACTTCCTGAACGACGACCTACAGGTCGACGCCATGCAGATCTCTCCCGGCTACGCCTACGAGAAAGCGCCGGACCAGGAGCATTTTCTCGGCGTCGAGCGCACCAGGGAGACCTTCCGCGAGGCCTTCGCCGGCGGCAAGCGCAAGACGTGGCGCTTGAACCACTCGCCCCTGTTCCTGGACTTCCTGGAAGGCAAGGTCGACTTCGCCTGCACCGCGTGGGGCATCCCCAGCTATTCGGTCCTCGGCTGGCAGAGGCCGTGCTACCTGCTGGCCGATGGGTACGCCGGTTCGTATCGGGAGCTCATCCAAACAACCGAATGGGATAAATATGGGCGCGGCAAAGACCCGCGTTGCGCCAATTGCATGGCGCACTGCGGCTATGAGCCGTCCACCGTGGCCGCCACCATGGCCTCGCCGCGCGAATCCGTGCGGGCCACGGTCGACGTGCTGCTCGGCTCCATCAAGACGCCGTCGGCCAAGCAAGGCGCGTCGAACGGCCACGCGGCGACCGGATCGCGCTGATGGCGGAGGACGCCGCTGTCTTCTTGACCGGGGCGACAGGGTTCGTGGGCAGCCATGTGCTGCGCGCTTTGCTGGACGCCGGCTACCGTGTCCGCGCCCTCACGCGCCCCGGTTCGCACCCTTTACCCGTCCATGACCTGTGTACACCTGTGCCGGGAGATCTCCTGCGCGCCGGTGAGTTGGCCCGACATATGGACGGCTGCCGCTATCTGGTCCATGTCGCGGCCCTGTACTCCTTCTCACCCAGCCAGCGTGGCGCGATCGCGGCGACGAATGTGCGGGGCTGCGCCGGTATCCTGGAGGCGGCGCGCGCCGCCGGCGTCGAGCGGGCGGTCGTCACGTCAAGCGCGGCGACCGTGGGGCCGAGCGTGGGGGGCCGTCCGGCGACAGAAGACGATTGGGCCGCGGACAAAGGCCCACTCTCGGCCTACCATCAGTCGAAGATCGAACAGGAACGCGTGGCGCTGGCGGCGCGCATACCGGCGGTCCTCCTCCTACCGACGGCGCCTGTCGGTCCCGGCGACTGGAAGCCAACCCCGACGGGGAAGATGATCGTGGACTTCATGCGCGGCCGCATGTTCGCGTCGCTCGGCGGCGGCCTCAACGTGGTGGCAGTGGAAGACGTGGCCCGCGCGCATGTCCTGGCGCTGCGCCACGGACGTCCCGGCGAACGCTACCTGGTGGGCGGCGAGAACCTCGAACTTTCCCAACTCTGGGGGCTCCTGGCCGGAGTCTGCGGCCGCAAGGCCCCCGGCCACCGCATCCCCTATACGCTGGCGCTGGCTCTCGGCTGGGCCGACGAGTTCCGCTGCCGGCTCATATCCGGCCCGACGCGGGAGGCGGCCGCCCCGATAGTCCCACTGGAAGGCGTGCGCATGGCGCGCCATCACATGTACATCACGGACGACAAAGCGCGCGCGGAGCTCGGCTATGACGCGACGCCCATTGGAGCAGCCCTGGAACGGGCGACGCACTGGTATCGCGCGAACGGCTATGCGCCGTGACGTCATGTGACGGGCCATGAACGGCCCGCGCATCCTGGCCCCGACGTGGCTCGAGTACCGGGCGGCGCGGCGCATGCTCCCCGAGGCCGGCGTCACGCGGGCCGGCGTGCGGCTGGCGCGCTGGCACGGCGCGCGCGAGGGCTCTAGCGTGGTCGTGTGCGGTCTGGCCGGAGCGCTCACGCCCGGCTTGCGTCCGGGGACCATCCTGATCCCCGAACAAGTCGGCCTGCCCGACGGACAGGTCATGCGCTGCGATCCCGCGCTCGTACACGCCCTCACGGCCGCAGCGCGCGCGTTAGGCTTTCAGCCCAACACCGGGCCGCTCCTGACCGCGCGCTCCCTCGTCGTGGGGACGGCGCGGGGCGACTGGGCGCGGCGCGGCTTCGTGGCGGCCGACATGGAGACGGGCCTGCTCACCGCGCGCAACCTGCGTGTGGCGACGGTCCGCGTCGTCCTGGATAGCCCGGAACAAGGGATATCTCAAGAGTGGCTGCGGCCAGCGGAGGCGATGTTACGGCCAAAGTTGTGGGGTGAGTTGTTCTGGCTCTGCCGGGTGGCCTACCCGTATGCGCTGCGCGCGGCGACCGTGCTAAAAGGCGGGCTGGAACGGTACCAATAGGCACGGACCTCACCCCCCACCCCATGGCTGACTGGCCCCCCGATCCCTAGCCGCAGGAGAGGGGACGCCCCACGATTGTGATGGTGGGACGCCGCGGGCCTGACCTTAAAAGGTCATGGCAGGGACCGGACCTTGAAAGGTCTCCCGGCGAGAGCCACCGTGGCCGCAGGCTAGATGAGGGGAGCGCGCATCGCGCCCACACAGACCTTTCAAGGTCCGTTTCCTACCATGGCCCTTTAAGGTCAGGCCACGTCTCACAATGCGGGAGGAACACCCATGGTATGCGGGAGGACGCTCACGGCGCGCTACGATATCGAGCCGGCGATCTTGAGCACTGTGCTACGGCTCAAGCCGCTCGACTGCAAGTCCGCCGTCACTTCAGTCGCTACCCGCGCTGTTTTGTTGTACCAGTAGACATAGAGCAAGTCAACCTTGGTATGTTTCGCCAGATTAACGCCCTTCTCCTCCACGACCGTCGCCGTGTACGAACCGACCTTGGCCGTAGTCGACTTCGTCGGGGCATAGTAGACGTAGGGCGACCCGAACTTGTGGTCGACCTCAAAATCCGTGACGACGCGTGAGTGCGCTTTGTAGAAGGTCTGCGTGTCGCTCAGGGGCGAGGTGTCGGGGATGAAGGGATAGACGGTGACGGCGACAAGCGAGAAGCCACTGGGTACATAGCGCGGCGTGGTGACACGATATCTGACGAATTTTGTGGCGAGTGTGAGCGCCGCCTGGGGGCTGAGACCCTGCGCCAACGTCACACTCTGATTCCTGAACACGACGGGCTTGACGACGCGCGACTGGGCTAGCGTCGGCGTGGCTTTGGGCTTGACTGGCATCGATTTGGGCTTGACAGGCGTCGGCGTCGCTTTAGGCTTGCTGGCGGGGAACGCACTCCCGGCCGTGGCTACCACGAGACCGGCGGCGATTCCAACGGCGGCGCTGTTCTTGACAAATGCTCGGGTCATAGGACATCCTTTCTTTTGAGGAGACGTCTTTGGAGGAAACGCTACCGCTGACCTGCTGTACACAGCCCACTATAGCAGGGCGCCTGGCACGCCGCAAAAGCTTTATGCCCGTCACCCCGTTCCCGCAACGGGCGAGGGGCGACAGGCGAGGAAGGAGTTTCTATGCCAACGATCCTGACGTGGCGGCTCGGCGCGCTTGGTGACACACTGCTGCTGCTGCCCGCTTTGGCGGCCCTGCGCGCGGCGTTCCCCGACCATACGTTGGCCGTGGCGGGTGCGCCCGTCGCTCTCGCGCCGGCGCGCTGGCTCGGTCTCGTCGACGTCACGCTCGACGCCAGCGCGCCGGCGCTAGCCCAGCTTTGGTCGCACACCCAGGGCGTTAGCCCATGGGGCACCTCCATGACGCAAGCGCTGCCGCCGGACATCGAGACCGCCATCGTGTGGAGCGCTAACGCGGACGAGATCGCGCGCGGGTTGGAGCGGGTTGGGGTCACGCGCGTCTTGACGGCGTCGGCCGTCCCGACGGATGAAACGCCGACGGCGGCGCACTATCTGCGCACGCTGGCTCCACTCGGCGTCATGCCCGTCCCCTTCGCGCTACACGCCCCCGCCGGCGCCCGCGCGGCGACGAAACACGTCTGGCAGGCCACGACCCGCCTGCCTATGGGGGCCACGGCGCCCGTCGTGCTCCTCCATCCCGGCGCCGGGTCGCCAACCAAGTTGTGGCCCCTCGCGCACTACCGTATATTGGCGCGGCGGCTGCGCGACGAAGGCGTCGCCGTGGTCTGGACGGCAGGGGCAGCGGACGAGGTCATCCGCGCGCGGCTGGACGACAGTCCCGAGCAAAGCTATGTGCTGCCCACGCTCGATCTCGCCGCGTTAACCGCTGTCATTGAGCGCACGACCGTCGTGGTCAGCGGCGACTGCGGCGTCGCGCATCTGGCCGCGCTGGCCGGCGCGCGCGGTGTCGCGTTGTTCGGGCCGACAGACACGCGCGTCTGGGGACCGCCGAGCCCGCGCACGACCGTCGTTCACCTTAGCTTGCCATGCGCGCCGTGCGGCGCCATGGCTCCCGCGTGCCCAAGCCGCATCTGCCTGCGGGCGCTGTCCGTCGACGCCGTATACATAGCGGTACGGCAACAAATCGAGGACTGGACGCGCGAACAAGAGGAGACTGATGCGACTACGCGCGCGGACAGGGGGCGCCGTCCTTCACCATCGCGGCCAGCAGACTACCATCCCCCTGCGCCGGTACCAGGACCTCCAGCCGCTCTCCAGGCCGCAGTGTGGGGGCGCCCCGACAAGTGGGTACTTCAGCGGTCGACAGAGCCAGGATGATGGCGAAAGCGCCCCGCTCCGTGTGTAGGCTCATCACGCGCTGGCTGTATGCCGTCAACGTCCCCGTCAGGGCCGTCGTGCCGGGCCAGGAGACCGCAGCGGGTGAGGGTGGCGGCGGTCGGTGATGCCGCGTCTGATCGGCGAAATGGTAGCCCACCGCCAAGGCGATACAGGTGAGTACGGCGGCGGCCAGCGGGACGAAAGTCGGAAGTCGGAAGTCGGAAGTCGGAAGTTCGGCGCTATTTCGTGACATAACCCTGTTCACGCTGTTTTCTTCCGACTTCCGACCTTCGACTTCCGACTATTGAGTGGTGCGTTCGCGGTAGCGCGCCAGGGCTTGCGCGATGCGCAAGCTACGTTCGGTGCTTTGCACAAGGGCAGCGGCCAGTCGAGCGCGCCAGTTATCCGCGTCAAGCTCAAGCAAAAACGTGCGTTCGTGCCGCGCGAACAGGGTATCCAATTCGTCAGCCGACCAGCCGTCCTTGAAGAGCATCCCTTCGAGGGCGCGCTGCGCCGTCCATGCGGCGGCGACAGGCGTGGGATCATCAGGGTGCTGCGCGACCGTCAACCGCGCGTCAAGGTAAGCGCGTAAAACGTGATCCGACGGGGCATCCATGCATTACTCTCCTGGCGAACGACGCGCCGCGTAGACTCGTGGTGCCGTTACTCTCCTCACTGTAACAGATGAACAGTAAAGACGTGTTCCGCGTCCCTGGCCTTGATGGTCTTGATGCGCGCCGTACATAGAGGGGCTAAGTAGATGCTGCTAAGTTCGTGCATGCCAAAGCGCCTGTGGGACACGCTCGGCCAGGCGTGAGAGTCGTGTAAGAACTTTCAAGCTCATACTTAGTACCTAGTTTCATCATACAATAATGGACGGAGCGCGGCAGTAGTACTATATGGGGATAGTTGCCAGTTGCCAGTTGCCAGCAACTCACGACTCACGACTATCCTCGTAGAAAACCTCACCCATGAGCGCATCGGGCAGGTACTGTTGCTCGACCCAGTTGCCCTCGTAGTCGTGGGGGTATTTGTAGCCCTCGCCATAGCCGAGGCCCTTCATGAGGCTGGTAGGACTGTTGCGCAAGTGTAAGGGAACGGGCAGGTCGCCGGTGCGCTCGACGGCCGCTTTGGCGCGTTGGTAGCCCGTGATCACGGCGTTGCTCTTGGGCGCTCGCGCCAGGTACAGCGCGGCCTCGGCCATCGGCAGGTATCCCTCGGGGAGGCCCACGAAGTGGACGGCCTGTTGCGCGGCCACGGCGACACCGAGCGCCTGCGGATCAGCCAGTCCGATGTCCTCGGCGGCCAGGATGACCATGCGCCGCACGATGAATAGAGGGGCCTCACCCGCCTCAAGCATGCGCGCTAGCCAGTAGAGCGCGGCGTCGGGGTCGGAGCCGCGCAGGCTCTTGATGAAGGCCGAGATGATGTCGTAGTGCGCCTCGCCGTCCTTGTCGTAGCGGGGCGAACGCTGCTGCGCCGCCTCATCGACAATCGCGGGCGTCACAACGACGCGGTTCTGGCCGTCCGTGGGCGTGGCCGCGACGGAGAGTTCGAGCGTGTTCAGGGCCGCGCGCGCGTCGCCGCCGGCCAGCGCCACGACGCGTTCGAGCGCCAGGGGCTCAAGCGCGATATCCTGCCCGCCGAGGCCGCGCTCACGGTCCGTCAGGGCGTCGCGTACGATGCGGCGCAGGTCGTCGTCGGAGAGCGTGCGCAGCACGTAGACGCGACAACGGGAGAGCAACGCGGCGTTGACCTCGAACGAGGGGTTCTCAGTCGTGGCGCCGATGAGGGTCAGCGTGCCGTCCTCGACATGCGGGAGGATCACGTCTTGCTGCGCCTTGTTGAAGCGGTGGATCTCATCCACGAACAGGACCGTGCGCACGCCATGGGTACGGCGCGCCTTAGCCTCGGCCACGACCTTGCGCAACTCGGCCACTCCGGCGGTCACGGCGCTGAGCGCGGTGAAGCTCGCCCGTGTCGTCCGCGCGATGAGCGCGGCCAACGTCGTCTTGCCCGTGCCAGGCGGACCCCAGAAGATGATCGAGGGGAGTTTGTCGGCTTCGATGGCGCGGCGCAGCGCGCGGCCGGGGCCGATCAGATGTTCCTGGCCGGCGTACTCGTCGAAGGAGCGCGGGCGCATGCGCGCGGCCAGCGGCGCGTACGCGTCTTGAGCGACCGCGTGGCCCATCGCCTTATCGCCCTCTATGTCGCCGGTGGCCTCGTCGGACGCGAATAACCCCTGCTGCATCGAGTTCCCCCATTACCAGCTTTACCAGCTTTACCAGCTTTACCAGCTTTACCAGCTTTACCAGCTTTACCAGCTTTACCAGCTTTACCAGCTTTACCAGCTTTACCAGCTTTACCAGCTTTACCAGCTTTACCAGCTTTACCAGCTTTACCAGGCTAGCTGGAACAGCCGTCCTATCCACCGCAGTATAAGCGGCGACGCGGCAAACAAGATGGCGACATCCACATTGTCATTGTCGCTATTATCCAGGGTGACGAGGTGATTGGCCCCATGTAACTCCGCTCCATGTTGATCCGGGCAACCGGCGTAGGCGGGATATGGGCATCGCCCGAAATCGGTGTGATTTCGGGCGATTGGTGTTGTGGTTGTGGGCTATTATCGGGCTCGTCGGGTGGATCGTCCTGCATCGAAGTCTACTGTACGCCGAGTGGCGTCTCACCACCACGAATGGGCGAAGACGGACGTGGGCCATAATATGTTTCAATGCGGTTCGTGGTTGTCATCGTCGTTCGCTTCGGTGTCTTGTATCTCCGCTTATAGACAGCGTACGTTCGTTGGGCGCCGCCAAGATCGAGCACGCTACCCATACCGAGGAGAAACAGTGATCCTTTCGTTGATTTCTTTACGCTAGGCCGAGTGCCGTCTCGGCGGACACTCAAAGTAACTCGGCGATGACTTGCTCTATTGGCATTCGCATTCCCGCTGTCCAGGCTGCCACGAATTCGTCGTCTCCCATAGCAGATTTGGTGGCTGCCACGGCGCGATCGTAATTTGTACGCTCTGCCGGTGATATGGGTGTTTCCATAGCATCGCGTAGGGTTGCAGCCGCGCCAAATAGCCGCGCTGCTTCGTTCGGGCAGCCTTGGAGACTGGTTATGTCCGCTAGTTCCTCCAAGCACTCAGCAATCCCTAACCCATTGTTGACGTCTCGGGCCAAGGCCAAACTCTCTTTGTGGATTGCTTTTGCCCGCTCATAATCTCCCATATTGCGTAGCGCCTCCCCCCAGTTGAGAAGAGAAGAAGCCATGTTACGCTTGTCGCCCAACTCCTGTTGTAAAGCAAAGCTTTCCTCGGCCAATGTTGCTGCCCGCTCGTACTCACCCTGTAACAGTGCGACACAGCCCAAATTAATGAGCGCATGTCCGATGCTCACTTTGTCGTTAAGTTCTCGCTGCAGCCTCAAGTTCTCCTCGATGAGTACCGCTCCGCGCGCCCACTCACCTTGATCAGACAGAGCAAGGCCAAGATTCCCAAGGCATATACCGACGGACCGCTTATCCCCCAACTCTCGATAGAGGGCTAACCCCTCCTCGTACAATACGGCCGCCTTCGCGTAGTTGCCCTGCTCGTGCGCTACAATGCCTAAGTTGGTCAGCGTGTTAGCGATACCTTTTTTGTCTCCAATTGTCCTTCTAAGACAGAGACTTTCCTCGTACAGCCCTATAGCACGCTCGTAGTTATACTGATCGTGCGCCACACGCCCAAGGCTGTGCAGCATTTCAGCGAGACTCTGCTTATCGTCTTGCTGCCTCGCTAGCGCCAAGCCTCGCTCATACAGTAGCGTTGCCTGATCGTACTTGCTCTGGAGTACCGCTAACACGCCGGCTCCATGTAGCGCTTTAATGTAGACAGACGCTGAGGGTTGCTCATTGCCGTTTGCAGCCGACGCCAGCAGTCCCTCTAGCCACTCCTGCCCCTCGCTCACGTAGCCGCGCTTATACCAGAACCGCCATACTGCCCCGGCTAGACGCAAGCCCGTTGCTTGGGCTCCGCTATCGAGCGCCCACTGAAGCGCCGCCCTCAGATTGTTATGCTCCTGCTCGATCCGCTCGATCCATAGCGCTTGGTCCGGCCCTTGTAACTCCGGCTCTGCCTCCTCCACGAGAGCCATATAGTATGCCGCGTGCCGCCGCCGGATCTCCTCCATCTCTTCGCTTGCCATCAAGCGTTCTTGTCCGTATTCACGGATGATTTCCAGCATGCCGAAACGTGACTCACCATCGTCCTGCCCACTCACCTGCAACAAGCTCTGGCCGACGAGCGATGCCAGGCCGGCGAAGACAGGCGTCGCTGGATCATGGGTCGCGCCGCGGACAACCTCCGCCGCCGTGGCCGTGCAGCCCCCGACAAAGACGGAAAGACGGGCGAACAGGACTTGTTCACCCGCATCCAGGAAATCATAACTCCACGCTATCGCGTCGCGCATGGTCCGCAACCGCTCGGGTAGGTCGCGCGATCCGTCCGTCAACGTCTGCAATCGTTGATGCAGCCGCGCCAGCAGCACCTCTGGGGACAATAGCTTGATGCGCGCCGCCGCCAACTCAATGGCCAATGGCAGGCCGTCGAGGCGTACGCAGATGCGCGCGACCGCTGACGCATTCGCGTCGGTTAGGTAGAAATCCTGTTTGACCGCCCTGGCGCGTTGCACGAAAAGGCGGACGGCGGCATAGTGGTAGAGCGCTTCGGTATGAGGGGTGGCTACAACATCAGGTACAGCTAGCGGCGGTACCGCGAATTCGTATTCGGCGCGGATGTGCAACACAGCCCGACTGGTCACGAGCACCGTCAGCTTTGGACAGGTAGATAACAGATCGGCAATCCCTGTCGCCGCCGTCAGGACGTGCTCGAAGTTGTCGAGAAGCAATAGCACGCTCCTATCGCGCAGGTATTCGATCAACGTTTCGCTCAACGGGCGGCTGCCCGATTCCTTCAGCCCCAGGCTACGCGCGATAGTTGAGACAACGAAAACAGGATCGCCCACGGAGGCGAGGGGGATGTAATACGCCCCGTCCACAAAGATATCACTTACCTCGGCTGCTACCTGCACGCCCAAGCGTGTCTTGCCCACACCCCCCGGTCCAGTGAGAGTTACTAGCCGCGCTTCCTCGCGCAGCAGCAACGTCACGATGGCGGCCACCTCCTGCTCGCGCCCGATCAGCGGCGTAGGCTGTGCCGGTAGGTTGCTTGCAAGGTTGATGGTGGATGACGGAGGAAGTTTCCGACGACGCGACACCGATGCCGCAAACGCGGTACGCTCTTGCTCCGTGAGGCTCAACGCCGTTGCGAGCAGGCACACAGTCTCTCGCTGCGGCGCTTGGCGCGTCCCCTGCTCGAGCGCGCTGACCGCACGCGTACTCAGGCTAGCCAACTCCGCCAGTTGCTGCTGCGATAGGCCAGCGGCCATGCGATAGCGCTTGAGTAACTCCCCAAAAGTCGGCGTTTGCCCTGTTGCCATTGCCTACACCCATTTCCGCGCTAGCAGACCGGAGGCTGCTCGAAAAATCGACGAGGCCATGCACTTCGATGGCATAGTGTACGACCGCGCTTTTGTGTACCACACCCCTATTTGTGTCAGCTAATTGTAGCAGTGTTCGTAGACGTGGCTTAACTCGCAGTTCACACTGGGTGTAGTGGGTCACGTTCAATGTGCCCACCCTACCCACTAATAGGGTGAAGGACATGCCTTGGGTAAGGTGCAACCGATAGAAAGGAAGCAAAAAGGAGGGGCAATGCGTTCGTTGGCTCGTATCACGATTGGGCTAGGCTTCGTTGTTGGTGGTCTGGGCATCGTCGGTGCGCCTACACAAGCATAGGGCGTCGGCCAGGAGATGGACCGTGTCATGGCGGTACGAACGAGCGATCCCTCGCTCGATGTCGCCGATGGTTCGCGGGCTCACCCCGGCGCGCTCCGCCAACTCTTCCTGCGTCAGCCCGGCGGCTCGCCGTTGCCGACGGAGCACGTCGCCGAAGCGAGGGGCCGGATCCATCACCATGAGATCACCATCTCCAATTGCTACCCCTAACGTGGCCATCCCCATGATACCAGCAGCGCAACCCGCACGGGCGGCAACGCTCACACGTCGGCAAATTGCCGATTTGTTGCCGATTTTTCGTGGTATTTGTCTGAGCTAGATGTTCATACTGCCTGTGGGTGGTACTCATAGTGGAACGGAGGGAGGCTGGATCTATCGTTGTTCGTTAGTACGTGAACATCGGTTTACCGGGATCACGTTACCCGTTTTCGATATTGTCCCCTCGTGGTAGTAGGATGTTACCGTCGATATGGCGTTGTATCGGTCATCGTTAGGAGGAAGTGATCCATGCGTTTCAGAGCACTCATCGTTGGCGCAGTTTTCTCGTTGTTCACCTTGTTGTCGCCGTCATTGATCGGCCACGTCGATGCCGCGAAGTCCAAGCCCAAGCCGAGGGCACCGTTCGCGACGTACCACGTCAATGAAGTGTACGTCACGATCACCAAGAAGCTCGTCGTGAACAACGCGAGCGATTCCAGCGACATCAACAACCACCACCGCGTCATGCTTCTTTTCTTGTCCGTGCAGAACCGCAACGACGTCATCGTGGGCTTCGATCCATCCACCTTCTCCGTGACCGACGCTCTCGACCAACCGGTACAACTAGCGGATCTTTGCGCCAACCAGTCCAACATCGACAGCGAGAACACGCGGCTACTCAAGGCATATTACCCGCGCTTGTGCAGCCAGCCGTTTTTGCAGAACAACAACCACCTCGCCCCCAACCAATCCGTCAGCGGCAGCATCGGGTTCGACCTTCCGGATGGACAAAACCATTTCACGATCAAGTGGTCTCCGACCGGAGCGACGGACGGGGGCATCACGTGGCCAACTCCGTCCTGGACCATCTACTACTAGCGATCGCTCATCACCCTACGGTGGAGGCCGTTCCTCGATCGGTCGGAGAACGGCCTCCGCTTCTTGATCCGCGAGCATGCGGGGAAGATCAGAGGACCGTGCGCTGTACTGCGTGGTGTGCGGCGAGGCAATGCCGAGTGACGCAGCAAGTTGGCACTTATGTCGTTAAGCATAGCCTGGAGGTCATGGGCCCATGCAATGGAGTAGCATACGCTTCGCTTCCGTCTCGACGCTGCTCGTCGCGTTCATCGCGGTCAATGCAACGGCAAGCGCAGCGGGGGCGACGTGGCGCGCACAGATCACGAATACGACTAATCAACTCCACGCCATTTCGTGCGCGCCGAAGACGCGCTTCTGTGTCGCCGTCGGCGAAAACGCCCAGATCGTTTCGACGACGACGGGCGGCCAAACGTGGACGCCTCACCCCAACCCGTTCGCCGATGGCTCAGGGTACGCGCTGAAAGGCGTCACATGTACGAGCGCACGAACGTGCATCGCCGTGGGCGACGCGGGCGTTGTTGTGACAACTGACAACAGCGCGCGTACCTGGCACGCGTATCACGTCGGCGCCGATCAGGTGTTGTCGGACGTTTCCTGCGCGACTGCGCACGTCTGCATCGCCGTCGGGCATGGCGGCGCCATCGCCCGGTCGGTCGACGCCGGGCGCACCTGGGCCATGCAGCACGGTTACACGTCGGTCGATTTCTTCGGCGTCGATTGCCCGAGTACAAACATCTGCTTAGCTGCGGGGGATCAAGGAGTGCTTGCTCGCACGACCGATGGAGGCCGCACTTGGAGCAGCCACGGCGTGTCGCAAAACACTCTGCACGAGGTTTCCTGCCCGACGGCTCACAGGTGCGTCATCGTCGGTAACGCTGGCACGATCTTGACTACAGCGAATGGGGGCCTGACCACCCACGCCGTCACGATTCCTGACGCTACGGAAACGCCAGATCTCTACGGGGTTACGTGTCCCACGGCGCATGCATGCTACGCTGTTGGTTACACAAGCGATCACAGCGTCATAGCCAGCGACGATGGCGGACGAACGTGGCGCAAGGAGGCCACCCCAGCGACGTACAACATGGAATTCATCTCTTGCGCGAGCGCACATTCGTGCGTGGCCGTCGGGGATGTAGGCGACGCAATCGGGCGATCCTAGCCGCCTTTACCCCCAACTAGCGGCAGGGTTTAGAAACATGGTGACAGTGTAGGCGTGGCTAAGGCGGCCTTCACGGTGGGACGACGCGCGCATTGTCGATTCGCCTTGCGCGAACAGCCAATATATTCCCACGCGCAACATGAACCATGTCCTACGTTTGCGGAACAATCCTGCTGCTATCAGCGCGGATCTGCTAACGGGTGATCGAGCGCGTGGCAGGGCTATATGATGTATTTCGTGCCGTACAAGAGTTGGAGATAACGAGATGACAGCAACACCTCAAGACACAAAAGAGTGTATTGCTTGCGCGGACGATATCAATGCGCGTGCGGAGATCTGTCCAAAATGCGGCGTGCGCCAGCCCGCCTTCAAGTTCTGCGGCGCGTGCGGCGCCCAACTAGACGCGCGTGCAGAGATCTGTCCAAAATGCGGTGTGCGCCAGGTGATCCTTCCCCAGAGCAGCGCCACCACTACCACGTCCGTCGGCGAGAAGAGCCGCGTCGTCGCCGCGGTCTTGGCTATCCTGCTTGGAGGGTTGGGAGTGCACAAGTTTTATCTGGGCAACACCGGCCTGGGTATTCTCTACCTCGTCTTCTGCTGGACATTTATCCCCGCCATCCTCGGCATAGTCGAGGGCATCATGTACCTGACAATGACAGACGCGGCCTTCGCGGCCAAGTATAGCGGCCCTACCCCTCCAGCGTTTTAGGCGCCCCGATAATCGTCTGAATGATATGGGTGTGTTTCATCTGTGTTGAAGGCTCCTCACCTGGCGAGCGGGGCATCGGCGCACGAGCTAGCGCGTGGAGGTCGAGCACGGTCACCGCCTCGTCGGGGGAGGGCACGGCGTAGAGCCGCTGCCGCTGGTGCCGCTGGCGGCGCCGGAAGGCGTGATTGGCGTCCCAGTCGCCGTTGCTTCACATGGCCGCACACGAGAAGCCAGACATACGGGTGTTGGACGCGAAGGTATACGAAGATGATGATTGCATGGATTGGACTAGCCCTGGGTATCGCCTATGTCGCGCCACCCGGCCCCGTCAACGTCGCGACGCTGCGTTGGGGCCTTGTGGGCGGTTTCCGCGCGGCCGTTGGGATTCAGCTCGGCGCTATCGTGGGCGACGCGCTCTACGCCGTCCTCGTCCTTGCAGGAGGCGGAGGCATCTTTGCGCACCCGCAGGCGCGCACGCTCGCGACGGCCGCCGGCACGAGCCTCCTCGTCTACCTCGGCTGGTCCGCGCTGCGCTCCGCATGGCGCGGCGTGCACTCATCCGAGGCGTCCATTCATGTCGAGGGCCAGCATCACCGTATGGCGAGTTGGGTGACGCCCTGGCGCGCGGTGGCGACGGGGGTGGCCATCGCCGCGGTCAATCCCCTCGCGGTTGTCTTCTGGCTGGCGGTCGCGGGCCCACTCACGCGGCTTGACCTGCGCGACGCGGCCGCCGCCATCGGCGGATTCATTGCAGGCGCCCTCGCGTGGGCGGTTGCTTTTCCAGCAGCCGTCCGTTGGAGCCGATCCCTGCTACAGGGCCGCCTGCTTGATTACGCCTCGGGCCTGTGCGGCGCGGCTCTCATCGCGTGCGGCCTGGCGCTCGCAATCGCCCATGTATGGGGTGGAGGATAACACCTCACGAGAGGGAGAACCTGGAAGGTGTGTTACGTGTTTCGCTGCCCATATCGTCATGATACATCGCGTCAGCAATGGCGCGTCACCGTCCCCTGGGCGCTCGGTCTAGCCCTTGTGTGGGCGGCGACCCGGACCGCGCGAGCCATCGCGTGGGTGATCGACACGGCCAATCAGCACAACTATCCGCCACGGCATGGGTCCGACCATCTCTGACCCACGGTGTCGACCCGCATCGCTTCATCGATGGCTTTCTCGATAGGACAGGAAGCTCCGGTTACGAAGGGCCGTGTTGAACACCCCACGCCCAGAACGACGCACACGGCATCTAATGACGCCGTAAGTTCGGGAACGCAGAAGAGCGGGGCCGGGAAACTCCGGCCCCACTCTCTCCTCCGCGCCGTATACAAGCGCGGCCCGCATCCGCTAGTGGGTAGCCTCAGGCTATACGCGCCCTGGCCGGCATCGCCGCTTGCGCGCCGGTCTGGGGCAGCGCATGCTTAGCGGCGTCCGTTGCCGCTATCGCGATCGAGGCGGACGCGAGAACCAGGTCTTTGACCAGGAACTGGCCTGCCAGGGTGAGGTAGGGGAAGCCGGTCACGGACGGTGTGGTGAAGAAGATGGTCAGCGTCCCGACGAACAGCAGGAGGCTGAACAGGCCAACGTAGCGCAACCCGATGCCAGCGAAGAGCAGCAAAGCGGCGATGATCTCCAGCGAGCCCAGCGCGTGGACGAACGTGGCCGAGGCCAGGGGCGAGAACAACGAGGCATGGATCAGGCCTGCCTGGGCGAGCGAGGAGACCTACTAGCCCGTCGTCAGAGGGTACTATTAGAGGAGACATTCAACGAGGAGGAGGGAGAGCATGGCAACGGCAGAGACGCGCCGGCCCAACATGACCGACTACGAGCAGACCTACCGCGACTTTCGCTGGGAGGTTCCCGAGTACTACAACTTCGCCGTCGATACGGTCGGTCAGTGGGCTGGACATCCAGACTTACTCGCCCTATGGACGCTGGCCGAGGACGGCGCGGAGCATAAAGCGACGTATGCGGACCTGGCCGTGCGCTCCGATCGGGTCGCGGCGGGGCTGCGCGCGCTCGGCGTCGCGCCCGGTGACCGCGTGCTGGTGATGCTGCCGCGCGTGCCCGCCTGGTGGGAAGCGTTCCTGGCCCTGCTCAAGCTCGGCGCCGTGGCTATGCCCGGCACGGTGCTGCTGACGCCCAAGGACATCCACTACCGCCTGGAGTCGGCCGAGGCCGCCGTCGTCATCACCGACGCGGCCGGCGCGGCCAAGGTCGATGAGTCAGGCTACGAGGGGCTGCGCCAGCGGGTCGTGGTGGACGGGACGCGCGACGGGTGGACCTCCTACGCCGAGGTTGCCGCCTGCGCCGATCCCTTCACGCCGCACCGGACGAGGGCGGACGACCCCGCCGTGCTCTACTTCACCTCGGGCACGACCGGCTATCCCAAGATGGTGCTGCACACGCACGCCTCCTACCCCATCGGGCACACCGTCACCGGCAAGTATTGGCTCGACCTGCAACCGGGCGACGTGCTGTGGAACCTCTCCGAGACCGGCTGGGCCAAGGCCGCCTGGAGCAGCTTCTTCGCCCCGCTCTCGCAGGGCGCGACCGTCTTCTCGCAGGACGCGCGCGGAAAGTTCGACGCGGCCGCCCTCCTGCGCATGCTCGAACAGTACCCCGTCACGACCTTCTGCGCGCCGCCCACGGCCTACCGTATGCTCGTGCTCGAAGACCTGTCACAGTTCAGGCCAAAGGCGCTGCGCCACTGCGTGGGCGCCGGCGAGCCGCTCAACCCCGAAGTCATCGAGACCTGGCGCGCGGCCACCGGCATGACGATCCGCGACGGCTATGGGCAAACCGAGTCGGTCCTCATCGTGGGCAACTTCCCGCCGCTGGAGGTCAAGCCCGGCGCGATGGGCCGGCCCAGCCCCGGCTTCGTCGTCGACGTCATCGACGAGACGGGACAGCCGCTGCCGGCGGGGCGCGAGGGCGATATCGCCGTGCGCGTGTCGCCCCAGCGGCCGGTCGGGCTATTCCAAGAATACTGGCGCCACCCCGAGGCCACCGACGCCGCCCGGCGCGGCGACTGGTACGTCACGGGCGACCGCGCCTACCGCGACGAGGACGGCTACCTGTGGTTCGTGGGCCGCGCCGACGATGTGATTATCAGCGCGGGCTACCGCATCGGCCCCTTCGAGGTCGAGAGCGCGCTCGTCGAGCACCCCGCCGTGGCCGAGGCCGCCGTCGTGGCCGCCCCCGACCCCACGCGCGGCGAGGTCGTCAAAGCCTACGTCATCCTGGCCTCCGGCTACGCGCCGTCCGACGCGTTGGCGCGCGAATTGCAGGACTTCGTCAAAGGGGCCACGGCGCCGTACAAGTATCCGCGGCGGATCGTGTTCGTCACGGAACTGCCCAAGACGATCAGCGGCAAGATCCGACGCATCGAGTTGCGCGAACGCGCGCGGCAAGAGGCGCAAGAGATGGAGGGAAGCAGTGACTGAGGCTACCATCAACGAGAAGGTACTACCAGGGGTCCAGGCGATCGACCTGCGCTTCATGGGACAGCCCGGCTGCATCGCCGCCTACCTGCTCAAGGGCGCGGATGGCGCGGCGGCGCTGATCGAGACGGGACCGAGTTCGACGCGCGTGGCGCTGCTGGACGGGCTGCGCGCGGCTGGCGTCGATCCCGCCGATGTGCGGGACATCCTGGTGACGCACATCCACCTCGACCACTCCGGCGCCGCAGGCGTCTTGCTGCGTGACGAGATGCCCGGAGCCCACATTTATGTGCATCCGGTCGGACTACCCCACCTCGTCGATCCCACGCGCCTGCTGCGCTCGGCCTCCCGCCTCTACGGCGATATGATGGACACCCTGTGGGGCGAGGTCGCCCCGATCCCGCCCGCGAAAGTCACCGCCCTGGAAGATGGGCAGACGTTGCGCCTGGCCGGTCACGCCGTCGAGGTCCTGTTCACGCCGGGGCACGCCGCGCACCATGTCGCGGTGCGTCACCTCGACTCCAACGCCATCTTCACGGGTGACGTGGCCGGGGTGCGCGTCCCCGACGCCGATGTGATCAACCCGCCGGCCGTCCCGCCGGAATTCGACCTGGAGGACTGGGAGCGCAGCATCGACCGCCTGCTGGCGCTGGAGCCGTCGGCGCTGCTGCTGACCCACTTCGGACGCCACCCCGACGCGCGGGCGCACCTGGAGAGCCTGCGTGAGCGGCTGGACGCGTGGACCGGCCTGGTGCGCGACAGCCTCGCCACGGGCCGGCCACCCGATGAATTGGCCGCTGAACTGCGGACGCGCGACGAGGGCGCGCCCGGCACGACCGCCGAGGGCATGGCCCAACTCAATCTTATCGCTGGCTACGGCATGAGCGTCGCTGGCATCACGCGCTACCTGCAAAAACGTTAGGATCAGCCTGCGACTAACAGGCAGCGGCCTGACGTCGCATGGCAAAGAACGACGACTAAAGTCGTTGGGCGACGCATGGTGAGACACTTCAGTGTCCGTGGTCTGCCATGCGACTTCAGTCGCAGGCCAACGTCACGTTGTACTATTAAATAAACACAACAGAAAGACTGGACACATTGATGACGACCGATACCGGCCAAACAGTCGACCAGCAGCAGGGCGACCTTGCGATACGGGCGCGCGAGGCGCGCATAGAGCGGCTGCTGGGGCGCCCGATCCCAACCGAGCAGCGGGCGCTGGTCCGCGCTGCCCTGGTTGACAACGATGAGGTATGGGCCACTCACGCTATAGCATCCGTGCCGGACGGGACGGAGCCCGCCTTTGTCTTCATCCCCACGCGGCTACCCATGGACGATACAGCGGAGGGAGAACAGTCATGAGTGACGACATGCTATTATGGGCGACCGCCGCCGAGGTGGGGCGACGCGTGCAGCGGCGCGAGGTCTCTTCTGTCGAGGTGACGACGGCGTGCCTCGAGGCGTTGGACACACGAGGACGCGCGCTGAACGCGGTGGCGGAGTTGACGGCCGATCTGGCGCTCGACCAGGCGGCGGGGGCCGACCGCGAGATCGCGGCCGGACACATCCGCGGGCCGCTGCACGGTGTGCCATACGGCGCGAAGGACCTGCTCGCCACCAAGGGCATCCCCACGCGTTGGGGTTCCCCCGCGCACCGCGACCAGGTCTTCGACTATGACGCCACGGCCGTCGAGCGCCTACGCGAGGCCGGGGCCATACTCGTGGCCAAGCTCGCCATGGTCGAGCTCGCCGGCGCGGGCAGCTACGCCTATGCGTCGGCCTCGCTCACCGGGCCGGGCCGCAATCCCTGGGATCCCCAGCGCTGGACTGGCGGGTCGTCGAGCGGTTCCGGCGCGGCCGTCGGCGGCGGGCTCGTCCCCTTCGCTCTGGGGTCGGAGACCTGGGGCTCGATCGTGCTGCCGTCCGCCTTCTGCAACGTCTCCGGGCTGCGTCCGACGTACGGGCGCGTGCCGCGCTGCGGCGCCATGGCTCTCTCGTGGACCCTGGATAAGATTGGTCCCATGGCGCGCTCGGCGGAAGACTGCGACCTCGTGCTGGCGGCCATCGCCGGACCCGATCCACGTGACCCATCGTCCACGGCAGGTCCCTTCGCGTTCGACCGACGCGGCGCGGATCGTCCACTACGCCTGGGCGTCCTCGCGCATGACTATGCGGCCGCTGGCGCGCCCGAAGCACAGGCCCGTTTCACAGCCGCGCTGGACGTATTCCGCGCTCAGGGGCACGCGATCGATGAGGCGACGCTACCCGACTACCCCTATAACGCGGCGGCGGGGACGATCGTGCAGGTCGAGGGCGCGGCGGCGTTCGAGAACCTGATCCGTAGTCCGCGCTTACAGGAGCTGGCCGACGTAGCGCAACAGGCCCACCTGATCGCCGCGCTGGACGTACCGGGCGTGGACTACCTGCGCGCGCTGCGCGTCCGTGCGCTGGCGGGTCCGGCGGCCGTCGGCGTCTTCGCGCGCTGCGACGCGCTGGTCGCGCCCACGGTACTGCGGGTCGCGACGCCGATCGAGCAAAGCCTCGACGAGGCGCTGCAGGGCATGGGCGGGAACGGCGGACCGGGCAACCTGCTCGGCTGGCCCAGCATCTCCATCCCCATGGGACCGGGCCGCGACGGCCTGCCGCTCGGCCTCGAGCTGATCGGTCCGCCCGACGGCGAGGCCACGTTGCTCGCCCTAGCCATGCGGTTCCAGCGCGAGACATCGTGGCACAGCCGCCGGCCTGGGAGTTAGATGGCTATAGCGTACGTCGCGCTCGGCGCGAATCTTGGCGACCGCGCGGTGACCCTGCGCGCGGCGATCGAGCGACTCGGCGCGCTTGGGGTCGTCGAGGCAGTCTCGCCGTTCATCGACACCGCGCCGGTCGGGTACACGGAGCAACCGCGCTTCCTCAACGCGGTGGCGCGCCTGTGTACCGACCTACCACCGCGCGATCTGCTGCGCGGGCTACTGGAGATCGAGGCGTCGCTTGGACGCGTGCGGATAGTACGCTGGGGGCCGCGCGTCATCGACCTCGACCTGCTGCTCTACGACGACGCCATCATCGACACACCCGATCTGGTCGTGCCGCACCCGCGCCTGCACGAGCGCCGCTTCGTGCTCGAGCCGCTGGCCGCCCTGGCGCCGGACCTCGCACACCCCGTGCTGAAGCGGACGGTGAGCGCGCTCCTCGCATCCGGCGCCGATCAGGCCGGGTGAGCGGCCAACGTCCGTTAGAATGCTCATACCACCCGATTGGGGGCTTGCACCGCGGCTGAGGGCGCGCGTATGATCTTTTCAACGTACAGGTTAGGTCTACGCGATGCCGCGCGCTGACCGGAGGAGGATGTCATCTCTATGCCCGATAGTGTCGCGGACGGCGTACCGGCGCCGGCGTAAGCCACCCCCCTACGCGCGCTGGTCGACGCGGCGCCTTTGGCCATGGCTATGGTCAATGAACAGGGCTTGTTCGAGCTCGTAAACGCCGCCTACGCGACGCTCTATGGCTATGCATCGGCGGAGTTGCTTGGACGGCATTGTACCCTGGTCCTGCCGCCCTCAGAGCGCGCCGCCGCCGCCACATCTTTTGCCGCTGCCTGGACCGACCCACACACCCACCAGGAGGAGCATTTGGTGGAGACTCCGGCAGGAGCCAGGCGCGTGGTCCGGGTAACGTCTACGCGCGCGACCGAAGCGGACGGCCGCTCTTACCGCGCCATCTATGCCGAGGATTTGACGGAGTTACGCCAGGCCGAGGGCGCGGAGGCGGTCGCACAGGAGCGCGAGCTTGTGCGGGTACTCATGGATATCATGCCCGATACCATTTATGCCAAGGACACGGCCTCGTGCTTCACGCGCATCAACGCCGCACAGGCGGCGTTCCTGGGCCTTGACCGGCCCGAAGACGCCCTGGGCAAGACCGACGCGGATTTCTTCCCGTCCGATCTGGCCCAGCAACTCTACCGCGAGGAACAACACATCATTGCCACTGGAGAGCCGTGGATCAACGCGCTCGAACAGCATACAGACGCGCAAGGGCAGCCGCGCTGGCTCATGAGCACGAAGGTACCGATCACGCGCAAGGGGGGAATTAGCGGCCTCGTGGGTATCTCCCGCGACGTCACCGATATCAAGCGCGCCGAGGCGATCGTGGCGCATCAAGCGCGACACGACGCGCTCACCGGCCTACCCAATCGCCTGCTCCTGCAGGAGCACCTGCGGCAAGCCCTGTGCGGCCCTATCCCCGCGGGACGGGAACGGGAAAGCGCGGCGTTTCTACTGCTTGATCTCAACCGCTTCAAGGACGTCAACGATTCATTCGGACATCACTATGGTGATGTCCTCCTGAGGCAGGTGGCCGAGCGCATCCATGCGGCGCTACGAGCGACCGATGTCGTCGCACGCTTGGGTGGGGATGAATTCGCGGCGCTGCTGCCCCAGACTGATCGAAACGGCGCTCTCAAGGTGGCGCAGATGATCCACGCGGCCCTGACGCCCTCCTTCGTTATAGAGGGGCGGACGTTCTCGATTGACGCCAGCATCGGCGTCGTGGTGTCCCCGGATGACAGCCACGACCCCGAAACACTGCTGCGCCGCGCCGATGTCGCCATGTACGTGGCTAAACGCAGGGGCGAGCCCTATGCCCTGTATTCGCCGGCGGCGGACGCCCACAACCACGCTCGTTTCACCTTGGGCGCTGAGTTGCAGCAGGCCATCATGAGCGACGCTCTCCTGCTACACTATCAGCCCAAGGCCGCGCTCGCCACTGGCCGGATCACGGACGTCGAGGCGCTGGTACGTTGGCCCCATCCCACACACGGCCTGATCCCGCCGGACGAGTTCATCCCATTGGCCGAGCAGACCGGCGCGATCGCGCCATTGACCTGGTGGGTACTCGAGACCGCACTGCGGCAGGCGCGGGCGTGGCGCCGCTCTGGGCGCCCATTGGGCGTGGCCGTGAACCTCTCCGCGGCTAACCTACGCGACCCGCGCCTCTCGGGTAAGATACTCACGCTGTTGCGGCGCTACGCGACGCCACCGGCTATGCTGCGCATCGAGTTGACGGAGAGCGCCATCATGGGTGACCCCGAGCATGCCATAGACGTCCTCACGCGGCTGACCGAGTGCGGCGTACGCCTGTCCGTCGACGATTATGGCACGGGCTACTCCAGCCTGGCCTACCTCAAGCGCTTGCCAATCGATGAGATCAAGATCGATCGATCATTCGTGCGTGACATGGCCGGAGATCCGGCCGACGCAGCCATCGTCGCGTCGACGATAGGTCTCGGCCATAGCCTGGGGCTGCGGGTCGTGGCCGAGGGGGTCGAAGATGAGGAGACGTGGCGACGGCTGGCGGAGTTAGGCTGCGACCTGGCGCAGGGCTACTACCTGAGCCGCCCATTGCCCGCGGCCGATCTCGCCGGCGCCCTCGATGCTGCCGAGGCGCGCGTGACGCGGCAGCCTCTGAGCGCCTGATTGCCTGGCAGGCGGTTAGGTTAGGCCACGGTCGCGACGCTGGGCGCCTCCCGGAACTGGCGCCGATAGAGATCGGCGTAGACGCGGTTAAGAGCCAGCAGTTCGTCGTGCGCGCCGCGCTCGACGATGCGGCCCTCACGCACCACCAGAATCAGGTCGGCGTCGCGGATCGTGCTGAGGCGGTGGGCGATCACGACGCTGGTGCGGCCGTGCAGCAATGTCGCCAGCGCCTTCTGGATAATGGCTTCGGTGCGTGTGTCGATGTTGCTGGTGGCCTCGTCGAGGATCAGGATGCGCGGGTCGGCCAGCACAGCGCGGGCGAAGGAAAGCAACTGGCGCTGCCCCTGGCTAAGCGAACCGCCGCTCTCGCCGAGGTCGGTATCGTAGCCGTTCGGCAAGTCCTGGATGAAGCCGTCGGCGTCGACGGCCCGCGCCGCCGCCTCGACCTCCGCGCGCGTCGCGTCCGCGCGCCCGTAGCCGATGTTGTCGGCCACCGTGCCGCTGAACAGGAAAGGCTCTTGCAGCACCATGGCGATATTGTGGCGCAGACTGTGGCGCGTCACGTCGCGAACGTCGTGGCCGTCGACCTGGATCGCGCCGCCGGTGACGTCGTAGAAGCGCGGGATCAGGTTAGCGATAGTCGTCTTGCCCGCGCCGGTCTGGCCCACCAACGCGACAGTCTGCCCCGCCGCGACGTGGAACGAAACGTCGTGCAGCACCTCGCGCTCGGCTGTGTAGGCAAACGACACCTCGTCGAAGGCGATGTCACCCGTGACCGTCCCGATATCCGGCGTGCCGGGCGGGTCGGCTGGCTCACGCTGGGCGTCGAGGATACTATAGATGCGCTCGCCGCCGGCGAGCGACGCCTGTATCTGCGTGTAGACCTGCGCGACGAGCTGGATGGGGCGGAAGAACTGCTGCACGTAGATGAGGAAGCCCGCGAGAAGTCCGACGGAAAGCTCATGGCGGAAGTACAGGTAGCCGCCGAAACCGATCACGATGGCCGTGGCCAGCGTGGAGAGCACGTCGATGGCGGGCGAGAAGGCCGAGGTGACGCCGACGGCGGAGACGTTGGCGTCGCGGTTGGCCTTATTGCGCGCGCGGAAGCGCGTGATGTTGGACTCAGTGCGATTGAAAGCCTGCGCCTCGCGGATACCGACGATCTCCTCCTGCAAGTCGGCCGTCACATCGCCAACCGTCTCGCGCGTGCGCCGGTAGGCTTTGCGCGCCCGCCGCGAGAAAAAGATCGTCGTCACCAACATCACCGGGATGATGATGTAGGAGGCGAGCGCCAGCCGCCAATTCAGGAACAGCATGAAGATGACGATGCCGATGAGGCTGAACAGCGAGCCCAGCAGCTGCGTCAGGCCCTGCGAGAGCAGCTGGTTGATCGTGTCGACGTCGTTGAGCACGCGGCTCATCAGGTCGCCGACCGGATGGGTGTCGAAGTAGCCGAGCGGCAAGTGCTGGAATTGGTCGAACAGGCGCGCACGTAGCGCCGCCAGCACGCGCTGGCCGAGCGATCCGATGCGGAAGATCTGCGCGCGCGTCGTCAGCGACCCGACGACGTAGACGACCAGTAGCACGAGCATGGTAACAGCCAATCCGCTTGGATTGGTGTGCTGACCGCGGGGCGGATTGATGTCGGCGTCGATGGCGCGGCTGATCAGCCAGGGGCCGAGCGCCTGCGTGGCCGCGCCCAACACGATGAGCAGGAAGATGACCACGAGCTGCGGCCGATAAGGGGCGAGTTCGCCGATCAACCGCCGCGCCGTGCGGCCCCGATCGCGCGCCTGTTCGTCCGGCAGCCCTGCCGTGGACGTGAAACCGCGGTTCATAGCGCCCCCGGACGAGTCGGAAGTCGGAAGTCGGAAGTCGGAAGTGGTACGAAGCGCGTACCACCCTGGTCTACGATTAACTGACTCACTTTCATGCCTCCTACGAATAACTTCCGACTTCCGACTTCCGACTTCCGACCAACTCCGGCTGGAGCTGCGACCCCAATATCTCGTTGTACAAGGGGCTTTCACGCAGCAGTTCATCGTGCGTGCCGCGCGCGGCGATGCGGCCGCCATCGAGCACCAGGATGAGGTCGGCGTCGCGCACGGTACTGATGCGCTGCGCGATCACGAAAGCGGTATGGCTACGGTCGCGCATCAGCGTGTCGAGCGCCTGCTGGATCAGCAGTTCGGTCTCGGCGTCGACGGCCGAGGTGCTGTCGTCGAGGATCAGCAGCTTGGGGTTGACCAATAGCGCGCGGGCGATGGCGATGCGCTGGCGCTGCCCGCCGGAGAGCCCCACGCCGCGCTCGCCCACGACTGTGTCGTAGCCCTGGGGCAGTGCCCTGATAAATTCATCGGCCTGCGCGGCGCGCGCGGCGGCTTCGACGTCCTCCTGTGTCGCGTCAGGCCTGCCGTAGGCGATGTTATCGCGCACAGGGCCGCTGAAGAGCAGCGCCTCCTGTAGCACGACGCCGATGCGCGCGCGCAGGCTGGACAGCGTCACGTCGCGCACGTCGTGACCGTCGACCAGCACCGCGCCGCCGCTCACGTCGTAGAAGCGGGGGATCAGGTTGACCAGCGTGCTCTTGCCCGAGCCGGTCGTCCCCAGGATAGCGACAGTCTGGCCAGGCTCGGCGCTGAAGGTGATGTCGTGCAGGATGTCGCGCTCCGTCGAGGGGTAGCGGAAGCAGACGTCGCGGAACTCGACGCGGCCGGAGATCGGCGGCAGGACGACGGCGCCAGGCTTGTCGGTCACCTCTAACGGAGCGTCGAGGATATCGAAGATGCGCAGCGACGAGGCGCCGGCGCGCGAGATTTGCGCGGCCAGGAAACCGATGGTCAGGATCGGCATCAACAGGAAGCTCAGGTAGGTGTTGAACGCGATGAGTTGCCCGATGTCGATCTGGCGGCCGATCACCTGCAGGCCGCCGAACCAGATGATGATTAGCGTGCCGATGTTGGCGAGCAGGAAGACAAAGGGGAAGTTGTTGGAGAGCAGGCGCGTGGCCTCAATGTTCTTGTGCAGCAGGCTATCGTTGATGTCGCGGTAGCGCGCCGTCTCGTAGTCCTCGCGCACGAAGGCGCGGATAACGCGGTTGCCCTGTAGATCTTCTTGCAGGATCGTGTTGAGGCGTCCGAGCGTTTGCTGCACCTGCCCGAAGAGCGGTCCGATGCGACGCACGAAGCGCATTAGCAGCACGAAGATGGCCGGGATGATGAGCATCGTCACGAGCGTCAGGGACCAACTGATCCTGAGCAGGAGTACGATGCTGCCGGCGAGCATCACGACCGACGACGACAGCTGTATCACGCCGGTCCCGGCGAATGTACGCACCTGCTCCACATCGTTGGTGAGGCGCGTCAGCAGCTGCCCCGTTTGCACACGGTCGTAGTAGCTGAAGGAGAGGCGTTCCAGGCGCGTGAACAGAGCGTCGCGCAAGTCGTAGGCGACGCCTTGCGAGGCGCGCTCGGCCAGGTAGCCTTGTAGGAAGGTGAAGATGCCCCGCACTACGGCGATCACGACGAGCCCGACGACAGCGTACAGGATCACGGACGCGCTCTTATGCTTGATGCCGCCGTCTATGGCGAGTTGCACTAGTTGCGGTGTAGCCAGGTTGGCCGCGGTGACGACCAGCAGGGCGATAAAGGCCCCGGCGGCGTCGCGGACGTGTCCGCGCAGATAGGCCAGGGCGCGGCGCAGCGCCGCGAGGCCGCCGGGGCGATTGCCGTCCCCGCCGCCACGCGCCGCGCTTGGTCCCGCGGCGGCCGCGCTACGTGATGGCATTGGCGTTGGGGCCGCCTCACGCGCGTCGTTGGGCGTCGCCGCATTGTGCGGCCTTCCGTTGTGCGACGCCCCGTTCGCCACCGCTCCTTGCCGATCCGTCATTCCCGCGACCGCCCTCCACTAGTATGTTCGCACACTCCCTTAAGACTACTTGCTAATGCCCTTGAGAGCAAAAGACAAGACACTGGAAGTCGATGGTCGATGGTCGATGGTCGATAGTCGATAGTCGATAGTCGATAGTCGGCTAGATAAAGCGGCGCCGTGGCCCAGGACATGCACATCCAGCACTGCCTCGATCATGAATAACCATCGACCATCGACCATCGACCATCGACTAATGTAGGAGGAACCATGACAGACAAGACAACACCGGATAATGCCGGCTACGCGCGCGCCGGGACGCTGGGCTTCGTCGCGGGCCTGCGCTCGATGACGCCCTTCGCGCTGCTTTCGGCCGCGTCACAGCGGCAGGGCTCACCCGCCGGCTTCGCCGCGATGCAGCCAGCGCCGCTTGGTCTATTACGGTCGCGCGGGACGCTCGTCGTGACCGGACTCGCCGCCGCCGGCGAGCTCGTGGGCGACAAGCTGCCGATGGTCCCCAGTCGCTTACAAACAGGCCCATTCATCGGGCGTCTCGTCATCGGCGGCTTGGCCGGCGCGGCAGTCGGCGCCGACGCGCGGCTAAACCCAATCGTCTGCGGCATACTGGGCGGCGGCGCCGCGGCTGCTGGCTCCTACGCCGGCGCTTCCTACCGCAAGGCCGCCGCCGGCGCCACGGGCGTGCCCGACGTTGTGTGGGCGCTGCTGGAGGACGCCACGGCCCTCGGGCTTGGCTACACCGCGTTGAAAAAGTACTTTGGCTAGGAAAGGACGACTATTGACGACTAAGATTGCTCGACGGCATAGTCAAGCAGCATCTGCTTGAAAGCGGCGGCGGCGCGCGGGAGGCGGCGCTCGTGGCGGTGCACGATATGCCAGTCGCGCCGCAACGGCAGGCCCTCAACGTCGAGTGCGACGAGCGTACCATTGGTGAGTTCCAGACCCATGGCCTGCTTGGAGAGCAGGGAGACGCCGAGCCCCGCCATGACGCCCTGCTTGATGGCGGTGCTGTGACGCAACTCCATAGCCACGATCAACTCGACGCTGTAGTCCTTGAACAAGCGCTCGGTGTCGGCGCGCGTGCCCGAGCCTTGCTCGCGCACCAGCACGGGATACGTGGCGAGTTCGGCGAAAGGGACGTTGGCGCGACCGGACAGCGGATGGGTGGGGGCGGCGGCGACGACAAGCTCGTTCTTAACGAAGTCCTGCACCACCATGTCCTCGATCTCGTCGGTTGGACCCAGCACGGCGAGGTCCATACGGTGGTGGCGCAGCAGTTCGACCGCGCGCGACCAGTTGGTGACGTCGAGGGCGAGCGCGATGCCGGGGTAGGCGCGCTTGAAGCGGCCCATCAGGCGCGGCAGCACGTACGAGCCGACCGTCGTTGTGGCCACGACGCGCAGCGTGCCACGCTGCAAGCCCTCGATCTCGTCGAGGGCGCGCGTGGCCTCGGCCACGCGTAGGAGGATCGCCGCGGCGTGCTCCTTGAGTTCATGTCCCGCGTCGGTGAGATAGATACGCCGGCCGACCTGCTCAAAGAGATGCTGGCCGAGCGAGTCTTCGAGGTCACGGATGCGCGCCGAGACCGAGGGCTGGCTGATGTGCAGCGCCTCCGCCGCGCGCGTGAAGCTGCCATGATCGGCCACCGCGACGAAAAGCTCCAACTGGTGCAGGTTCACGGCCCCTCCTTTGATATAAGATTTACACTATGCAAGCGAAGCATTATTACTTGTTATCGTTATAGGATACTATAGAAGCTTGAGAAGCTTGACGGAAAAAACGTCGAGCGCACGGAGGAAAACGCCGTAGTGTATCAAGTACACTCCAAGTGCACTCTCGGCACGGGAAAGCCGTTGCGAAACTAAGGAGAAAACAATGTCAGAATCAAGCACGCCCACGATGGCGCAGATCATCGAGCAAATGCCTAACTACTTCCAGCCGGAGAAGGCCGGTAATATCACTGCCACGTATCAGTTCGACCTGAGCGACGGCGGCGCGTACTGGCTCAAGGTCGCGGACGGCCAGGCTAGCGCGGGTGAAGGCACGGCCGGGACCGCTAACGTCACCATGACGGCCAAGGGCGAAGACTACGTCAAGATCTTCACGGGCCGCCTGGACCCCATGATCGCCTTCATGCAGGGCAAGCTCAAGGTCAAGGGCGACATGGGCCTCGCTACCAAGATGCAGTCCATGTTCAAGCGCCCGAGCTAAGGGATACCCTCACCCCCGACCCCTCTCCCGTGCGCGGGTGAAGGGGAGCGCTCTCCGTGTCGTATCCACTGGGAGCGCCGGCTCCCAATGGACACCGTACATTGGCGTCGCCAAACTCTTCACCGACATGGAGGCGGTCTACACCTACGAGGGCCCGGACACCATGCAGGCACTCATCGTCGGTGAGTTTGTTGAGTAGCAAACAAGCGTTCCGCCCATCTCTCGGCTACGAGATGGGCGGAACGCCTACATGTCGCCGATAACCGCGTGTATCGCACTGCGTATGGGCATCACCGATAGGGCCTATGTAGTACAGGCTGACCGACGTATCTTTGGCAACGAGGCGCGCTTCTCCCGCGCGAGACACTGTAGTGTCCGTGATGTGCCCTGCGACTGACGTCGCAGGCCGCGCGCTGTCAAACTACGTGAGCCAGACTGTACGGCCGGATCGTAGCAGGATAGCGCTTACGCAGAGGCGCCTACGCCCACCAATGAGCGTTTGCGGTCGCGTTCGGAGCGGTTCGCGCGAGTAGCCGTGTGCACTTCGACGTCCGTCGCGCCCATGAGCTCTTTGGCGAAGCGCACCGCGACGTCGTAGTCGAACGGCTGGCACGAGCAGATGTCGACGTCGAGCTCGTGGTACGGGCCCCACGCGTGTAGGGAGATGTGGCTCTGCGCGATGATGACAAAGCCAGACAGGCCATTGTCGTCTTCGTCGGTGCATTCCCTGATGTCGTACAGGTGGACCGGGGAGACGGCCGTCATGTCGATGAGGGGGGGGAGATCGCGGAGGAACGTGCGGAGCAGATCAGGGTTTTCGAGGCGCTGCCGGTCGCAGCCATAGAGTTCAAACATCAAATGGTAGAGCACGTCAGGTATCACCTTCTTTGTATTCAGCATATAGATCACTTAGATGGCACAGGTCGCGACAAGCGCACGGCCCGCCGGATAGGGCGCGAACAACGAGCCGGGGGAGCGCCGACGCTACAGAGTAACGTCCGCGATTCCAAGGCGTCGCGCTAGAATAACCGTTCATACAGCCTCTCTTACTTAACGATGGGCGTGGCCAGATACAGCCGGGGAATCATGCGTCCACATGTACACGTCGCATCCTGGCGCGGTGCGCCGTGACGGCGCGCCGCGCTCTACCCAAGCGCCCTCGCAGCGCCGCGTGTAGCGGCGCCGTTAAATTATGGCACAGGCGGGCCTAACGCGCAATACAATGTCTAGCGCTCAGACAAGATCCCGTGGGATGCTGACGGCCCACGTCTTAGCCACAACGCGTACCGGGCCTTCATAGGCGTCAATGGCGTTGGTCACATGAAACTGCCGCGTGTCGGCTGACATCGTGCTGCGCGTCTGGACGCGTGTGGACCAGGAGCCGCGCGCGACCGTGATGGCGCGGTCACAGCGCACCGTGGCCGACAACGGCTCTCCCTCCACGATGCTGTACGTGTCCGTGCTCACCGCATCGTACTCCAGCCCGTCCGCACGTATGCGGTAGCCTTCCGCCGTCTCTACGCTGAGTGTGACGCGGCCTGTCGCGACATCGCGAGACACCGTGGCCACGTTCGTGTCCGCGCAACGCCTCGACCGCCGCGGGCGCCGCCCCTTCGGCCGGCTCGAACGCGCGGAGTTCGGCGTCTTGTGGACGCGGCGTCCGCACCGGCAACGTAAGCTGGCTGGCCTCGCCCGTAAAGACGCTCAACGTGACCGGCTCCGGTGACGGCCAGGCCCACGGCCAGTACGTCGGCGAGACCGCGACGCGCCAGCGATGGCCGGGCGGCAGCGCATACGCGGTCGCGTCGAGGCGCGCCGTGACCGTATAGCGCCGGCCCGGTTCAAGCGGCGTGGGGCGCTCGTGGCTGTCACGATGCGTCAGATTAAGCAGGCCGCGCGTGACAAGTGTCGACGCCCCCGTCGGCGCCACGGCGCACAGCCGCACGGCGACGAGCGCGTTGGGGCGATCCGCGGCGACGGACAGCGTGACGTCCGGGAAGCCTAAAATCTCCATGCGTTCAGTGAGCGGGGCCGAGGTGAAGGTCAACGACCGGCCGTCCTCGGCGCGCTGGTCAGGCGGCCAATCGGTGCGCTGACCATAAAGGCACCACACGCCAGCGTCGATGCCGGTCGCTTGGGCGCCCAGGCAGTCGAGCCGTGACTCTGCCGCTGCGTCCGTGTCCGCCGTGTCCGCCGTGAGCGCGCCCTCAGTGAGCACGTAGCGGTACGGCTGTATGGTGGGAGAGGGCCACGACGGCTCGGCGACCCAGCGTCCGGGCCGCTCTGCGTAGAAGGGGGAGGGTTCAACCGCGTCCGGCATCCACACCCGCAACTGGGGTTCGTCCATAATGCCCGTCTCAACGCCCTTGAGCCAATAGTCCCACCAGCGCAGGCATTCCTGCAGGAAGCCGATCGCCGGCTCCGGCACGCCCTGGTGGGGGTAGAGATGCGCCCAGGGGCCGATAAGCCCCTTGCGCGGACCGGGCAGACCCGTGAGCAGGCGCGGTATGGCGTTGGTGTAGGCGTCGGCCCAGCCGCCCACGGCGTAGACGGGGCAGGTGATCGCGGCTTGACACTCCACACGGCTAAAGCCGTGGGATTCTTGCTTCCTCTCAGCTAAGCTGAAATTGCGAGCGCTGCACCCATCGGGCGTCCGACGCACTCTCCACAAGCGTTTTGGCTGTCGGCGTGCCCCGCCGCCAGTATCCGTAGCCCTTCGCGTTTGATGTTACATGCCGCGTTCAGGTCGCGGTCGAGCACGCACCCGC
>JAABUM010001000.1_pt1 | contig 44799 bp, 43 predicted proteins | sample 5559161 | NCBI WGS metagenome assembly JAABUM01 (sample SAMN10711868, study PRJNA513369) | rock metagenome | isolation source: Antarctica rocks | place: Antarctica: Victoria Land, Siegfried Peak nord
TGGAGCTGGTCCGCGACCGGCACACCCGTGAGCCGCTGGTGCCGTTCAACGCCACGGGCGCGGACGCGGCGCCGATGAACGAGCTTGCCGCGGCCTGCAAGAGCCGGGGCCTGTGGCCGTTCGTGCACTTCAACCGGACCCACGTGGTGCCGCCGTGCACGACCACCGCGGACGAGGCCCGCGAGGGGCTCGCCATCCTGGACCAGGCCCTGGACGTCGCAGACAGCTACTACACCGGCAGCTGACCAGCTCGACGGTGGTGCGGCGCGCGCGGCGGACCGAGAACGTTTAAGGAAGTACGGGGCTTCGGTCGCGGACGCTCCAGCGCTCAGTCGGGTGCCGGCTCGAGCGCGCCGGACCTGCCCGGGTCAAGCGCCAGGCGCGCGGCGCCGTCAGGCAGCGGCGGCGGAGTGCCGCCCCACGCCGGGCAGAGCGAGCGGTGCTCGCACCAGTCGCACAGTCGCGAGGTGCGAGGCCTCCAGTCTCCCGTGGTCGCGGCCCGCTCGATGGCCAGCCACAGCGCCTTGAGCTTGCGCTCGGTCGCGAGCAGGTCGGCCTCGTCGGGGAGATAGCGGACGATCTCGGCATTGCCCAGGTAGACCAGCTGCAGCATCGTGGGGACCACGCCGCGCAGCCGCCAGAGGACCAGCGCGTAGAACTTCATCTGGAACAGCGCCTTGGCCTCGAACAGCTCCGACGGCGAGCGGCCGGTCTTGTAGTCGACCACCCGGAGCTCGCCCGACGCCGCGATGTCGAGCCGGTCGACGTATCCGCGCAGGACCAGCCCATCGAGCTCTGTCTCGACGTAGAGCTCGCGCTCTGCCGGCTCCAGCAGCGTGGGGTCCTCGAGGGTGAACCAGCGCTCGATCAGTCCCACGGCCTCAGCGAACCAGCGTGCCGACGCCTCCGGGTCGTCCCCGTCGACCAGGGCGGACAGCTCGGGCTCAGCCGCCACCAGTGCTCGCCACTGCGGCTGGACCAGCTCGGCGGCGGCAGCAGCGGTGCGGCCGGCGGCCGGCAGGTCGAACAGCCGCTCGAGGACCGAGTGCACCAGGGTGCCGCGAGCGGCCGCGGCGCTGGGCGGCTCCGGCAGCCGGTCGATGACTCGGAAGCGGTAGAGCAGGGGGCACTGCATGAAGTCCGAGGCCCGGCTCGGAGACAGTGCGGCGACCATGAGCTGCACTGTAGGTGCCGCGACCGACAGTCCTTAGCGTCAGCAGGCCGTGTCGACGGCCCGGCGGCCCTCGTCGGGACCGGGCCGACAGGTCCGCGGCATAGGGTCTGGTGTCATGACCGCCGACCCTGCTGGGACTGTTGGACCCGTCCAGCGGTCGCCGGGACTGCGGATCGCGACGTTCGGCGGCGTCCCGGTCTACATCGGCCGCACCTGGCCCATCATCGCGATCGTCGTCATCGTGACCTTCGGTCCCCAGCTGACCTACGCCCGCCCCGAGCTGGGAGCCACGGCATACGGCATCGCGGCGGTTTTCGCTGTGCTGCTGCTGCTGTCGGTCCTGGCGCACGAGGCCGCGCACGCCGTCGTGGCGCACCGGTTCGGCTACTCGGTGAGCCGGGTGGTGGCCGACCTCTGGGGCGGCCACACGGCATACGACTCCGCTGGCGCGGGCGGCGACGGCGGCGGCCCCGGGCGCAGTGCGCTGGTGGCGGTCGCGGGGCCGCTCGCCAACGGGGTCCTGGCCGTGCTGGCGCTGCTGCTGCATCCGCACCTCGACGCCGACATCCCCGCACTGCTGGTCGGGGCTCTGGGCTACACCAACGGGTTCGTCGCGCTGTTCAACCTGCTGCCGGGGCTGCCGCTGGACGGGGGGTTCCTGGTCGAGTCGCTGGTATGGCGGGTCTCCGGCAGCCGCGAGACCGGCCTGATCGCCGCGGGCTGGTGCGGCCGGGTGGTCACCGTCCTGGTGCTCGGGTGGGCCCTGGTCCTGCCGCTGCTGCGCGGAGGACGGCCCTCGCTGTTCGACCTGGCCTGGGCCGGCTTGATCGGCGCGTTCCTCTGGGCGGGCGCGACCGGTGCCATCCGGACCGGCAAGGCGCGCCGGCTGCTCGCCTCGATCAGCGTTCGCTCGGTATGGCGCACCGCCCTGACCGTCTCCGAGCGGGCGAGCGTGGCACCAGCGGCGCGGCTGCGCGACCTGCAGGACCGGGCGGCGGTCGTGGTCACCGACGACCGCGGCGCGCCCGTGGGCCTGGTCGACGACCCCGCACTGCTGGCCATACCGGCGCAGGCCCGGGAGACGACTCCCGTGACGGCCGTGCTCCAGCGCCAGCCCGCGGGCTGGGTCGTGGACGCCGACCCCGACGGCTCCATCACGGCCGTGGTGACCCGCATGCAGGAGCTGGGGCTCGGCGCCATCGCCGTTCGTCGCCCCGGCGGCCCGGTCGAGGGCGTGGTCTATGCGGCCGACCTGTATGCCGCCGTCTGATGGGCCACGGTCACTAGACTCGCCGCGATGAGCGAGCAGCCGACCGGTGCATCCACCCGCCGCGGGCCGTTCACGGTGGGGGAACGGGTCCAGCTCACCGATCCCAAGGGCCGGCTGCACACCATCACCCTCACCTCCGGCAAGGAGTTCCACACCCACCACGGACGGCTCGCGCACGACGACCTGATCGGTGCGGCCGACGGCTCCACCGCGCGCAACAGCGCCGGGGTCGAGTACCTCGCGCTGCGCCCCCTGCTGTCCGACTTCGTCCTGTCCATGCCGCGCGGGGCCGCGGTGGTCTATCCCAAGGACGCCGGCCAGATCGTCGCCATGGCGGACATCTTCCCCGGGGCGCGTGTCGTCGAGGCGGGGGTGGGTTCGGGCGCGCTCAGCATGTCGCTGCTGCGGGCAGTCGGCGACCACGGCAGCCTCCACTCGTTCGAGCGTCGCGAGGACTTCGCCGCCATCGCGCAGGGAAACGTCGCGGCATTCTTCGGCCGCCCGCACCCGGCCTGGGTGGTGAGCGTCGGAGACCTGGTCGAGAGCCTGCCCTCGGCGGTCGAGACCGGCAGCGTCGACCGGGTGGTGCTGGACATGCTCGCCCCGTGGGAGTGCCTCGACGTCGTCGCGGACGCGCTCGCGCCGGGCGGGGTCCTGATCTGCTACGTCGCCACGACCACCCAGCTGTCCCGGGTCGCCGAGGCAGCCCGCGACCAGCGGAGGTTCACCGAGCCCGCCGCGTGGGAGTCCCTGGTCCGGGGCTGGCACCTGGAGGGGCTGGCCGTGCGCCCCGAGCACCGGATGCACGGCCACACCGGCTTCCTGATCACCATGCGCCGCCTCGCCCCGGGGGTGGCGCCGCCGCTGCGGAAGCGGCGCCCCGCCAAGGGGTCCGCCGCCTCCTCACCGTCCGCTGAGGGTGACGCTGACGGTGAGGGCGCGGCCGGCGAGTGGGACGGGGAGGACTGAGCGGGCTCTCGCGGGACCTCGGTGAGAACCTCGGGGAGCGGCAGGTCCGCCACGCGGGTACGCCGGCTCCGCCGCGCCGCCACCGGGGAGCCGGCGCCGCCCCGAGCTCATCCGCCTGCCGGCGGTGGGCGGCCCACCCCACCAGGGAACCATGAGGTAACGGCTTGTCTAAGGATGGCCGGCGACACGCCATCTGCGCGTCGCGGTCGGTGCACCGGGTTAGGGTCGTTTCAGCGGCGCGCTGCGCGACCGCTCGGCGTTAGCGAGGAGGCCACAGTGACCGACGACTCACTAGGGCGCGACGCCAGGTCCGCTTCCGACGTAGGGGATGCCGCGGAGACGGCCGAGGCCCTGCGTCAGGCCGGACAGCTGGCCGAGGAGGTGGCCGCCCTGCGCGGGCGGCTGGCCGACTCCCCGGTGCGGGTCCGCGACCTGGAGCACCGGGTGCTTCAGCTCCAGTCCTCCCTGTCGACGGTGTCGGCGCAGAACGAGCGTCTGGTCCGCACGCTGACCGATGCGCGCGAGCAGATCGTCACCCTCAAGAACGAGGTGGACCGGCTCGCGCAGCCCCCATCGGCCTACGGCCTGATCGTCGAGTCCTACGACGACGCGACGGTGGACATCCTCACCGGCGGCCGCAAGATGCGGGTCGCCGTCAGCCCCGCCGTCGACCCGACGCAGCTGTCGGCCGGCCGCGAGGTGATGCTCAACGAAGCCCTCAACGTGGTCGCCGCCTGCGGGTACGAACGAGTCGGCGAAGTGGTCATGATCAAGGAGCTGCTGGGCGACGACCGGGTGCTGGTGGTGGCCCACGCGGACGAGGAGCGGGTCTGCCGCCGGGCGGAGAGCCTCGAGGGGCAGCCGATCCGGGTCGGGGACGCGCTGATGCTCGACCCCCGCTCCGGCTTCGTCTACGAGCGCATCCCCAAGGCGGAGGTCCAGGATCTCGTCCTGGAGGAGGTGCCGGACATCGCCTACGAGGACATCGGCGGGCTGGCCGGGCAGATCGAGCAGATCCGCGACTCCGTCGAGCTGCCGTACCTGCATCCCGACCTGTTCGAAGAGCACCACCTGAAGCCACCGAAGGGGATCCTGCTGTACGGGCCGCCCGGGTGCGGCAAGACGCTGATCGCCAAGGCGGTCGCCGCGTCGTTGGCCAAGAAGGTCGCCGAGCGCACCGGACAGCACGAGACCAAGAGCTTCTTCCTCAACATCAAGGGCCCGGAGCTGCTCAACAAGTACGTCGGCGAGACCGAGCGGCACATCCGGCTGATCTTCCAGCGGGCCCGCGAGAAGGCCTCCGGTGGCACGCCCGTCGTGGTGTTCTTCGACGAGATGGACTCGCTGTTCCGCACCCGGGGCTCCGGGGTCTCCTCCGACGTCGAGACCACGATCGTCCCGCAGCTGCTGTCCGAGATCGACGGGGTCGAGCGCCTGGAGAACGTCATCGTCATCGGGGCCAGCAACCGCGAGGACATGATCGACCCGGCGATCCTGCGGCCGGGCCGGCTCGACGTCAAGATCAAGATCGAGCGCCCCGACGCCGAGGGCGCCCGCGACATCTTCAGCAAGTACCTCGTCAGCGCCCTGCCGCTGCACGAGCACGACCTCTCCGAGCACCGCGACTCCCGGCAGCGGACGATCGAGGCGATGATCGAGGCGACCGTCGAGCGGATGTACTCCGAGATCGACGCCAACCGGTTCCTGGAGGTCACCTACGCCAACGGCGACAAGGAGGTCCTGTACTTCAAGGACTTCAACTCCGGGGCGATGATCCAGAACATCGTCGACCGGGCGAAGAAGATGGCGATCAAGGACTTCCTGACCACCGGCCAGAAGGGCATCCGCGTCGAGCACCTGCTCGCGGCGTGCGTCGATGAGTTCAAGGAGAACGAGGACCTGCCCAACACCACCAACCCTGACGACTGGGCCCGCATCTCCGGCAAGAAGGGGGAGCGGATCGTCTACATCCGGACCCTGGTCACCGGCAAGGACGGCACCGAGCCGGGCCGGTCCATCGACACAGTCGCCAACACGGGTCAGTACCTCTAGCCCCGCCGCCGACTCGGCCGATGCCCGGCCGGGTATCCCGCCTCGTTGCGGCCCGATGGGCCAGCGAGTCAGTACCTCTGCGGAGGCGGCAGCAGGCCGTCGGACTGCCAGCGGTCCAGCTGGAGCTGGTACCAGCTCGTGCTGACGTACCGGCCGAACTTGTAGCCGACCTCGTCGAACGTCCCGACCAGCGAGAAGCCCAGCCGCTCGTGCAGCTGCCTGCTCGCCGGGTTTGGCTGGGCGACGACGGCGACCACGAGGTGGATCCCGTCAGCTCGTAGCTGGTCCAGCAGCACGGCATACAGCGCCCGTCCGGTCCCGCGGCCACGCGCATCCTCCCGGACGTAGATGGACGTCTCCCGCGTGCGCGCATAGCCCGGTCGCGACCGGAAGATGGTCGAGTAGGCGAAGCCCGTGACGCCGCGCCCGTCGCGCGAGACAAGGAAGCGCTTGCCGGGACCGGTGCCGGTCAGCATGGCCTGCCAGTGCTCGACCGGCAGGGCGTCCAGGTCGAAGGTCGCAACGCTGGTCCTCGCGGCGCGGCCGTAGATGTCTGCGATGCCGAGCAGGTCGTCCGGGCCACCGGGACCGACGCTCACCGGCGCTCCCGCCGCCGCCGGGCCAGAGCCGCGACGCCGCGCCAGCCGAGCAGGAACGCGCCCAGGACGACGGCGGCGACGACGACGAACGACGGCGCCATGCCGCGACCGGTGGCGACCCGCAGCAGCATGCCCACCACGACCGTCGAGGCCCAGAGCGGTATGCCGCGGCGCACCGCCACCGGGACGGCGCGGCCGCGCAGCAGCGAGAGCGCCCAGCCCGCGAGAAGGCCCACCAGGAACGGCCAGGCCGTGACCAGGACCCCGAGCACCGGCCGGGTCTCGGCGTGGCTGGCCCGCCCCACGGCGACGAAGACCAGCACGGCCAGGGCGTCGGCCGCCAGAGCGGGCGCGAGCGCGTCGGGCGCCCGCAGGGACCGCAGGGACGTAAGGGCATTCGAGCGGGTGGGCATCTGACCTGCTGGGCCGCCGCGCTCGCTCACGCACCGAACGTACCGCCGGCGGGGGACGCCCCCGACCTACCCTGGTCCCATGACGGTGCGCCGGGTGATGGGAATCGAGACCGAGTACGGCATCTCGGTCCCCGGCGACCCCGCTGCGAACCCGATGGTGCTCTCCGGGCAGGTCGTCAACGCCTACGCCAGCGTCCAGGGCATGCGCTCGGCGCGGGCCAGCTGGGACTACGAGGACGAGGCCCCGCTGCGCGACGCGCGCGGGTTCGACCTCAGCCGGCAGCTGGCCGAGCCCAGCCAGCTCACTGACGAGGAGGACCCCACCCTCGCGAACGTGGTGCTGACCAACGGCGCTCGCCTGTATGTCGACCACGCCCACCCCGAGTACAGCTCGCCGGAGGTCACCAGCCCGCGTGCGGCGGTCCGCTGGGACCGCGCCGGGGAGCAGATCATGCTGGAGTCGGTCCGCCGGCTCGCGGCCGTCCCTGGCGGACGGGCGGTGAACCTCTACAAGAACAACACCGACGGCAAGGGCGCCTCCTACGGCACGCACGAGAACTACCTGATGCCCCGGGAGACGCCGTTCGCCGACATCTGTCGGCACCTCATCCCGTTCTTCGTGGCGCGCCAGGTCATCTGCGGCGCCGGGCGGGTCGGCATCGGCCAGGACTCCGGCACCGCGGGCTACCAGCTCAGCCAGCGCGCCGACTTCTTCGAGGTCGAGGTCGGCCTCGAGACGACGCTGAAGCGGCCGATCATCAACACCCGGGACGAGCCGCACGCCGTGGCGGAGCGGTACCGCCGGCTGCACGTGATCGTCGGAGACGCCAACCTGTGCGACGTCGCGGGCCTGCTCAAGCTGGGAACGACCAGCCTGGTCCTGGCGATGATCGAGGCGCGTGCGATCGGCGCCGACCTGGCGGTCCAGCACCCGGTGAGCACGCTGCACGCCGTCTCGCACGACCCGTCGCTGACCGCCCTGGTGGAGCTGCGCTCGGGGCAGCGGCTGACCGCCATACAGCTGCTGTGGAGGTACTACGAGCTCGCCGAGAGCTTCCTGGCGCAGGACCGCGCGGAGCCTGACGCGGACACCCAGGAGGTGATGGCCCGCTGGCAGTCGGTCCTGACCCGCCTGGAGCGCGACCCCATGGAGTGTGCGCGCGAGGTCGACTGGGTGGCCAAGCTGGCCGTCCTGCAGGGCTACCGCGACCGGGACGGCCTGGAGTGGTCGGACCCCCGGTTGAGCGCCGTCGACATCCAGTGGTCCGACGTGCGACCCGAGAAGGGGATCGCCCGGCGGATGGAGCAGCGCGGCCGGATCGAGCGGCTCGTGACCCAGGTCGACATCGACGACGCGGTCGCCTCCCCGCCGCACGACACGAGGGCCTACTTCCGCGGGCGGTGCCTGGACAAGTACGCGGGCGAGGTCGCCGCCGCCTCCTGGGACTCGGTGATCTTCGACCTGCCCGACCACCAGGCTCTGCAGCGCGTGCCCATGCTCGAGCCGCTGCGGGGCACCCGGCAGAGCGTGGGCGCGCTGATCGACCGGAGCGCGACGGCGAAGGACCTGTTGCACGCGCTCGCGGCGGCAGCCGGTTAGGGTCGGGATAACGTCGCACGGGACGTTCCCACCCGATGGAGGACCGATGCCCAGCCAGGAGCAGAGCCGGCCGCAGCGCCGGGACGACGAGGCAGACGAGGCGCCGGAGCCCACACCGTCCGCGCCTGAGGCCACGGCACGCAAGGACGCGCTCGACGACGACATCGACAGCGTCCTGGACGAGATCGACGACGTGTTGGAAGCCAATGCCGAGGAGTTCGTGCGGGGCTTCGTCCAGAAGGGCGGCCAGTGAGCCAGGACGCCACGGGCGGCCGGCTGCCGGCGGCCTACCTGGCCGCGGGCTCGTCCTCCTTCAGCGACTTCGTCGGCCAGCACGCGCCGCAGCTGCTCCCGTCGCGCCGACCGGTGCCGGGGGCCGGCTCGGCGGCCGGCGCCGCCGCGGCGCTCGGCGTCCCAGGCTCGATGGCGGTGGCCGGCTCGGTGGACGCACCGCACGGCACCACGATCCTGGCGCTGGAGTACGACGGTGGCGTGCTGATGGCGGGCGACCGCAGGGCCACGATGGGCAACCTGATCGCCAACCGCGACATGGACAAGGTGTTCGCCGCCGACGAGTACTCCGCCGTGGGCATCGCGGGAACGGCCGGCATCGCGGTCGAGCTGGTCAAGCTCTTCCAGGTCGAGCTGGAGCACTACGAGAAGATCGAGGGCGCGCTGCTGTCGCTGGAGGGCAAGGCCAACCGGCTGGCCACGATGATCCGGAGCAACCTCGCCCTGGCGATGCAGGGGCTGGCGGTCGTGCCGCTGTTCGCCGGCTTCGACGTGGGCACGCGTGAGGGGCGGATCTTCTCCTACGACGTGACCGGTGGGTGCTACCGGGAGCACGACCACCACAGCGTGGGGTCGGGGTCGCTGTTCGCGCGCGGCTCGATGAAGAAGCTGTGGCACCCCGGCATGGACCAGGACGAAGCGGTGCGGGTCGGGGTCGAGGCCCTCTACGACGCCGCGGACGACGACTCCGCGACGGGCGGCCCGGACCTCGGCCGACGGATCTGGCCCAGCGTGGCGGTGGTGGACATCGAGGGACTGCGCTTCCTGCCGGACGGCCAGCTCTCCAGCGTGGCCGAGCAGGTGGTCGGCCAGCGCTTCGGCAACCCGGGCGGCATACCCGCCGCCGGCGGCCGCGACGCGATCGGCGGTGCCCGATGAGCATGCCCTTCTACGTCTCGCCCGAGCAGCTGATGAAGGACCGGGCGGACTACGCGCGCAAGGGAATCGCGCGCGGCCGCTCGGTGATCGTGCTCGGCTACGACCGGGGCATCGCGTTCGTGTCGGAGAACCCGTCGAGAGCGCTGCACAAGATCTCCGAGATCTATGACCGGATCGCCTTCGCCGCGGTCGGCAAGTACAACGAGTTCGAGAACCTGCGGGTCGCTGGCGTCCGCTACGCCGACCTGCGCGGCTACTCCTACGACCGCTCCGACGTCACCGCGCGGGGCCTGGCCAACGCCTACGCGCAGACCCTCGGGACGGTGTTCACGCAGGAGGCCAAGCCGTACGAGGTGGAGATCGTGGTCGCCGAGGTCGGCGACGACCCGGGCAGCGACCAGATCTACCGGCTGACGTATGACGGGTCGGTCGCCGACGAGCAGGGTTTCGTGGCGATGGGCGGGGGCGCCGAGTGGATCACCACCGAGCTGCAGCAACGGTGGGCCCCCGGCATGACGCTGGGCGCCACGCTGGCCCTGGCCCGCGAGCTGCTCGGCCAGAACCCGGCGGGCGGCGGGGAGCGCACCCTCACATCGGCCCAGCTGGAGGTGGCGGTGCTCGACCGTGACCGTCCGCGGCGCCAGTTCCGGCGCATCATGGGCCCGCTGCTCGAGGCGCTGCTCTCCCGGGACGACCCGACCACGGACGTGCCGACCGAGGACGACCACGCTCCAGGCCACCACGACACCCTGACCGGCGAGTCCACGGGCTGAGCCGACGCGTTCCACGGGCTGACTCGACGGGCTGAGTCCGCCGGGCTGAGGGCATCGGCTGTCCGCCGCGTGGCCGCCCGCCGGCTGGCGCCCGCCGGCCGACTGCGCCGGCAGGAGCCCATCGGCTGGCGCCCGGGCGCCCGAGCGCCTGGCCCGGGCCTGGCAAGACGCGGCTCACCCGCCCGGGCCCGGCACAACCGGCTCACCTGCCCGGCAGCACGACGCCGGCCTCGAGCGCCTCGATCAGACCCAGCTCCTCGGGGCGGGTCAAGCCCGCCAGACGCTCCCGGTCCAGCCCGAGCTCGACCTCCCATCGCAGGCAGTCCTGCACCAGCCGGCCCAGCCCCGAGTGGGTCAGCCCGGCCGCCGAGGCGGCGTGACCGGCCCGAGCCGAGAAGCCGGCATACGCAGGGTCGGCGAACCACAGCGGCAGCGACCGCGGGCCCATGTACTCCTGCACCTGCTGGTCGCGCAGCCAGTCGGCCGGTGCCTCGACCACCCGCCCCTCGAAGCCGGCGGCTGACCGTGCCACCGCGAGCACCTCACCGAACGTCCAGAGCGGCCCCACCGCGTTGAGCACGCCGCTCGTCCCGCGAAGTCCCGCAGCGACCAGCCACCTGGCCAGGTCCGCGACGTCCACCGCCTGCGCCAGTGCGTCGTCGCGACCCGCCGGCACCAGCACCGGCCCGCCGTCCTGCGCGGCGAGCGCCAGCCGCCCCGGCCAGTAGCCGAACCGGTCGCTGAGGTCGCCGTATCCGGCGATCAGGCCGGCGCGGGCGATGAGCAGACGCTCCCCGAGCCGGTCGGCACACAGCCGCTCGCATGCCACCTTCGCCTCGCCGTAGCACTCCGGGCCAGCGTGCTCCGCTACCAGGGGCTCCAGCACCTCGGCGCGCTCGTCCATGCCCGGCTGCGACTGGTCCGCGTAGACCGAGCACGACGACACGTAGACCCAGTGCGCGGCCCGCCCGGCAAGGGCCTCGAGCGCACCTCGCACCTGCCCCGGCTGCCAGGAGACGTCGACGACCAGGTCCCAGCCCTGGTCCATGACGGCGGCGTATGCCCCGGCCGCGTCCCGGTCCGCCCGCACCAGGCTCGTCCCCGCAGGCGCCTCGCCCGACGTACCCCGCGCCAGACACGTCACCTGCTGTCCGGTCGCCAGTGCGGCGGCGGCCACCCGTCCTCCGAGCCAGGACGTCCCGCCGAGCACCAGCACCGACATGGCCCAAGGCAAGCACTCCGGACGCTGCGCCGGAATGCCTGTTCGCTCACGGCGTCGCGCCAGGAGTCGCCGGTCCCCGAGCCCTAGGTGGCCGCCCGAGACCCCATGGCCGCCCCGACATCCCAAAGACACAGCATGAAACGCACCCGCATCCTGTGTCTTTGGGATCTCGCGCGTAGCGCTGGGATCTCGGGGGCGGAGCGAGCCCCGGGAGAAGAGCCGGCTCTTCCCCGAAGGCAGAGCCTGCGCCGAATAGACTCGGGACCATGGACCGGCGGATCTTCGGGCTCGAGAACGAGTACGGCGTCACGTGCACGTTCGACGGCCAGCGCCGGCTGACCCCGGACGAGGTCGCTCGCTACCTGTTCCGCAAGGTCGTCTCCTGGGGCCGGTCGAGCAACGTCTTCCTCGCCAACGGCTCACGGCTCTACCTCGACGTGGGAAGCCACCCGGAGTACGCCACCCCGGAGTGCGACAACGTGCGCCAGCTGGTCATCCACGACAAGGCAGGCGAGCGCATCGTCGAGGGCCTGGTCGCCGACGCGCAGCAGCGGATCGAGGCGGAGGGCATCGCGGGGGAGATCTACGTCTTCAAGAACAACACCGACTCCGCCGGCAACTCCTACGGCTGCCACGAGAACTACCTGGTCGGCCGGCAGGGCGAGTTCGCCAAGCTCTCCGATGTCCTGATCCCCTTCCTGGTCAGCCGACAGATCACCTGCGGAGCCGGCAAGGTGACCACGACCAGCCGGGGCGCGACGTTCTGCGTGAGCCAGCGGGCGGACCACATCTGGGAGGGCGTCTCCAGCGCCACCACCCGCTCCCGGCCGATCATCAACACCCGTGACGAGCCGCACGCGGACGCCGAGAAGTACCGCAGGCTGCACGTCATCGTCGGGGACTCCAACATGAGCGAGACCACGACGATGCTCAAGGTCGGCTCGGCCGACCTGGTCCTGCGGATGATCGAGGCGGGCGTCGTCATGCGGGACCTCAGCCTGGAGAACCCGATCCGGGCGATCCGCGACATCAGCCACGACCTGACCGGCCGCCGCACCGTCAAGCTCGCCGGAGGCCGCGAGCTGTCGGCGCTGCAGATCCAGGCGGAGTACCTCGAGCGCGCCTCCTCCTTCGCCGACAGGGAGGGCCTGGACGACCCGCACTCCAAGAGCGTCCTCGAGCTGTGGGAGCGCACCATCCGCGCCGTCGACACCGGCAACCTGGAGGCGATCGGCACCGAGATCGACTGGGTCATGAAGTACCTGCTGATCGACCGGTATGCCGCGAAGCACGCGATGGCCCTGTCGGACCCCCGGGTCGCGCAGATCGACCTCGCCTACCACGACATCGACCGCAGGCGGGGGCTGTACTACCTCCTGCAGCGCCGGGGACGGGCCGAGCGGGTCTGCACCGACCTCGAGGTCTTCGAGGCCAAGACCGCCCCGCCGCAGACCACCCGGGCAAAGCTGCGTGGGGACTTCATCCGGGCAGCACAGGCGCACCGACGCGACTTCACCGTCGACTGGGTGCACCTCAAGCTCAACGACCAGGCCCAGCGGACGGTGCTGTGCAAGGACCCGTTCGTGGCGCTGGACGCCCGGGTGGAGCGGCTGATCGAGAGCATGTAGTTCGAGAGCATGTAGTTCGAGAGCATGCAGTTCGAGAGCATGTAGTTGCTGCGGCTACGCTGGTCGGCGACTCCCACTCCCTGTGCCGAAGGTCTCCCGCATGCCCTCTGCTGTTCTCCGCCTCACCGGCCTGTCCGCCACTGTCGCCCTGACGGCCGCCCTGGTGGGCTGCTCCTCCGGCCCCGCCAAGCCCTCCTCCGCCTCCGGCGCCTCCAAGGGCGGCTCGCCGGCCACGTCCGGTGACCCGTTGAAGTCGGTGAAGGTGGCCGGCACGAGCACCGCGCCGACGATCACGCTGGACGCCAAGCCGTTCGCCGTCACGCAGACAACCGCCAAGGTCATCAGAGCGGGCAAGGGCCCGACCCTGACCAAGGCCAACGGCATCTCGGCCAACTACGTCCTGGTCGACGGCAAGAGCGGCAAGCAGCTGGACAGCAGCTTCGGCAGGGCCACCGCGGGCATGGACCTGTCCTCGGCGCAGCTGATGCCCGGCCTGGCCAAGGGGCTGCTGGGCCAGCGGGTCGGCTCACGGGTCCTGCTCGGGATCCCGCCGGCCGACGCCTTCGGCGCCCAGGGCAACGCCCAGCTCGGGGTCGCCGGGACCGACTCGGTGATCTTCCTGGTCGACGTCGTCTCCGCGGTGACCCCGCTCGCCGTCGCTACCGGGACCCCGGTCGCGCCGAAGAAGGGCCTGCCGACGGTGCAGATGAACGGCCCGAAGCTGCCGACCGTGTCTATCCCCAAGACCAACGGCAAGGTCAACCCGCCGCCCACCTCCCTGGTGGTCCAGCAGCTCGTCAAGGGCAAGGGCCCCCTGACCAGGGCGGCCCAGAGCATCAAGGTCCAGTACGACGGTGTGGTGTGGAACACGGGCAAGACGTTCGACTCGTCGTACAGCCGCGGGCGGCCCGCCACCTTCCCGATCGGGGTCAAGCAGGTCATCCCGGGATGGGACAAGGGCCTGGTCGGCCAGCCGGTCGGCAGCCGCGTGCTGCTCGTCGTCCCCCCGGCGGAGGGCTACGGTCCCTCGGGCGGCCCCAAGGACGCCAGCGGCAAGCAGAGCATCGGCCCCAAGGACACGCTGGTGTTCGTCGTGGACATCCTCTCCGCCGTCTGAGCACGCGCTCGCCAGCCAGCCCTACCTCTACCGAAAGGCGCGCCACCATGGCCCTGGACCCCAACGCCACCAAGCCGGAGATCGACTTCCCCGAGGGCCCGGCGCCACAGGACCTCCTGGTCGAGGACCTCTCCGAGGGTAAGGGCACCCAGGCCAAGGCCGGTGACACCGTGCGCACGCACTATGTCGGCGTCGCCTACTCCACCGGTGAGCAGTTCGACGCCTCGTGGGACCGCGGCGAGCCGCTGGACTTCCGTCTCGGCGCGGGACAGGTGATCAAGGGCTGGGACCAGGGAATCGCCGGTATGAAGGTCGGCGGCCGCCGCCGGCTGACCATCCCCGCGCACCTCGGGTACGGCGACCGAGGCGCGGGAGGGGCCATCAAGCCGGGCGAGACGCTGATCTTCGTCGTCGACCTGGTCGACGTCCGCTGACCGCTCGACGGCAGCCAGGCGTCGGCCAGCCGCTGAACATCAGCCGGCCGCCGAGTCCGAGGCGGCTGAGCCGAGCAGCCGGCCCGCGTGCCGTCCCGCCGCGGCAGCCGCCAGAAACGACGCCGGGTCCTGCTCCAGCCCCCGGCCCATCGTGGACAGCGGCACCGGGCAGGTCCCCAGCGCCCGGTCCAGGCCGCCCACGTCGACCTCGTGCAGCGAGAGCCGGCCGCCCGTGGTCCTAGCCAGGGCGCGAGCCTGCGCCAGGAGCCGGACGCCGAAGTCGCCCGGCAGCACCGGTACCGGCAGGTCGGCCGGCACCAGAGCCACCCGCCCGTATGCCGTGCGGCTGTGGTGGCTGAGCCCGCGGTGCCGCTCGCGGGCGTCGGCCTGGGACACCCGCAGCGAGGCCACGGCCCGGCCGGCCAGCGTGGCGGTGGCGTTGACCGCCTCGCCCGCCGCGACGCCCGAGAAGCCCCAGCGGGTGCCGGTGCCGAGGTTCCCCGGCCCCTGCGACACCACCGCGACGTCGGCGCCGAGCACGTGGGCCGCCGCGAGCAGGCCGGTGTGCAGCGTGACCGCCTCGGCGTCCCCACCGAAGGCCTGGCCCACGGTGACCGACGCGCTGACCCAGCCCGCCTCGCGCAGCCCCGCCACCGTCCGGGAGAAGGCGATCGGGAGCGCGCCCCCGTCGCTCATCACGTAGACCACGTTCGCCTCCGGGCGGCTGTCCCGGATGCCGGCCACGACGGCGGGCACCGCCGAGTGCAGGTCGGCCACGACGACCGGCATGCCGCCGAGGGAGTCCGCGTCGCGCAGCGTCTCGTGGTGCGGGCTGTCCTGCTCGTCCACGCCGAGCACCATCGCCTGCAGCGGTGTGTACCTCGCCTTCACCAGGTGTCCCGCGCTGTCCTGCGAGGGCGGGGGCAGGCGTCCCGGGACCGCGATGACCAGCGCCAGGCCGCCGGTCCCCAGCCCGCGCTCCATCGCGGTGACGTTGAGCAGCACCAGGTCGCCGGGCTCGGGACGCCCCACGAGATCGACGTAGGCGAGCGCCGAGACCTGCCCTCCGCCGTCCAGCGTCACGGCGTACTCCACGGCGCCCGGCCACTGCGAGCGCACCCTGTCGACGACGGCGGAGCGCCAGCGGATCATGGGCGGCAGACTAACGGCGCGACGAGATGGATGCGCCCGCTCCGTCCGGTAGCGTCGGTCCCGATGACCACTTCGCCCAACGTCGCGGCCAAGACAGAGCGGCTGCTCAACCTGGTGATCTGCCTGCTCTACACCAGGCGCCCCCTGTCGAAGGCAAAGATCCGCGACGCCGTGCCGCAGTACCACGCGACGGCGTCCGTCGAGGCCTTCGACCGGATGTTCGAGCGCGACAAGGACGAGCTGCGCGAGCTCGGCATCCCGCTGGTCACCGAGCCGCTCGACGCGTTGTTCGACGACGAGCCGGGCTACCGGATCAACCGGCGCGACTACGCGCTGCCCGAGATCACGTTCGCCGCCGACGAGCTCGCCGTCCTGGGCCTGGCCAGCCGCACCTGGGCGCAGGCCAGCCTGGCCGGCCCCGCTGCCATGGCGCTGCGCAAGCTGCGCGCGGCGGGAGTGGAGCGCGACGACGCCTCCCTGATCGGGCTGGAGCCCCGGGTGCGCACCGCCGAGCCCGCCTTCGACGCGGTGAAGAACGCCGTGCTGGCGCGCCAGCCGATCCGCTTCTCCTACCGCACGCAGTACACCGGCACCGTGGCAGCGCGCACGGTCCAACCCTGGGGCATCGCGTCGTGGCACGGCCGGTGGTACCTCACCGGCTACGACACCGACCGCCGCGACAGCCGGGTCTTCCGGCTCAGCCGGATCGAGGGCAAGGTCACGACGGCCGGCAGGCCGGGCACCTATGAGGTGCCGGCGGACCACGAGCCGCGGGCGCTGATCCGCAGCCAGGCGGTCGAGGGCGCCCCGCAGCCGGCCGTCCTGCGGGTGCGCGTCGGGGCCGGCAACTCGCTGCGGCGTCGTGCTCGGACGGTGGGCGAGGTCGACGAGCACTGGTCCCTGGTCGACCTCGACTTCACCGACCCCGAGCAGATGGCGGACGAGGTCAGCGGCTTCGGCGCCTCGGTCGTGGTGGAGCAGCCGGCCGAGCTGCGCGAGGCGGTGGTCCGGCGCCTGACCGGCGCCCTTTCGATCCACCGGCAGCGGGCCGACCAGCCGACGGACGCCGCCGACGCGGCCGCGGCCGGCCAGGAGCACAGTAGGTGAGCGTGCAGGAGTCGGCGACGCACCGGCTGTCCAGGCTGCTCACCATGGTTCCCTGGCTGCTGCGGCGCCAGGGCGTGGACATCCAGGAGGCCGCCGCCGAGTTCGGCGTCTCCCCGCAGCAGATCGAGGCCGACCTGGAGCTGCTGTTCGTCTGCGGCACTCCCGGACACATGCCGGACGACCTGATCGAGGCCGACTGGGAGGGCGGCCGGGTGTTCCTGCGCAACGCCGACACGATCGACCGGCCCCTGCGGCTCGGCGTCGACGAGGCGATCGCCCTCATCGTGGGGCTGCGCGCGCTGGCGGAGGTGCCTGGGATCGGGCGCCGCGACGCCGTCGACCGGGCCCTGGCCAAGCTGGAGGCGGCGACCGGGGGAGTGGCGGCCGGAGCGGACCAGATCCAGGTGGCCATCGACGAGGGCGACGTGGCCCCGACGCTCGCTCTCGCCCAGCAGGCGCTCGCGACCCACCGCCGGGTGCACCTGCGCTACCTCGTGGCGGGCCGGGACGAGGCCACCGAGCGTGACGTGGACCCGATGCGGGCGCTGAACATCGACGCGCGGTGGTATCTCGAGGGCTGGTGCCACCGCGCCGAGGACGTCCGGCTGTTCCGCCTGGACCGGGTGGAGCACCTGCGCATCCTCGACGTGGACGGCACTCCGCCCGCGGACGCCCGGCCGCGCAACCTGGACAACGGCTTCTTCACCGCCGCCAGCAGCGACCAGCTGGTGCGCGTCCACCTGCTACCCGGGGCGACCTGGGTCAGCGGCTACTACCCCACCGAGAGCATCGAGCAGCACGGCGACGGCAGCCAGGTGGTGGCGATCCGCACCGCCGACTCGGCCTGGCTGCGGCGGCTGCTGCTCCGGCTGGGCGGCCGAGCCGTGGTCCTCGACCCGCCGTCGCTCGCGGTGCAGGTCACCCAGGCCGCGGAGGCGGCGCTCGCCGCATACGGCAGCTGAACGGCACCGTAGGCTCGCAGCGTGTCGATCTCGGCGTGGGTGCTGGTCTGGGTCGTGCTCGTGCTCGGCGCAGCGCTCTACCTCGTCAAGCGGAGCTGGACGCTCTGGCGTCAGGTCAGCGAGCTGGTCGCGGAGCTCGGCCTGGCCGCGCAGCGCATCGGAGGTGTCCAGGGCCAGCTGCAGCTGCTCGAGGACCAGGTCCGCGATCCCAGCCAGCTGGCGGTGTTCGGCTCTCCCGCAGCGCTGCGGCGGGAACGCCAGAGGCCACACCGGTCGTTGGTGCTGCGTCAGGGACGACGCTCACGGTCCCGACGACCATCCCGGGGCGGGGACGTACACTGACCGGACCGGGGCGCCGCCCTGTCCGCGCGTGAAGCCGTCCGACGAAGGGTTCTGACCATGCTCCGCAACGCCTTCGAGGGATGGCACATCGTCATCCTCGCGCTCGTCATCGTCGTGGTCTTCGGCTGGAAGCGCCTCCCGGACGCCGCCCGCAGCCTCGGGCGCTCGATGCGGATCTTCAAGGCCGAGGTCACCGAGATGAAGACCGACGGCAAGCCCGCGAGTGCGGCCTCCGCGGAGACGGTCCGCGGCGACGTGGTGCCGCCGGTGCCGCCGGTGCACGAGACCCGTCAGACTCCCTACGACCCCACCGTCACGGGCTCCGCCGCCCCTACCGCCCCCTCCCCGTTCGCGGACTCGCCCAGCAGCGAGCAGGCGCAAGCGCCGGCGCCGCAGAACCACCAGCACTCGGTCTAAGACCGAAGCCGACGGCACCGCGGCGCACCGTGTCCCCCGGTCCCATGGCCATCCTGAGACGGCGCCGCAACCCTGACGGGCGGATGTCGCTCGGGGACCACCTGCGCGAGCTCCGGCGGCGGGTAGTCATCGCCGGGATCGGGCTCGTCGCCGGAGCGGTCGTCGGCTGGTTCCAGTACAACTGGCTGTTCGTGCAGCTCACCGAGCCGCTGCGCGCCGCGGCACACCAGCGCGGCGGGGCGCTGGTGGGACTCAACTTCAACGGCGTGACCACCGCGTTCTCGATCAAGCTCAAGGTCGCCCTGTTCGTGGGCGTCATCCTGTCCAGCCCGGTCTGGCTCTACCAGCTGTGGGGCTTCATCGTGCCGGGGCTGACCCGGCGGGAGAAGCGGACCGCGATCGCGTTCATCGTGGCCGCCGTCCCCTTGTTCCTGGCCGGCTGCACCCTCGCGGACTGGGCGCTGCCCAAGGCCGTGGAGATCCTGCTCGGCTTCACCCCGTCCACGGGGGTCAACCTGCCGAACGCCTCCGACTACCTGACCTTCTGCACCCGGTTCATCCTCGCCTTCGGCCTGGCCTTCCTGCTCCCGGTGCTGCTGGTGGCGCTCAACGTCGCCCACATCCTGCCCGCCCGGGTGATGCTGGCCGGCTGGCGCGTCGCGGTCATGCTCATCTTCGTCTTCGCAGCCGTGATGACCCCGACCCCGGACGCCTGGACGATGCTCGCTTTGGCCTTCCCCATGATCGGCCTGTACTTCGCCGCCGTGGGGATCGCCTTCCTGATCGACCGCGGACGCAAGCGGGCCGAGCCGGACTGGACCGGGGTCGCCGACGACCAGGCCAGCACCCTGTAGCGGCGCGGGCAGGGCGCCGGGCACTCCCGTCCCGGCATACCGCGCTGACGTAGCCTGGCGCCCATGGCCACGCCTGCGGAGCGGTACGCGGCGGCCCGGGCATCGCAACAGGCCAGCACGGCCTTCCCCCAGCTGGCAGCCTTCACCGAGCGGCTCGACTTCGCCCTCGACGACTTCCAGGTGCAGGCGTGCCGGGCGGTCGAGTCCGGGCAGGGAGTGCTCGTCGCCGCACCGACCGGCGCCGGCAAGACCATCGTGGGCGAGTTCGCCGTGCACCTGGCCCTCGCCACCGGCCGCAAGGCCTTCTACACCACCCCGATCAAGGCGCTGTCCAACCAGAAGTACGCCGACCTGGTGCGCATCCACGGCGCCGACCGGGTCGGGCTGCTCACCGGCGACTCCTCGGTCAACGGGGAGGCGCCGGTGGTGGTGATGACCACCGAGGTGCTCCGCAACATGATGTATGCCGGCTCCGCCACGCTGCGCGGCCTGGGCTATGTGGTGATGGACGAGGTGCACTACCTCGCGGACCGCTTCCGTGGCGCGGTCTGGGAGGAGGTGATCATCCACCTGCCCGAGGACGTGCTCGTCGTCTCGCTGTCGGCGACGGTGAGCAACGCCGAGGAGTTCGGCGCCTGGCTCGGGGAGGTGCGGGGCAACACCGCGGTCATCGTGGAGGAGCACCGGCCGGTGCCGCTGTGGCAGCACATGATCGTGCGGCACGACTCCTATGACCTCTTCGCCGACGAGGCGGTCTCGCCCGTCCAGCCGGGGTCCGCCGCACCGCTGGACGACGGCGCCAGGGTCAACCCCGAGCTAATCGAGGCGATCCGGGGGCTCGAGCGGCGGAACCGGTTCGAGGAGGACGGCCGCCATCCCGGCCGGGGGCGCCCGCCGGCCTCCCGCGGAGGCGAGCGACGAAGCCACGGCGGGCCGGGCGGGGGGCACCGGGGGGCCGGTATCGCCCGCCGCGCCGGCCGCGCGGGCGGCGGCCCCTCACGGGCCGAGGTCATCGACCGGCTGGACCGGGACGGCCTGCTGCCGGCGATTACCTTCATCTTCAGCCGGGTCGGCTGCGACGCCGCGGTCGGCCAGCTGCTCGCGTGGGGCACCACGCTGGTGTCCGAGGTCGAGGGGGAGCGCATCCGGCGCCACGTCGAGGAGCGGATCAGCGCGCTGGCCGACGAGGACCTGTCCGTGCTCGGCTACTGGGACTTCGTCGAGGGCCTCACGCGCGGCTTCGCAGCCCACCACGCCGGGATGCTGCCGACGTTCCGGGAGATCGTCGAGGAGCTGTTCACCGCCGGCCGGATCCGCGCCGTCTTCGCCACCGAGACGCTGGCCCTGGGGATCAACATGCCTGCCCGGACCGTCGTCCTGGAGCGCCTGGTCAAGTTCAACGGCGAGACCCACGCCGACGTCACGCCGGCGGAGTACACCCAGCTCACCGGACGCGCGGGCCGGCGAGGGATCGACGTCGAGGGCCATGCCGTCGTCCTCTGGAGCCCGGGCCTGGACCCGCTCGCCGTCGCCGGGCTGGCCTCGACGCGGACCTACCCGCTGCGCTCGAGCTTCCGACCGACCTACAACATGGCGGTCAACCTGGTCGCCCAGGTCGGCCGGGAGCAGGCCCGCAAGCTGCTGGAGACATCGTTCGCGCAGTTCCAGGCGGACCGCGCGGTCGTCGGCCTCGCACGCACCGTACGGCGCAACGAGCAGATCCTGGTCGGCTACGCCGAGTCGATGAGCTGCGACCTCGGCGACTTCAGCAGCTACGCCGCGCTGCGCAACGAGGTCCGCGACCTGGAGAAGGACTCCGCCCGCGCGCGGTCGGCCAGCCGCCGCGCCGAGGCGGCGCGCAGCCTCGAACGGCTGAGGACCGGCGACGTGATCCAGATCCCGGCCGGACGTCGAGCCGGCTACGCCGTCGTGATCGCCGCCAACCGGGGCGGCAAGGGCGACCCCGCGGCACCGCTGGTGCTGACGGCCGACCGGCAGGTGCGCCGGCTGACGACGATCGACGTGCCGACGCCGGTATCGGCGCTCGCGCAGGTCAAGGTCCCGGCCGGCTTCAACGCCAAGAACGCCAAGTCGCGGCGTGACCTTGCAGCCAGCCTTCGCGTGGTCGTACAGCACGATCCGCCGCGCCGCCCGGCCTCGCCCGCTGAGGCGACGGACGCCGGTGGAGAGGCCGAGCGGATCGCCAAGCTGCGCCGGCGGATGCGGGCGCACCCCTGCCACGCGTGCCCGGACCGCGAGGAGCACTCCCGCTGGGCCGAGCGCTGGTGGCGTCTGCGGCGCGAGACCGACGCCGTTCAGCGCAAGATATCCGGGCGCAGCAGCTCCGTCGCCTGCACCTTCGACCACATCTGCGAGCTGCTCACCCGGCTCGGCTACCTGCACGAGGGTGGCGCGTCGGTCTCCGCCCAGGGCCAGAACCTGCGCCGGCTCTACACCGAGAAGGACCTGCTCGCGGCCGAGTGCCTGCGGCATGGCACCTGGCGCCGGCTCGACGCGCCGGGCCTGGCAGCCATTGTCTCCACGCTGGTCTACGAGCCGCGCCGCGACGACCACGAGGTGAGCCCGAGGATGCCGAACGCGTCCGTCGGGGAGGCGTTCACCGAGATGGTCCGCCGGTGGAGCACGCTCGAGGACCTGGAGCGCGAGAACCTGCTGCCCGCCACCGGCGCCCCGGACGCGGGGATGGCCTGGCTCATGCACCGCTGGGCCAGCGGTCAGCGCCTGGAGCTGGTGCTGCGCGACAGCGACATCGCGGCCGGCGACTTCGTCCGCCGCTGCAAGCAGGTCGTGGACCTGCTCGGCCAGATCGGCGACGCCGCGCCCGAGGCGCACCTGGCCGCGACCGCCCGCAAGGCCGTGGACGCGGTGATGCGCGGCGTCGTCGCCGCCGACCGGATCGACTGAGCTCCGGGCGTGGGCGCAGGGCTCACCGGTATGGGGCGGCTGTCAGCAGAACCCGACTGTAGGCGACGGCGTCGGTCTGACAGCCATACCGACATTCGAGGGCGTCCGGGATTCAACTCGCGCATTATGTCGCTACCGCACCCATCCGGTGGCTACGCGGCTTCGAAGAAGTCTGTAGAAGGGGTGTGAACCCGCTGCATCCCCCGCGCGCATCCGGAGCGACATGGACGAGACCGACGTGGACCCCGCAGTGGTCGAGCGCCGTGAGGCCGCACGTCACCATCCCCGGGTGCGACGCGACGCTGTGGGGTGGCGCTGGACCTGTGTGTGCGGTAGCGCGACCTGCCGCACCGGGGAGCTTCCGACCAGCTGGCGCGAGGCGGTCGTCGAGGCACTTGACCACTCAGCGTCCCCGCCCCGCTGACCGTTGCGCCAGCCCGCCGCTGCGCGGGCTGGGCCATACCTGCGGCTCAGCCGTCGTCTCCGAACCCGAGTGCAGCGAGCACCCGGTTGACCGACGACCTCACCCCGACCTCGGACGCGATCCGGGACAGCGACGACACGTCCGCGACCTCGACGGGCAGGGCCGACTCGTCCAGGTCGGCGATCCCCACCGGGGCGTCCAGCGCGACCCGCACCACCATCGGCGCGACGTCGAGATAGCTCGCCGCGGCGACCAGCCGGGACCGGTTCGCTCCGCTCAGCCTCGGGTCGCCGTCGGCAACCGCCCGCCGCAGGGCCGCCAGGTCGCCGTACCGGGCGATCAGCGCGGCGGCCGTCTTCTCCCCGATCCCGGACACGCCGGGCAGCCCGTCGCTGGCGTCGCCACGCAGCACGGCCATGTCGGCGTATCCCGCGCCGCTGGCCACCCCGTACTTCTCGCCGAGGTAGGCCTGCGTGATGACGTCAGGGGAGCGGACCCCGCCGCGTGCGGTGTACAGAACCCGCACGCAGGCGCTGTCGTCGACCAGCTGGAACAGGTCACGGTCCCCGGTGACGACGTCGACCCCCCCGAAACCGTCCCTGACGGCCCGGGCGGCGAGAGTGCCGATCACGTCGTCCGCCTCGTAGCCGTCCGCGCCCACGCGGGCGATGCCGAAGGCCCGGAGCACGTCGCGGATCACCGGCACCTGCGGAGTGAGGTTCGCCGGGCTCTCCTCCATGGCCTCACTTCCTGGTGTCAGGCGGTGCGTCTTGTAGGTCGGGATCGCCTCGACCCGGAACGCCGGCCGCCAGTCGTTGTCCCAACAGGCCACCAGGTGCGTCGGACGGTGCACCGACACCAGCGTCGCCACCATGTCGAGGAAGCCGCGCACGGCGTTGCTCGGTGGCTCCTCCGGCGAGCGCCTGGTGTCCGGCACCCCGTAGAACGCGCGGAAGTACAGCGAGGCGCTGTCCAGCAGCATCAGCCGGCGCGAGGACGGTCGCTCGAGGGTGCGGCGGGACGCGGTGGCCATACAGTCATCGTGCCATCGCGGAGGCCGGCCAGGACCCTGCTCCGAGCCGAGCCACGGTGCGTCGGTCGGCCCGCCGCAGGCCGAAATCGCCCCGCGGGGTCCGCCGCATGCGTAGGCTCCGAGCCGTGGAGGACCTGGACCGGCAGATCGTGCGGCTGCTCTGCGAGGACGGCCGGATGAGCTACACCGATCTGGGCAAGTCCACCGGGCTCTCCACGTCGGCGGTGCACCAGCGCGTGCGCCGGCTCGAGGAACGGGGGGTGATCGTCGGCTACGGCGCAGTGGTCGACTACGACCTGGTCGGCATGCCGCTCACCGCCTTCATCTCCGTCACGCCGCTCGACCCCGCTGCGCCCGACGACGTGCCGGAGCGCCTTCGCGCGATCGCCGACATCGAGGCCTGCCACTCCGTCGCCGGCGTGGAGAGCTACATTCTCAAGGTGCGCACCAAGTCCCCGGGCCAGCTCGAGGAGCTGCTCGGGCGGGTCCGCGCCGCCGCCAACGTCTCGACCCGGACCACCGTCGTGCTGTCCACGCCGTGGGAGGGAAGGCCGCCACCCGCCACCGGCTGACCACCGGTCAGCCGTCCTCACCGTCGCAGGCCCATCGCCGCCATCGCGGCGTCCAGGGTCGGCTGCGCGGCGGCCGCCGCCCGCTCGCGACCCCGTCGCAGCGCCCAGTCCAGCCCGGCCTGCTCCGGCGCCAGCTCCCGGTACCTCCGCTGGATGGTGGCAAGCTCGGCGACGACCGCGTCCGCCAGATCTTGCTTCAGCTGCGCGTACGACGGGTATGCCGCCGCAAGCGTCGCGGCGTCGCCTCCGGTGCAGGCGGCGAGGATGTCCAGCAGGTTCGCCACCCCCGGAGCGCCCACGGGGTCGTAGCGGACCTCGCTGCGCGTGTCCGTCACCGACCGGGCGACCTTGCGCCTGATCGTGTCTGGGTCGTCGAGCACCCGGATAACTCCTGCGGCGTCGTCCGGGGCGGACTTGTCCATCTTCGTCGCCGGGTCGAGCAGGTCCCGGACCCGCACCGCCGCGACCGGGTGCACCAGGTGCGGCACCCGGAAGGTCGGGCCGTAGGTGTGGTTGAACCGGATGGCCATGTCCCGCGCGAGCTCGACATGCTGGTCCTGGTCCCCGCCCACGGGCACCCGGTCGGCGCCGTACAGCAGGATGTCCGCCGCCATGAGGCAGGGATAGGTGAGCAGCGCGGCGCGCGTCCCTGGTCGGTCCCGTCCCTTGTGCCGGTACTGGATCATCCGGCTCAGCTCACCGACGTGCGCGGTGCACTCGAGCAGGTATGCCAGCTGGGCATGCGCGGGCACCTGCGACTGCACGAACACGGTCCCGGCCGGCAAGCCGCTGGCCAGCAGCAGCAGGGCGGTCTCCCGGGTCAGTGACGCCAGCCGGACGGGGTCGTGCGCGGTCGTCATCGCGTGCAGGTCGGCGACGAAGAAGAACCCGGACGAGCCAGCCGTGAACGGGTCACGCTCGGTCGCGAACCGCCGCAGCGCGCCGAGGTAGTTGCCGAGGGTGAGCCGTCCGGACGGTGTGATGCCGGAGACGGCGACCGGGGTCGACGGGCCACCACCGGGGGCGCCGTCGGAGGGTGTCGCCGGAGCAGAGGGGTCGCTCATCGGGGTGCCTTTCGCGAGAGGTGCCACCTCGCGAGCGAGCTGCTCAGCCGGACGAAGGCACGCGTCCAGCGGACTCAGCGGCCGCCTCGAGGCGGCCTGGGAGTGCGCAGCAGCGCACGTCGGGTGGTCCGCCGTCAGGCGGGCCACCATGTCGACGGGCACGAGCGCATGACGGGCAGCGTAGCCGAGCGCAGGTCCGGACGGGTCGCACGCGCCTGCGACGGGCGTGCACCCGCCAAGAAACCCGGCCGGCGCCCCTGCCATCGGCTGCCCCGACCTGCCACCATGGACGTAGGCGCCGCACACGCTGATGGCTGCACCGCTGACCTGACCGACAAGCCCGGGGGCTGTTATGACCACTGCCGATCGCCGACACGTCACCGTCGAGGATGGCGGGCGGGTGCTCGCCCGGGCCGACGTCCGGTGCGACGCCCAGCTCGGCACCGTCCAGGCCTCGCTGCACGTCGAAGCCGGGCATCTCCCGCCGGGCACCCGCGCGCGCCGGTCGACGCGGTCCTGGACCTGCCGGACCTGCCTGCCGGAGCCCACCTGCACGCCGCTCTGCCGGCCGGCGACGCCGAGATACTGGACCGGGTCCGCGAGCGCTGCACCCTGGTCGAGCTCAGGGCGGCCGGCGCCAGCTGCCTGCTGGACGGGACGCTGCCAGTCGTCGAGCCGGCCGCCGCCGCGGCCACCTGACCGCTGCCGGCTGCCGGGCAACGGCCCGCAAAGGCGGGACCCGCCGCGCTTGACGCCAGCGCTCTACTCAGCGCTTCACGCCAGCGCTCTACACCAGCGCGGCGGCCGCCGACCGGCTGGCTGCCGCCGCGGCCAGGGCGCCTTGCATCGTCGTGGCGTCCCTCTCCCGACGCCACCACCGCTGGCCCGACTCGGGCAGCGTGTCGATCGGGTCGTAGTAGACGTAGTCCCGGGAGAGCGCCGATGTGTCTGAGCCCTCGATCGAGGTGCGGTAGTTCTTGCGCCAGTAGGACATGCCGCGCTCCGTGTCGTAGGAGTCCACCTGGTGCACCCAGCGCTTGCCGACAAGCGGCACGTCGCAGACGATCCGCGGGGTGGCAAAACCAGGCAGGTAGCCCATCACCGCGTGCTGGAGCTGCTGCGCCGTGGCCAGCGAGACGCGCCAGTGCTCGCTGAACGGGATCATGTCGCACATGTAAAAGTAGTACGGCGTCACGGATGCGCCGTCGAGCAGGGCGAAGCACAGGTCGAGCAGCTGGGGTACGGAGTCGTTGACCCCGCGCATCAGCACTCCCTGGTTGCGCACGTCCCGGACGCCCGCATCGAGCATCGCGCGGGACGCGGCCGCCACGGCAGGGGTGAGCGACTGGGCGCTGTTGACGTGCGTGTGGATGGCCAGGGCGACCCCTTGCGAACGTGCCCTGGCGGCGACCCGCCCGACGCCCTCGACGACGTCGGGCGAGAGCCAGTGCTGCGGCAGGCCCATCAGCGCCTTGGTCGCGAGCCGGATGTCGCGGATGTTCTCGATCTCGAGCAGCTGGTCCAGGAACGCCTCGAGGTTCTTCCACGGCATGTTGGCGACGTCACCGCCGGAGACCACGACGTCGCGCACCTGCGGGGTACGGCGCAGGTAGTCCAGCATCGCGGCATACCGGTCGACGGGCTTGAGCCCGAACCTCAGCTTGGGCACGACGGGGGTGGAGTTGCCCACGAGGTCCATCCGGGTGCAGTGCCCGCAGTACTGCGGGCAGGTGGGCAGCAGCTCGGCGAGCACCTTGGTGGGGTAGCGGTGGGTCAGCCCCTCGACCGCCCACATGTCGTGCTCGTGCAGCGAGTCGCGGGTGGCGTACGGGTGCGAGGGCCAGTCGGTGCGCCGGTCGGAGAAGACCGGCAGCATGTAGCGGCGCACCGGGTCGGCGTAGAAGGCGGCGGTGAAGTCCTCTCCGGCGGCCGGCAACTCCGAAGCCGTCGACGGCACCATCGTGTTGAGCATCTGCGGCGGCACCAGCATCGACATGGTCGCCCGCTCGGCCTGGTCCCGCTCCAGGTCGGCGTAGAACCGGTCCGTCAGCAGGTCGCCCATCAACGCCTTCAGCTGGCGCAAGTTCTGGACGCAGTGCGCCCGCTGCCACTGGGCACGGGCCCAGTCGGCCGCGGTGACAGCGCGCCAGCCGGGCAGCCGGGTCCAGTCCGGCTCGACCAGCTCACGCCGGCGGTAGGGGTAAGGCTGCTCAACCGCAGCTGCACCTGTCATGCCTGGCAGAATACGGGAGATCTTGCCGCCTCAACCGTCTTTGACCGCAGTAATGTTGTCCTGATGTCCCTCTGAGCGAAGGTTCTGATCCATGTCCACGGACGCCGGCCCGCGGGGACCCGGCTCGCCGCTCGGCTTGCACCGCGTCGTCGGCGGCGGCGATCTGCTGCCTCAAGCGGCCGAGCGGCTGGACGACCGAGCGGAGATCTGGCCGGACGAGGTGCGGGTCGCCGTGGAAACGCTCAACCTCGACGCCGCGTCCTACCGCCAGCTCGCCGGTGCACACCGCAGCGCCGACGGGAACCTCGACGGCGACGCGGTCCGGGCAGCGGTCCTGGACATCGTGGCCAGGCGCGGCAAGATGCAGAACCCGGTCACCGGCTCCGGTGGCATGCTGCTCGGCACCGTCGACGCCGTGGGCCCGCGGAGCCCGCTGGGACTGTCGGTAGGTGACCGGGTGGCGACCCTGGTCTCGCTCTCGCTGACCCCGTTGCGGATCACCGACGGGCTGCGCCGATGGGACGGGCGCTCCGAGCGGGTGCCGGCGCAGGGCCATGCGATCCTGTTCGGCCGGTCGATCGCGGCCCGCGTGCCAGGCGACCTCGACCCGGCGCTGGCGCTGATGGTGATGGACGTGTGCGGCGCCCCCGCGCTGGTCCGGCGGGTCGTGAGCGAGCACGCAGCGCGGGCGCGGGCACGGGCACCGGTCGTCCTGGTGCTCGGCGGAGCCGGCAAGTCGGGCTCCCTGTCCCTGGCCGCCGCCGCCGAGGCGGGCGCCGGGCTGCGGATCGCCGTGGTGCCGACCGACGTCGAGGAGGGCTACCTGCGGGGCACCGGGCTGGCCGACCGGGTCGTCGTCGCCGACGCGCGCTCGCCGCTTGGCCTGGCGCAGGCCGTATCGGCGGCGGGCGGTCCGGCCGACGTGACGGTCGTCTGTGTGGACGTGCCCGGCTGCGAGCAGCCGGCGGTGCTGGCCACCGCCGACGGCGGCACGGTCGTCTTCTTCTCCATGGCGACGAGCTTCGCTGCCGCAGCGCTCGGCGCGGAGGGCCTGGCGGCCGACGTGCGGATGCTGATCGGCAACGGCTACGTGCCCGGCCACGCCGCCTATGCCCTGCACCTGCTGGGCTCGAACGACGCCGTCCGCGGGCTGTTCGCCGGGCGCCTGCGGCGCGAGGACACTGGCACATCATGAGGGCGGGGACATGACGCGCGGCTCCCAGCCGGTGCACGCACCGATGTACGAGCCGGTGCACGAGCCGGTGCACGAGCCGGCGCGGACCCTCTACCGCCGGGGGTTCGTCTACAGCCCGGCCGACCCGTTCGCCACCGCCGTGCTGGTCGCCGAGGGCCAGGTGGCCTGGGTCGGCTCCGACGAGGGCGCCCTCACCCACCTGGACGGTGCCGACGAGGTGGTCGACCTGGGCGGCGCGCTGGTGACCCCGGCGTTCGTCGATGCCCACGTGCACCTGTCCATGACCGGCCAGTCGCTCACCGGCGTCGACCTGTCGGACGCGCCCTCGCTGGCCGCGGCCCTGGACCGGATCGAGACCACCTGCAGGCGGCGCGGCGGCCGGCCACTGCTCGCGCACTCCTTCGACGAGGACCGGTGGCCCGAGCGGCGAGCGCCGACGCGGGCCGAGCTGGACCGGGCGTCATACGGCGGGGCGGTCTACGTGCCGCGGGTGGACATGCACTCCGCGGTGGCCTCCTCCGCCCTCGCGGCGGCGGCGGGTGCGCGTGCACACGAGGGCTGGGAGGACTCCGGGCTGGTCCGCGGCGACGCCCACCACGCCGTCCGTGACGCGTTCGCGGCCTTCCGGTCCGACGCCGACCGCCGCAGCCACCAGGGCGTCGCCCTCCAGGCTGCCGCGGCCGCGGGGATCGGGCTGGTCCACGAGCACGGTGCCCCGCACCTGAGCTCGGAGCAGGACCTGACGGAGGCGGTGTCCGCGGGGACCGCCGGCGACGCACCACAGGTCGTCGGCTACTGGGGCCAGCTGGTCGCGGACGCCGACGCGGCGCGGGCGATGCTGTCCCGACTGCCGGTGCGCGGGCTGGCGGGCGACCTGTGCGTCGACGGCTCGATCGGCTCGCGGACCGCCTACCTGCGCGAGCCGTACGCCGACGCCCCCGTCTCCGGCCGCCGCAGCGCCCCCTACCTCAGCGCCACCGATGTGCGGGACCACGTCGTCGCGTGCACGCGGGCGGGCACGCAGGCCGGCTTCCACGTGATCGGGGACGCTGCCGCAGACGTCGTCCTGAGCGGGCTCCGAGAGGCGGCCGACGTCGTGGGCGCGGCCCGGCTCCGCGGCGCCGGGCACCGGCTGGAGCACCTGGAGATGGTCGACGCCGCCGCCGTCGAGGCGCTGGCGGCCCTGGGGATCACCGCCAGCGTGCAGCCGGCCTTCGACGCGGCGTGGGGCGGCCCAGGCGCCATGTACGCCGCGCGGCTGGGTCCCGAGCGGGCGGCACGGATGAACCCGTTCGCCACCATGGCCGCCAAAGGCATGCCGTTCGCGCTCGGGTCGGACTCTCCCGTCACGCCGTTCGCGCCGTGGGCCGCGGTCCGCGGCTGCGCGAACCACCGCAACCCGGAGCAGCGGATCTCGGCGCGCTCGGCGTTCCTGGCGCACACCCGCGCAGGCTGGCGCGCGGTCGGCGTCGACGGCGGTGGACAGCTCACGCCGGGAGCGCCGGCGAGCCTGGCCGTCTGGGCGGTCGGCGACCTGGTCGTCCAGGCTCCCGACCAGCGGGTCCAGACCTGGAGCACCGACCCGCGCTCAGGGACACCGGGACTGCCCGACCTGTCGCCCGGCGCGCCGCTGCCCACGACACTGCGCACCGTGGTCCGCGGCCGGACCGTCTATGAGAGGGAGGGTGCGCTCGGATGAGCCTGCTCTCCACGGGGCCGAAGCTGGTCCTCGACCCGGCGCTCGTGCGGCGGGCCCGGGCGCTTGCCGCGACGGCGGGCGCTCCGGTCGTCGAGATCGCCCGCAGCCACACCACCGTCTCGGTCGAGCGGGCCACCCTTCGCCTGGCGGGGCTGGCCGGCGCCGACCACGAGCGGGTGCCCTGGGTCAACCACCTGGTCACGGCGGTCCGGGACGGCGTGGGCCTGGAGCACGGGGTCAGCACCCCGGTGTTCGACGCGCTCCGCCGCGGCGCGGCACCGGACCTGCTGACCCTGGCGCAGCAGGCGTCCAGCGGGGCGGTCTCGTTCCGGCTGCCCACCGGCAAGGACCTGCGGGCCGCCCGAGCCCTCGGCGCGCGGTCGGTGCGCCGAGGCATACGCCGCATGGACGTCAACCGGGCCGTGCGCGAGCGCCTGGTGCGGCGCCTCGGCGACCCCCCGCAGCGTCCGTGGATCTACCTGATCGTGGCCACCGGCGACATCTACGAGGACATCCCGCAGGCGCAGGCGGCCGCCCGCGCCGGAGCCGACGTGATCGCGGTGATCCGCTCGACCGGGCAGTCGCTGCTCGACTACGTGCCCGAGGGCGCGACCCGCGAGGGGTATGCCGGCACCTACGCCACACAGGAGAACTTCGCTCTCATGCGGGCCGCGCTGGACGAGGTGAGCAAGGAGCTCGGCCGCTACGTCCGGCTCACCAACTACGCCTCCGGGCTGTGCATGCCCGAGATCGCCGTCCTCGCCGGGCTGGAGCGGCTGGACATGATGCTCAACGACTCGATGTACGGCATCCTGTTCCGCGACATCAACCCGGTCCGGACGTTCGTGGACCAGCGGTTCTCCCGGCAGGTCCACGCCAGGGCCGGCATCATCATCAACACCGGGGAGGACAACTACCTGACCACCGCGGACGCGGTCGAGGCGGCGCACACGGTCACGGTCAGCCAGCTGATGAACGAGTTCTTCGCCAAGGAGGCGGGGCTCGCCGACTGGCAGCTCGGGCTGGGGCACGCCTTCGAGATCAACCCGCTGCTGCCGGACAGCTTCCGGATGGAGCTGGCGCACGCCCTGCTGGCGCGGCAGCTGTTCCCGGACGCCCCGCTGAAGTGGATGCCCCCGACCAAGCACATGACCGGCGACGTGTTCCTCGGCTACCTGCTGGACGGCTTCTTCAACCTGGCCGGCGCGATGACCGGCCAGGGGATCCTGCTCGTCGGGATGATGACCGAGGCGGTGGTGACCCCGTTCCTGTCCGACCGCGACCTGGCCCTGCAGAACGTGCGTTACGTCCTTGGCGCTGCCGGGGGGCTGACCGAGGACTTCCACCCACCGATCGACGGCTTCATCCAGACCCGTGCCCGCCAGGTGCTCGGCGAGGCGGTGGCGCTGCTGGAGCGCATCGTCGAGCACGGCATGCTGGACGCCATCGCAGACGGCACGTTCGGGCTGATGAAGCGGCCCGCCGACGCGGGGAAGGGGCTGGAAGGGGTGGTCCGGCGCGCCGACGGCTACGACAACCCTGCGTCGGCCCTGCTCGACCCCGGCTCACCCGATGTGTCAGAGCCACACCGGCCAGAAGGCCCGCCTCGTTCCGGCACGTCGGGAGCAGACGACGGTGGCTGAGCTGGTTCGGCCGTACGGCGACACCACAGGGGACGGCATGGTGCAGCTGTCCTTCACGCTGCCGGTGCCGCACGACAAGCGCGCCGAGGGAGCGGCGCTGCAGCTGGCCAGGAAGATGGGCCTGGAGCCGGCGCTGCTGGTGCACGCCAAGGCGATGGGGCCGGACTTCACCTTCTTCGTCGTCTACGGCAGCGTCACCCATCTGGTCGACCTCGCCACCGTCGAGGTCGTCGAGCGCGAGTTCCCGCTCCTCAGCCCCAAGGAGGTCAACGCTGCGGTGAAGTCGCGGCTGCGGCGCAAGCTGGTCGTCGTCGGTGCCTGCATCGGGACCGACGCCCACACGGTCGGGATCGATGCGATCCTCAACGTCAAGGGGTTCGCCGGGGAAAAGGGCCTGGAGTACTACCGCGAGGTCAAGGTGGTCAACCTCGGCGCCCAGGTGCTGGTGCCGGAGCTGGTGGCGCGAGCACGGGCGGAGCGGGCCGACGCGGTGCTGGTCAGCCAGGTCGTCACCCAGAAGGACGCGCACATCCACAACACCACGACGATGGCGGCCGCGTTCCGGGAGGCCTACCCGGCCGGTCAGGTGCCGCTGCTCGTGGTCGGCGGCCCCCGGTTCGAGCAGGGATCGGCCGCCCGGCTCGGCGTCGACCGCATCTTCGGCAAGGGGACGACCCCGGGGGAGGTCGCGTCATACCTGGTTCACGCGCTGGCCGCGCGGCCGGGCTGGGCCGCCACGAACCCCACCACCCGCACCTCCGCGCTGGTGCGGGCGACGCCTTCCAGAGGAGGGGACCGATGACCACGCCCAGCGGACCGCCCACCGGGCCGAGCCCCGGACCGAGCCCCGGACCGCCCACCGCAGCGAGCCCTGGGGCCCGCGTGGGGCTCCGGGTGACACACCGCCGCTATGTTGCGGCCGGCTCTGCGCACTACGCGGGCGGCCTGGTCGACGGCGCCTACACGCTGGCCGCGTTCGGTGACGTGGCGACGGAGATGTGCATCCGTACCGACGCCGACGAGGGCCTGTTCGCGTCGTACAGCGACGTGCAGTTCCTCGCTCCGGTCCGCGCCGGCGACATCCTGGAGGTCGAGGCAACGCTGGTGCGCGTCGGCACCAGGAGCAGGGAGATGAGCTTTCAGGCCAGGGTGATCGCGCGAGGCAACCCGGCCCGCGGCGAGTCCGCAGCCGACCTGCTCGACCCCCAGCTGACGGCCACCACCGCCAGGGGCGTCGTGGTCGTCCCGCTCCCGGATTCACCCTGGTAGCAACGGAGTTCGACGCATCGGCGTGTCGTCAAGGACACGCCGACGGCTCGCAAAGACTTGGTCAACTTCGCCCTGCGCGAGCTCCTCGCTGACCTGCGGGTTCATGCATCGACGCAGGTGGGAGCGGGGTTGACTTTAGGTCCGGCAGAGATAGGTTTCGGGGGTTGCTTACCCCAGCGGCAGATGACCGACTGGCCCGCGCGACCTAGTAGACAACAGCTGCTGACCGGCATCCCGTCGGTTCACGGATGGACCCAACGGTCGCGCGGGCCGTCTCATCTCCCCGGCGTCGGCAGGTCGACGGCTCGTCTCTGCGGCCGCGCGCAGGGTAGTGACCTACCGTGGTGCGGTGCACCGGTACCTGCTCGCCCTCACTGGCGGTCTGGCTCTGTGGCTGGCGTTCCCCTCGCACGGTCTGTGGTGGCTGGCGCCGGTAGGGGTGGGCGCGCTCACGCTGGCGACGCGGGGCGCGGGCGCCAGGCGCGGTTTCGGCCTCGGCGCGGCGACCGGGCTCGGCTGTTTCCTGCCGCTGCTGGCCTGGTCGGGCACGTATGTCGGCGACCTCCCGTGGGTGGCCCTGAGCGTCTTCGAGGGGCTGTATGTCGCGCTGCTCGGGGCTGCCTCGGGCTACCTGCAGGGTCCGCGGCAGGGTGCCCGGATCCGTCCGCTGGCGGTTGCCCTGCTGTGGGTCGCGCAGGAGGCCCTTCGCGGACGGGCACCGTTCGGCGGGTTCCCCTGGGGCCGGCTCGCGTTCAGCCAGGCCGACTCGCCGCTGGCGCGTCTGGCGGCGCTGGGCGGGGCGCCTCTGGTCAGCTTCGCCGTTGCCCTGGCCGGGGCCCTGGGCGCCGCGGCAGCCGTGCACGGCGTCCGGAGCCGGAGTTGGAGCGACGGTTGGGGCCGGGGTTGGGGCCGGGTTGGGGGCCGGCGCTACGGGCGGCCGAGCCGCTCCGGTCGCTGGCGCTACGACAGTGTTCGCGAAGGACTGCGGAGCGACATGCACAGCCGGACTCGGCCGGCCGCACTGTCCGTGCTCGGCGTCCTCGCCGTCCTGTCGGTTCCCGCTCTGGTCACCCTGCCGACGTCGGGCAGCGCGGACCAGAGCGGGGGAGCCGCCGCCACGACTGCCCGGGTGATGGCGGTCCAGGGTAACGTCCCCACGGCCGGGCTCGACTTCAACGCCCAGCGTCGAGCGGTGCTCGACAACCACGTGGCGGTGACCGACGCCGGCGCAGCCGCGGTCAGGGCGGGCACCCGGCCGCAGCCGGACCTGGTGCTGTGGCCGGAGAACTCCTCCGACATCGACCCCTTCCTCAACGCCGACGCGGCCGCACGAATCCAGCAGGCGGCCGACGCGGTGAAGGCGCCCATCCTGCTGGGAGCGGTCCTGGAGCAGCCGCGGCCCGGGCTCTCCAACGCCAGTCTGCTCTGGCTCCCCAGGCCTCATGGGGGCGTCACCCAGCGCTACGTCAAGCGGCACCCGGTGCCGTTCGCCGAGTACATCCCGCTGCGCTCGTTCTTCCGGCTGCTCAGTTCGAAGGTGGACCTGGTCCGCAACGACTTCGTCGCCGGCCACTCCGTCGGGGTCTTCCGGGTGCCGACGCGCGCGGGCGGCACGGTGGCCGCGGGGGCGGTGATCTGCTTCGAGGTCGCCTACGACGACCTGGTCCGCGACACGGTCCGGTCCGGCGCGAACCTGATCGTGGTCCAGACCAACAACGCGACCTTCGGCTACACCGACGAGTCCGTGCAGCAGCTGGCGATCTCCCGGCTGCGTGCCATTGAGCACGGGCGGTCGGTGGTGCACGTCTCGACCGTCGGCGTCAGTGCGCTGATCACGCCGGACGGAGCGGCGCACCAGCCGACGGCCTTGTTCACCTCGGCGGTCCTGTCGCGCACGCTGCCGCTCCGCTCGCAGCTGACGCTGGCCGACGTCGTCGGGGGCTGGCCGGAGCTGGGCGCCTGCCTCGCCGTGCTGCTGCTGCTCATCGCACGTCCAGCATTCTCCCGGGTTCGCGCTCTAGGCTCGAGCGGTGTCCCCACGCGACGAGAGACGACCGATGACCACCTGGCCGGCAGTGGAGCGGGTCGTCGTGCTCATTCCCACGTACAACGAGCGGGAGAACCTGCCGCGGATCGTCGAGCGACTACGGGTCAGCGTCCCGGCGGCTGACGTGCTGGTGATCGACGACGCGTCCCCGGACGGCACCGGCGCGCTCGCCGACGACCTGGCCCGGGGCGACCGGCAGGTCAGGGTCCTGCACCGCTCCGCCAAACGCGGCCTCGGCGCGGCCTACCTGGAGGGCTTCGCCTGGGCCCTGGCGCAGGGCTACGACGCGCTGGTGGAGATGGACGCGGACGGCTCACACCGACCCGAGCAGCTGCCGGAGCTTCTCGCGGCCCTCGGCCAGGCGGACGTGGTGCTCGGGTCGCGGTGGGTCCGCGGGGGCAAGGTGGTCAACTGGCCGCTGCAGCGCAAGCTGCTCAGCGTCGGCGGCAACCTCTACACCCGGGTGCTGCTCGGGATGCCGGTGCACGACGCGACCGGCGGCTACCGCGCCTACCGGACGGACGCGCTGCGCGAGATGGGCTTGCAGGGGGTCTCCTCGCAGGGGTACTGCTTCCAGGTCGAGCTGGTATGGCGGGCGCTGCGGCACGGCCTGAGCGTCGTCGAGGTGCCGATCACCTTCGTCGAGCGGGAGATCGGAGACTCCAAGATGAGCAGTGACATCGTCCGGGAGTCGCTGCTCTCGATCACCCGGTGGGGGATCGAGCACCGGGCCGCGCAGCTACGGGGCCTCAGCCAGCGGGAACCACGGTGGCAGACCCTCTGACCGGCGCCCGGCGTCGGCGGCGTCGGCCGCGGTGGCTGGCCCTGGTCTTCCTGGCCCTGCTGGTCGTTCCCCTCATCGAGATCGCCGTCATCGTCGCCGTCGGCAAGGTGATCGGCGGCTGGCCCACGCTGGTTCTCCTGCTGCTCGAGTCCGCGCTCGGCGCCTACCTGGTCCGCCGCGAGGGGGCTCGCGCCTGGACCGCGCTCAGCCGCGCCCTCGCCACCGGGACCATGCCCGCCCGCGAGCTGGCGGATGCCGCCCTGGTGCTGGTCGGCGGCGCGCTGCTGCTCGCACCGGGGTTCCTGACCGACGTGGTCGGATTCGCCTTCGTGCTGCCGTTCAGCCGACCCGTGGCCCGCCGGATGCTCCAGCAGGCGGTCGAGCGCCGGCTGCTCCAGCGGGTCGGGATCGTCCGGGGGCACGTCCTCTGAGGGTCCAGATCTGGGCTGACATGCCGGGACTTGGGGGCCGAGATCCCTACCGCGAAGTCCCAGAGACACAGGACGAAGGGGCGATTCGTCCTGTGTCTCTGGGATCTCGACGAGGGGACCTTGCGGATCTCGGGGCCGAAGACCCCGCAAGACGCGGCGGTGGGACCGCCCTAACGGGGCCGCCCCACCGATTCGCAGAGCAGATGCTGCGTAGGAGACTCAGGCGGTGCGCTTGCGCCGCGGCTTCTCGCCCCGGGAAGCGCGCAACAGGGTCAGCCGCTCTTCGAGCAGCTCCTCCAGCTCCGGGATGGAGCGACGCTCTAGCAGCATGTCCCAGTGCGTGCGCACCGGCTTGACGGGCTTCCGTTCCGGCTCGGGGCCGTCGACCAGTCGCGCCTCGCGGTTGCACCGGCACTCCCAAACGGGCGGGATCTCCGCTTCGATGGAGAAGGGGAGCTCGCTGACGTGGCCCTCGGGGCAGACGTAGCGCACGATCTGGCGCTCGCTGGGCACGACGTTCTCGTCGGTCTCCATGCTGAGCGAGCCCAGCCGCGTGCCTCTCAGTGATCGATCGGCCATGACAGACGCTCTCCTGACGCGGTCAACGGCGCCCGCACTACATGGCGGCGCCTCACCTTTAGGGAACGTGTCACTTCGCCACGTTGTTCCTCCGGCGATGCCTGCCGGGCGCCGGTCAAGGGGGCAGGCAGCCCCGTCGGCGCCGCAGACGACGCTGACGCGCACGCCGAGGGGGCGAGGACGTGACGATAGTCACAGCCTTCAGCGCCTCATAGGACAGCCGGTAGCGGGTTGCCCGCGGCCAGCACCCCCTCGCGCATCTGCACCCGGGACAGCACGGCGCCGCCCACCGCGAAGAACACCACGAGTGCCAGGATCGCCCAGCGGTAGGAGTGGGTGAACTGCTGCACCAACCCGAACAGCAGCGTCCCGAACCAGCTCGTGCCGCGTTCCATCGCCTGGTAGAGGCTGAAGAACTCCGCCTCCCGGCCGCGGGGGACCAGCTGGCTGTACATCGACCGGGACAGGGCCTGGCTGCCGCCGAGGACCAGTCCGATGAACACCGCCAGGACCAGGAAGGGCAGCAGCCGCCTGGCCGGCAGGAAGTACGCCGCCCCCACCACCACCGCCCAGACGGCGAGGCTCCAGAGCACCACGCGCCAGGCACCGTAGGAGCGCGCCAGCCGCCCGAACAGCAGCGCACCCCCGAATGCCACGAACTGCACGAGCAAGATGACGGTGACCAGCTGGCTGCCGGACAGATGCAGCTGCTCGGCGCCGTAGATGCTCGAGGAGCCGATGACGGTCTGGATGCCGTCGTTGAAGAACAGGTAGGCGAGCAGGAACAGCATCGTCTGGGGGTAGCCGCGCAGCTCGGTGAGCGTGTCGCGGAGCTGGCCCAGGGACCCGCGGACCACACCGGCGTCCCGAGCCACCGCAGCGGTCGTGCCGTGCAGGTCGCGCAGCCCGAGGACCGGGATGATCGTGAACAGCGCCCACCAGAGGCCTGCGGAGAGCAGGCTCACCCGGACCGCCGTCGCTGCGCTGAGGCCCAGGCGGCCGGCAAGCGTCAGCAGCAGCAGGTTCAGCGCGAGCAGCAGCCCGCCCCCCAGGTACCCCAGCGCCCAGCCGCGGCTGGAGACCCGGTCGCGCTCGTCCGGTCCGGCGATCCGGATCAACATCGAGTCGTAGATCACCAGCGACGCGCCGAGGCACAGGTTGGCCACGATCAGCAGCAGCACGCCGAGCAGCCAGCTCGTTCCGGTGATGAAGACCATGGCACACGCCGCCACGGCGCCGGTCCACGCGAACGCGGCGAACAGACGGGTGGGCCTGGTGGACCGGTCGACCAGGGCACCGACGAAGACCAGGACGATCGCCGAGACGATCGTCGATACGGTCAGCGTGTACGGCACCAGCGAGCCGGGGGAGACCGGTATGCCGAGCACGCTCAGGTTGCTCCGACATACGGCGTCGGAGGGCAGGGTGGGGCAGGCTGCCCTCTTGGCGACCACGGTGAGATACGGCGCCAGCAGGACCGTCGTGGTGGTCGTCACGTAGGCGGAGTTGGCCCAGTCGTACCAGTACCACGCCCGCTGGTGTCGGGTGCTCCGGAGGCGGCCGGTGGTGACGCCGACGGCTCGGGTCTGCGTCATGGTCCCGACCCAACCACACGCTGGCCCGCAGAGACAGGCCGCCCGGCAGCGCTCTCTGGCGGCGGTATCGCTCGCCAAGCAGTCCGTTTCGTGGCAAGGTGAAGAGGTTGGACGCACCACATCCACCTCAACGAGGAGCAGCCATGAGCTTCACCGACAAGGTCAAGAACGCCGCCGAGGACATGCAGGGCAAGGCCAAGGAGGCCTCGGGCAAGGCGACCGATGACGAGTCGCTGCAGGCCGAGGGCAAGGCGGACCAGAGCTCGGCCGACCTGAAGAACGCCGGCGAGAAGGTCAAGGACGCGTTCGGCAACTGATCCCGCGGGGCGGGCCACCCGCTCGCCACGACCACCGAGGCCTCCAGAACCCCACACCGGGTTCTGGAGGCCTCGTCGCGCTCAGTGCTTCGGTGCTCGGGTGTCGTGTTGTCATGCCCTGGTAGTCGAGTCGACAGCTGGCCGTTCGACGTGGCCCGGCGCCTTGGTCGTCTGGCCGGGTCAGGCCACCGAGTGGGTGATCGTCCCGGTGTAGTTGCCGGCGATGGCCTGGGCGGGCAGGGCGAGGCTCAGGGTCGGCTGCCAGGTGGTGGAGTTGTTCCCGGTGGTGGCCGAAGCGGAGTACGCGGTCCGTGGGGTGGCCAGTGTGACGGCCGCCCCGGCATTGGCCTGGCCGGGAGTCGTGACCGCTGTGCCCGTGCTGGCAGTAGCAGGCCCGGACCAGTAGCTGAGGTTGGCCTTGGCGATGACAGCGGCGCCGGTCACGGTGGTGTTGGTGAAGTCGGAGGAGGACACCGACCCGGTCCAGGTTCCGCCCAGCGCGGCGCGGGAGTCGGTCACCGTGACGTCGCCCATCTGTCCACCGATGGTGTCCGCGGCGGCGCCGGTGCCCAGGGCCTTGGTCGCGGGGGCGGTGATCGCCAGACCGCCACCGCTGACGGTGAAAGTGGTGGTCGTGTCCACGGTGGTGGCGGCGCTTGCAGAGGCGGCCGTGCCGAGAGCGAGAGCAGTGGCGGCGGTACCGGCGGCGAGCACGAGCTGTCTGCGCATGATGGTGGTCCTGTTGTGTCGAAGTGGAAGCGGAAGTACATCGGGCGGGGTCGGACGCGGGTCTTAGCCGGGAGGCATCTCAGCTACTCGAGCGGTGCGCTATGACGAACCGGCGCCTTGGTCGTCTGGCCGGGTCAGGCCACCGAGTGGGTGATCGTCCCGGTGTAGTTGCCGGCGATGGCCTGGGCGGGCAGGGCCAGGCTCAGGGTCGGCTGCCAGGTGGTGGAGTTGTTCCCGGTGGTGGCCGAGGCCGAGTACGCGGTCCGTGGGGTGGCCAGTGTGACGGCCGCCCCGGCATTGGCCTGGCCGGGGGCGGTGACCGCCGTGCCCGTGCTGGCAGTAGCGGCCCCAGACCAGTAGCTGACGTTGGCCTTGGCGATGACAGCGGCGCCGGTCACGGTGGTGTTGGTGAAGTCGGAGGAGGACACCGACCCGGTCCAGGTCCCGCCCAGCGCGGCGCGGGAGTCGGTCACCGTGACGTCGCCCATCTGTCCGCCGATGGTGGTGGCGGCGGCGCCGGTGCCCAGGGCCTTGGTCGCGGGGGCGGTGATCGCCAGACCGCCACCGCTGACGGCGAACGTAGTGGTGGAGTCCCCGGTGGTGGCGGCGGTGGCGGAGGTGGCAGTGCCGAGAGCGAGAGCGCTGGCGGCGGTGCCGGCGGCGAGGAGGAGCAGTCTGCGCAAGATGGTGGTCCTGTTGTCGTCGAAGCGGAAGTCCGACGGGTGAGGTCGGACGCGGGGCTGTGCCGCTGATAGATGGAACTTACTCTAGTTTTCATCCATTGACTGTAGTCAGTATGAACTAGTGCGCAGAGGTAGCGATCACCAGGCAGTCAGGTCAGGTTGTTCGCAGGTCATCGCCAGACCGCATCGCTGTACACCACCTAGAGCAGGTGCTGACCGGTGCCGGCTACCCCCCGCAGGAGCGGTGGTCCGCACCCACGTGCGCTACTCTCGCCCAATTAATGCCGATAATTGACATTATGACAAGTAAAGTGGACATGACTCATCCCCGCCTCATCGCGGTGTCCGTGCGGCCCGTTGACATACGCGTTGCCGGCAGAGTCGACCACGAGCTCGTTGAGCGACGCCGGACCCAGACCGCTCAGGTCCGCGGCGGTTTCGAGGGGGCCGCCGGGCTGCTGTTGACGAAGGAGCAGTCGCTGCGGGCCGTCGACGACGAGCAGACGGCCGTCCGGGAGCCAGTCGATGCTGAAGGGCAGCGTCTGCGGCGCCAGGCGAGCGGCGACGCCGCGCTCCCGTCGGGCGTCACCGCCAGAACCTCGCCGCTTGCCCAGTTGCACAGCCAGGTCCCCCCGTCGCGCCATCTCGTCGACTCGGGAAAGCCCAACCCCGCCAGCACGACCCGGGTCTGTGTCACCGATCATCCCCCTTCGCCGAACGGAACAGCAGTCGGCGTGTCAGGGCTGTCCGGCGCATGGCCAGCGCCTCGGGCGAGGTACCGGCTGTCGTAGCAGTCGCGGCAGGATCGCTGCGCGGTCCTGCCGCTCCTCTGCGCAAAGGTCCACCAAGGCACCGTAGAACCCCTCAAGGTCTGAGCCGGCCGACGATCGACTGTCGGAGAAATAGGCAGGCCCCGGTATGCCGGTGGCGGATGCCCTGGCCGCGGTTGTGCAGCTGGGATTCACGCCAGCTCGGCGCGGAGGCAGAGCGCGATGGTGTCGCGTTCGGTTGCTGGAAGCCACTGAGCTTGGTCGTCAGTCAGGTAAGCGAACACCCTCGGCCCGCGGGCGTGCTCAGGCTGATCCGGTAGCCGTGGCACCAGGTGGAGATGCAGGTGCGAGAACCCCTCGGCTTCGGAGAACTGCATCAGATAGGTCTTGGTGCACCCGGTGACCGCTTCCAGGGCGGTGCTCAGGCGGCGTACGAGCCCACCGAGCTCGTCGGCTGCCTGCGGTGTCAGCTCCGTGAACGACGTGACGTGTCGGGTCGGTAGCAGGACGAGCCACCCGGGCAGCGTGCTGTTGAACGCATGCGCGGCGCGCCAGTGATCGGTATGCACGACGTCATCGCGCGCCGGTAAGAACGCCGCTGACTGCTGGTCGCACGGCAAGCACCCGGGCACGAGGTCGTCGCTGCTCATCCCCGGCCACCCTAGTTCGGGCGTTCGCGTTAGCCGATCCCTATTCGGGCTCACTGTGGAGCCCGAACCGTTGCGCAAGTTCGTCGACCGTCTGGTCGATGGTCCGCGTGCCGTCGACGTGCAACGCGTGGACGCCGGTGTGCTGCGTCTGGTCGGTGAGCTCGTCGGTGAACAGCCGGTCTCGTTCCAGCAGGTTGGCTAGGGCCCGAGCGGGATCAGTCGTGCGCGTCCAGAAGGCGTCTGCTCCACTGCGCCGCGCGAACGCTGTCGACCGGAAGTCCGGGGTTGGCAGCAGCCACAGGCCATGCCGCAGATCCGACAGGTGGGGCCGCACCAGCCGGGGAAGAAGGCGAAAGCCTTCGGCGATGACCACACGGTCGGTGGGCATCCGGCGGAGGTCGTCGAGCACCAGGTCGAAACCCTCTCCGTGGAACCACGGGAAGCTGCGATACATGGTCGCCGCGTCCGCGTCGGCCCAGCGCTGATCCATGCTCATCCCGCGGAACCGCTTCAGCAACGGTGCGGCGGTCGACTCCAGCCCCGCGCTGTGAACGCCGATCGCCGGATCGGTGCTGTAGACGCAGACGTCGAATCGCTCAGCCAGCAGACGCGTCACCGTGGTCTTGCCGGCACCGCTCCCGCCGCCCACCCACCGGACATGGTCGAACGCGCGCACCCCGTCAGTGTCCAGGTCTTCCGCGCCGTCGTGCGTGGCCATACGAGGATCGGCTACCGGCAGCTCGGTCGGGTGGCGTCACCCCTTTATGGTCTGCGGCCGCTCACGGCCAGCACGACGGTGGCGTCGTCCGGCAGCTCGGCCTCCTGCGGGAGATTGGGGCCGTGAACTCCCAGGACAGCGCCGTTCCGCCGCTTCGCCACGCCGCCTACTTCGACCAGTGGTACGCGGACATGTCCACATCAACGACGCGGGACGCGATCGTCACCCGCACGCTGGGACTACCCCCCGAGGTGCAGCCCACGAGCTCACTGTCGTGGACGGGCATCGCCGAGGTCACCGAGCAGCTGCGACTGCCCCCCGACGGTCTGCTGGCGACGTCACAGTGCGGGCGGGGCGGCTACGGGATCGACGTCGCCCGGCGGACCGGACCGGGGACGGGGTGATGTGTGTGGACGCAGTGCAGTTCACCGAGACCCCACTGGCCGTGCTGACTGAGTTCCGTCGGCTGCTAGCGCCCGGGCGCCGACTGGTCCTGAGCGCCTGGCAGGCCACCGACCCGTCAGACCCGACTTGCGCCGAGTTTTCGCCACCGGCACGGCACCGTGGGGCACCTGACGGTGTTCCTGCTGCCGGCGCTGCTTCGCGCGTCCCGTTGACCGTTCCCGCTGCGGGACAAGGAGTCGCCGAAGTGACGCCGGGATATTGGCTGCGGGCCGTGTCGAGCAGGGAGCTGCTAACCGCCTTCTGGGCCGCCATGCAGGCCAATGACTGGAATGGGGCGGCGAGCCACCTGGCGCCGGAGTGCGTGGTCGACTGGCCCTGCTCCGGCGAGCGCATCATCGGGCGGGCCGACTTCGCGGCCGTGCAGGCCCGCTACCCCACCAGCACCGGCCGGTGGCGTTTCGACGTGCACCGTCTCGTAGCCGACCGTGACACAGTGGTAAGCGAGGTGACTGTGACCGACGGTGAGCAGTCGGCCCGTGTCGTGGCCTTCTCCGAAATCGAGGGCGAGCACATCGCCCGTCAGGTGGAGTATTGGCCAACGGCGTACGACCCGTTGCCCGGGCGAGAGGACCTGACGCGCCCCAGTGAGCGCATTCCCTGACCACGGCTTTGTCTTCGATGCTGCGCCCTCAGGACCATCCCCTGTGACACAAGGTCGATTCGGCCGGATCCGGCCGGCCGGTGCGCCACTGACCGTTCGGCTTACGGGACGTCCGGGTCTGTCGCTCAGCGGTCACCCTTGCCGCGATGCGCCCCTGGCTGTCGCTCTACTGGGCCTTCACTCGGGATACCTACTCGTCGCGATGCTGGGTCACGTTGATCACAGCGCCGTTCGGATCCCGGACGAAGAAACGACGCAAACCCCACTCCTCGTCCGTCAGCGGATAGACGATGTCAGCGCCCGCTGCGACCGCACGTCCATGCACGTCATCGACGTTGTCCACCTCGATAGAGACGTCGGGATGTACGTGAGCTGCGATGTCGAGTCGCATGACGCTGAGCTGCACCTCGCGTTGATCGGTGCCAAAGAACAAGATCCAGTCCGGGCCATGGCCGCCGGCAAGGCCGATCACCTCGTTATAGAACCTCCGACTGGCGTCGAAGTCGTCCGACAGTATGTTCGGCTTGATCCGCCTCACGGCCACACGGCGACTGTAGCGCCGCAGAGTGCAGCGCAGTGTCACCCACCGCCGTCGCAGCTGCGGATCCTTACACGAGACGGGCCCGGGGCTGTCTTAGTACACGTCGCGGCGATGGCCAACGCGCAGCGCCAGCACCGTCAGGGTGTTGTCGACCAACTGCGCAAGGATTCGATAGTCACCCACTCGGCAGCGCCGGACTCCAGCGTGGTTCGCCGTCAATCCCTTCCCGCGCTGGCGAGGGTCGTCGAGACCTTCGACGTCCTGCAGGAAGGCCAGCACACGACACTGCACGGCGTGATCAAGCTTCTTGAACTCCCGATCGAACTGGTCGGTGGTCTCAACGCTCCACCGGGCCCTCACCTGTCGGTCTGGGCCTCAAGGGCAGACAACGGACGGCTACGTCGACCCTCGGCCTCGAAGACATCAATCGCGGCATCGGCGGCGAAGGCGTCTTCGAGGTCTGTCAGGTACTCATGAAGTGCCGTCTTGACGTAGAAGCTCTTCGAGCGCCCGGTGCGGCGCGCGAGGCTCTCGAGGCGCTCTTCTTCCTCATCGGTCAGTCGGATCGAGATCGTCA
>JAABUM010001001.1_pt1 | contig 44755 bp, 44 predicted proteins | sample 5559161 | NCBI WGS metagenome assembly JAABUM01 (sample SAMN10711868, study PRJNA513369) | rock metagenome | isolation source: Antarctica rocks | place: Antarctica: Victoria Land, Siegfried Peak nord
CGAGGCCGAAGGCCGAGTGGGCCTTAGCAGTACGGTCGCCGCTGCGCAGTCCGCCAGGCGGAGCAGCGGCAAGCGCTTGGGTTCATGGCGAAGCCAGGCCCGGCGAGGCCGAAGGCCGAGTGGGCCTAAGCAGTACGTCGCCGACCACCGGGTGGCGATGGCAGGCGGCGCCCTACCCGGTGTAGGCCGGGACCGAGTAGACGGCGGTGGCCGGCTCGCTGGAGTAGGTGGTCGCACCCGGTGCAACGTAGGTCGGCAGCGGGTTGACCGCAGGAGCGGGAAGCGGGGTTACGACAGCACCAGGTAGCGGGGTGGGCGCCGGTGGTGGGGGGGTCGGCGATGGCGGCGGAGGCGGTGGTTCGGGAACGGCGGTCTCGTCGAAGCCGGTTTCCACCGCGGTGTCGACGCAGCCGGGCGGTGCATTCACCGGGTTGCAGCGGGCGACGATGTTGCCCGGCAACCGCACCAAATAGTCATTGCCGAACTTGTCGCGGGCGTAGGAGGGCGTCGGGTAATCGGTGCTGACCCACTGGGCGCCGCTCTGGAAGGCGGCGTCGCGCGCCGTGATGTCGTTGTTGCGGGCCTCCACCGTGTCGGAGTCGGCGCGGCTGCGCACCACATATCCCTTCTGCACCAGGGACTGGATGTAGGCCACGTTGTTGCGGGAGTCGTTCACCTCGACAAAGGCGGCGTCGGGTTGGCCGGGGCTGGAATTGGTGAACAGGATCCGGCCGTTGAGGTTCGGGTGGCCGGTGAGGTAGGCGTTGCGGTAGCCGCCCCCGTTGTCCATCAGGAACATGACCTTGCCGCGGCTGGCGCCCAGGGTGGGCCAGCCGTCCTGGAGGACCGCCTCTTCCAGGGTGGCGTGGGTGCCGCGGATCTGGTCCGGGGTGATGAGGTCGGAGGGGCTGAACACCGAGCGGATCTCGTTGTCCAGGCCGTCCAGCGCGCCGGGGGCGGTCCAGGGGTCCGGCACCACGAAGGTGATGCCGGCGGCGGTGAACGGCACAGGCTGGTCCTCGAGCTCGATGAGGATGGCGATGGGCACATGGCTGGGGTTGGCATCCGACCAGGTCTTGACCGCCGCCAGGCAATCGGTGAACTTGAGGCAGCTCGACCGGTAATCGACGTCCTGCACGTGCAGCACCTTGGTGCCCGGCTGGTTCATCTCCGGGTCGTACGGTCCGCCCCCGGTGACCTGGCGGATCAAGGGGTTGGCGTACTTGCCGCCGGCATCGTCCCGGTAGACGTCGAGCTCCACCTGGCGGACCTTCTGCTCCGCGAACTGCTGACCCAACGGGACGTGGCCGTACTCGAGGAGGTTCTCGCCATCACCGATGAAGCTGCGCCGCAGATTCTCCTCCGCCTGGGAACCTTCGACGTGGTAGCTGTTGTGGCTGCCCACCACCTGGATCTGGTTGAGGTGGATCGAGTCGTCCAGTTCGCCCACCGAGCTCCGGGCTCCGACTCGCTGGCCGGCGCTGGCCGGTTGTCCCGTCGCCAGCCCCAAGAGGGCCAGCACCGCCACCATCACCACCACCGCCGCCGGCACGGTGCGCCGCGCCGTCATGCCCGCTCCTCGGCCGTGCCTTGTTGTCCCCCTGGGTCCATGCATCGCCGGGACCTTAGGTGACCATGGACAGGAAGTGAACGGACGGCGTAGGACAAGTGCTCCTGGCGCCCGGTCAGCCGGTGGGTTCGAACAGCTCCGCCGCCAGTGAGCCCGGGGGCGCCGGCGGTCCCTCGGCGATGTACCACTCGACTCCCATGCCGAAGGCGAACTGCTCGTCGGGCATGCCCAGGAGGAAGTGGTCATCGGCCATCTGGCTGCGGTGGCAGCGCATGGCCGCCCGCTTCTGCCCGAGGAGCCCGGTGACGTCCACCCGGTGGGTGATCTCCGCTTCGGGCTTGCCGAAACCGTGGTCACCGTCCATGTCGGGGAGGTCCTCGGGTGCCATGTTCCCCGCCTCGACCTGCGCTTGCATGCCCTGGCGCAGGTAATCGCGGTTCATGGTGCTCTCGAAAACCTGGCTCACGTTCATGAGCTGGGCCGCGCCGCGGCCGACGCGGTGAACCTGGATGTGGTCGGGGTGGCCGTAACCGCCGTTGTCGTCGTAGATCGTCAGGGCGTCGGGCTCCTCTTCCCAGAGGATGGCAGCCAGGCGGTGAGCGGCCTGATCGACGTCGGCCTGCCAGAAGCACCACGGCAGCTTCGAGGTGGGAGTGTCGACCATGCCGGAATCGACATAGCCGAGGAACTCGACGCGGGCCACGCCCAGCGCTTCGGCCGAGGCGTAGGTCTCGGCGGTGCGGCGGACCCCCAGCTGCTCCTCGGGCTCGAGCACGCCGGGCACCGGCTCGCCCTGCTCGCCCCGGGTCGCCACCACCAGCACCACCCGGTGGCCCGCGGCGGCCGCCTTGGCCATGGTCCCGGCGGTGGCTATCGACTCGTCGTCGGGATGTGCGTGGAAGCAGACCAGCGTGCCCATCAGGTCACCCTACGGAGCGAACGGCCGCGGTGGTTGAATCACCGGATGCCTGAACACAGCCGCGGCTCCGAGACGAACGCCCTGGTGACACCGGCGGCCTCGGGCGCCGGCTTGGAGCTGACCCTGCCGGGCGTACGCCTGCACGGCGTCATGCCCAGGGTGTCCTACCGCCACCGGGGCCAGGCCAGGAACTTCACGCCGCTGGCGCTGAGCCCAGGCGGCCGGAGTCAATGGACCGCCACCGACGGCCGGGTCGAACTGGAACTGACGGTCACGCAGGTTGCCGCCGGGACCGAATTAGCGGCGGCGGTGCACAACCGCACCACTTCCCCGCTACTGCTCGACGAGCTCACCCCGCTGCACACCACCGCCCGGCGCGGCTTGGAGCTAGGCGGCGACCCCGCGGGGTGGTCGGTGTTCCGCAACGGGTGGAGCTCGTGGTCGTTGGTCCGCCGGTTCGCCATGGACGAACCGGACCGCGACCCGTGGCTACCGCTCATCTACATGACCGCCGTCGACCCCGGCACCCCTAGACGCGGTGAGCCGGGCAGGCTGCGCTCCGAACTGGTGACGGCGGTGGCGGACCCTTCATCGGGCGCCGCCGTGGTGCTCGGCTTCACCGGCGGCGCCGGCGCCTTGTCGGTGATCGACCTGACCGTCGACGTGGCGGCCGGTTCGGCCGACCGAGCCGTCGTGGTCGACGCCGCCTGCCGCTACGACGGCCGGCGGTTAGGGGTGGGCGAGACCGTCATCAGCGAGCCGCTGCTGCTCGCCGCCGGCGACGACGGGGGCGCCCTGCTCGAGTCATGGGCCGACGCCATCGGCTCGGCCATGGCCGCCCGGGTGCCGGCTCGGCCACCGGGGGGCTGGTGTTCTTGGTACTACTACTTCACCTCGGTAACCGAGGCGGCGACCAGCGAGAACCTGGCGGAGATGGATCGGCTCGGGCGACGGATGCCGGTCGATTATGTGATGGTCGACGACGGCCACCAAACCCAGATCGGTGACTGGCTCAACACCAACGATGACTTCCCATCGGGCATGAAGGCGATGGCCGACGCCATCACCGCCACCGGCCGCGACGCCGGCATCTGGCTCGCTCCGTTCATCGTCGACCCCCGCTCCCAGGTGGCCCGAGCGCACCCCGAGTGGATCCTGCGCAACGACCGGGGTGGACCGGTGCGGGCTTTGTGGAACCCGCTGTGGAGCCGCACGCGGTTCATGCACGTTCTCGACACGACCGTGCCTGCCGTGCAGGAGTGGCTGTCCGACGTGGCCCGGACCCTCCGCCAGTGGGGCTATCGCATCCTCAAGCTGGACTTCTGCTACTCGGCCGCCCTCCCGGCCCGCCGTTGGGACCCGGCCGCCACCCGGGCGAGCGCGCTGCGAGCAGGGCTCGAAGCGGTTCGGGCCGGTGCGGGCGATGACGCCTTCTTGCTCGGTTGTGGCCTGCCGCTCGGCCCGGCGGTCGGGGTGGTCGACGGCATGCGCATCGGTCCCGACGTCGCCCCCTTCTGGAACACGACCTTCCTGCGCTGGGCGACCAGCGACCAGGCCGGCACCACGACCGAAGGGGCGTTGCGCAGCACCCTGAACCGAGCCTTCCTGCACAACCGGTTGTGGGCCAATGACCCCGACTGCCTCATGGTCCGAAAGGACCGGACCCGCATGACCATCGAGGAGATCCGCACCCAAGTCGCCATCGTGGGCTTGACCGACGGGATGCTGGTTGCGTCGGACCGTCTCGACAAGGTCCCCGACGACCGGCTCGATCTGCTGCGCATCGCTGACCAGCTGGCCGGCGGCAAGGTCAGGGTCGTCGACCTGCTCGACCGACCGTTCCCAGAACTGGTCGTGAGCGAGCACGATGACGTCACCTACGCCGGCACCTGGAACACCACTTCTGACCCCCGCCCCATGTCCATCGACGCGGCGGCATTGGGCCTACTCGACGGCGCTGCCACCGAGGTGTTCTCCGGTCACCCCGTCACTGTCCGCAACGGCACCGCAGATCTTGGCCTCGTCGCACCTCACGACTGTCGAGTCCTCTGTTTCGGTCGGCCACCAGAGGCGGTAGCGCGTCAGGCCAGCAGCCCATCTTGAGTGGGTGGGGGTGCCCGCAGCGCGGCCGAAGGCCCCTCAGATGAACTCGATCGGCAACCTCCGGTTGCCAATCGACTACTCAATTGCTCCCAGGGAGCGGAGTGCGGTCAACTTCTCAGGATCGGCGACGCCCCAGTCGGACAGGACCTGATCGGTGTGCTGGCCGGCGTGGGGCGGCGGGGAGGTGATCTCGGGGGGAGTGCGGCTGAACCGGGGGGCGGGCGCCGGTTGGGTGACGCCGGCGACCTCGGTGAAGGTGCCCCGGTGCATGTTGTGGGGATGCTCGGGCGCCTCTTTCAAGCTGAGCACGGGGGCGAAGCAGACGTCGCTCCCCTCCATTATCCGGCACCACTCGTCGCGGGTCTTGTCCCGGAAGAGCTTGGCGAAGCGGTCCTTCAGGTCCGGCCATTCGTTCCGGTCATGCTGCCAGGGCAGCTCCTCGTCCTCCATGCCGGTCAGGCGCAGCAGCTCGGCGTAGAACTGCGGCTCGATCGAACCGATCGACACGTACTTTCCGTCGGCGGTCTCATAGACGTCGTAGAAGTGGGCACCCGAGTCGAGCAGGTTCGTGCCCCGCTCGTCGTTCCAGATGCCCATGGCCATGAACGAGTGGAACATGGTGGTGAGCAGAGCAGCACCGTCGACCATGGCGGCATCGACGACCTGTCCCTGCCCGGACTGGCCGGCTTCGACCAAGGCGGCAGCTATACCCAACGCCAGGAGCATGCCGCCACCACCGAAGTCACCGACCAGGTTGAGCGGCGGGACCGGCCCCTCACCGCGGCGGCCGATTGGTTCCAAGGCGCCGGCCAGCGCGATGTAGTTGATGTCGTGACCGGCGGTGTGGGCATAGGGACCGTCCTGACCCCAGCCGGTCATGCGGCCGTAGACCAGCTTGGGGTTGCGGTCCAGGCAGACATCGGGGCCGAGGCCGAGCCGCTCCATGACGCCAGGGCGGAACCCTTCGATCAGCGCGTCGGCGCCGGCGATCAGGTCGAGCACCACGCCCACACCCTCAGGAGACTTGAGGTTCACCGCCACCGACCGGCGCCCCCGGTTGAGCAGGTCGGCTGGGGGAACTTCGGGGTCGCCGTGCAGCACGTTGCCCGTGCGGTCGATCCGCACGATCTCGGCACCCAGATCGGCCAGGACCATGGCGGCGAAAGGCCCCGGTCCGATGCCGGCGATCTCGACGATGCGGGTGCCCTGCAGCGGGCCCATGGCTCAGGCGCCTTCGGAAGCGGAAGCGGAAGCCGGAGTGGAAGCGGCGACGGCCGCGCCCTTGGCCACGCCGGCGCCACCCTCATTGGCAGAGGCGGCCAGCTGGGTGATGGCCTCGATGATCTGCGGCCACAGGACGACGGGAAGGTCGTGGCCCATGGTGGGCAGCCGGAGCAGTTCGGCGCCCGGGATCACCTCGGCGGTGCGGGCGCCGCCGGAAGGCGTGACCAAGCGGTCCATGTCGCCGTGGATGACCAGCGTCGGGACGTCGAGGCGGGCCAGATCAGCCTCGCGGGAACCCGACGCCACGATGGCCAGAAGCTGGCGGGCGACGCCCTGCGGGTAGAACATGCGGTCCACCGCGGCGGTGGCGCGCTCAGTGGTCCGTTCGAGGTCGAAGTGCTCCGGGCTCTCGATCAGCTGGGCCCCTTCGATGGCGGCGGCGATGGCGTCGTCGCGGTTGGAGGCCGCCGGGCGCAGCAGCAACGGGGCGATCTCGGGATCGGCCTGACCGACGCCGGGGTCACCGGTGGTCGACATGATCGAGGTGAGGGTGAGCACCTTGTCGGGGTGGCCGATGGCCAGGCTCTGGGCGATCATCCCACCCATTGAGGCCCCGACCACATGGGCGGCGGGGATGCCGAGGAAGTCGAGCAGGCCGGCGGCATCGTCGGCCATGTCCTTGAGGTAGTAGGGCGCTTCGGGCCGGCCGCCGGTTATGGCCGTCAGGATCCCTGCCATCACGTCGACGCCGGTGTCTTCGAACTTGGTTGACAAACCGATGTCACGGTTGTCGTACCGGATGACCCGGAATCCCCGGTCGGCCAACGCCAGGCAGAACTGGGGGTCCCACGAGATCATCTGGGCACCGAGGCCCATGATGAGCAGAAGGGGGACGGCGTCGTCATCCCCGAAGATCTCGTACTCCAGTTCGATCCGGTTGGCGGTGGCAGTGGGCATCCCGCCATCCTCACCAACCTTGACCGCACGGTCAAGCGGCGTCAGGACCGGACCACAACTAGCGTCGGACCATGGACGGCTTGGTCTTCGAGCAGGTGTCCCACCGCCCTCCGCCGCCGCTGGACCGGTACGTCGAGAAGTGCGTCGGCTACCGGATGGCCGGTTACGAGCCCGGCGTCCACGCCGGCCTGCCGTCGCGCTGGCTCACCTTTGTGATCGCACTGGACGAGCCGCTCGACCTGTCGGTGCTGCCCGACCCGCGCTTGCCGGCCACCCGCTTCGACAGCGCCATCGGCGGCCTGCACACGTCGCCGGTGACCATCCGCCACCAAGGTGATCAGCACGGGGTGCAGCTCTCGGTGACGCCGCTGGGCGCGCGGGCGCTGTTCGGGCGGCCTGCGTCAGACCTGGCGTCGATCGTGGTGGAGCTCGAGGACCTGCTCGGCGCCGACGGCTGCGAACTGATCGACCGGGTCCGCGCCGGTTCGACGTGGACCGAGCGCTTCGCCGCGGTGGAGTCGATCCTGGGCCGCCGCGTGGCTTTCGACGCGGCCGTGCGACCCGAGATCGGGTACGCGTGGCGCCAGCTGCAGGCGTCGGGCGGTGCCGTCAGCATCCAGGACCTCGCCCGCGACACGGGGTGGAGCCGGCGCCACCTGACCGCCCAGTTCCGCGCCGAGTACGGCCTGGGCCCAAAGGCGATGGCCCGGGTGCTCCGCTTCGAACGGTCGCGGGACCGGTTGACCACCGCCAAGCCGGCTGATCGATCTCTGGCGGCGATCGCCGCTGACTGCGGGTACGCCGACCAGGCCCACCTCAGCCGGGAGTGGCGGGCCCTGGCCGGCGCGTCGCCCACTGCCTGGCTGGCCCAGGAAGAGCTTCCCTTCGTCCAAGACGAACCGGTGCCGGTCGGGACACGATGAGGCCATGACCGACACCGATACTTCCCTTGCCAAGTTCGTCTGGCCCTCCTTCTCCTACGCCGATGCCCGGGCCGCCATCGCCTTCCTGCAGGAAGCCTTTGGCTTCCGCTTGACCGCCAGCTACCCGCCGGACGGTGACGTGGTCCACCACGCCGAGCTGCGTTGGCCGGAGGGCGGCGGGATCATGTTGGGCAGCTACCAGCACGATGACCGGCCGTTCTCCCAGAGGCCTCCGGGCAGCGGCTCCACCTACGTGGTCACCGACGACCCCGACGCGATCTACGCCACCGCCATGGCCGCCGGCGTGGAGGTCGTCCAGGAGATGCGGGAGGAGGACTACGGCTCTCGCGGCTTCAGCGTGAACGATCCCGAGGGGAACATCTGGTCCTTCGGCACCTACCGGGGGCACGAGTAGCCGCCAATGGCCCATCCGCGCATGTACAGCGAGCAGGACCCGTACCTGGCCGACCTGCGGGAGGTGGCCTTGGCCTTCCCCGAGGCGACCGAGGTGGAGGCGTGGGGGCGGCCCACCTTCCGGGCCAAGAAGATCTTCGCCGGGTTCTGGAACGACGAGGGCCGCGACTTCGCCGTGCTGTTCAAGCCGGAGACCGACGAGCGGCCGGCGCTGCTCGAGGACGAGCGGTTCTACTCCCCGCCTTACTGGGGCCCCGGGGGGTGGTTGTGCCTCGACTTCACGGTGGCGCCGGTCGACTGGGATGAGGTCCGTGAGTTGTTGGACGCCTCCTACCGGCAAGTGGCCCTGAAGCGCATGGTCAAGGCCTTGGACGAGGCGGGCGACGCCGGCAAGAGGACGAGCCGATAGACGAGTCGGACCCTCAGGCAGGTGCCCGTTCGCCAGGCGGAGCGTGGCGAAACAAGACTCCGGCTCGCGATCGGCCGACCTTGCCGCGCCGGTCCTAGGTAGCGTCGCCGCCTGTGCTGCGCATCGATCGGCTGACCGGTGTGGAGGTCCAGGTGGCGCAGGCCCGGCAGGATCGGCCCAACCGGCCGAGCACCGGCTGCCCGTTCTGCGTCGGTGGCATCGAGGCCCCCGACCCGTACGAGACCAAGGCGTTCGTCAACCGGTGGCCGTCGTTCCCCGATGACCGCAGCGAGGTCGTCCTCTACTCCCCTGACCACGACGCCACCTTGTGGTCGCTGGGAGTTGAAGGGGCTCGGCGGGTGGTCGATCTCTGGGCCGAGCGGAGCGAAGGGCTGGATGCTCGCGCCGACGTCGAGTACGTGCTGGTCTTCGAGAACCGGGGCGCCGAGGTGGGTGCCACCATCCCCCACCCCCACGGCCAGATCTTCGCCTTTGACCACGTGCCGGCGGCGCCTCTGGCCGAGCTGGAGCGGGCTCGGTCGAGCGGCATCTGCGCGCTGTGCGCCGAGTCCCCGGATGACCGGTGGGTGGCGGCCGCCGGCGGGTGGCGGGCGTGGGTGCCGTACGCCGCCACGTCGCCCTACGGCGTGGTCTTGGCGCCCACCGAGCACTGGCCCGACCTGGCGTCGCTCTCCGGCTCCAGCCGCCGCGACCTGGCTGCGCTGCTCGTCGATGTGCTCGGCCGGCTGGACCGGCTCTGGGACGCGCCCATGCCCTACATGTTGTGGATCCACGGCCGTCCCAGCGACAGCGGGGCGTGGCCCGAGGCCCACCTGCATGTCGAGATCAACGTGCCGCTGCGAGCACCCGGGGTGCCCCGGTACGTCGCCGGTGGTGAGCTGGGCAGCGGCCTGTTCATCAACCCGGTCGTTCCCGAAGCAGCGGCAGCCGAGCTTCGAGATGCCTGAAGCCGACCCGGACGCCTGGGCGGCGCAGCGGTCGGTGGGCCACGCCCCGTTCGCGGACGGTCAGGTCCTGGCGGCGTTCGCTCCGGGCCGGGTGAACCTCATGGGCGACCACACCGACACGACCGGCGGTTTGGCGCTGCCCATGGCGGTGCAGCTCGGAACGACGGTGGCCGGCGTGGTCCGGGCTGATAGCCACGAGGTCCGCCTGTCGTCAGCCGACCAGGCGGAGGCGGCAGTGGTCCGGCGCGACGTGGGAGAACCGTCGGTCTTAACGCCCGACTGGGCCCGGTATGTGGCCGGCGTGGTGGCCGAACTCCGCCCCCGGTACGGGTTCGAAGGCTCGGTCACGACCACGCTGCCGGTCGGCGCCGGCTTGTCGTCGAGCGCGGCCCTAGAGGTGGCCGTGGCTCTGGTGTTGGGGCTGGAGGGCTCGCCGTTGACCGTGGCCCAGCTCTGCCAGCTCGCCGAGTACGCCGCCTCCGGAGTGCCCTGCGGGATCATGGACCAGTTGGCTGCCACCGCAGGGGTGGATGGTGCGGCGCTGCTCATGGACTGCCATTCCCTGGAGGTCACCCCGGTGCCCGTGCCGCCGGAGGTCGAGGTGGTGGTCGTGCACTCCGGCCAGGACCGGACGCTGGCCGGTTCCGGTTACGCCCAGCGGCGGCGGCAGTGCGAGCAGGCCCAGGACGCCATGGGGGGGTTGCTCCGCAAGGCTGGGGTAGCTGACCTTGAGCGCATCGCCGATCCGGTGCTGCGCCGGCGGGCTCGTCACGTGGTGACCGAGAACCAGCGGGTCCGAGACTTCGCCGCCGCCCTGGCGACCGTCGACCCAGTGGCCGCCGGGAGGCTGATGGCCGAGAGCCACGCCAGCCTCCGCGAGGACTTCGAGGTCTCCACCCCGACGGTCGACGCACTGGTCGAACGGCTGGCGTCGGTGCCAGGCGTGTTCGGCGTGCGGCTGACCGGTGGTGGCTTCGGCGGCTGCGTCGTGGCGCTGACGCAGCCCGGTGCCCTTGCCTCTGAGCTGGCTACACCCGGCACCCGCGCCTGGGTCGTACGCCCCTCCGCCGGCGCCCACCTGCTTTCAGAAGTCCCGACCTGAGCCGCCTCCTCCAAACCGTCGGGCCGGCCCGATCCGCCGGCGCCAGCGCGGGGAAGCGGGTGGTCGGCCAGACTGCGGACCATGTCTGACCTGCGCTTCGAGCACCGCATGACCGACAGCGACGCGCTCATGTGGACCATCGAGAAGGACCCGATGCTGCGGTCCACCATCACGTCGGTGCTGGTGCTGGACCAGGCCCCGGACCGCGACCGGTTCCGCGCCCTCATAGACAGGGGAACCAGGCTGGTACCGCGCATGCGCCAGCGCGTCCGCAGCAACCCGCTGTCGGTCGCCCCGCCCCGCTGGGAGGTGGACCCCAACTTCGACCTCGACTTCCACCTCCGCTGGGTCCGCGCCGCCGGCGACCGCAGCCTGCGCTCGGTGCTCAACCTGGCCCAGCCCATCGCCATGCAGGGCTTCGACCGGGCCCGGCCGTTGTGGGAGACGACAGTGGTCGAGGACCTGGAAGGGGGCCAGGCGGCGGTGATCATGAAGATCCACCACGCCATCACCGACGGTGTCGGCGCCGTGAAGATCGCGCTGGTCATGTTCGAGCTCGAGCGCGACGCCGCCGCTGCTGAGCTCCCTGAAGAGCCCGAGGTCCACGTGATGAACCAGGTCGAGCGGTTCGTCGACGCGCTGCAGCACGAACGCCGCCGGACCATGGGCATGGCCCAACGTTCCACCGGCACGCTGCGCGCCGCGGTCACCGCCGCCGTCACCGACCCGGCCGGCAGCGCCCGGTCACTGGTCGAGACCGTGCAGTCGGTGGCCCGGTTGACCGCTCCGGCGTCGCACCCCATGTCGCCGGCCATGACCGGGCGGTCCCTGTCGGTGTGGTTCGACACGGTCACGGTCTCGGTCGCCGACGCCAAGGCGGCGGCTCGGGCTGCACACGGCAAGCTCAACGATGCCTTCGTGGCCGCCGCCTGCCTCGGCTTCCGCCGCTACCACCAGGCCGTCGGCCAGCCGGCCGAGCAGCTGCGCATGTCCATGCCCATCAACATCCGCGACGAGTCCACCCAAGACGATGCCGGAAACCAGTTCGTTCCGGCCCGCTTCCCGATCCCGCTCGACATCGAAGATCCGGCCGAATGCATGCGGGTGGTGCACGACCTGGTGGTGCACGAACGCGGCGAGCCGGCGCTCGGGGTGGTGGAGCCCCTGGCCGGCATCCTCTACCGGCTGCCGACCTCCTTGAGCACCGGTCTGTTCGGCTCGATGCTGCGAGGCGTGGACGTGGTCACCAGCAACGTCCCCGGTGCCCCATTTCCCATCTACACCAGCGGCAGCCGCATCGAGACCATGTTCGCCTTCGGCCCCATGGCCGGGGCCGCCGCCAACCTGACCCTCTTGAGCTACCAGGACAGCGCCTTGATCGGCGTGAACGTCGACCCGGCGGCGGTCACCGACCCCGAGCTGTTCGTCCAGTGCTACCGGGACGGCTGGGACGACGTGCTCAAGGTCGCCGGCTGAACAACCGGTCGCTCACCAGGTACGGCGGCGCCCGGCCGCTGGGCGGTGTGACGCCCCGCCGGTCTTAGTCTCCGCCGCATGCGCAGCGCCGACGTCGCCGTGGTGGGCGGCGGACCTGCTGGCGTGGCGGCGGCGGTGACCCTGGCCCGCGCCGGACGCCGGGTCGTGTTGATCGACAAGGCCACCTTCCCCCGCGACAAGCCCTGCGGTGACGGGCTCACCACCGGGGCGTTGCGCCTTCTCGAAGGTCTAGGTCTCAACCCGGCCCGGGTGCGATCGTGGATGCCGGTCGCAGACGTCGTGGTCCGCTCGCCGTCGGGGCACGAGGTCACCTTCCCGCTCCCCCGGCACCGGGGCACCTACGCCGCCGTAGCCCGCCGGGTGGACCTCGACCTCGCCGTGCTCGACCTAGCCCGCCAGGGCGGCACCGACGTGCTCGAAGGCAACGCCGTGCTCGACGCCCACCAGAGCGACGACCGGGTAACGCTCGAGGTCGCCGGCAGCGAGGACGTCCAGGCCCGGTACGTCGTGGCCGCCGACGGCATGTGGTCGCCGATGCGCAAGTTCGTCGGCGCCACCATCCCGGGCTATCGCGGCGAGTGGCACGCCTTCCGCCAGTACTTCCACCACGTCGACGGGCCGGCCGCCAGGGAACTGTTCGTGTGGTTCGAACCCGACCTCCTGCCGGGGTACGCGTGGTCGTTCCCGCTGCCTGGAGGCGTGGCCAACGTTGGGTTCGGCATCCAGCTCGGTCACCACATCGCCACCGGGGACATGAAACGACTGTGGCCTGACCTGCTGAGCCGGCCCCACGTCGTCGCCGCCCTCGGACCTTCTGCCCAGCCCGAGACCCCCCATCGCGCGTGGCCCATACCGGCGCGAGTCGGCGACATCGCCCTCACCAACGGCCGGGTGCTGTTCGTGGGGGACGCCGCCGCCGCTACCGATCCCATGACCGGTGAAGGCATCGGCCAGGCGGTGTTGACCGGCACGGCGGCGGCCGAGTCGATCCTGGCCGCCGGCCCTCACGGCGCCGCCCAGGCCGCCGCCGCGTACGAGCAGAAGGTCCACCGCGAGCTAGGCGCCGACCACCGCCTGGCTTCTTTCCTGGTGAAGGCCCTCCGCCATCGCAAGGGCGCCCGCGCCGCTGTACGCCTGGCCGGAACGAACGACTGGACACGGCGCAACTTCGCCCGCTGGCTGTTCGAGGACTACCCGCGGGCGATGATCGCTACTCCCTCGCGCTGGCACCGGGGCCTGTTCAGCGGCCCGGGCGCCTTCGGCCCGAGGGATCAGCCGACGTAACCGCCCTGTCCCCGAACCAATGGCCTCACACCACGCTCTACCATCGGCCGCCATGCAAACGCGACTGACCGAGATCCTGGAGATCGAACACCCCGTGATGTTGGCGGGTATGGGCGGCGTGTCCTACCACCGGCTGGTGGCGGCCGTGTCCGAAGCCGGCGGTTTCGGGTGCCTGGGCGCGTCGACCATGGGCGACGAGGAGATGGTCCGCGAGATCGCCCTGGTGCGCGAAGCCACCCGCAAACCTTTCGGCGTCGACCTGCTCACCGCCGCCCCCCAGAACATGGAAGCGAAGGTCAACGCCATCATCGACGGCGGGGCCAGCGTCTTCGTGGCCGGCCTCGGCATCCCCCGCGAGGTCGTCGAGCTCTGCCACCGCCGCAACACGCTCGTGGTGAACATGTGCGGCAAGGTCCGCCACGCCGTCGACGCGGTGGCAGCCGGCTGCGACCTGGTGGTGGCCCAGGGAACCGAGGCCGGCGGCCACACGGGCCAGATCGCCACCATGGCCCTGGTGCCCCAGATCGTCGATGCCGTCGGTGACAAGGTTCCGGTGGTGGCCGCCGGTGGCCTGTTCGACGGGCGGGGTCTGGCCGCCGCCCTGGCCCTCGGCGCCGACGGGGTCTGGATCGGCACCCGCTTCATCGCCACCCCTGAGGCCCAGGGCGTGACCGGCTACAAGGACAAGCTGCTCGCCATCGGCGAGGACGGCACCGTCGTCACCCGCGCCTACACCGGCAAGACCTGCCGGGTCGTTCGCAACACCTACACCCAGGCGTTCGACGAAGCCGGCGGCACCCCGGAGCCGTTCCCCATGCAGGTGGTCAAGTCCATGAACGACGGCGCCAACCACCTCGGTGGGACCGCCGAGACGCCGGGTGTCGATCCCGAGCGTGAGTTCTTCCCCGCCGGTCAGGGTGCCGGCGCCATCCACGAGCTGGTGCCCGCCGGCGAACTGGTGGAGCGCTTCGTGGCCGAAGCCGAAGCGGCCCTGGGCCGGGCCAGAACGCCGGCCTGAACCGGTGTGGGAACGCGCGAACCTGAAAACATGACCCAGACGGAAACCGGCACAACCACCGACCTCGAGCGTCCGGTCGTGCCCACCGAAGACGGTGACCACGAGCGCTTCTCCCACATCGTCGTCCCCGCCTCCGCTGTAACCGAGGCCTACATCACCGGCGCCCCCGTCACCGCCCTGTGCGGCAAGACCTGGGTGCCGAGCCGCGACCCCAAGCGCTACCCGGTCTGTGGCACCTGCAAGGACATCCTCGACCAGGCTCGCGCCGGACAACCCACCTGAACCGAACTCGAACCCCCTTTCTGGCGTACCTGAGTCAGCCTCAGCCTCACTCCGCTACGCCAGAAGGGTCAGGAGGTCCACTCCTTCAGAGCGGAGATGGTGCGGGGCACGTCGTAGTCGCGGCTGGGGATGGGAGCGGCGACGTTGAGGTGGGTGACGCCGGACTCGGCGTAGTTGACCAGCCGTTCCTTGACGTATCCGGCCGGGCCGCACAGGGTCGTCGCCTCGAGCAGCTCGTCAGGAACCTTGGCGGCGGCTTCGTCCTTGTGGCCATCTAGGTAGAGGTCCTGGATCTCGGTCGCTTCTTTCTCGAAGCCGTACCGGCAGACGAGGTCGTTGTAGAAGTTGTGGCCCTTGGCCCCCATGCCACCCACGTAGAGCGCCACCATGGGACGGGCGAAGTCGCGCATGGCGGCGGCGCCCTCGCCGATCGACACCAGGCCGCCGGCCGAGATCTGCAGCGGACCCAGCTCCGGGTCGCGCTTGGCCATCCCGCGGTCTAGATCAGCGCCCCAGACGTCCTTGGCCTTCTCGGGCAGGTAGAAGAGCGGTAGCCACCCTTCGGCCAGCTCGGCGGTCATCTCCACGTTCTTGGGTCCGAGCGACGCCACCCAGATGGGGATGCGGGGGCGGATGGGCTTGGCGATGATCTTGAGCGGCTTGCCCAGCCCGGTCCCCTGATCCGCGGGCAGCGGAAGCATGTAGTCCCGGCCTTCGTGGGTCAGCCGGTCCTCCCGAGCCCACACCTTGCGGCAGATGTCGATGATCTCGCGGGTCCGGCCGATTGGCCGGTCGTAGGCCACGCCGTGCCAGCCCTCGATCACCTGCGGGCCGGAGGCTCCGAGCCCCAGCTGGCACCGCCCGTCGGACAGCGCGTCGACCCCGGCCGCGGTCATGGCCAGCAACGTCGGGGTGCGGGTGTAGATGGGCAGGATGCCCGAGGCGATCTGGACCTTCTCGGTCTTGGCCGCCAGATAGCCCATGAGGCTCACGCCGTCGAACCCATAGGCCTCCGCCACCCACGCCACGTCTAGCCCCGCCCCTTCCAGGTCGGCCACCTGCTGAGCCGCCTCCTTGAACCCGCCGGCGTAGCTGAGCTGCATGCTGATCTGCATCGAAGAAGGTCCTCTCGGAGCGGGGAAGGCGAAGCGGCTCGACGCTAACCACCTCTCCATACGCCGGCCCGCAGACCACGGGGTTTGGGCCCCGCCCGGGAAAAAACTAGGCGGAGAGGCGCTCGCGGGCGCGCTTGGCTCGCTCGATCAGCTTGGCCGGCACAACCGTGCCGTTCGGGGTCGTCACGTCGGCCGCACCGCCGGCCGCCTGGTCCCCGGACACAGCCGCTTCCACCGCATCGCCACCGGTCGGGCTGGCCACCGGCTCGTCCTCACCCCGAAGGTGGCGTTGCCACTCTTCAGGACGGGCCAGCTTGGACCGGTTGATCGAACCCATGGCTACGCCGTTGTCGAAGCGGACCCAGTAGCGGATCCAACTGAGCCCGCTCACCATGGTGACGGTGCCTTCGGTGCCTTCGGGCACGCCCCGCATCGCCTCGGCGGCAACCACCCGCTCCTTTCGGCGGAGCTCGACTGGCTTGGTGGCGGTATTGGCCATGGCGTGAACGTAGGTGAGCGGCGCTCCGGGTCCCAACACCGTCCGAAACGGAAATAGTTTGCTCAACTAATTAGTTGGGTGAAATAATGGCTTCCGTGACACCGACCCGACTAGCCCCCGACGCCACCGAGGTGGCGGGCCGTCTGCGCTTCTCCATCACCCGCCTGGCCCGCATCCTGCGCCAGCAGGACCAGAGCGGCCTCTCCCCCACCACCACGGCCGCACTGGCCACCATCAACCGCCAGGGCCCGCTCACCCTGGGCGAGCTGGCGGCGGTCGAGCAGGTGGCGCCCCCGACCATCACCAAGTCGGTGACTCGGCTGGAAGAGGCCGGATTCGTCACCCGCCAGCAGGACGACGCCGACCGCCGCATCCACCGCGTCCAAGTGACCGCCGAGGGTCTTCGCCAGCTGCAAGAGGCCCGCTCCCGCCGCACCGCCTGGCTGGCGACCCGCCTTCACCAGTTCGATCCCGACGAGCTGGACCGGGTGGCGGACGTGCTCGACCTGTTCGAACGGCTCACCAGCTGCGAACCCGACACTCCTGCGCCGGAGCAGCACCCACTAACGGCTGACCACACGAATCCAAAGCCATGACCAAACGACTCTCCCTGGCCGCCAACGACACGTTCCGTTCCCTCCGCGTCCGCAACTTCCGCCTGTTCTTCGGTGGGCAGCTCGTCTCCCAAACGGGGACCTGGCTGACCATGGTCGCCCAGACCCTGCTGGTGCTGAAGCTCACCGGCTCGGGCGTGGCCCTGGGCTTGCTCACCGCCTTCCAGTTCGGGCCCATGCTGGTGCTCGGTGCCTGGGCCGGCGCGGTCGCCGACCGAGCCGACAAGCGCAGGCTGCTCATCACCACCCAGGTCGGCGCCATGGTCCAGTCGGCCGCCCTCGGCGCAGTCGTGCTGTCGGGCCACGCCACCGTCGCAGTGATCTTCGGCCTGGCCTTCGTCCAGGGCATCCTCACTGCCTTTGACAACCCGGCTCGACGCTCGTTCGTGATCGAGATGGTGCCGGACAAAGAGGTGGCCAACGCCGTCAGCCTCAACAGCGCCATCATGACCGGCGCACGCGTGGTCGGCCCGGCTGCCGCCGGCGCGCTGGTCATCAGCGTCGGGTTCGGGTGGTGCTTCCTGCTCGACGCCGTGTCGTACCTGGCGGTGCTCTGGGGCCTGTACCGCATGGACATCACCAAGCTGTACACCCCGCCTCGGACGCCCAAGGGCAAGGGCCAGGTTCGAGACGGTCTTCGCTACATCCGCGCCGAGCGCAAGCTGCTGGTGCCGCTGATCATGATGGCGGTGATCGGCACGCTGGCGTTCAACTTCTCGGTGACCATCCCGCTGCTGGTCAAGGGGCCGCTGGGGGGCGACGACGGCACCTTCACCCTGCTGTTCTCCGTGCTAAGCCTCGGGTCCTTCGTCGGAGCGTTGGGAACTGCTCGCCGCAAGGTGGTCACCAGCCGCCACCTGGTCACCGCGGCGGCGGCCTTCGGGATCGGGATGCTGGGCCTGGCCGCCGCCCCCAACCTACTGATCGTGTTCCCCGTGGCCATCCTCGTCGGCATGGCCAGCATCGCCTTCATGACCTCTTCCACCGCCATCGTCCAGGTGCTGGCCGGGCCGGAGTACCGGGGACGGGTGCTGGCCATCCAGGCCATGGTGTTCCTGGGATCCACGCCCATCGGAGGCCCCCTGATCGGCTGGCTGTCCGACATCGGCGGCCCCCGCCTGGGCATAGCCATCGGCGGCGTCGCCTGCCTGGTCGCCGCTCTTTACGGCTCCCGGGCCCTGCGCACCCCCGCCGAACCGCCGCCGGTCGACGTAGTGAGTACTGAGCGGGCCGTCGACGACGAGGCCGTGGCCCTGGTCGACTGATCCGGCCCGTCAGGCCGGTGAGTGGCGGGTTTCGGCCCAGGTCCGGCCAACTTCCACGTCGATGTCGTGGGGCAGCCCCAGTACTCGCTCGCCCAGGATGTTGCGCTGCACTTCGCCGGTGCCCCCACCGACCGTCAGGGCCGGGGCGAACAGGTAGCCGTGATGCCACCCCGCCACGTCGGCGCCGAGCGGGCCGGTGTCGGTGAGCATGCCCGCCGGGCCGGCCAGATCCTTGGCCAGACCCATGATCCCCTGTCCGTGCTCGTCGGCCAGCACCTTCCGGATCGACGCCTCGGCCCCTGGCTGTTCGCCCTTGATGCGGGCGGTGACGGTGCGGAGCCGGATGAGGCGCAATATCTCGGACTCGATGTGCAAAGCGGCGAGCCGCTGGCGCAACACCGCGCCTTCCACACCACCTTGGGCCCGCACCAAGTCGAGGAGATCCTCGGCCCCCGGTCCCATGCCCCACAGGGCGCCGCCGCTCGACAGCGACACCCGTTCGTTGCCCAAGGTGACCTTGGCCAGGGACCACCCGGCGTTCACGTCGCCGATCAAGTTGTCCGCCGGCAGTCGGACGTCGGTTAGGAACACCTCGTTGAAGGTGTGGGCGCCGGTCATCTCGATGATGGGCCGGATCTCGACGCCTGGGGCGTCGATGGGGCAAACGAAGTATGAGATGCCCTGGTGCTTGGGCGCGGCGGGGTCCGTGCGGGCGATCAGGATGCCGTAGCGGGAGAACTGGGCCAGCGACGTCCAGATCTTCTGGCCGTTCACGACCCACTCGTCCCCGTCACGTACCGCCCGGGTACCGAGGCTGGCCAGGTCCGAACCCGAGCCCGGCTCGCTGAACAGCTGGCACCAGATGTCCTCGCCGGACAGGATCCGGCTCAGGTAGCGGTCCTTCTGCTCAGCGGTGCCGGCGTGCAGCAGGGTGGGACCGGCCCAGCCGATACCGATCGGGTTCGACGGCCGGACCACGCCGGCTCGCTTCAGCTCCTGGTCGATCACCAGTTGCTGGATCGGGTCGGCGTCGAGACCCCACGGTGCCGGCCAGTGCGGAGCGACATACCCGGCCTCGGCCAGCTCCCGCCCGCCCGCTGACCGGTGAGCGTCGAGCCAGGCCCGAACGCCCGACCGGAACGCGTCGTCGTCGGGCGGCAGGTCGAAATCCATCGGCCCGGCACGCTACCGGCCAGGCTCGATGCACCGTTCGGGTCGGCTACCGGACCTAGCGGTCCACCGCGGCGGCTGGGCAGCAGCCGCTGACGTCGACGGCGGGCACCAGGTGGTTCAGCGGGACCGGGGCGGCTCGGGTGGGGGCCACCGAGGGCCGTCGGGCGCCGGCGGAGACGCGGCCGGCGGCCAATCGAGCGCCGGCGGAGAGCCGGCCGGCGGCGGCCCGGCCGGTGGCGGCCCGGCCGGTGGCCAACCAGCCCCTGGCGGTCCAGGCGCGGGACCCGGTCTCACCGGAGGCGGCCCTGGTTGCCAACCCGGCGTCGAGCCGGTCCAGGCCCCTTGAGGCGGCGGCCGCCAACCGCCGACCGCTACGGCAGGGCGCCGACCCTTGCTGCGGGAGGACGCCGTGACCAGGGCCACGGCCAGCGACAAACCGACGCCCGCCACCCCGATCAGGATCGAAAGCCCCAGCCGGCCCAGGAACCCGAACACACCGCCGGCGACCGCATCGACCTGGTTCGCCAACCGGTAGGGGTAGAGCGCCACCACGCCCTCGGGATCGGGCGGATCAGCCTGGTCCGGCTTGCCGGTGAGCGAGCCCCGGATGCGGTATTGGCCTGAATCGGTGACCCGGAAGGTGGCCACCTCCGCCTGACCCGTCGTGGTGCCGTAGTAGCCGGACGAATAGCTGGTCGGTGACGTCGACGGTCCCGTGGCCGAGGGATCGACGGTGGTGGACGGGCCGAACGGGTCAGTGGCGGCTAACGAGCCGTAGGGATCGGTGGTGGTCGACCCATAGCGGTAGCCGGCGCTGGCTAGGTCGATCTCCGCGTCACTGGGGTTGTTGTGAACTGTCACGCTGCGCACCTTGTCGAACGGGCCGCCCCGGACCGAGAAGCGTGCCGTCGGCACCTTGTGGCGGGCGGTCAAGGTGTCGGAGCGGTACACGATCGAGTAAGTGCCTCGCTTGAGCTCGAGGACGCTGTCCACGTCACCTTCGCCCACCCTGGCCAGCCCCCTCGCCCGGAGCTGGGTGAAGTGGGTGGTGCGGTTGCCCGATGACAACACCACGACCGCCACGATCGAGCCCACCAACAAGGCGCCGGCGAAGCCGTACCACCACGGGGTGGCGCCGCGGCCGGTCGAAGTCGACTGCGGCTGCACGCACCCATCTGATCGGGTCCCCCTCACGGTGGCAAGCGTCACGTACCGAGCCGGTCGTTCCTAGGATGCGCCAGCCGGGGACCACGAGCTGAGGAGGCCGTCAATGCCGGGATGGAACTTCGCCGAAGTGTGGGAGGTCGTCGCCGCGCAGATCCCCGATGCACCTGCCCAGGTCCAGAGCGATCGCCGCTGCACGTGGCGCCAGTTCGACCAACGGGCCAACGGCATCGCCAATGCTCTGCTGGACATCGGTGTGGCCGAGCAGGACAAGGTGGCCCAGTACCTCTACAACGGTCCCGAGTACCTGGAGTCGATGTTCGGGGTCTGGAAGGCCGGCCTGGCACCGGTCAACACCAACTACCGTTACGCCGACGACGAGCTGGTGTACCTCTGGGACAACGCCGACGCCGTCGCCGTGGTGTTCCACAGCTCCTTCACCGACACCATCGAACGCATCCGCGACCGGGTTCCGAACGTCCGGCTCTGGCTGTGGGTTGATGACGACGGGCGCCCCTGCCCGCCATGGGCGACGCCTTACGAGGACGCCGCCGCATCTCACCCGGAACGGGTCTCCGGCCCGTGGGGCCGCAGCGGCGACCACCTGTACATGCTCTACACCGGCGGAACCACCGGCATGCCGAAGGGGGTGATGTGGCGTCAAGATGACCTCTTCCGCACATTGATGGGCAGCGCCGTTGACGCCCGCTACCGCGAGGGCGAGGTCGACCTCGCCCTGACCCGATCCTTGGTCACGGCCCCTGGACCGGTCGGCCTGCCGGCCTGCCCGCTGATGCATGGCACGGGCTGCATGACCCAGCTCATCGTGCTGGCCAGCGGGGGTTGCGTCGTGACCCTGCAGGGGCACGGCCTCGACGTGACCGAGCTGCTCGACACCGTCGAGCGCGAGGGCGTGAACAGCGTCGCCATCGTGGGTGACAGCTTCGCCAAGCCCATCGCCCGCGCCCTTGATGCCGAACCGGATCGCTGGGACCTGTCGAGCCTGCTGATCATCGCCTCGTCGGGGGTCATGTTCAGCGAGCCGGTCAAGCAGGCGCTCCTCGCTCACCTCGACTCGACCATGATCGTCGACGCCTTCTCCTCGTCGGAGGCGTTGGGCATGGCCCAGTCGGTGTCTTCGAAGGGTCGGGAGGCGTCCACGGCCAAGTTCACCGTCAGCGACAAGACCCGGGTCATCGGCGAGGACGGCAAGGACGTGGAGCCGGGCTCGGGCCAGATGGGCCGGGTGGCGGTGGGCGGCTTCCAGCCCATCGGTTACTACAAGGACCCGGACAAGTCGGCGGCCACCTTCCTGACCATCGACGCGAAGCGCTACTCGGTCCCCGGTGACTTCGCCCAGGTGGAGGCCGACGGCAGCATCACCCTGCTCGGTCGGGGGTCGGTGTGCATCAACACGGGCGGCGAGAAGGTCTTCCCCGAGGAGGTGGAGGAGGCGCTGAAGACCCACGAGACGGTGAAGGACGCGGTGGCCGTAGGCGTACCCGACGACAAGTTCGGCGAGGCCATAACCGCCGTGGTCGAACCGGTCGAACCGGGGGCGCCGATCGACGAGGCCGAGCTCATCGGCCACGTCAAGTCCCGGTTGGCCGGCTACAAGGCCCCGAAGAGAGTGCTGGTCGTCGACACCATCGGCCGCGCCCCCAACGGCAAGGTCGACTACAAGCGCCTCAAGGCCCACGCCGTCGAGCGCCTGACCGCCGGCGCCTGACCGTCTGACGGGCGGTACCGCGATCCAGCCCGATCAGGGCACAATGTGCCCATGCGATCGAACAACCCTGCGCTGAACGACAAGGTCTTCGAAAAGGAGATCGCCGCCTCCCGGCCCGGCGCCTACCAGACCGGTTGGGCGGCGCCCGACGGCTCGTCGGCTCCGCCGGTCGGCACGCTGCGACCCACCGCCCCCCCGGCGCCTGACTCGCTGTCGCCGTGGCAGGCCACTCCCCCGCCGCCCACCGCCCCCGGCGGGTACGACTACGCCGCCGCCACCCCGCCGGCCGCGGCCGGCGAGACCATGCGGGTCAGCGGCGTGGCCACCGCCAGCGGGGTGCTCCTGGTGGTTCTGGTGGCCGTCGGCTGGTTCGGGTGGCAGGCGGTGAAGGTCCGCACCGGCTTCGACGCCCTCGGCCGCCCCGCCACCGAGGCCCAGATGCCGGCGTGGCTCTTCCCGGTCCTGTTCTTGGGCCTTGGCTTGGCCATCTTGACCATCCTCAAACCAAAGCTGGCCCGCTTCACCGCCGTGTTCTACGCGGCGGCCGAAGGCGCTCTCCTCGGTGCCATCTCCCACATGTACGAAGCCCAGTTCAACGGGATCGTGCTACAGGCGGTCGGCCTCACCATCGGCGTGTTCCTGGTGATGCTGTTCCTGTACTCCACCCGCATCATCCGGGTCACCAACAAGTTCCGCACCGGTGTGATCGCTGCCACCGGCGCCATCTTCCTCGTCTACATGGTCAGCATCGTGGCTCATCTGTTCGGCGCCAACATCCCCTTCATCCACGACGCCGGCCCCATCGGCATCGGCTTCAGCTTGCTGGTCGTCGGCCTGGCGGCCATGAACCTCATGCTCGACTTCGACTTCATCGAGCGCGGCGCCGCCGCTGGCGCCCCCCGCTACATGGAGTGGTACGGCGCATTCGGCTTGCTGGTCACCCTGGTGTGGCTCTACTTGGAGCTGCTCCGCCTGCTGTCGAAGCTCCAGCGACGCTGAGCCCGGCGATCCTTCGGTCCTTCTCCACCGGTTGACGCCGGGGTCGATTGGCCGCAGACTGTTGCTCCGGCGTAACGCCCAGATGGGACGAGGGGTAAACATGAACAGGGTCACATCGATCCGAGGTCGCCTGCTGGTCGGGCCCGTGTTGCTGGTGCTGCTCGTCGGCGCCCTGTCGGCGTGTGATCCGCCGCCGGACACCTATGTCGCGCTGGGTGACTCCTACACCTCTGGGCCCGCCATCCTGCCCCAGACCGGACAGCCCTACGGCTGTCTGCGTTCAGGCAAGAACTACCCATCCTTGGTGGCCCCCCAGATCACCAGCCGCCTGCCCCTCTTCACCGACGTGAGCTGCAGTGGCGCCACCACCGACGACATGTTCGCCGCCCAGTCGGTCACGCCCGGCCCGGCCAACCCGCCTCAGCTCGACGCCCTCAGCAACCGGGACGGGCTGGTCAGCCTGGGCATCGGCGGCAACGACATCGGCTTCACCAGCATCGTCGAGCACTGCGTCACCACCCCGATCCAACCGCCGTGCATGAACACCTACGTCCACGACGGGCGCGACGAGCTAAGCGAGCGCATCGCCGCCGCCGCCCCGAAGGTCGCCCACGTGCTAACGGCCATCCACCAGAAGGCACCACGGGCCAAGGTCTTGGTCGTCGGCTACCCGACGATCCTTCCCGAGACCGGGGGCGGCTGCTACCCCGCCATTCCGGTGCAATCCACCGACGTCGCTTACCTGCGGCTCAAGGTCAAGGAACTGAACACCATGCTGGCCAACCAGGCGTCGAGCAACAACGCCACTTACGTGGACACCGCCAGATCCAGCATCGGCCACGACTTCTGCAACCTGGTCGACCATTGGGTCGAGGGCCTCGTGCCCACCACCGACGCCGCACCGGTTCACCCCAACGCCAAGGGCATGGCCAACACCGCCAATGACGTCGGTACCAGCGCCAGGACGGTCCTCGGTCTCTGAGCCGGCCGTCTCGCCCTAGCGGCGGGTATGCCTGAAGGCCCAGACGAACAACGGGAGCTGCAACGGCAGCCGCAGCCAGGCGGCCCACCCGGCGACGTCGGAGGGCACTCCCACATCGATCGCCATCTGGATGTTGGCGGGGTACACGCCGAGCAGCGTGGCCAAGGTGAGCCAGGCACCCATGCGCCTGGTGCGCCCGCCTGCTAGAAACCCGGCGCAGGCCAGTTCCACGGCGCCGCTGGCATAGACGACGGCTCGCTCGTGCCCTATCCAGCCGGGCACGATCGACTCATAAGGCTTGGGGATGGCGAAGTGCAACAACCCGGCACCACCCATCAGGGCCGCCAACCGGTAACGGGATCGGTCAGCCTTCTTGTCGGTTGATGTCGAGAGGACGGAACCGTCGGTCACGTCGGGACTCTAGGGACCGGCCACTGGGTCGGCCATCATCCGGGTCCGCAAGCGATCGGCCTCTGCCAGGGGTGCGAACGGCACACCGAGCTCTCAAGGAGTACCTGGACGCCAGGCCGGTCGAACGGCTTTGTCGCCGGCCGGCGCAGCCGGATCCTCACTTCCGGTGGCCACAGGCCGATGTAGACCCGATGGGCAATCGTGCCGTTCAGCGTCCCGAAGGAGTTCATGCCCTCGCGCCCGACGGCTACCTGGCCGTCGACCTCGACGGAGCTGAGCTGCTGGCCGGACCGGCGGGCGCCTTCCTCATCGCCGTCAGCAGCGACCCCGCGGCCATCGAACGCCTGGCGACGCGAGCAGGACAGGTCCGCCGGCTCATGGGCAACCACCTGCAGTGGGTTCCGTTCGTTCATCCCATCGTGCTGAGCGACACCCCGCTGCTGGTGCCGCGGGCCGTGAACATGACCGCTGATCAACTGCGTCGCCGGATGATCAGCGGCCGCCCTTGCATCGAGCCGGAGACCCTGGACAAGATCCGAGAGATGGTCGAACGGCGGATCTTGCACCGCTCGGCCTTCGAAGCCCACTCGGCCGGTTGCCCAGCCGCTCAGCAATAGGGCAGACACCCCTGCCTAGTGTTCGCCCATGACACCACCCGCAGGGCGACGGTTCTTTCCGACGGTTCGGTGCTCGAACGAACGTCGGACTTGAGCTGTGCCCACCCTTCAGTTCCCACCGGCGGTAGAGACCTTCGACCTGCGCATCGACCGCGCCTTTGACCGCCTGCGGGACCGGCCCGGTGCCGACAAGCTCTTCTACGGGGCCAGCGCGCTGGGTGACCACGGCCTGATCTGGCACCTGATAGGCGCAGCACGCGGCCTGCGCTCAGATCGCGACCTTCGCGCCGCCGTCCGGCTGAGCGCGGCGCTGGGCGTGGAATCGGCTCTGGTCAACGGCTTGCTCAAGTCGCTGGTGCGGCGCCAGCGCCCCTTGCTCGAGGGGTTGCGACCGCGCTATCTGCGCCACCCCCGCACCAGCAGCTTCCCCAGCGGCCACGCCAGCTCGGCGTTCACCGCCGCCGGGCTGCTGAGCGATGGTGACCGCCTCGCTCCCGCCTACTACGCCATCGCCGTGGTGGTCGCCAGCAGCCGCATCTACACCCGCATCCACCACCCCTCCGACGTCATCGTCGGCGCCGCCGTGGGCGTGGCGCTGGCCCGCGCCGCTCGGGCCATCAGTCCGTTGCCCCCCGAGGCGCCGGCTACCGAAAGGGCTGGCACTTAGACAACACAGCTGCGCAGGCGCCAGCCGGAGCAGCACACCGTCGGGATCGGCCAGGCGCGAAGCGCGTGCCGGCGAGGCCTGCCGAGCTGGAACTAAGACAACATGGAATCGTCGGTCGACCGGCCCGGTTGAACGATCCCGTGACCGCATTTTCCTTGACCTGGGACTACCGGTGCCCGTTCGCCCGCAACATGCACGAGCACGTCGTGACCGCGCTGGAGGCCGGCGCCGCGTGGGACGTCGGCTTCGTTCCCTTCTCTCTGAGCCAGGCGCACCTGGAAGAGGGTGATCCGCCGGTGTGGGACGACCCGGCCACCGATTCCGGACTGACCGCCCTACAGCTCGGCGTGGCGGTGCGCGACCATGACCCCGATCACTTCTTGGCGGCCCACCGTGCGCTGTTCTCGGCCCGTCACGACCACGGCCTCGACCTACGCGACCGCGACAAGCTCACCACCATCGTCGGCGAGCTCGGTGTCGAAACGAAGGCGGTTCTGGCGGCGGTCGATGACGGTTCGGCACTGGCCACGGTTCGAGCGGAGCACGAAGCCGCCGTCGCCGAACACGAGGTGTGGGGCGTACCGACCTTCCTGCAGGGCGATCAGGCGGTGTTCGTCCGCGTCATGAACCGACCAGAGGAAGATGCTGACGTGGCTCGACTGACGATCGACCGTGTACTGGGACTACTGGCTGACGGCCCGAACCTCAACGAGTACAAGCACACGACCCTGCCTCGTTGACAAACCGCTCAGTTCCTGACCGCCGGAGCGGTCAAGTGGAGGGGACGAGGTCCGCTTCGCTGGGGCCGGGGTGGGACGCCGAGAGGAGGAGCCGGACGTCCAGGAGGAGGTCGGAAACCTCGTTGGTGGAGACAAGTGCACGGTGCTGGATGTCGCCCAGGCCACGATCGATGAGATCCATCGCTTCCTGGATGAGGGTGAAGTCGAGCGTCTCGGTCACGACCCCACCCTAGAGGCTCCCTTCCGGAGAAAGCGTCACGTGAACGAGAATCGCCCGCCCGGGTGGTCGGCGCCGACGGTCTGTAGCCCGCTGAGGGCTGGGCGGCGGCCGACTACCACCTCAGCCGTTCCGGATCGTTCTAAGGTCCGAGGGATGGGTGAGGCGCAGGCACGGTTGGGGTTGACGTTCGCGTCGCTGATGCCGCTGGGGCCGGCCCTGGCGGTGGACATCGCCCGGCGGGCCGAGGAGCTCGGGTTCAAGTCTTTCTGGACGGCTGAGGTGAACGGGCCAGAGGCCTTCTCGCTGCTGGCGGCGGCAGGTGCGGCGGCCCCCTCGCTCGACCTGGGGACCGGCGTCCTGGCCCTTCAGCTGCGCACCCCGATGGTGGTGGCCATGGCCGGCGCCACCCTTCAGGCGTTGCAACCGGAGCGGGAGGTGGTACTAGGTGTCGGCATCTCCTCGCCGGTGGTGACCGAGCGGTGGCACGGTGTCGACTACGGCGAACGGCCGTTGGCCCGGGTTCGCGAGTACGTGGAGCTGGTGCACCAGTGCCTGACCGGTGAGAAGGTCACCTTCCAGGGCGACTTCTACAACGTCAAGGGCTTCCGGCTCGGGGTGCGGCCCGGTGACCGCCGGCCGAAGGTGGTGATCGGCGCCCTCAACCCCAAGATGCTGTCGCTGGCGGGCGAGGTGGCTGACGGCGTGCTGCTCAACTACTTGCCGGCATCGCATGTGCCTTGGTCGGTCGAGCAGGTCCGGGCCGGTGAGCAGGCGGCCGGCCGCAATCCCGGCAGCTGCACCGTCTACGGCTACGTGCATGCCGGGGTCTGCGAGCGGACCGACGGCATCGACGCCGCCCGGCGCGACCTGTTCTCATACGCGGTGGTGGACGCCTACGCCGCCAACTTCCGCCGGGCCGGGTTCGGCGATGAGGTGGACGCCATCTGCGAGGCCCACGCCGCCGGTGACCGGGACCGCGCCATGGCCGCGGTGTCGGATCGCATGGTCGACGCCATCGACGTCATGGGCGACGCCGTCACTGCCCGGCGCACCGTCGAGGAGTACGTCGCCGGCGGCGTCGACGTACCCGTGCTGATGCCACTTCCCTGGGGTCCGGACCGACGCCAGGTGGTCGAGCAGACGATGCTGGCAGTCGCCGAATAGAGCTCCGGCCAGCCCGGCTACCCCTTGGTCGGTGGCCACCTACAGTCGGCGGCATGCAGCTCTCCGGCAAGGTCGTGGTGGTAACAGGGGCGGCGCGGGGTATCGGCTTCGCGCTGGCTGAGCGGTTCGCCGCCGAAGGAGCCGCCGGGGTGGTCGTGGCCGACCTGGACCCGGCCGACTGCGCGGATGCGTCCGAACGGCTGGGTGAGGTGGGGCTGGGTGTCGCCACTGACGTTTCATCGGAGGGCGAGGTCAAGGCGCTCGTCGCCCGGGCGGAGGAGCGGTTCGGCCCCATCGATCTGTTCTGCGCCAACGCCGGCATCGCCACCGGTCAGGGCATCGATGCCCCGGAGGCGGTCTGGCAGAAGATCTGGTCGGTCAACGTCATGGCCCACGTGTACGCCGCCCGGGCGGTGCTGCCCGGATTCCTCGACCGGGGCAACGGTTACCTGCTCACCACTGCCTCCGCCGCCGGGCTGCTCACCAACCTGGGTGACGCGCCCTATTCGGTCACCAAGCACGCGGCGGTCGCCTTGGCCGAGTGGTTGGCCATCACCTTTGGCGACCGGGGCCTGAAGGTGAGCTGCCTCTGCCCGCAGGGCGTCCGTACCGACATGCTGCTCGGGGGCCTGGGCCAATCCGCCGCTGACGTGGTCGCTGCCCAAGGCGCCATCGAGCCGGCCGACGTAGCCGAAGCGGTGGTGCAGGGACTGGCCGACGAGCGCTTCCTGATCCTCCCCCACCCCGAGGTCGCCACCTACTACCAGCGCCGGGCCGGCGACCCCGACCGTTGGCAGGCGGGCATGCGCCGGTTGCAGGCCCAGTTCTTCACCGAAGGGTGACCGGCGACCTCCCGGAACTGGGGCTCGAACCGGGCCAGGCCGTCCGGTTCCGCCGGCGGAGGAACGAACGGTGGAAGGACGCTGTGGTGGTGCGCCGGGAGCGCGACGGTTCCATCGGTCTGCGCGAGGGCAAGGGAGCGGCGCGTTCCATCCCCATCAGTTGCATCGAGGTTCCCGCCGCCGGCCGGCGGGGCGGGGCCGTCTGGGAACCGTTGACGACCAGGGAAGGGCAAGCCCAGCTGCGGTTAGGTTTCGGCCGGCCCGCCGCTCGTCGCTCACGCCGCGGCCGGTCGCGCTGATGGACCGGCTCACCGTCGACCGATACCAGCGGGACTCCGACGTCTACGCCGGGCGCCCGGCCGGCGACGGGCCGCAGGACCGGCTGCGGGCCTTCATCGGTTCGACCCCGGCCGGAGTTCGGCTGGACGCCGGCTGCGGGACCGGCCGCTACCTGACCGAACTGGGGTCGCCGGCCGTGGGCCTGGACGCGTCGACGGCGATGCTGGCTCACGCCGCTCGAGCGGCCCCCGCCGTCCCGCTGGCCTGTGGCGACCTGGCCCAGTTGCCGCTCCGCACCGGTTCAATCGCCGGGGCCTGGGCCAACAAGTCCCTGCAACACCTTCCCGACGTCGAAGTGCCTCACGCGCTGGCCGAGCTCCACCGCGTCCTGGCCGTCGGCGGACGCCTCGACGTGCAGGTCTTCGAAGGCGACGCGGCGGGTCGGACCCCGCCGGATTCGGACCTCCCGGACCGCTTGTTCACTGGATTCTCGACAGAACTGCTGGCTGACCTGTTGGAGGGAGCCGGCTTCGCCCAGGTGGAGATCGCCGCCGGAGAACCCGATCGTGATGGTCTGTACCGCCCGTTGACCGCCACCGCCGGCCGTGACCGCACACTGGCCGACACCGTCGGTCCCGGCATGCGCCTGCTGTTGTGCGGGCTGAACCCGAGCCTGTACGCAGCCGACGCCGGTGTCGCCTTCGCCCGGCCAGGCAACCGGTTCTGGCCGGCTCTGCGCGCCGCCGGACTGACAGATCTGGACCGGGACCCGAACGGCCTGCTGCGGATCGACAACATCGGGCTGACCGACCTGGTCAAGCGGGCCACGCTCGGCGCCGACGAGCTCAACGCCGCTGAGTACACCCACGGGCTGGCCCGGGTCAGGCGTCTGTGCGACCGGCTACGCCCCGCCGCCGTGTGCTTTATCGGTCTGGCCGGTTGGCGGGCGGCTCTCGACCGGACCGCAGTGGCGGGCTGGCAGACCGGGGGGCTCGGCGAAACACCCGTCTACCTGATGCCCAGCACCAGCGGGCTGAACGCCCATGCCTCGTCGGTGCAGCTCGCCGAGCATCTGGCGGCGGCCGGGGCGCTTCCGGGATAGCCAGGGCGAACTCCGCAGGCGCAACCGACATACTGGTTCGATGGCCCGTCGCACCAAGATCATCGCCACCATCGGCCCGGCCTCGGACTCAGAAGCGGCGATCAAGGGCCTCATCGAAGCGGGCATGGACGTGGCCCGCCTGGGGCTGGCTCACGGATCCATAGAGCACCAACTCGAGCGCTACCACCGGATCCGCCAGATGGCTGACGAGGCCGGTAGGCCGGTCGGCATCATGGTCGACCTGCCGGGTCCCAAGGTCCGGGCCGGTCCCATGCCCGAAGAAGGGCTGGCCCTCGAACCGGGCCAGGAGCTGCGCCTGGTCCCGAGCTCCACCGCCGCCAGCACCGGCGAGGTCATCCACGTCGACTACGAGTCGCTGCTCACCGACGTCCACCAGGGTGACCGGGTCTCCTTCGGTGACGGCGCCGTGACCGCCGAAGCAGTCGACCGGTCGAAGGACGCCGTCGTGATCCGGGTGAGCCACGGAGGCCTGCTGCAGGGCCGTCCGGGGGTGCACATCCCCTCGGAACGGCTCCGCCTGACCACGCCCACCAAAGACGACCTGATCGCCCTCGACGCCTTTGTGGAGGCGGGCGTCGACATGGTGGCCCTGTCGTTCGTGCGCTCCGCCCACGACATCCGCCGGGTCGGCACCGAACCGCATCCCCGCGGCCCCCTGGTCATCGCCAAGGTCGAGACCCGAGCCGCGGTCGAGAACCTGGAGGGCATCATCGAAGCGGCCGGCGCAGTCATGGTCGCCCGCGGCGACCTAGGCGCGGAGATGCCCATCGAGGAGCTGCCACACCTGCAGAAGCGGATCTTGCGCCGCTGCATCGCTCTTGGCCGCCCGGCGATCACCGCCACCCAGATGCTCGAGTCCATGATCCACGCCCCCACGCCCACCCGCGCCGAAGCGTCAGACATCGCCAACGCAGTGTTCGACGGGTCGAGCGCGCTGATGCTGTCGGCCGAGACGGCCATCGGTGACGACCCTGCCAACGCGGTGGCCACCATGGCCCGCATCGCCGAACGGGCCGACTTCGAGTTCGACTACGACGGCTGGCCCGAGCAGCTCGCCAAGCTGTACATAGGCCCCTCCAACGAGGTCGACGACGTCGTCACCAACGGCATGACCAACGCCGCCTGGAGGGCCGCCGTCGAAACCGGCGCCGCCGCCATCGTGTGCGTGACCCTCACCGGCTTCACGGTGCGCTCGATTGCCCGCTTTCGCCCCCAGGCCCACATCTACGGACTCAGCACCGACCAGCGCACCGTCAACCAGCTCACCCTGAGCTGGGGGGCCACACCGGTGCTGCTCGAACCCGGTCTCACCCAGCCGCAAGCCATCGCCCACTCCGTGGAGGTGGCCAAGCAACGAGGCGGCCTGCACAGCGGCGATCTGGTGCTGGTCCTCTCCGGCTCTCCCGAGTACCCCGGCCAGGCCACCGACTCCTTGAAGCTGGTCAGGATCTAGCTGTACTGATTGGCGTCAACGCCGCTTACCAACCTAGGAGCACGTCGCTCTGTCACCACCCACGCCTACGCTTCTCTCAATTCCCCCCATTGCACTCATCTATGGCAAGGGACAACGATGGAAACCGATGCACGCACGCAACTGGCAGGACGGCTCGACGAGGTCCTTGGCCCTGAGCCGGCGGGCACGCTGATGGCCCTGCTGCGCCCAGCTGATTGGTCGGAGCTCGTGACCCGAGCCGACCTTGCAACTCTCCGCTCCGACATGACCGACGAGTTCGCCGGCGCGAACCGACGGTTCGAGAAGATCGATCGACGGTTGGAACAAGTCGACCAGCGGTTCGAACAAGTCGACCAAAGGTTCGAACAAGTCGACCAAAGGTTCGAGCAGGTCAACCGCAACTTCGAGCACGTCGATCGGCAGTTTGCCGCTGTCGACCATCGCCTCCACGGACTCGAACGGGGCCAGGAACGGGTGGAGGACCGCTTGACATCGATGAGCCTGGAGCTGTCGGGCGTGAACCAGGCGGTGACCGCCATGACCGGTCACCTCTTGTCCTTGTCGGAACGTGTGGAATCGATCACCAACCAGCCGCTCACCATCATCCTTTCGGTCATCGCAGCGATGATCGCTCTCAGCGGCATCCTGGTGGTCGCTCTCCGGCTGTGACCGCCGGCTACCTCGGAGCCAGGTCGCGGATGGCTTGGCGCTGGTCGTAACCGAAGGGCAGCAGGGCCAACGCCGGGCAGGTGACGCCGTTGGCCTGGTACTGGCCGATGCGCTCCCGGCACGCCTCGGGCGAGCCGTGGACTATTAGCTCGTCGACCAGCGAGTCGGGGATGAGCTCCAACGCCTTGGCCCGGTCGCCGGCCGCCCATGCGTCCCACATCGGCTGCAGCACCTCGGCCCGGCCCATCCACCGGTGGAACTCGGCGTAAACCGGCACGTTGAGGTAGGCGGCGATGGCGTAGCGGCCCCCGTTGTAAACCGTCTCCGTGTCGGTGGTGGGAGCCACGAATATGCGGGCCACCACTTCCTTGTCGGGGCCGCCTTCGTGCACGTGAGGTACGACCTTGGTCACGTCTTCGGGCGACAGCCAGTTGACGATGGCGCCGTCGCCCTCCCGGCCGGCCATGCGCAGCATTCCCTCGCGCAGCGCCGCCACCAGGATCCGTGGCTGCTGCTCGACTTTGAAGCCGAGCTTGAACCCCTTCACCTCGAAGGTTTCGTACTTCTCGGTGACCTTCTCGCCGGCCAGCGCCCGGCGCAGGAACCTCACCATGTCTCGGGTCCGCCGGTACGGCTCGTCGAAGGGGATGTCATTCCACCGCTCGACGATCACGTTCGACGACGTGCCTATCCCGAACGCCACCCGGCCCGGAGCGGCGTCGGCCAATGAACCGACGCATTGGGCCATGGTCGCCGGTCCCCTGGTGAACGACGGCACGATGGCTGAGCCCAACCGCAGCGTCGGTGCCCACACCGACGCCAACGCCAGCGGCGTGAACCCGTCATGGCCGTTGGCCTCCGCCGACCAGACGTCGGTGTAACCGAGATCCTCGAGCTCGGCGATCCACCCCCGCTGGTCGTGGAGGGGTACGCCGTCGAAGGGGATGGTCATTCCGTAGCGGTCCATGGTGCTCCTGCCTAGATAGCGATCTCGGGCTGGGTTTCGGGCTCGGTCTGGCGGCGGTCGGCTCCTCGGGAGCCAGGCCGGTCAGGGTCGGACCAGAACCGGACGATGGTCGACTGGCTGGCGGTGGCCATGAGGGTGCCGTCGGCGGCCCACAGGTGCACGGTGCCGTGACCGAAGCCGCTGGCCACCATGTCGATGTGCACGTCGATGAGCACCCATTCGGTGGGCACGAGCCGGCCGATGCGCAGCGTGTTGTCCAGGCTGTTTCCGCCGGCTTGGGCTCCGAGCGCCTGCCCTATACCGAACGGGACGTAGTCGCCCAAGATGGCCAGCGTCGCCGCCGAGGGCTCCATCAAATCCGGGATGCGGGCCCACAGTGCGCATTCGCCGTCCCCGCTTGGTCCCAGCGGGAGTCCGCACGGAGGTCGAGCAGGTTCCGGCCCTTGGCCAGGCGCAACTCCATGCGTCCCATGATCGAGTCCTCGACGAACTCCCGGAAGATCCGCGACGGGCACGACTCGGGGGGCTTCACCTCGGGCCGGCGGGCCCATGATCCGCTGGTGGCCAGCGAGCGGACGCCCAGCGCGGCGTTGACGGTCAGGATCTCGCGGTGGGCGACGTGCGCCACCGCCCGGGCCTGGGTGATGGCCCGGCCGGCCACCGGCACGGTGACATCGATGTCCATGATCGAGGGCGGGTTGGCGTAGGAGAGGTACTGGGCGGTGGCCCAGACCAGCGGCCGGCCGGTCGTGCCTTCCAGCGCCTCGATGGCCGCCGCCAGGCCGCAGCCACCGAACAGGAACCCATGACCGGTCGACAGACCGGGGGTGATCGGCAGGTACCAGCGGTTCGGGTTGTGGGTCGGCTCGAGGCCGAGGAAGTCACGTGCGTCCAAGGGCTCGGAACCTAGCGGGAGGCCGTCCCCTACTGTTCCGGCTCATGCCTGACACCCCTTGGCTCGAAGATGCCTGCTCGCTGGTCGACGCCTTCCGGTCCGGTGAACGCTCACCCGCCGAAGAGCTGGAGGCGTCGATAGGCGCCATCGAGGCCAGCGAGCTCAACGCCTTCTCCCACCTGGACCTCGATGCCGCCCGACAGGCAGCCCGGACCGCCGACACGTCATTGCCGTTCGGCGGTCTACCGATGGCGATCAAGGAGCTCGAACCGGTCGCCGGCTGGCCCCACACAGAAGCGTCTCTGGCCTTTGTGGGCCGCACCTATGAACATGACAGCACCCAGGTGACCCGCCTCAAGGCGGCCGGCGCGGTCACGGTCGGCGCCACCACCGCCAGCGAGTTCGGCGGACTCAACGTCAGCATCACCAAGCTGAACGGCATCACTCGCAACCCGTGGCAGCGAGACCGCACCACCGGCGGCTCCTCGGCCGGCAGCTCGGCGGCGGTGGCCGGAGGCCTGCTGAGCCTGGCCAGCGGGGGTGACGGCGGCGGTTCCATACGCATCCCTGCCGGGTTCACCGGCCTGGTCGGGATGAAGGGCACCGCCGGCCGCATCCCGCGGGGCCCCAAGACCCTCATCTCCCCCATGACCGTGCTGCTCGGCGGCATGGCCCGCTCCGTTCGTGACGCCGCCCGCTGGTACGACGTGGCCGCCGGCTACCACTCGCGGGACCCCTACTCGCTGCCCAAGATCGAGGGATGGGAACGCGACCTCGGCACCCATGACGTGCAGGGAATGAAGGTGGCCATCGACCCCACCCTGGGTTCCGCCATCGTCCGCGACGAGGTGCAGCAACGGGTGGTGGCGGCAGCCGAGCAGCTGGCCAAAGACGCCGGGCTGAAGATCGTCGAGGTACCCGTCCGCCTTCCTCAACTGGACATGGCGTGGGCCATGGCCAACTTGGTCGGGCTCAAGCTGGAGCTCGGTGACCGGTGGCCGGCCTGCAAGGACGATCTGACCAAGGAGATCGCCTTTGGGCTGACACTGGCAGAGGAGATGATGAACCTCGACCTGGCGGCCCAGGGCGAGGCGGCCCGCACGGAGTCGAACGAGGCCATGGCCGACCTGTTCGACCAGGTCGATTTCGTGATCGCCGCCACAAATCCCGACGTCGCCTTTCCCGCCGATGTGGCCATGAACACGCGGGTCGGCGATCGCAAGGTCGAGGGCGGCAACAACGGCACCCTCACCATCCCGGCCAACATCAGCGGCAACCCGGCCATCTCCGTGCCGATCGAGCCGTTCGAGGGCTTGCCGGTGGGCATGCAGATCATCGGCCGCCACCACCAGGATGCCCTGTTGCTGGATCTGGCGGCGGTCGTGGAGCGCGAGCGGCCGTGGCCGTTGGTGGCGCCCGGTTCCCCGGTGTGACCTCGGCCGCAAAGGGCCCGCTGGCCTGGGCTTTCGCACCCATGTGACGCCTTGACGGGAACATTGTCGTAGCCCCTGGGGATGATGGAGGTATGGAAGAGCAACTCACCCTCCTGCAATCCCCGACACCCTGGAAGCTCGACGAGCAGACCCGCCGCATCGGCCTCCAAGGGGTGGCCCAAGCTCGCGCCGCGCTCCTGGCCCACCGCCAGCCCGACGAGCACCCCGATCATCAGCAGTCGGCTGCGTAAGGTCTGGCCATGACCGACGTCGTGATCGTTGAAGCTGTCCGCTCCCCCATCGGCAAACGGGGTGGAGGCTTGTCGTCGCTGCACCCCGCCGATCTGCTGGCCGCCGTGCAACACCAGTTGATCGACCGTTCCGGCATCGACCCGACCGAGGTCGGCCAGGTGGTCACCGGCTGCGTCAGCCAGATCGGTGAGCAAGCCTTCAACATCGGCCGTACTGCCTGGCTCACCGCCGGGCTGCCCCTGTCGGTGGCGGCCACCACGGTCGACAGCCAGTGCGGCTCGTCCCAGCAGGCCACCAACCTCGCCGTCGGGCTGGTCGCCGGCGGCGTGGTCGATGTGGCCGTGGCCTGCGGGGTCGAGGTCATGAGCCGGGTGCCGATCGGGTCCAACGCCAGGGGCGACTTCGGCCGGCCCATCCCCAAGTCGTACTTCGGCCAGTACGAGTTCACCTCGCAGTTCGAGGGAGCCGAGCGCATAGCCGAGAAGTGGGGCATCACCCGCGACGACACCGACGGCTTCGGCCTCCAATCACAGCAGCGCGCCGCCCGAGCTTGGGACCAAGGCCACTTCGAACCGCAAGTCGTCCCGGTCGAGGCACCCGACCTGACCGACGAGGGCAAACCGGCCGACACCACCCACACCGTCAGCCGCGACGAAGGCCTCCGGGAGACGTCGCTCGAGAAGCTGGCTTCGCTCAAGCCGGTGACGCGCGAAGACGGTGTCCACACCGCCGCCACCTCCTCGCAGATCTCCGACGGTGCCGCCGCCGTGCTGCTCATGTCCGCTGCTAAGGCGGAGCAGCTCGGCCTGACCCCACGCGCCCGGGTCGTGGACACATGCCTGGTCGGGGTAGACCCGGTTCTCATGCTCACCGGGCCGATCGACGCTTCCCAACGGTTGTTCGACCGCACCGGCCTGTCCATGGCCGACATGGACACCAGCGAGATCAACGAGGCCTTTGCCTCCGTGGTCCTGGCCTGGGCCAAAGAGTTCGACGCCGACCTGTCCAAGGTCAACCCGAACGGCGGGGCCATCGCCCTCGGCCACCCGCTGGGCGGCACCGGCGCGGTGCTGCTCACAAAGGCGCTGCACGAGCTCGACCGCATCAATGGGCGCTACGGCCTGGTGTCAATGTGCTGCGGTGGCGGGCTCGGCACCGGCACCATCATCGAACGGGCCTGACCCCTCGCGCTGCCCGGCGCCCACTTCACCCGCTCGCGGCCTGCGCCGCCGGAAACCACTGTCAGCCAGAGGTCCGGACGTGCCCAGCCAACACCGCTTTACCCCCATCGCGCCAGCCGCTCGGCGGCTCACGGCGGGACGGCGGACGGCGGCGGCCGTCACCGTCGCCACCGCCGTCGTGCTGCTGGTCACGTCGAGCTGTAGCACCGGCCAGCGCCAGTCCCCATCCTCCGGCCGCCGTCCGCCGGGGGCGGCCACCGTCACCCGGGTGATCGACGGCGACACCATCGAGGTCCGCTTGGCGGGCCGGCTCGAACGGGTCCGCTTGCTGGGCATCGACACTCCGGAGTCGGTGAAGCCTGGTACCCCGCCGGAGTGCTTCAGCCACCAGGCCAGTGCCGCCACCACCGGCTACCTGCCCAAGGGCACCCCGGTGGACCTGGTGCGAGACGTCGAAGCCAGGGACGACTACGGCCGCCTCCTGGCTTATGTGTACAGAGAGCGTGACCACAGCTTCGTGAACCTGTGGCTGGTCGAGCAGGGCTTCGCCGGGTTGCTGATCTACCCGCCCAACGTGGCCCACGCCCCCCAGCTCCAGCTGGCCACCAGCCAGGCCAAAGGCGCCGGGCGGGGCCTCTGGAGCACCTGCGGAGCCGTGCACTCCCGGCGGTAGCGTCTCGCCGTGACCACGCTCACCGACCGCCTGGGCTTCGGCGCTGACGCTTCGGTTCTCATCATCAACTGCGACGACCTCGGCCTCAGCCACGCCACCACCGTTGGTACTTACGACGCCCTACGCGACGGGTTGGCGTCCAGCGCGTCGCTGATGGTCCCCTGCCCGTGGTCGCGCGACGCCGCGGCGCGCTACCGGGGCGAGGACGTGGGCGTGCACCTCACCCTCAACGCCGAGTTCGAGCTCTACCGGTGGGGGCCGATCACCTCCGCTCCCTCACTGCTGGGCGGCGACGGCGGCTTTCCCCGCACCGTCGATGACGTCTGGGAGCACGCCGACCTAGACGAAGTACGACGCGAGCTGCGGGCCCAGGTCGAGCGGGCCATCTTGTGGGGCTTCGATGTCAGCCACCTCGACTCGCACATGGGCACGCTGCAGATGCGTCCGGAGTTCTTCGACATCTACTTGGACTTGGCCGTCGAGTTCGAGCTGCCGATCCGCCTCTCCGGTCAGTCGACCGAGGGGGTGATCGGTTTCCCGTTCCGCCGGCTGGCCGCCGAAGAGGGCGTGGTCTTCCCCGACAACTTCATCCGGGTGCCGGGCGTGGGCAGCCGCCGCAGCATCGAGCAGGTGCTGGCCGACCTGCGCCCCGGCGTGACCGAGATCTACCTCCACCCGGCGGTGGACACCGCTGAGCAGAGGGCACTCGACCCCGACTGGGCGGCCCGCGTCGACGATCACCACCTGTTGGCCCTCGACCCGACCCTGTCCCAGGTGCTCTCTCGGCAAGGTGTGCCGGTCATCGGCTACCGGGCTCTGCGCGACTTGATGCGCGCCGCCTGACCCCCTCAGCCGACGGTCAGGCCTTGGAACTCGAGCGGATAGGGCCGCTCGGTTTGCGATCGATCGCCGGCTGCTGCCGTCGATCGACAGGCAAGGGCACTATGTTTCCCGCTCTTGGCGACCTTCGGTCGCCGGGCCGCTCGGGCCACGGCTCCGCCTATCGGCGCAGCCTCTTAACTCAGAACTCGGTCTGCCCCGCCACCTTGGCGCTGATTTCCTTGTACTCCGGGCTCTGGGTGAGCGGCATGAGGGTCATGAGCTTGCCCATGTTGCCGGTGACCTTGACCTTGCCCTGCATGAAGGCGGCGTTGGCATCGAGCTCGCCCTTGGCGATGCGGACCGAGTCGTCGTAGCCGGTGGTCAGCGTGAACTCCGCCTGGGGGTCCTCGCCCATCTGGTTCTCGACCACCTTGCCGTCCTCGATCACCGAGTAGTACTTCACGTCCCCCCCAGGCGCGCCCGCCACCACGTACTGCATGCGCGCCGTTGCCCCCGGCTTGGCCGGAAACGACTCGCTCAGATCCTTCTGCAGGTCGAGCCACTCTTGGGTGAGGTACTTGGCCATGCGACATCCCCTTGAATCCGGCCGGGTCCCGGTTGGCCCGGCCCACCGATCGTACCCAAGGGGCCGGACAGCCTCAGCCGGAGGCGAGCTGGCGGACGCCGGCGAACAGGTCATCCTCGGGCAGGTCACCCGCCGGCACCAGGGACTTGGCCAGGATGAAATCCTCGGTCGGATACGCCTCGGCTGCCTCGGCGTCGGGGATGCCGAACCAGAACGGCGACTCGGGGTCGATCTGGGTGGCGTGAGCCCGCAGCGCCGCCGCCCGCGCCGGGTAGAAGTCGGCGACGTTGATTCGGGTGGTGATCCGGTGATCCTGGTCAGGCCGGTCGAACCAGCGGTCTTCGAACGGAGATTGCAGGCCCAGGGACAGGAACTTCTCGTGCAGGGCCACGATCCGGGCTCGCGACCAGGTCGAGTAGTAGAGCTTCAGCGGTTGCCACGGCTCGCCCGTGCCCGGGTACGCATCGGGGTCACCAGCGCGATCAAAGGCGGGGATGGAGATGTCGTGCACCCGTAGGTGGTCAGGGTGGGGATAGCCCTGCTGGTCGTCGCCGTAGGTGAGGATCACCTGCGGCCGCTCCCGGCGGATGACTTCAACCAGTCGGCCCACCGCTTCGTCCACATCGGCGTTGGCAAAGGCGCGGGGATCGGCGTTCTCCGGCGTGTCGGGCATCCCCGAATCCCGGTAACCGAGCATGACCAGATCCTGGTAGCCGATGGCCTCCACCGAGCGGGCCAACTCCTCGAGCCGGACCTGCCCCAGCCGCGCTCGCACCTCGGGCTGATCCATGGCCGGGTTCAGGATGTCACCGGCCTCGCCCCCGGTGCAGCACACCAGCACCGCCCGGGCTCCGTCGGCCACGTAGCGGGCGACCGTCGCCGCTCCCTTGGACGCCTCGTCGTCAGGATGGGCGTGGACGCTGAGCAATCGGAGATCGGCCATGGCCAGCCACGGTATTGCCTGGCAAGACACCTCTCGACCTGGAGGATCTAACCCCCAGCTCGGGGATCTTGTGCGGGCACGGGATGTACGCCGCCAGTTGGCTCGACTGGGCCAGGACGAGCCCGCCCGGCGACCACACCTCGCCCTCCTCCTCGACGAAGCCGTCCACCGCGGTGCGCGACCGGAAACGCACGAAACAGTGGGTCTCGGCACCCAGATCGGCGACCTGGTGACGGAAGTGGATGGTCAGTTCGATGGTGGGGACCGCCACGAAGGAATCCACTCGGTTGAACACCGCCGGGAACCAGGCGTCCGTGAGGGCCGCCACCACCACCTCATCCACCGGCACCGGTTGGGCCAGCCGGATCCACCCGCCGGCCAGAGCCTCCTGCCCGCCCCGAAAGGGCTCGCCCCCGAACACAGGTCGTGTCTCGAACCGTTCGGCCAAGGGGATCGGAGCTTCGGCGGTTCGAACGGGCACCGACTGGGGTCCGGCGGCCAGCTCGGGGGGAGGGACCTGATCGTCGAACCCGGCGCCGGGTCGCGTCTTGGCAAAGGCGGCCAAGGCCATGCCCACCAGCACATCGTCTTGCACCACACGGGCCGACACAGTGCTCAGGCCGCGGCCGGCACGTTCGATGACGACGACCACCTCGATCGGTCCCTCGTGGGGCGGCGCGAGGTAATGGACGGTCAAGGTCCGCGGGGCGCGGGCGGCGTCGGCGACCTCGGCGAGCATGGCCCGCAGCACGATGGCGGCCAGGTAACCGCCGTTCGGTCCCCGCTCTATCCACCAGCCCCGGTCGATCACCGCCTCGTGGCGACCCGAGCCGAGAGCCCGGGTGGCGGTGTCGCGTAGGAATCGGGGGATGTTCTGGGGCTCCATCACCGTGGCAACGTACCGAACGGCGCCACGCGAACCGGACAAACCGTCATCGTGGGCGACCACGCGACTACCGTGTGTGAGTTGCGGCATCGACTGGGGTGCGATGCCCACAAGGAGGGGTGTGAGCGGGACGACGAGGGGATGGGTCGGTCGCCTCCGCCTGGCGAGCGGTCTGCGCTGATGGGCAGCTCACGCCTCCGGTCGGTCGGAGTTGGGTTGCTGCTGAGCGCCGAGGCGGCGGCGGCCGTCGGCGCGCTGATCGCCCCGCCGGCGGGATTCGGCCGACCGGCGTTCATCTGCTCGCAGGCGTTGATCCTGATCCTGGTGGCGGTGGGCGTGCGGCGCACGGGCAGCCGACCCGTCGGGCCTTGGCCGCTGCTGGCCCTCGGCTTGGCCACCGCGGCGGTGGCGGGAGTGGCTTGGGCCTGGACCTGGGACGCCTCTCCTACCAGGTCGGTCGGGCCGATCGACGCCATGTTCCTGGTGGCCTACCTGCCGCTGGTGGCGGGCCTGCTGGTCCTGCTGCGCGAGAGCCGGGCTCGGCGCGACGTCGAGGGGATCATCGACGGGTCGATCTTCGGTGCCGCGCTGGCCGGGGTGTGCTGGCAGCTAGTGCTGGCCCACGGCGGCTCGATCTCCGGTGACACCTCGAGCCGCCTGGTCATCGCTGCCTACCCGGTGCTCGACGTCGTGTTGCTTGTCATGGCCACCCATTTGGCGGTCAGCCGGGCTCGGCGGGCGCCCTGGATCGTGTTCCTGCTTGGAACGGGACTGCTGGTGATCGCCGATTTCGCCCGGGCCGTCGCCCTCACCGACGCCAGCGCGCGGACCATGTGGCAGGTGCAGGTTGCCCGCAGCCTCGGCCTGGTCGTCCTGGCCGCCGCTGTGGCCCACCCTGCCCGGTTCCTGAAAGGAGAGGCCGCCGCTCGCTCGGAAACGCCTCCCGTCCGGGTTCGCGCCGCCCTGCTCCTGCTCCCGCTTCTCGTCGGCCCCTGCGTCCTGTTGCTACGCGGCAAGAACCTCGACAACAACGCCCGTGCCGTAATCGTTCTCTCGCTCTTACTGGGTTCGATCGTGATCGCCCGGCTCGCCAAGCTGGGACACGAGGTCAGTGGTGCCCGCCAGCGGGAGCGCGCCAACCACTTGTGGTTCGAGTCGCTGGTGCGCAACGCCAAGGATTCGATCCTGGTGCTGGATGCCGAAGGCAGGATCACCTGGCTGAGCCCCGCCGTGCATGGGCTCCTCGGTTACCCGACCGCCTCCTTGCGGGGCCAGCAGATCCTCAAGTTCGTCCACGCCGAAGACCGGACCGAGGTGTCGGAGCGGCTCGCCCGGCTGGTGGCGCAGCCGGATACCAGCGGGCAGATCCACGTCAGGGTGCGGGATCACCAGGGCCGGTGGCGGCGGTTGGAGGCGCACGCCGTGAACCTGCTCGACGACCCTACGGTCGCCGGCATCGTGGTCAACCAGCGAGACGTCACCGAGTGGTTCGAAACCGACTCCGCGGTCCGCAGCCGCGCCGCCCAGCAAGAGGCGGTCGCCGCCCTCAGCCAACGGGCCCTGGAAGGGGCAGAGCCGGCGGTGCTGGCCACCCAGGCCGTGGCCATCGTGCGAGACAACCTCGAAGTTTCGGCCTGCCAGTTCTTCCGGGTGCAGACGGGGCGGGACGGGCTGCTGCTGGACGCGGTGAGCACCGAATCAGGCGTGGCCGCCGGCATCGCCGGCACACTCAGCCTCCCCAGCGAGCCGGGCACCTTCGGCGGCTTCGCCCTTTCCTCTCCGTCGCCAGTCATCTGCGGCGAACGTGACCACGAGGAACGCTTCGAGCTGCCCACCGACGCAGGCAGCGTGAGTTTCGCCGCCACCATGAGCGCGGCGGTGATCGGCCGGCACGCACCCCACGGCATCCTGGCGGCGCGGTCGGTCGAAAGCCGTGCCTTCTCGGCGGACGATGCGCTCTTCGTCCAGGCGGTGGCCAATGCCCTGGCGCTGGCCCTCGAGCGACGGCAGGCCGAGGACGAGACCCGGCGCCAAGCCCTCCACGACACGTTGACGGGTCTCCCTAACCGAGCGTTGTTCCTGGACCGGCTCCACCACGCCCTGTCCCGCACCCAGCGAACCCATTCGGCCCTCGCAGTGCTCTTCTTGGATCTCGATCACTTCAAGGTCGTGAACGACAGCCTGGGCCACGACGCCGGTGACCGGCTGCTGGTGGCGGTGGCCCATCGCCTCTCCGGCGTGCTGCGACCCGGCGACACCGTCGCCCGGTTCGGCGGTGATGAGTTCACCGTCCTGTGCGAGAGCATCGCCGGCACCCACGAGGCCATCGAGATCGCCGAACGGATCAACACCCTGTTGGCCGAACCCCTCCGGGTGGGGCCCGCTGAGCTCCACACCACCGCGTCCATCGGCATAGCAGTGACCACCGGGCGTGCCACCCGGCCTGAGTCCCTGCTGCGCGACGCCGACGCCGCCATGTATCGGGCCAAAGACGGTGGTCGGGCCCGCTACGAGCTCTTCGACGCGACCATGCGCGACCGGGCGGTCAGCCGCCTGCGCACCGAGAGCTCGCTCCGGCAGGCCGTGGCCAAAGACGAGCTCGAACTGCACTACCAGCCGGTGATCGATCTGCGCACAGGTCGCACCATCGGCGCCGAGGCGTTGTGCCGCTGGAACCACCCCGATCGGGGGCTGGTGCTTCCCGCAGAGTTCATCCCCATCGCCGAGGAGACCGGCCTGATCGACGCGGTCGGTGACTGGGTGCTTGACACGGCGTGCCGCCAGGCCTCCATCTGGTCCGCGAGCGAGCTCGGTCAGGACCTGATGGTGAGCGTCAACGTGTCGGCCCGGGCCCTCGGCAACCCGCAGTTCGTCCACGACGTCCGCGCCCGGTTGGAGGAGAACTCTCTCGACCCGTCGCTGCTGTGCCTCGAGATCACCGAGAGCGTGCTGATGGGCAACGTGGAACTGTCACTGGCGTCGCTCACCCGCCTGAAGGAGCTGGGGGTGGCGGTGGCCATTGACGACTTCGGCACCGGCTACTCGTCACTGGCCTACCTCAAGCGGTTCCCGGTGGACATCTTGAAGGTGGACCGATCCTTCGTGTCGGGTCTAGGTGAGCACAGCGAGGACACCGCCATCGTGGAGACGGTGGTGACCCTGGCCAGCACCCTCGGGTTGATGGCCATCGCCGAGGGCGTGGAGACCGAAGGCCAACTGTCCGAGCTCACGACGCTCGGTTGTGACATGGCCCAGGGCTATTTGTTCTCCACGCCCCGCACCGTGGAGGACTTCGAGCAGCGGTTGGCGTCCGAGGCGGCCACCGTCATCCTCCCGGACGATCGGCGGAGGGCGGCAGCTCGCCACCCCAGCTCGCGGCCGCCAGCCGGAGATCCCCGGGTTGGCCTCCAGCCGGCCGCCTCCGAGCTGCTGGCGCCCGACGGCACCATCCGCCTTTACTGAGCTCCGACGCCGGAGCGAGCGCCGCAGGTGCTCGCCATCAACACAGCGAGGGAAGCGCCAGCGACGAGCCGGAAGCGAGCGCCGCAGGTGCTCGCCATCAACACAGCGAGGGAAGCGCCAGCGACGAGCCGGAAGCGAGCGCCGCAGGTGCTCGCCATCAACACAGCGAGGGAAGCGCCAGCGACGAGCCGGAAGCGAGCGCCGCAGGTGCTCGCCATCAACACAGCGAGGGAAGCGCCAGCGACGAGCCGGAAGCGAGC
>JAABUM010001002.1_pt1 | contig 44747 bp, 33 predicted proteins | sample 5559161 | NCBI WGS metagenome assembly JAABUM01 (sample SAMN10711868, study PRJNA513369) | rock metagenome | isolation source: Antarctica rocks | place: Antarctica: Victoria Land, Siegfried Peak nord
TTTACGAAGAACAGGCGCCACCAGACGCCATTGCTCGTCGCTCAAGTCGCTGGGATAAACCACTTTGGATGCGCGTCTCATCAACTCCAGTCTGACCCAAACCCACACTACAGAGACAGGCTCTTATTTCCCTTTGAATTAAGTCCTCTATCATCTTGCAGAAGACCGACGTTTGATTTGTCTACGAATGATGGCAGACCATGTATGAATAAATCAAACGCGGCTGTTGTAGAAATTGTCTTTCACATCAAAACGTAACTACAATGGCACAACTCACGGTGTCCTGAACGGAGAATCCACAAATCTGTTCCCAAGTTTCATTCCTGACGAAGCGCAACTAATGGATCCAAGCGGGCGGCGCGATTGGCGGGATAAAGTCCGGCGACGACGCCGATCAAAAAGGCGGCGACCAAGGCTTGAGCGGCCAGCATGGGCGTGATGAGGAACAATTGATCGGGCAACGGGATGTGCTGGCGCAACGCCATCCAGTGCGCAAAGCGGTCTAATCCGCGTCCTAAAAGCCAACTGAGCATCACGCCCGCACCGCCGCCAAACAAGCCGATCAGTCCGGCTTCGAGCATGAACATCTGGCGGATGTCGGCGCGCGAGGCGCCCATCGCTTTGAGGGTGCCGATTTCGCGTGTGCGCTCGTAAATCGACATGATCATCGTGTTGGCGATGCCCAAACACGCAACGAACAGCGCCACGCTGCTCATGAGTCCCAACATCGCGGTGATGGCGCCAAATATCTTGTTGGCGACATCCAAAATCGCATCGATGGACTGAACGCTCAGGTGTTCTTTGCGAAGCCTTGTTACCAGAGCTTTGGCTTGCACCACGTCGGCAGCGCGTAGCGTCACCGAATCAAAGCCTTCGCTCTTCAATAAATTCGGGTCGTTGAACCACCAGCCTTTGATCGCCAAACGGTCGGGCGTTGAAACCTGCACTTCGCGCCTGTCGGATGACGAAACGCCGGAGATGCGCAACGAGTAAGTCTTCTTTTGCCCGCGCGGAGCCGCCAAAACCAGTTGAACGCTTTGGCCCACGCGGGAAGCAAACCCTTTTTCTGGGATTTGGAGGGCGCGTAGCGTTCCGCGACTGAGCACGATGTGGCCCCGGCCTTCGGGCAAATCGAGACTTCCCGCCAAAGCCGTCGGCGTGGGAGTGAATGGCCCGCGACGCGGCGTGCTATCACCCCCGATGCGAACCGAAACCGTTCTGCCGCGCAGTTGAATCCCGGTCGTGATGCTCGCGGGAATCTCGATTTCGGGAATCACTTGCAAAGTTTCGGGCCACTTTTTCCAGCGCTGGACATCGGCATTGGAAATGATGCTCACTCGGCCGCCGACATCGAAGGGGTTGAAACTGCCGCCTATACCGCCCTCACCGCCGCCGCCACCGAACAACCCTTCGCCGGGCGGACGCACGACGACGCGATCCAGCCCGATTTTCTCGAACTGCGTTTTGACTTGTTGCTGCACGCCGTTGACAAGCGACACCATCGTTACCAGCGTCATGATGCCAACGACCACGCCCACCGAAGTCAGCGCAGTTCGCACCCTGCGGCGCCCCAAGTTCGACCAGGCGAGCGCGATTTTATCTCGAAGCGTCATGATTGTGTTGAGGCGAGGGGCGCATTGTGTCCCGTTTCGATGCGTTCGATGCGCCCGTCAAGCATGTGAATGATGCGGTCAGCATAACTCGCCACGCGCAAATCGTGCGTGACCAAAACCAAAGTGACGCCCTGCCCGCTCACCGCTTCGCGCAGCAAATCGAGAATGCCCTGCCCGGTTTTGGTGTCGAGGTTGCCCGTTGGTTCGTCAGCCAGGAGCAGCATCGGGCGATTGGCGAGGGCGCGCGCCACGGCTACGCGCTGCATTTCGCCGCCCGATAGTTCGCTTGGTTTGTGGTGCGCCCGCGCGCCCAGCCCCACCGATTCGAGCAACTCCAATCCCCGCGCCCGCCGCTCTGCGCGTTTGACGGCACTTAAAATTAGCGGCATTTCGACGTTTTCAACGGCGCTTCTCATCGGCAACAAATTGAACGATTGAAACACGAACCCGACCCATTCGCGCCGGTAACGCACCAGTTGGGGTTCAAGTGCCTTGCCCAGTTCCAATTCGGCGACCTGAACCGTGCCGCTCGTGGGCCGATCCAGCCCGCCCAGCAGATTGAGAAGCGTTGACTTGCCCGACCCCGACGGCCCAACCAGCGCCACGAACTCGCCGCGCCCGACACCCAAATCGACGCCCGCCAGCGCCATCACATCCTGCTGGCCCACGCGGTAGCGCCGGGATAGAGCGCGCATTTCGATCAGTTGTTCCACGCAGGAGATTCTATCTCCTATTTTGTGTGGCTTTGGGAAAGAAAAACTTTGGAGAGTCGAATGGATCGAAGGCGCATCGGTTCATCTTAGAGCGCCCTCGCCAACTTTTTCTGGCTTTCAATTCGTTCGATTGAACGCGTAGAAGCCCTTTCATATTTTTAACCAAACGCGAAAAGGAAAAACTGCTCATCGTCGTCGCGGCGGGCGTAGCGCGGCGACGTTTAGAGCGCAGCTTGAAACTGAATTTCCCCGAAAAGCCCGCACTGTTTCTTTCCCAAACGCCATCTTAGACGCAGGCCAAGCAGAAAGTGAACTTCCTCTCCACCCTCGCATAATCAGCTACAGCACATCTCAGAGGAGTTGCATCATCTTCATGTTGAGGCCTCTGCTAATTCGGATGAAATAGCTAAAACCGTTGCAACGATTTAAACGACACCAATCGTTTGAACGGAACGAACCGTTTTTATGTCTTCTAAAACTCTCACGATTTGCAATCAAAAAGAGGGAAGCGGTAAAACAACTGTGACGATGCAGTTGGCCGGGTCGTTCGCGCAGCGCGGTTTGCGCGGTTTGGTCGCTGATGCCGATCCCAGGGCACGGCGACGCGCCGGGTGGCTTCGGCGTCCGACGAAAAACCCTTCCCTGCGCTGTGGTCGGCATCAGCAACGCGGGCGGCAAAACGCACCGCGAAGTCGCCAAATTTGCCGAACTTTACGACCCGCTTCTAATCGACTGCCCGCCCGCCGCCGATTCATCGGTTCCCCAAAGCGCGCTTGCGGCTGAGATAGGAGCTAAGCGCCAGAAATGGCGAAGGGCAAAAGGGGTGGGTAGAACAGGAGAAAGAGCACCTGTTGCACCTCTTCCCTGCTCCACCCACCCCTTTTGCCCTTCGCCACTGCTGGCGTTTAGCTCCTGCTGGCCCTTCGCCACTTGTGGCGTTTGGCGAGCGACTACTTTTCTTTTTCGGCTTCTTCGGCCTCGGCTTTGGTGCGGTGGAGCGTGCCGATTTCTTCTTCGGGCGGCGCATAGATGGTGTAAAGCTTCATCGCTTCACTCCCGGTGTTGATGAAGTTGTGTAGCGTTCCGGCGGGAACGGCCACGAGCGAGTTCGGGCCAATCGCCGATTTCTGGCCGTTCAGCACAGCTTCGCCCGTTCCGGCGACGAACACCAAAATCTGGTCGACGGTGTGGGTTTCTTCGCCGATGTCGTCACCGGGTTCCACGCTCATCAAAACGACCTGGCTGGATTTGTTGGTCAGGATTTCCTGGCGAAAATACGGGTTTTGTCGCGCGCGGGCTGAAATGTCTTCGTTGAATATGGGCATATGTGGTTCGAGGCGTTTGAGAGCCTCGAAAGTTCAAAGCTTGCAAAGCTGGTGCAAAAAGCGATGTTGAGATGACAGGATTCGCCTGCGGGTGCCGCTGAGTTGAACTCCAATCTGAGTTGAACCGGGCAGCTCCGGCGGGCCTTTCAATCAACGCCAACCGATCTTCCGTGATTAAAGGCCGTTCTTCGAGGTGTCGCCTTCGATGGTCACGCGGCCCGTTGTGCCTTCATCGATGTTGGCTTCCTCGTGGCGCACAGTCTCGCTGATGTTTTTGGTTTCGGTCACAACACGCTTTTGAACTTCGATGACTTCAGAAACGCGCGTGGTTTTGGTGATGACCGGCACTTCTTCGTAAAGTGTGATGGTGAAGGTTTCGTCTTTGAAAACATCGCCGCTCCCGGCGACGGCTTGACTCCCCCCGGCGACAGGTTGATCGGTCGAGGCTTCCACTTTGTTGCGTGTCATGGTGACTTCTTCGCGCCGGAGCGTGACGGGCACCATGACTTTCTCTTCGACCACGCGTTTGGAGATTTGCACTTCGCCCAGTTGCCGCTCTTGCTTTTGAACGTCCAACTGTTCGGCCAAAAGCTCGACTTTCATCCGGTCTTGCTCGCTTTGCACTTCAAGCTCCGTGCTCGAAAACGTGTGGGTGTCGGAAAGGCTGCCCGTCGTCGTGGTCGGTTGGAGATCGGCTTGGGTCGCTTTGACCAGAGGTGTGTTGAGATTGTCGGTCATGTTCGTTTGTCCTGTGTGTGGCGCCTCGTGTGGGCAGAGCCGCCGTTCCGCTGGGAACAGGCCACCTTCGCGCCAGGATGCCTCGAAGACAAGTTGCAAACGCGCGGCCTCCACCGCGCGGCGATGCGCTCCTCGTTCCACTCGCGCCCCACCGCTTCGGCTTGCAATCACGAACAACCAGACTAATAACCAAGGCACCGCGCAACGCTTGCAACGATGCGGTTCAAAATGGATCGCAACAACTCATCTAAAGCCCATCTCACAGAGGTTGCAACATCCGTAGGGACATGGCCTGCCATGTCCGCCGAGGCACGATGTCGCACAACGGACATGGCAAGCCATGTCCCTACGATGCACTTCTTCTGAGACACGCTTCAATTGATCCAACGGTTTTCATAGTTGTAGCAGTCTTCCTGAGAAGAACTCAGCTTCTCGAACAGGGGCACGGTTGTTCAGGCGGGCAGTTACGAAAAACGGAAAGTCGAGTGCGCCTATGAGTTGGGCCTTATCGTGACGTTCGGCGGGCAAGCGTTTCGCGTGGTGCCGCTGTCGATTCCGACGTGGATCGCGCTCATCGCTCCGACTTCAATAGTGCTATGGATCAGCGAAATCTCGCGCTTTGTGGCGCGCTTGGGCGGCCCGAAAAGAGCGGCGCGCAAATCTACGCGTTGGCGAGTTGGCGCGGCGCATTGGACAACAGTTCGAATGGGCGCCGGTTTGAGTGGCGGTTTTGCGGGCGGGCATGCCGGTGTGCGCACTCCTTCGCCCGTTGCTCGAAGCGCAGTTCGTTGCGACGATCCGGCGGACGTGCGACGATCCGGCTGTCGCGCTCAATCTCAATCGTGTCGCCGACATTTTGAGCGTGCCCGCCAGTGACCAGAACCCGGAACTTTCCAAGAGCGAACAACTCGCGGCTGTTTTTGGCGGCTCCCTCGTCTCGTGCGACCCGCCCGACGACATGGGGGACGGGTTGATCTGCTGACCGCGAACAGGTTTTGGAAAAACTCTCGCTGGTTTGAAAGAAAATCGCGGCGACTGCCCTAAATCGTGTCGCCGTCCAGAACCACGACGGGAAACCGAACTTCTTCGGGCGCGGGCGGCGCTTCTTTCTTCTGGCGCAGCTCGATGAGTTCGACCAGTTTGCCAAGCGCCGCCGTCGCCACATCTTCCCAGGGGCACTTCACCGTCACCAATTGGCGCGCCGGGAGTTGGTCGTCGCGGAAGCCGTCGAATCCGGTCACAGCAACCTGTCCAGGAACTTCGATGCCGCGCGCCAAACATTCGCGCAGCAAGTTGTAAGCGGCTCGGTCGTTCCAGCAAAGTGCGGCAACCGGCCCGAAACTTTGCAATTCGTCCAAGGCGGACGCGGACTGTTCGAAATCAATCGGGATGATGCGCCGCGATTGGGCCGGAACGCGGCGGCGTTTGAGTTCGGCTTCAAAAGCGCGCCCGCGTTTTTCAACCGAAGGCAGCCACACGCGCGGCGCCAAAAACGCGAAGTTGCGATGCCCGCGCGACCACAGCAACTCCAACAACTGTTCGATGCCGCTCGTGTCATCGCACGTGACAGCAGGCAAATTGGGCAGAGAATCGGCGACCGACACGACCGGGAGCGGCGAACGGCTCAAGATTTCAACGAGGGGATCGTCGCTTCCGGCGTGCAAGATCAAGCCGTCGATGCGACCATCGCGCAACTTGCCAAACATCGTTTCGGCGGGCGAGCCGAGCGAGTTGTGCAACATCAAATCGAGGTGGTAGGTGCCGCAGGCGACCTGCAACGCGCCAACGATTGTGCCCAAAAAATCGTTGCGCACGTCGTAATTGTGATTGGTGTGCACGCCGATGACGTTGGTTCGCCCGTGCCGCAACGAGCGCGCAATGGCGTTGGGTTGATAGCCCAGACGCTCCGCTGTTTCCCACACGCGCCGCCGCGTGTCAGGCGACGCGCGATGGCTCACATCGCCACTCAAAATGCGCGAAACCGTCGGCTGAGATAAGTTCAGTTCACGAGCGACATCTTTAGCTGTAACGGGAGACAAAGCAGCGGACATTTTGATTCTTTTCGAAGTTTGCAATTCTTCCACCGCTCCCAAAACGGCTTTCTCTGGGCCTTCGTATGTGCAAGATTATACCCCCGGCCCGCCGATTTCAAACAAGAGCGGAAAAGCCCGAATTACGAAGCGCTTTCCTGTGGGCGCGCACTGAAGCAACGTGCGCCCCGAAACGTTACACAAACCGCCAAATGGGGCTTGCGCGCCGATTAATGCACCCGGCACCATCGTTCTGCACCGCCATTTAGTGCGCCCGGCACACGGTTCGATTGCGTGTTGCACAAGCCGCCAAGCGGGGCTTGCGCCCTCCTCCAATCTGCACTTGCCGCTCGATTGGAAGAGGGTGCAAGCCCTACACGACTTCTTCAAAGCGGGCAGTTGGATAAGCGGCGTTTCCGCCTGAGGTGGGTGCAAGCCTTACGCGACGCGACTTCTTTAAAGCAAGCGATTTTCGCGGCACACGGCGCTAAACCAGTGGGCCGACAATTTGGGCGTGCGCTTTTGCGACTTGAAATCGACGTGAACCAGACCGAATCGTTTGGCGTAGCCTTCGGCCCACTCGAAGTTGTCCAACACGCTCCACGCGAAGTAGCCGCGCACATCGAAGCCTTCTTCGCACGCGCGGTGCAAACCCACCAAGTAATTGCGCAGGTATTCGCGCCGTTCCAGATCGAGCACCTCGCCTTTGTCGGTCACTTCGTCGGCGAAGGCCGCGCCGTTTTCGGTGATATAGAACGATTTGGCGCCAAAAATTTCGTCGGCCAAACGGATCTGCCAGTAGAGCGTTTGCGGCGTGACTTTGATCCACGGCAAGTCGCCAGTCGGGAACTGAGCGGGAAAAGGGATGCCTTTGAGTGGCGCCTCGGCGCTGACAAAATGGCCAGCGTAAAGGTTGAGGCCCAGAAAATCGCCCGGTTGCGCGATGGTTTTTAAGTCGCCCTCAGTCACTTCGGGCGCGTCGGGCGAATCGAGAAACCAGTCGGGATAATGGCCCTGGAAAATCGGCTGTAGAATCGGCCCGTTGGCCTTTGCGTAGTTTTGGCGCGCGGCTTCGATGTGTTCGGGCGTTTCGATGACCGGAATGGGAGTCGAAGGGTTGTGAACCAGACCGACGTGGGAATCCGGCACGTTGGCGCGCACGATTTCAACGGCGCGGCCATGCGCCAAAAGCGCATGATGGTAACCCTGATTGACTATCCGTTTCGTTTCAGTTCGGCCCGGCGCGTGAATGCCGGTTTCATATCCCAGCCCGATGAAACAGGTGATCTCGTTGAGGGTGAACCAGTTTTTCACGCGGTCACCCAGCAGTTTGGTGATCGTATCGGCGTAAACGGCGAAAGCGTCCACCGTTTGGCGATTGAGCCAGCCGTTCTCATCTTCGAGCGCTTGGGGCAGATCCCAATGAAACAACGTGACCCAGGGCGTGATGCCGCGCTCTAAAAACGCGTCGATCAAGCGAGAATAAAAATCAAGTCCCGTTTGATTCAGCGCGCCCCAGCCCGTTGGATACACGCGCGGCCACGCGATGCTGAGGCGATAGTTTTGAAAGCCCAGCGAGCGCATCAAGTCGGCGTCTTGCTCGAACAGGTGAAAATGATCGCAAGCGACATCGAGCGTATCGCCGCCCTCGACTTTGCCAGGCACTCGGCAAAAGGCATCCCAGATGGACGGCCCTTTGCCCTCGGAAAACGCGGCGCCTTCGATTTGCGCGCTCGCCGCCGCGACGCCCCACGTGAAGTCGGGCGGAAATTGATAGGATTGGCTCATTTGGAAGCCCGCAGTTTGGCAAAACAGGAATGCAATTGAAGTCGCAATTCGCTTTCTGATGCAAACCAGCACAAAGAAAGCGCGCAGAAGCAGAAGAGAATCTGCTTTTGCGCGCTTTGAAAACCGATCTGTGGAGTGAGCGTGCAACTACCTTTGACAAGTTGGGGAAAATGTGTTCTGTCAAAGCCAAAAAGTAAGGTTGGTTGTTCGAGAATGGCGTTCCGCTTCATGTTTCAGCACGACGCCATTCTCGAACGACCCTCTTATCACATCACATGATAATTTCTCCAACTGACTTCGATTTGCGTGGCTACTTTTTGCCGAACTCCATCCAGTTCAAATGCGCAAAAGCCGACGGGCGAACGCGCAGCGTTTGCGTGCCTTTGGGAAGCGTGATCGAAGTCGTCGCGGTCTGCCAGCCGTCGGTTTGCGCGGTGGCAGTCGCCAACACTTTGTCGCCGGACAGAACGTCGAATTTCGTTCCCTGCGCGGTTTTGCAACGAACGCCCAACGGAAACTGCCCCGCTTTGTCCACGGCGACGTTGTAATCGAGGGTGCTGTTGGCTTCGGGCGTGACTTCCAAAAAGCCTTCGCCATCCTTGGTCAGGCCGATGTTTGGCTTTTCCATCTGCAAATACGATTCGCTTTGCAAGCGGCCCGGCAAGCGGTAAAACACCTGCGGATCGTGAACCGGCATGTGAACGTAGGCATCGCCCAGCATGGTCAATTTGCCCGAATCTTTGTCGAGCAGGCTGATCTTCTGGTTGTCGTTCACGCGCTCTTTGAACCAGGCGTAACCCTGAACATAGGGCGTGCGCTCGAACAAATCGACCGATTGGATCATGTAGTCGCGCTCGTCTTCAGGACTATTAGCGCCCCACTGCGCGAACTCCGTGACCCACACGGGACGCTTGAACTCGTCGTGCAGCATTCCGGTCATCCAGTTCAACTCGCCGAAATTGCCGTAGGAGTGCGCGGCGACGGCGGAAACTTCGGTGTTACCGGTGTAGTTCAAGAACGCTTTGACAAAGGGCACCATAAAGGTGTAAGTCACATCTTTTTTCTCGATGGGATCGGGTGCCGTGATGCTGTCGCCCGCACTTGAACCCAGCGCCATGTGCGGCCCGACGACGGGGATTTTATAAGTGTCAGCAACGGCTTTGACCTGCTTATAAAAGTCGGCACTCTGCTGGGGCGTAACAAAAGCTTGCCCTTTCAAGTTCGGCTCGTTAAGCGTGAGGATGCGGCTGGGCTTGTGCGAAGTGAGGTAGGTTTTGAGGCCGCTCAACGCTTCGGGTGTGGCGCCCCAGGCCATCGGCAAAAACTCCATTTGCGCGGCTTTGGGCGCGTTCATGGTGTTAGTGAAATGCCAGTTGTAGAACCACGAAACCGACGGAGCCAGCGCCATGAAATCGGCGCTGCTCATGTCGTTGACGCACACGCCGCGCTTGGCGCTTTTCACGGGTTGGTCGCAGGGAACGATGCGAATGCCGGAGGGCACCGTCGCCTGAGCTCGGGCAAAATGGCAGGTCGCACCTAAACCGAGAACGGGAACGAGCAGGGCTAAAGAAACGGATTTTTTCATGGAAATCGGGCGAAAAACGCCTTGAAAACGGGTGCAGGGGAACTGCTTTAGGTTCATCCAACTGGATTTTGAACGGGAATTTTGGCGCCCATAAACAGTTGCCGCTTGCAACGCAAGACGCCGGTATTTGTTTCGGCGAACCGCTGCGCAATTGAACCCTATTGAAGTGGCATTTACGCGCCGACAAGTCGGCAACTGTTCGCAAAAGTGAACAGCCCACGTTCAAACAAAGGGGCAGAACAAGCAACTATCGGGATGTCGCCCGAGGAACAATGGCGACAGGACAACGGGCGCAGTGCTTTTGCAAGTGACTGCGCCCGTTGTTGGAAACGATTTACTCGAACTTGATGTCGTCGAGATAAAAGGTGACGGGTTCGCCTTTGGCGCCCACGATCCACACGAAACCGGTCTTGATTTGCGAGAGATCTTTGCCTGACAAATCAATGGAATATTGCTTCCAGTCTTTGGTCAATTCCTGATCCTTGATCTCGCCTTTGGCGCTGTCGGCGTATTTGGCTTTGTCCAAGATGCCAAAGGAAAACGACACCTTTTCGCCGCCCTTTTCGCCGCGCGCCCAAAACGTCAGCTTTTTGGCGCCGGTCAAGTTGTAGCCGCCGGGTTTTTCGCCCCAGTCATTGGCTGGGCTTTGCCACACGACGCCACCCCAACCGCTGCCCGATGTATATTGGACTTTCGTTGCCGATTTGCCGGAATGGGGGCCACTCGTGTCGCCCTCGGTCATCTTGATGTTGCCCGTGTCGCCCATGTAACCTGCGGGAATGTAAGGCGCATCGGCGCCGCCTTCGCTCAAAAGTTGAAGGGGTAGAGAAACTTTCTTAGCCGTCGAAGCCCCGGCGCCGGTGTTGGCGGCCACAGGAGTTGTGTTGGCCGGAGCGGTGTCAGTGTTAGCTGCGACTTGATTCGCGGCACCTGGCGTCGCCTGGAACTTGATGTCGTCGAGGTAGAACGCAATCGGCGCGCCCTGTGAGGCAACTGTCCAGCAAAAGCCAGTCTTGATTTGCGACAGGTCTTTGCCGCTCAGGTCAATTGAATACTGTTTCCAACCCTTGGACAGGGTCACATCTTTCAGTTCACCCTTGGCGCTGTCGGCGTATTTGGCTTTGTCGAGCAAACCGAACGAAAACGAAACCTTTTCATTCCCGTTTTCGCCGCGCGCCCAAAACGTCAGGGCTTTGGCGCCGGTGAGGTTGAAGCCGCCGGGTTTTTCGCCCCAATCGTTGGCCGGACTTTGCCACACGACGCCGCCCCAACCGTTGCCCGCTGTGTATTCGGCTTTGGTGCAAACGTCGCCCGAATGCGGGTTATCTTTCGACTCGGTCATCTTGATGTTGCCCGTGTCGCCCATATAACCCGATGGCGTGTAAGGCGCATCAGCGCCGCTTTCGCCCAGAACTTCAAAGGGTAGCGAGACTTTGCGCACGTGAGCTTCGGGCGCTTTGCCGCCGCCTTCCTCGAAGAGCGGCAAGTTGGCCACAGCGCCGCCGCCTTTGCCGTCCGAGATGAAAGCGAACAAGCGATAGGCGCCGCCATAATCGGGCATCTTGATCGTGACTTCGGAGTTCGAGGCGCTCGTGATGGCTTCGGGAAAAGTCGGCGGGGAAGCCTGTGTTTGGCCGCCAATCGACTCGGTCATCGGGTCGTATTGCAACACCCAGTTCACCTTGACCGCGTCGTTGTCGGGATCAACCACGTTCAATTTCGCTTTGACAATCGCGCCGGGCTTGGTTTTTTCCGGCGTTTCGAGTGCGATTGTGTTGATGCGCGGAACCTGGTTCGCGGGCGGTTTGCCTGTCCACGCTCCTTGCAACGCGTCAACGGGCGCGAGCCTCGTGCCGTCGTGCAAGAGCATTCCAAACCACGTCGCCGAAGCTTCCTGCTTGTTGCCCCACGTGAACGCGTAGCCGCCCAGCGCCAGGGGCTGATCCTTGATGGCTTTGTTCCACGTGGCCAAATAAGAATCGGCTTTTTGCGTCGATGTCGGTTCGGCGACGGCGCCCCACGAGTTTTTGCCCATTTCCCATGTTCCCGGTGGGCCGAACTCGGTCAACACGTAAGGTTTGATGCCGCCCGCTTTGGGATAGCGTTCCCCGATGGACGGGCCACCGCCATAGGAGTTGATGCCCACCACGTCGATGTCGGGGCAGTATTTGTTGATGCCCGCGACTTTATCGCCGCCGATTTCGGCCACAACGGTCATCGTGGGATGGTTGGGATCGACTTTGTGCGCATAAGCCGCGATTTCTTGCACGGCGCTCCACATCTTCGGGTCGGTGGTGGCGCCGTAGCCTTCCATCTCATTGCCGATGCCCCACATGAGCACTGCGGGGTTGTCCTTGTAGCGGTCGATGGCCGCTTTCGCCATTTCCAACTGCGCCGCGACCGCTTTGGGATCATCGTATTTGAAACCCTGTTCGGTGTGCCCCAGCCAGATGCCGACCGTGACGCTCATGCCCAGTTTCTGGGCTTCGGCCAATTGCTTTTCGAGGTTATCGCTGCCCCAGGTGCGAAACGAGTTGCCGCCCGCAGCCTGAAGCGCGACCTTGGAGCCGTCGCCGCCAGCACCCTTGATGAGGTAGGGTTTGCCCGCGCGCATCATTTGCCATTTGCCCCCGGTCTGAACCAGTTTCGTGGCAATGGCTCCCGCACCAGCCGAAGGGCCAGCCATCAGCGCGTTGGTTTTAAAAGTGGAAGTGCCTGGATTAGTCGCCGCGTCAGCGCCGACGATGGGCGTGGAACAACCGCTCAAACCCAAAACAAGCAGGGGAAGAGCGTGAATAAAAGATTGTGCCATAGTGTTGGTTGAAGTTGAACGTTCGGATTCGGTCAGTTGCGCATTCGTATATGCAAAGAAGAGAGAAAAACGGGTGAACTGCATCCAGCCCACCCGTTTTCCCGCATGAAAGGGATTTCTACTCGAACTTGATGTCGTCGAGGTAAAAGGTGACGGGTTCGCCTTTGGCGCCGAGCACCCACATGAAGCCGGTTTTGATCTGCTTCAAATCCTTGTCCTTGAGATCGATTGTGTATTGCTTCCAGTCTTTGGAAAGCTCTTGATCCTTGATTTCCCCCTTGGCGGAGTCGGCGTATTTGGCTTTGTCGAGGATGCCGAACGAAAAGGACACCTTTTCGCCGCCTTCGGCGCCGCGCGCCCAGAAGGTGAGTTTCTTGGCTCCGGTCAAGTCGTAGCCGCCGGGTTGCTCGCCCCAATCATTGGCCGGGCTTTGCCACACGACGCCGCCCCAACCGTTGCCCGACGTGTATTGCACTTTGAGGTCGGTTTTGCCGGAATGCGGATTGGTCTTGTCGTCGTCGGTCATTTTGATGTTGCCCGCGTCGCCCATGTAGCCCGACGCGATGTAGGGCGATTTGTCGCCCGCTTCGGCATATACCGAAAAGGGCAAGGTGGCTTTGGGAGCATCAGCAAAAGCGGCCACAGCCGCGACAGTTGACAGGATGGTGGTTGCGAGCAAAAAGCTATATTTTTTCATGCGTGGTTATAGACCTTGAGGTGTGGGAATAGTTTTGCCAAGTTATGACAGGTTTTGGATTAGAGGACTTGTATTACGAAGCTGGGAACTTCGACAACAAGATTCTTAGAATGTCAAAGCAGGGTTTGAACACAGAACGTGTTGGCACGTTCCGTGTTCAAGTGGGAATTTACTGCAACAGGTTCTGAGCTGTTCCCATGTTGGTTTGCAGGCCCGCGAATGCACCTGGAGTGACTGGGTTGGTGTCGGTGTTGTTGCTGTTCGTCCACATATTGACGGTGGAAGTGGCCGTAGCCGAAGGCTTGAGCGACTTGACATGACCATCTACAAAGAGAAAGTTCGTCATTCCCAGATGGCTTTGAAAATTGTCTTTAGCGTTAGCCGTGTTCGATAGATAGGCCGAATTGTCGGCTTTGGGATCCCACTGATCGTTGGTTTCACAAACGGCAATTGTCGTCGCCACACTGCCAATGGCCGCAAGAGACACGGTTTTGTCTTTTCCCGTAAAGGGACGAGCGCCGCCCATCCCCTGGCCAGTGGTGCCTTCATCCCCGGCGTTGATGTTGTAGGAGACGGGAATCGCGGGAATGTTGTAGGTAGTGTTGGGCGTGCCGTAAAGGTTGCGGGTGGCCGTGTTGGACGAGCACTTGAACAACTGCGTGCTTTTGATGTAAGGCTGAATCACGCCTTCCCAAGGCACATTGTTGTTGTCCTGATACATCACGTTCTTCTCGTCGTAGTCCTGCGCGTATTGAATCAGACCTAAGCCGATTTGCTTGAGGTTGCTTTGGCACGACGAACGGCGCGCATTTTCGCGTGCGCGGGCGAAAACGGGGAACAAGATCGCCGCAAGGATAGCGATGATGGCGATGACGACGAGCAATTCGATGAGCGTGAATGCGCCGGAGCGGGAACGGGTGATAGTCATGATTTCCTGGAAACGAGAACCTCGAAAAGCGAGGCCTAAGCGCAGATAAGCGCAGCTGAGCGAAAGTAATCTCACTTCCACTCGATTGCGTATCCGTATGTGCAAGCTGATTATACCCACCTGTCAGCGATTTCAAACATATTCCGGCTTTTTTTTGAACTTCTTTTTAGCCCTTTCTTGCGCCCGAACTGAAGGAATTGCTGCCTGCACTCGAAAGCTGTCTTCGTCAATTGAAATGCGCTGTCTTGTTGTTGCAGCGGCGAAGAGAGGCGTTCCACCGGGTGTGTTTCGATGTCCAAAAGGCAACGTCAAAAATGGGTTGGCCACTGCGGCGTCGAAAGGAAATCGCGTTGAAATGGAAGCTGCGTTTGGAATTTTCACCCGACTAACAAAAAGCCAGACACCCGGCGCGCTTGCTTGCGCGCCGAGTGTCTGGAACTCATTGCAGAAGGTTTTGGGCTGTTCCCATCGCGCTTTGCAAACTCGCGGGGGCGCCCGGGGTGATGGTTGTGCCTGACAGCGTGTTGTTGTCGTTCATCCACATATCGATGCTGGAGGTGGCTGTCGCCGAAGGTTTGAGCGCTTTGACGTGACCGTCGATGAACAAAAAGTTCGAGGTCGTCAAGTGGTTGGTGAAGAGGCTTTTGGGGTTGGAAGCGGGGTTAGTGAACTGATCGGTGCGGTTGGCAAAAGGATCGGATGTGCCTCCGTTTTGCTCGCAAACGGAAATGGTGGTCGCGGGAAAGTTGAGGCTGGCCACCGAAATCGAACCTTCGCGCGCCTTTTTGTAAGGGCGCGGCCCGCCAAATCCGGTGCCATTAGGCGCTGTGTCTCCTCCGTTCACCACATAAGACCGGGCGATGCGCGGGATGCCCGCGCCCGCGTCTGGGGTAGCGAAAACCGGTTGTGCCGTAATGTCCGAAGTGTTGGAAGGGCACCCGAACAATTGATAGCTTTTGACGTAAGGCTGAACGATGAAGTGCCAGGGCGTGTCCAGCACAGGCGCGTCGATCTGGTAGGGCGGCATCAGTTCATCGAAATCCTGCGAGTATTGGAGCAGGCCCAAACCGATTTGCTTGAGGTTGGACTGGCAACTGGCGCGGCGCGCGTTTTCTCTCGCGCGGGCGAACACGGGGAACAAAATTGCCGCGAGAATTGCAATGATAGCGATGACCACGAGGAGTTCTATCAAAGTAAATCCAAGCACACGAAGTTTGGAACGGGTGGTCATAGGTTTTAAGTGGAGGTTTCCGAGGGCGACAACTTCGACAAGGAGATTATGCCGGAAACACCCCAGACGCGAATGCCAGTCGAGAGACGGGTGCTCTGCTTGACCTCGACTGGGCGCAGTGGATCGAGTCAACGCGCGCTCCATTCGCATCGCCGATGTCGAGCACCTGCTGGGCGACCCGCAAAACACCTTTGACGCGCTCGGTTGGCGGCCCCAAACTTCGTTCGATCAACTCGTCCAAGAGATGGTCGAAGCCGATCTCGAACTGGCCTGGCGCGAGCGCGTGCTGGTCGATGCCGGGATCGCCCACTCGCTTCCCGGAGTTGGAAGCGAATAGGAAAGTCCTCAACAGAGCACAAGTTTTTGCTTGGAGCACAGCAGTTGTTTCAATTACAGGATGAGTGTTTTCACGTCGCCGGATCCACTTCGTGCGCGACTCTCAACCGCGCCTCGCGGTCTTTGCCATCGACGCGATAGCCAAAAGGCACGATGCCGCCCAGCCACGTGCCCTCGCGGGCGAAGCGAATCGTGGCATCGCGCGAGCGTTGAAGTGTATTCTCGCGTTCGAGCCTGCCGATGGCGCTTTGGAAGGTGAGCATGGCGCGCCCAATCGGGCTGGACAGGTCGATCTTTTCCGTCACGCCCAGAAACTCGATGTCCAACTCATCGCGCAGTTATCCCACCGCCATCTCGTTGACCCACACGTCCGTGTCGCTCATCAAGGTGAAACAAAGCGCCTTCAAGTGACTCGCGCGCCGCCGCCCACCAACCAGGAGCAGGCTTCCACATCGGCGGGTGTGTCAAGGTCGAGTTTTCCGTCTTCCCATTCGATGAAAGTCGTGGTTTGCGGGTGCGTAGCCAGAACTTTTCGGGCGCCGACATCGCCGCGCAGATGCTCCACTTCGGGCCACACGCTCCGGCCCACGATCATTGGGGCGCCCAGAACACCGTCGAAGCGCGACGCGACGATGTTCCATTTCTCGCTCCTGAACTCCCCGATCAGCGCGTTGAGGTGCGAGGTGGACAATAGTGGCAAGTCGCACGGCAAGAACAAAATCGCGTCGAAGTTGCCCCGCATTTCAACTGCGTGCAAACCGGCGCGAACCGATTGCGATTGGCCTTCTTGCGAGTTCGTAACTTCGGCGCGCGTCCATAGCAGACCGTTCAGTTCCGCTTCAAAATCAACGCCGTTGGATGCGGTTGTCACCCACACCGCGCCCACATCGCAAGCCAAAACCGTGCGCACGATGCGACGAATTAACGATTGGCCGTTGAATTGGATCAACTGTTTGGGCCTTCCCATGCGCGAGGAACTTCCTGCCGCGAGCACCACCGCCGCGACCCGTGCACTCAATGAATGCTCCTTTTCTCGCGCAAACTCCCGCCACTTTTCCCGCGTTTGATGCGCTGCACTTCGGCCACAATCGAAAGCGCGATTTCGCCCGGAGTTTCCGCTCCCAAATCCAAGCCGACCGGCGCGAACACGCGTTCCAACTGCTCTGGTGTTGGCACAAGCGGCGGCAAAAGCGTGTCTTCGCCGAGTTTTGCGAGCAGTTCGTCGGTGCGTCGGCGCGGCCCCAATACACCGATGTAAGCCGCGCGCGAAGGCAGCAGGAGTTTCAGCAGTTCCAAATCGTGCAGAAAATTGTGCGTCATCACGACGCACGCCACGCCGGGGGGAATTTCGAGGCCCGCTAAAAATTCGGGTTGAACGAAGTGGGTTTGGAGGAACACCGGACGCTCTGCATGAGGCGCGCGCAGGTCGAAAGCTCGCACGTTCCAGCCAACTGCATTTGCAATGGCCGCCAGCGGCGCGGCATCGGCGCCCGCGCCGAAGATCAGCAAAAGTTGTGGTGGCTCCAATTTCTGGACGAATGATCGGCCCGCGCCTGACTTCTCGCTTTTCTCGCGCGTGCCGAGTTGCTCGCCTTCGTAAACAACTTCAACGATCAAGTTTTTGCCCAGCCAACTCAAATCAAGCGCCGGTTCGAGCAGGATTTTGACAAGTCCGCGACAGCCCAGGCCCAAACCGAACACGATGTCCTGAGGGGAAGTTGTGTCGTAAACCGCGACTTGCGCTTGCCCGGTTTCGAGAACCACCTGCGCGCGGGCGTGCGAATCGCCGTCGAGACAGCCGCCGTTGAGCACGCCCGCGCTTTGGCCGCTGCGCGTCAGGAGCATCCGCGCGCCCGCGCGACTATAGGCCGAGCCTTTGACTTCGACCAGAGTCGCTAAAACCGAGCGTTCGCCCGTTTTCCACAAATTGAGAATCGCGTCGCGTTCGTGCATTTTTTTGAACCACAGATCAACGCGGATAGAGTCACAGATAAACGCAGATGAATTTGAATTCCATCGCCTTTCATGAGGCAAAGGCTACACATTGATTTGTAGTGGCGTCGTCTGACGCTTAAACGCAACACAGCGTCTCACGATGCCACTACAAACCACTTCCAACCTATTATCCGCTATGTCTGTTTCTATCCGTGTTCATCTGTGGGGAATTCTTCAAACCAATTTATCGGGCGTGAGCGGAAGGTCGCGCACACGCTTTCCCGTCGCGTTGTAAACGGCGTTGGCAATCGAGGCCGCCGCGCCCACGATGCCCAATTCGCCAACGCCTTTGGCGCCGATGGGCGACATTTGCGTGTCTTGTTCCGGGATGAATTCGACTTCGATGTCCGGCGCGTCGGCGCACGAGGGAATGTGATAATCCGCGAGATTGCGCGTCACGACGCGCGCGGTGTTCGGGTCGTATTGCGTGTGTTCGTGGAGCGCCATGCCGATGCCCCTGCCCCAGATCATGCCGCCCAGCATTTGCGAGCGCGCGGTTTTGGCGTTCAAAATGCGGCCCGCGCCGAAAACGCCGAGCATCTTTTCCACGCGAATTTGACCAAGTTCGAGGTCAACGCGCACCTTCGAGAACTGGGCGCCAAACGAATAGTAGGACAAATCGGGGCGCTGCGCTTTGCCGTTGTTGCCCATAGCATCGGCGCGCAGTTGGCCGGACGCCTTCAAAACGTCGGTGTAAGACAAACCCAGCGCCGGGTTTGCACTTGAAAAAACGCGCCCGTTTTCGGCTTCGACATCTTTGGTCGCCATACCCGAAACCGGGCCACCTTCTGTCGAAGTGGCCAGATCAACCAGGCGCTTTTTGAGCGAGTTCGCCGCGTCCAGAATCGCCGAACCCGTCGAAGCCGAAGTCGCCGAACCGCCCGCCAACACGCCTTCGGGCAACTTGGTGTCACCCGATTCCACGCGCACGATATCCACCGAAACTCCCAACGACTCGGCGGCGATTTGCGTGAAAATCGTGTAAGCGCCCGTGCCCAGATCGTGCGACGAACTTTGCACGAGCACCGCGCCATTTTGACCGAGCGTGATGCGCGCGCGCGACGGGCGATAATTGGCCGGATAGGTCGCGCCCGCCACGCCGTAACCGACCAAGTAACGGCCTTCGCGGGTGGTTCCCGGCTCTTGTTTGCGCGCGCTCCAACCAAATTTGTCGCGGCCCAGGGTCAAACATTCTTTGAGGGCGCGGCTGGAAAACGGTTTTTTGGTCGAGCCATCGGTTTGAGTGTCGTTTACAAGGCGAAAATCAATCGGGTCAAGTCCCAGTTTCGCGGCCAGTTCGTCCATCGCGCACTCGAGGGCGACGCTGCCCGACGCTTCGCCCGGAGCGCGCATAAAAGTCGGCGGCATCTTGTTGAGCCGCACGATTTTGCCGCCCGCTTCGACGTTGGGGCACGCATACATCATGCCCGTCATCTTGCCCGTGTCCTCGCGCCACTCGTCGCGCATCGAGGTTTCGTTGAGCGTGCTGTTGCGCACAATCGTCAGCGTGCCATCAGTTGTGGCGCCCAATTCCATCTCTTGAACCGTGTGCGCGCGGTGGCCGTGACCGGAAAACATTTCCTGCCGTCGCAAAACCAATTTCACCGGACGCCCAACCGTTCGCGCCGCGAGCGCCGCGATGGGAATGTGCATCCACATCGTGCCTTTCGAGCCGAAACCGCCGCCCACGAACGGACAAATCACGCGCACGTTTTCGATGGGAATGTTGAAGGTATCGGCGAGGGCCTCGCGGCACGCCTGCACGCCCTGCGTGGCATCGTAAACCATCAGGTTGTCGCCGCTCCAAGTGGCGATGGTCGCGTGCGGTTCGAGCGGATTGTGATGCTCGGTCGGAACATCATAGGTCGCTTCAACGGTTTGCGTTGCACGTGCGCGTCCGGCGGCCAAGTCGCCGCGCGTTTTGGCGGGCGCATCGGCGAGGGCGAAGGCTTCGTTCGAGAACTGCGAAAGTTCGACGCGCGGCTTTTGCGGCGCGTAGCCAAAGCGAACCAGTTCGGCGCCTTGCCGCGCGCGTTCGAGCGTGTCAGCGACGACAACTCCCAGATGTTGCCCGTTGTATTCGACCAGTGGCCCGCCAAAAATCGGCTGCGACAAAGGAACTGGGCCGCACTGCCGGAACGCCAAGCGTTGGCGAAGGTGATGACGCTCAACACGCCCTGCACGGCGCGCGCCTGGGAATCATCCGCGAGCGTCACGCGGCCCGCGCCGATGCCCGATTGCACGAGCGCGGCGTGAACCATGTTCGGCAGTTCAAATTCCGCCGCGTAGGTCGCGGCTCCGGTGACTTTGAGGCGACCATCCACGCGGTCGAGAGGTTTTCCAATGGCTTCCATGATGTTTTAAATGACCGCTTTAAGCGCGTCAACTGTGTTTAACGGCGAACGAAGAAATGAAGAGTGGGCGAATGACTTCGCAGCCAGTCTTGACTTGCGCCAAGGGTGTCGGCCTTCGCCGACGATAGGAACTGTATTCGTCAACGAAGGCCCGCACCCCGCCGCTTGCCCCGCTTGGCTGCGAAGTCATTCGCCCACTCTTCATTTCTTCGCTCGCCGTCCTAACTCGAAAGTGGAATCACGCCCGGCAGGCCGTAGGCATTCTCGTCGGTCGCTGGAGTGTCGCCGAAGTTGAAATGTGGCTTGCGGTCGGAACTGGGGCAACTAAAAAGCTGCGTGCTTTTGACGTAAGGCTGCAACATCCCATTCCAAAGAGTGATGCCACCTGGGCTACACGCTAAAGCGCCCGGTGGAAGCGTTTCGTCGTAGTCTTGGGTGTATTGCAAAGCTCCCAAACCGATTTGCTTGAGGTTGCTCTGGCAACTCGAGCGACGCGCGTTTTCGCGCGCACGAGCGAAGACCGGGAACAGGATGGCCGCCAGAATCGCAATGATGGCGATGACGACCGAAAGCTCGATGAGCGTAAATGCGCTTTTCGTGTTGTTGGAGCGGCCCAACACTTTGATGGAGATACTCATGATTGGATGATTTTCCTTTTTTGTCAGGACAACGGAATGATTCCACCCAGAAACGCCTATTTCCAAACATTTTCACTTACAATTCGATTAGGTTTTTCTAAATGAATAGAACTGCGTTTCCTTCATTCAAACGGTGTTTCAATTTGCCCACTTTGGTGCGACAGAAGTAGGACAACACGGCTCCACTCGCTTCCAAAGTGAGCGACAACAGCGCGTATGCCCCTTCCACTTTGCCCGGCGTGAAGCGAGCAACCCTGCTTTGAAGCGGCCCTGCTCAGTGCTCGAAGATAACCGGGCAGATGTTTGGGTCATCAAGAAACTTTCCGACCCAGGCGCCACTGCGGGCACGCGATTTTTCGGTTCGCAGGTGAATGGCCAGACTGCGGCGCGGGCTATGCGAAACGTTTTGATGGCTACCGTGAAAAAGCAACCGGTGATGAAACGAGACGCCGCCACAAGAAAGCACATCCAGCTCTTCGCGCCACGACTCGCCTTCAGGAATCGAGATCGCCTGTTTGAGCGCGTCCTGATCTTGGCCAAAAAAGTCGCCGCCCGCAAGCAAACCCCACCGATGGGAACCAGGAACAAAAACCATCGGGCCATCTTGAGGCGAAACGTCGGAAAGCGCCAACCACGCCGTGAACAGCTCGCTGCCTTTTTCCCAGGCATCCCAGTAGGTCTGATCTTGATGCCAACCGACGTTGGTTGAAGCTCCGCCGTTTTGTCCGGTGCCGGGTTTAATCAATCCTTGCACCCACCAGACCTGAACCTTTTGCGCGCCGCTGATGGCGGCGGCCAATTCTCCTAAAGTGGAGGACGCGATGGCTTCACGCAAGGCGTAACACGCGAGTTGCGGTTGCTCCAACTTCACCAGAGCGCGCGGATCGTCGCCCGGATTCCAGCCGCGCCCCTCCGGTGCCTGGCCGGTTTCGTAGTTCGCATCGCGCACGGCATCCAAGCCGTGAGCGGCCCGCTCCAAAAGTTCGGGGGACAAAACCCGCGTCGTGTGACGGTAAAAGCCGTCGCGTTCGTAAAGGGTCTGAGGCGTAGCCGCCTCAGCCGCGATTGGAAGTGTTGATGTTTGCATTGGAGTTGTTTGTGTTGAAGCGGCTTCGTCCAAATCGCACTTTCGCTGGAAGTTGAGAGCGTTTCATCCGAATAAGCGCGGCGTGACGCACTGCATTCCAGCGATTTGGACAAAGCCTGTTCCAGCGCCTTTTACGCCTGCGGTTCGCCGATTTCGATGTCGTCGAAAGCGGTTTCAAAGGGCGCGTTGCCAGCGCCGTCGTGCGCGGCCAAAATCGCGGTGATGGTGCGGCCCGCCGCCCATTTTCCGATGGGGCTTTCGATACGCACCCACTGTCCCACGTCGCCGCGCTGGTAAGACGGGTGCATGCTCTGACCTTCCAAATCTTTGGCCGTCGTGATTTCGCGTAGCGCCAAAGGCGCCTTGACGCCGTCGAACACCAAATCGAGACCGCAAAAACGCCCTTCGGCATCGCCCGCGCGAATCCAGTAGCGGAAAACCGTGTCGGCGCGAATCGGAATGTTCACCTCGAAAACTCGAAAATACGCCGTGCCCGGCCCTTTGGCTTTGTCGGTCTGGTTGCCGCGGATGAAAAGCGCGTTGCCCGTGCGCCCGCCCCCGGCCAAACGCAGCGAATACTGGCCGGGATGCGCCGAAACTTCGACGCGGTTGAGAATTGGCTGCGGCTGGCCCGCTTCAAAGCTGCTGAAAAAACGGCGGCTGAGCTTGACGGGTGGCGGCGGAACGGTGTCGGTGTTGCCGATCAAATGGACTTGACCTTGGCTGTGGTTGGTGATGCGCGGCGCGCCGCGAAAGTGGGTGCCGATGATGGTGGCGCTTCGCACTTCGTTTTCCAACACGATGTGGTTTCTCGCGCCGAAGAACTCGCAGTTGGAAACCCCGACGTTGCCGCCCTTGACGCGAAGTGACGGCGCGTCGCGCGCGTTTTGATCCCACCAGGTGAAGTGGCAGTTGTCGAACGAAACGCGCCCGCTCCCTTCGATGATGGCGTTGCTGTCGGTTTTGCCCGACCCGTAGAAGCTGGAGCCGGTGAATTTGACCGGGCCTTCGTTGCTTTCCGCGACCTGCACCGTGCCGTTCATCTGCGCGTTGACGAAGGTGACGCCCGCCCACGCCTGCGTCGCGTCCACCTGCGCCGTGACTTTGCCGACATCGGCGCCGGAGTTGGAAAGCAAAACGTTGCCGGGGCCATGACCGAAATCGGCGAAATGGTAGCCGATTTTATAGAAAATCGTGAAGCAGCCGATCAAATACTGCCAGTCGGTGCGACCGAACTGGAAGGCGATGGCGTTTTGGCTCAGCCAGTCGAAATGCTTTTGATCTTGCGAGGCGAACGGCCAAAAATGCGCGTTCGTCACGCGCCCGATGTCGTAACACTGATCGACGAACAAACCCCGGTAAAGCACGTGCGCATACAAATTCTGGATGAAGTGGCGCCCACACGGATTGGTGCCAAAATCAATCGCTTGATACGGGTTGACGAACAAGCAATCCACGACCGAAATGTTGTCGCCGTTGCCGCGCACCGTCCAGGGATAGGGCAAAGGAACCGGCATTTTTTGTTCGGGATAGAAGATCGTCATGCCCTTGAGCACGCTGGCCCGGTTCATCGTGATGAAAGGCGTGCCATCCGCCGCGCCCTGCCCTTCGACGGCCAACAACACGCTGCCCCAGTTGGCGTCGGAAACATCGGGGATTTCGCTGACGCCGCGCAGCGTGACATGGGCTGGCAAATCCAGATGCGACGCGATGAGAAAGCGGCCCTGCGGCACGAAGACGGTTCCGCCGCCACGCGAACCGGCTTCGCTAATGGCGCTTTGAAAAGCGCGCGTGTCATCGGTTTTACCGTCTCCGCGCGCGCCGAAACCCCGCACGTTCAAGGTGTAAAGCGGCGACTCGCCGGGCGCCGCCCCAATTGTCGGGACGCCGCCAACAGGCGCGGGTGGTGCCATCCCTCCCGCCGGGCGCCCGTTTGGAGCGGCTGAACCCGCCGCACCTTGACTTTGCGCGCTCGCCGCGTCGAGTTGCGAACCCAACGCGAGACCGGCGCCCGCCACACCCATGCGTTGCAAGAATTGCTTGCGGCTCAGTGCCGCCTGATTCAGACCGGTGGGAATCGAATCGTTGTCCGGCGTGCCGGGTTCTCCTTGGTTTTTCATAGAAAGTTCTTCAACCTGTATCAGCTTCAAGGCAGTGCCTTGAAACATCGGGTTTTGATCACATCTCCGAAGTGCTTGCGAGTCGTTGAAAGCAAACACTCCACAGATTGCGGATAAAGCGCTTAGGCGTGAGGATCAAGGTGATCGCTCGCACCCTCACATCTCATTTCGGTTTGTCTCTTTCGATTGCTGCTTCGCCGGTTTCGATGTCGTCGAAGGTCAATGGTCAAAGAGGAGCAGGGCGCGTGTGATAATCTCGCTTTGGCTCCTCCTTCCTGACCGCAAGCAAAATCACATTTTCAGGCCCGCGAGGTCGCGCGTGGCGAAGCGGTTCCAGCCCTGCAACACCAAGCGCGCATCGGGGTGCGGGTTGCCTTCTTCCACGCGGTCATCGCCCGAATACATTTGCACCAGCACGGTTTTGCGCGTTCCCTGCGACTGGTTGGGCATCGAGCCGTGCAGCGTGAAGTAGTGGAAAAACGCCACATCGCCTGGTTCGGCCTCTATGATCGTCGCGTTTTCGAGCGGGTATTGGCTCAGCAACTCTGAGGATTCCTGACCCGATGTGCCTGCAACGCGGCCCAATTTGTGTGAGCCGGGATAAACGCGCAAACAGCCCATCTCGTCGGTCGCGCGCGAAACGTGAACGATGCCAGCCAGCATGGTGTCGCGTTCGGTCGGGAAATACGTCCAGTCCTGGTGCATCGGAAAAGGCGCTCCCTTTTCGGACGGCTTCTGGAACAGTTTGGTGTGGTGCAACACGATGTTCTCGCCTAAAAGCGCCCCAGCCACGCTTAAAAACTGCTCGCCCAGCAGTGCACGGTGCCACAGAGCGGAATACTGCTGCACGTTGTGCGTGTGCAGGATCTGGGTTTGCGCCGCGCCCATCTTTTCCATTTCCGGCCCGCTCCAACGCGCGTTGACTTCCCCGCCACTGCTGTTGAGCTGCCCCACGATGCGGTCGAAGTCGCCTTCCAACCCCTGCACTTCGCTCGCGTTGAAAACGCCTTTGGCCAGAAAGTAGCCATTCTCTTCCCAAAACTCACGGATCGCTTTGTTGTCCGTGTTCTGCTCGTTGATTGTGTTTTGCATTGTGTTTTCCTGCTGCTGGTTTCTTAAAGAGCGATGTGCATCAATGGCACCGTCTCTTACGAATCGTGTTATGCGCTCAATCCACTAAAAGTGGACTTCAAAACGCATTTGTTCCCGGCATAACCATCTCGGTGGCATCTCGCCGTTGTAGAGATTTCAACAAAAGCGGTTGTGAAAGTTTAAGTTTCTCTTTTGTGTTTTAGGACAAAATCGATTTGAGCCAGCATCGGCTTCACACACTCCGATTCTTACAATTAAACATTCGTTGTCCTATTCATTGCTCTTTTGTTCTCATTGTTCCAGCTACACCAGAGCGTGTTCTGGCCGCCGCTTCCAACCTGCTTGAATGCGACTTTGCAGGGCATTCCACGAGGGAACACCGGAAGTCGCGTCCGGCCGTTCGCAGCAACACGCGCCCACTCCCAAAGCCGAGGTGACGACTTCTTCCATCGGCAGTCCGCGCAGTAGCGCCGCCAGAAAACCGGCGATTGTGCAGTCGCCCGCTCCGGTTGTGCCCGCGACTTCGACCTCGAAACAAGGAGCGGTGTATTCGCGTCCCGCCCACAATTCGGGGTTTTCAAGCGCGCATCGTCCCATGCGTTTCAGCCGTCCGAGGTCATCGCTGGCACGCACATACAAACCTTGATCGCCCAGTTTCAGCGCGACCAGGGCCGCTCCCCTGTCGAGCAACCGCCCCGCGAGCGAGCGCTTCATCTCGTCGCTGACGCGGCTTTCGAGGCTCGTCGCGTCGGTCGAAGCGGACAGTTCGTCGAATAAGGGTCGCTCCAGCATGAACAAAAGTTCGGGCAGGCTGGGCAGGAACACATCGACAGAGGGCAAAACGCGCTTCAACAGCGACGGCCAGTCAATGCGGCCCGACTGCGAGTGCGGGTCGGGCATGCTCATATCGAGCGAGGTTGTCAGCCCTCGCTCTTTGACACAGCGCAAAACGGTTTCGAGTTCGCGGCCATCGTTTTGAAACATGCGGCGCATCAGCGGCGGATAGCCGAAGTGAAACAATCGCGCCCCGGCCAGTTCGTCATACGGAATGTCGTGCGCGCCAAAGGTGTCGTTGGCGCCGGGACAGTGCAAAAAGGCGCGGTCAACGCCCGGCGGGTTGATGACGATGGTGTAAGACGAATGCTCGCCCACTCCCACGATCATCCCATCGGCGAGTGGAGGGTCACGCTCACGGAGCGTGCTGAGGATGCCTTCACCCAACAAGTCGTCGCCCACTTTGCCCATCAAGCGCGTCGCTAAGCCCAGTTGATAAAGCGCCAAACCCGTGTTGGAAACGGCGCCGCCCGTCGCCGTGATCGCCGGGCCGACGTTGACCAGTTTGCCCGGAGAAAGCAGCGTTTCCATGCGGCCTTGATGCTCTTCCAAAGTCGGAATGATGTCCAGACAAATGTGTCCGGCCACCACCACTTCGGCGGGCGAATCGGCTTTCATCAGCTTCGCACCCCGGCGGTTGCGAGTTCACGCGTTCCGACTTCGGCGGTTTCGATTTCAACTGTGTTGCCGACCCGCTCCGATTCCAGCGCGGCGGTGAAGAGTTGGTGGGCCAGAGCCGCTTCTGTGGGTGTGGCACACCCGAAGTTGCCTTTCATGTTCGGCCCGTTGACCATCTCGTCGCAAAAAGCTGCCCACATCTGCAAGATGGCATCGGAAAAGCCGAACTCGAAGATGCTGCCCGTGATGACCGGATAAGCCGAGTGATACGGCACATCGGCGTGTCGCCACGCCTGTTCGTCGCCGGGCGAGTAAGGCAAAGTGCGCAGTTCTTTGGGGTTTTTGGTCGAAAACTCGGCGGACAATTCCGTGCCGATCACGCGCAGGAACCAGGTGTTCTGGTGACCCGGCGCGATGCGTTTGGTTGAAAGCACGAGCGGAAATTCCTGCCCGTTCAACTGACCCTGGCACGCCAGAATCGCGTTGTCCCACGTTTCGCAGGGCGCCATTTGCCCGTTTTGGTCGGGACGTTCGGGCACAATTTTGGACAGTAGCGCGCGCACATTGTTCGCGCGGATGCCGCAGCGAAAGGGCAGATGCACGACGTGCATTCCCAGGTCGCCCAGGCAGCCGTATTCGCCGCAGGTGGCGATGCGCCGCTTCCAGTTGATGGGCTTGCGCGGGTCGAGGTCGGATGAGTGCCAAAAACCCGCCTCGACTTCGATGATGCGCCCGAATCGCTTTTCGCGCAGCATTTGATTGATACGAAGCGCGCCGGGGAAAAACGGAAATTCCGACGAGCAACGCACCAAAACATCGGGATGCGCGCGCACGGCTTCACTGATTTGGCGGTTCGCTTCGAGGTCGATGCCGAAGGGTTTTTCGCCCAGCAGATGCTTGCCCGCCGCGATGATGTCGGTGTAAAGGTTCGCATGGAGGTTGTGCGGCACGGCGCAGTAGATGGCGTCGATGTCGGGATCATCGAGCAGTTCGTGGTAGTTGCTCGTGACCAGGCGCACGGTCGGCACGTTGTCCTCGAACCACTTGCTCATGACCGGGTTTACGTCGCAAGCGGCCACGATGCGCGGCACGAAATCGAGGTCTAAAAGATGGCACCAGCGCGCCACAGCCGAAGCGATTTCGCGCCCCAGCAAGCCGCAACCGATGATTCCAAAACGCAGTTCTTTTTTGCTCATAATTTGTCCTTAAGAGAAACGCAGTTGAAAATTTGGCTCAGGCGGGGCAAACGCCTCCTTCCAATCTTCGAGAACCCGATTGGAAGGAGGCGTTTGCCCCGCCTCAAAGCTCGTGGCGCGAGAACTCAACTGCGTTTCTCCTATGTCTTCTAATTCCACAACGGAAAACTCCAGGTTGAACTCGCGGCTTTCGCCCGGTTCCAGCAAGGGCAACTCGCCGCGCTCGCGTAGCTGCGCCCGTGATGCGAGCGGCGCGTTCGACGGCTCCAAACCGCACACATAAGCGCCCGCCCGTAGGCACTTCCACTGCGTGAGATGCGGCAGTTGCGCGGTTTGAAAGCGCAGATGAACGCCCATGTTCAGCGCCGGATTGACGATGCCCACGCGCGCGAAACCTTCGTCGTCGGGCCGCACGTCGTGGAAAAACACCTGCTCGGCCCAGCCCGCTTGCGGGAGTTCAAATTCGGCCCACCCAGCCAAACCTTCGAGTGCGTAGGCATCGCGCGGCTCGGTGCGCAAGGCGGGCACCTCGACACGGGCGCGCTCATCCACGAGCGGAAAGCCGAAGTTACAATGATAAAGCACGACCATCGGCGCCGCCTCGAAACCGTCGTTGAAAACGTGGTCATGAACACGCAACGCGTTCTCGCCCAGACGGGCGCTGATGCGTCGTTCCAAACGCAAATTGGAACCGAAGAGCCGCGTTTGGCGAAGCGTGCCGGACATCGAAAACTCGCACGTTTCCTCGTCGAGCCAGACCGTTTGAACCGCGACACCCCGCGCGGGAGCGAAGGAAATGCGGTCGTGCAAACCGTAGAACTCGCCTTCGTCCTCGCACGAAGGGCCGAAACTCGACAAGCCGCAGGTCGAAAGCAACCCGCCCGCGAAACCGCGCAACCAGCCGAAGTTTTGCTCTTCGTAGAACGCCGGATGCACTACGCCGTTGTCGCCGCGCCAGCACAACGAACGCCCGTTGTGCTCGGCCCACACGATGTCCAGCCCGCGCGAAGGGCAAACGCCAAAGCGCAGTCCGCCGCCCGTTGACACTTCGCACACCTCGACGCCGCGCTCGAAGCCTTCTTGCAACTGGACGCGCCGCACGCCAGCCAACTGTTCGAGCGCGGCGTAGCGACGAAGCGAGTCGCGCGTCCACTGCCGCCCGAAAAGCTGTGCCATCAGCGTTTGACACTCCCGCTTTCGAGAAACCCCATCGCGTCTTCGGGCGAAGCGTTTTGATGGACGACCGCCATTAAAGCGCGCGTGATGCCCGCCGGGTTAGGATGCTGGATGATGTTGCGCCCGTAAACGATGCCGCGCGCGCCCTGCGCCATCAGCCCGGAAGTGCGGCGCAGAATCTCTTGCTCGCTCGCCCTGCCGCCGCCGCGCACCAGAACGGGAATGGCGCCCGCCGTCTCGATGACTTGGTGATAAATAGAAACGTCGTCAGTCGGGTCGGCTTTGATGATGTCGGCGCCCAGTTCGGCGGCCTGACGCACCAGAGGCACGATTTTGCGCGCGTCGCCGTCCACTTGATAGCCGCCCGCTTCCTCGTTGGGACGAAAAACCAGCGGCTCGATCATCAGCGGCATCGCGTAACGCTCGCACCCCGGCTTCAAGCGCAAAATGCTTTGGATGCACTGGTCGGTCAGTTCCGGTTCGCCGGGAATTTGGAACAAGTTGACGACGATGCAGCAAGCGTCTAAACGAAGCGCCCCTTCGACCGCGTTTTCAAGGGCGCGCGAAAACAGGTGGCGCGGCAGTTCGCGCCCATACACGTTGGCGACATCGGTTCGCAGAACGAGCGCGGGCTTGTCTTTGCCCGCCACGTTTTGCAAAAGATTGGCTTGACCGACCGTGAGTTGAATGGCATCGGGCGCGGCTTCGACGAGGGTTCGCACCACGTCCGTCATGTTTTCGATGCCGCTCAAAAACGCGCCTTCGTTGAAGAAGCCGTGATCAACCGCCACGTCAAAACATTTGCCGTCAGCCGCGAAAAGGCGGTTCATGCGAGGAGAATGGAACATTAGTTGGATGGGGACGCTTCGCCGATGAGGGCTTGAAGCGTCATGATTTGCCGGGGCCGGAGCGTGATTTCCGCGCTCGTCACAGGGGCTTGGTTTTCGCCGCGCGCGTTCGAGGTCATCCACTGGCCCTGGCTTAAACGCACGGTGCGCGGGCGGCTCGACGGGTTGAACACGCGCCAAGTCCAACGCCCCGCCGACTCTTGAAAGCAGGCCGACACGACAACTTCGCCGTCCACGCGCGGCGCGGTCGCGGGGTCGGAAGTTGAGGAAAGAGACGCGCGCACTTCTTCCAAATCTTGCTCGTCCAGAGACACGGTGCGCACGGGCGCGGCCAGCGATTGCGCGACGTGGAACAGCGCGGCACTTGGAAGCGGCTCGCCCGGCGAATCGGGCGGGGCCGCAAACGGCATCAAGCCCAGCTTGAACGTGTGGCGGCCCTGGATTTGGCCGCCTTCCTCGCCATCGGTCAGCACCGTGCGCCGAAAAGCGCGCAGCAACGTGAGGCACAAAGGCCGGTCGCTCTGGTCGAGAACGGCGCTTTCGTATTGGCCCGGAGCCAGCAGCGCCAAACCGAATTCGCCGTTTGAGGCGGCGACCCAGTTCTGCTGCGCCGTCATCTCGACTTGCAGTTCGCGGAGCAAATGATTGTCTTCGCGCAGATGTAGCGAACGCTCGACGGCATCGAAGGGCGTGTCCGACCAGAACATGTCGCACCCCAAGTTGGTCGGGCACAAGAGGCGCAAACGATGATCGCGCGCCGTGTTGAAGACCGTAACATCCACTTCGACGTGCTTTTGTCCTTTGCGTAGCGTGATGATGTGTTCGACGACCAGAGGCACCAAAGCCTCTTCGCGCTTGTAAGTTTTGAAGTCGAACCCGCACGGCACGGGCCATTCGACGCGCATTTTCAGGCGCGCCAAAAGCGGCCCGTTTTCGGTCAAGCCGAACGTGACGCGCCCGCCAGTCGAACTCAAAGCGATGTCTTGCAGCGCGACGCCGTGAAACCAGCCGTCGCCGATGTCGGCGCCGTCTTCCATCGCCAGTAAACCGGAGTAACTGCGGCCCGTCGCCAGTTCGGTCAGGCTGAGGGTGCCGTCGGGATGAGCGCGCACTTCGAGATGTTCGTTGCGTAAAACGTCGCGTGCCACGCCGATTGCGCCGCGCGCGGGAATGCGCGTCGGCCCCTCGGAGCGGCGCACCACGAAATGATTCGCCCTGCCCGCCTCGACAACGGTATCGAGGGCCAGACGCACGCGCTGGCGCACGCTGCCCTGTGGGAATTTGTTGCGCGGCACCCGAAGATGCACTGTCGAGGGCACAACTTCCAGCAGTTGATAAAGCACTTCTTCGCCCCCGACTGTGTAAATGCGAAACGACGGTTTCGCTTCAAAACCAAAGAACTCGGTGAACTGCGGCCAGCCCACGGGCAGAGAAAATACGGCTTCGGGGCAACCCTGCGCCGCGCCGCCAACGGGCGCGAACAAACTCAAGCCCAATCCCTTTTCGCGCACGAGCAACCGCGTAGCGTCGGCCTGTCCCACTTCGGTTTCGCTTCCGGTTTCTTCGCCAGTTGAAGCCGACACCGCTTCAACTTCAGGCGCAGGAGGAGCGTGGATGGCATCGTAAAGCGCGAGTGTCGAAAGCGATTCCAACGCGATTTGCAGCCACGCTTCGGCGATTTGGCGGCTCTGATCGAAGCGGTAAGGCATGGCGGCGTGCGTTTCGTCGGTCGAGCAACCGCAAATGCTGTCGTGTGGATGGTTCTTCAGCAAATACTCCCACGCCAGTTCGAGCGCGCGAAACGGGTATTCCCTGCCCGCCTCCAGAGCCGCCGCCGCGCACCAAGGCTCGGCCCACAAGGTCAGCAGGGTTTCGCCCGCGTGATTGGCTCGTTTGAGCGGCACGCGGCTGCTGCCGACGCCGGGAATGAGCCACGCCGCGTTGCCTGGCGAACACGGTTCGCGCAGTTCGCCTTCAACTTCCCTCCACGACGAGGAATTCTCTTCGTGCAAAGCGGCGATGTAACGGTCGAGCGTCGAAACCTGAATCGCTTCGCGCCCCAGCTTTTCGTTGACGCCGCGCACGACATCGAGAATGGCCGGATCGAACTCCAAGTGGTCGCCGCCATCCATCCACAACAAATCGCGCGCGGAGCTTTCTTTGGCCGTTTTCTCGATGTAGGTGAGGGCGAAGTCGATCATCTGGGCAACGGATGGTTTTTCGTCGCGGGGGACGGAGCGGCGCACATCGTAGTCGAAGTCGCCGTAGCCGTTGAACTCGAAACGGTGCGCCACGATGCCCGATTCCTGATCTGCGGCTCGCCAGCGAAAGGGCGTGCCCAACTGCAAATCCACGCCGCGCCACAGGAACGCGTTGTTGATGCCGAGTTCTTGCAGCACTTGCGGCATCTGCGAGTTGTGGCCGAAGATGTCGCACAGCCAACCGGCGCGACTGGTGCCGCCAAAACTTTCCGCCCGCTTCATGCCGAGCAAAAAGTTGCGCACGAGGGATTCGCCGCTCACCAAAAACTCGTCCGGCAGGTTATACCACGGCCCGACGAGCAACCTTCCCGCGCCCACCAGTTCGCGGATGAGCGCTTCTTTTTCTGGCCGGATTTGCAGGTAATCCTCGATGGGAAGCCATTGCCCGTCCAGTTGATAAAACGGCAAAAGGCCCGATTCGAGATGCGCCAAAACCTCGTCCAGCACGCGCACCAGCTTGGTGCGGAACTTTTGAAACGGGAGATACCATTCCCTGTCCCAGTGGGAAGAAAAAACCAGATGAATCGTGCCCGCGAATGCGGGCGCTTGGTTGGAAATCATGATGAGTTGCCGCGAGCGGCGCCGTCGCTTCGCGGCGCGGCGCTTGTGTCCTTGCCCGCGTTCTCGTCGCTTCGCGGCGCGGCGCTTAGGGCTTCATCCGCTTGCACGTCGGTGTGAAGTTCGGCGGTTTCGGGGCGCTGTTCGAGGTTGCTGGCGCCGCCTTCGAGCAGGTGCATCATGCGCCCGTCGAGGCGCGCGCGTTGTTCGGCGCCCGTCCACAACAGGCTGGGCGGGTCGTTTTTCCAGGGCGGCCTGTCCAGCCCTTCGTAGCGGCTCCAAACGACCGGCGGTTGCGCCATCTGGCGCGCTTTTGTGTGGAGCGCCGCCGCATCGAGAGGGTCTCCGGCCAGAAGCGTCCACTCGAAGCGGTGCGGGCCTTCGTCGGTGTGCCAGTTGCGCCCGGAGTAAACGCCCCAATCGGCGCCGCCCCACGCCATGCGCGGCGAGCGGAGCAAACTCCACGTCCACAGGTTGTCGTGGAGGCTCAGCGAATACGCGTCCGGCGTTACCAACGCGACCGTTGGGCCGTTTTCAAGGCGCACGCGCGACCAGCCGCCGACCGGATATTCGATGGGATTGGGGCGCCGCTCCACTTCGCCGCCCGCCAGACCATCCGTCCACGCCGCGACTTCGCCCGTCAACTGAATCGGCATTTGCAACAAGCGAAACTTCTCGTTCCAGTTGGCTTCGAGCATCACATCGAGGCGCGGCTCGCCGGTATAAAGCGACAGCGTCCAGCGCAGCGACGAATGACCGAGATGCGATTCCATCCGAACGCGCGCCCGGAGCGGCCCGCTTTCTTCGACGACCCACTTGCCCGTCAGCGTTTCTTCGATGGCGCCCGCGAAACGGTCGATGTGAAAGCCCCATGTGTCGGCTTCATCGCGCCGCAATTGCAACGAAATGCCGCACTCGCCCAGAAGCGGTTGCCCATCGAGACTGATGTTCCCAACGCCGCCGGAGCGCAGTTCGACGCGCAAGCGACTGTTGGAAAGATGCCCCGTCGAAACGTCGAGATCGCTTTCAACAGGCGAAGCGGAAGTGGCATCGTCGCGCACCAGAACAAGCGCGGAACTTTGTGCCGGAACCTCGGCGTGAAAAAGAACGCGATTGGACAGCGCGCCGGGCGCTTCGGGCTGCACTCGCTGAAAGGGAATCGCCTCGCCATCGGTGTCGCTGAGCCAACGCTCGCCCCACGGATCGAAATCCAGAAACGGCTCGGCTTCCACCCAACCACTTAAAGGCTGAGAATCGAGGTTGAAAAGCGCGAGTTGCAACTGGTTGACGGGCGGAAAATGCGCCTTGGCCCAGCGCCGCGTCGTTTCGAGCACGAGTTCCTCGCCCACGATGCGGGCGCGGCCCTGCATGGCGCGCACGCTGGCCCACGACGAAGGCACGCTCGTTCCGGCCAGGATGTCGTGAAACTGCGTGAACAAAAGGTCGTTCCACGCCGCATCGAGGCGGGCATGACGCTCGCTTTTCTCGTTTTCGCTCAAGCTGAAACTTTCGATGGCGCGAGCGCAGCCATCCAGCGCGTGTTCACCGCGCACCTGAGCCGCTTTGATGTCGTGCATCACGACATAACAACCAGGAAAGGTGTGTTGCAGTTCGTGAGTCACGACGGGCAGGTTCTCGCGCTGCTCGCACGCGGCATCGAAAAAAGCAAGCGGCGTGGAAAAGCGCAGTTCGGCATTGGGAAAAGCGTCGCGGTTTTCGAGGATGTATTCGATGTTGCCTTTGGTGGGGCCGCCGCCGTGATTGCCCACGCCGTAAAAACACATCGTGTGGCCCAGAGAAGCGTCGGCGCCTTCGAGGGCGAGGCTGATTTGCCCGTAAAGATCATCGCTGCGCGTGGTGTAAACCGGGATGATGCGGTAGCCGATGACTTCACCTCCGCCCGTGCCGCGCCAGCGAAAGGTTTGTGCGGGAAGTTCGACTTGATGCGGGGCCGGACGATGAAAAACGTAGCCAAGGTAGCCGTGCCCGGCCAGAATGTCGGGCAGAGTCGCGGGATGCCCGAAGGTGTCCACGTTGTAGCCCACGCGCGGCGTGATGCCGAACTTTTCCTGAAAATACCGTTGCCCGTGCTCGATCTGGCGATTCCATCCGGCCAGCGTCGGCAAGTTGGCGTCCGGCTGAAGATATTGGCCACCGGAGATGTGCCACTGTCCGCGTTCGATGCAGCCGCGCACTCGCGTGAACAGAGCGGGATCGAGGCGCTCGACCTGCTGGTAAAGCCACGCTTCGCCGCGCGTGTAGATGAAGTCGGGATATTCATCGCAGCGGTCGCAGGCCGAGCGAAAGGTCGCCAGCGCCTCGTCCACGCCGTCTTGCCAGGGCCACAGCCACACCGGATCGAGGTGCGCGTTGCCGATCATATGCACGATTATACGAGAAGATCGGCTCATTTCACTCCTCCCGCGCCAGTCGTCAAGCGCTGCGAAACGATGGTGTGCGGCGGCAGCACCAATGGCGTCGCTCCGTCGCGGCGAACTTCTTTATCCGACGAGTTGAACCACAACAGTTCGCCCTCGCACAGCGTGCCGAACACGCCGTCGCTCTGGCCGCCAGCAGCAATCATGGTTCGCGTGCCCTGGGACAGTTCGGGCGCGCTTTGCAAAGTGCGGCTCAAAAAGTTCTGGTAGTCGTCGCTCGTGCCCTGACCCGCGAAGGTGATGACGCGGCCCCGGCCCGTGTCGGCGCCCGCATCGAGCAGCGATTTCTGCACACCCTCGTCGCCTTCGACGCTGTGCAAACGGCTCATGCCGGTGGGATAAACCAGCACGCCGCCGCTTCGCACCCAGTCGCGGATGGAGTTCCACGTTTGCGCTTCGGCGACATCGCCTTCCATCAAAACCAGAACTTTGCTGCGCTTCAAACCGCCGTCGCGGATTTGGCCATCGCTCAGGTAATCGAAATCGAAGTGGCGGCGCAAGCTCACTGCGCGCGGCAAAAAGTGGCTGGAATCGAGGTTGCCGCGCAGTTTGATAAAGGTTTGTGGATAGAAAACCGCGACTTCGACGACGGGCTTACGCTGCTTGAACTGCGCGCCTTGGCGCACAAAGTTCGCCGACGCCTGCGACGTGTCGAAGAGGTTCGGATAGTAGAAGTGCAACCCGACGGCGCCCGCAGCAGAAGCGTTGTAGATGCGCGCCACCACACCTTCGGGACTGACGGCGGCTGCCGGTTCAAAGGAGAAATGCGCGCCGTATTGCCGCCCCGCCGAGGCCACCCAGTGCGTGTAGCTAAAGTTCGTCGCGTAGTCGCTGGCCTCGTTGGTGATGTGAACGCCGCCGCCGACTTCCGCCGCGATTTTGCACTGGTCACCAAAGTCCGAGCCGAACTCAGGCGGCGCGTGACCGCCCGTGCAAAGCTGAATATCGCCCTTGAAATGCTTGCGCGTTTCCTGGAGCCAGAAGCGCGAATACTCGGTCATCGAGCCGATATACCAATCGGCCATGTCGAGCCGCGCGCGATCATTGGGCGCTTTGTCGCGCTCAAAAGGTCGCACTGTGTCAAAGGTCAAGGTTGTTTCGCCCCAGGCCGTGTTCAAGCGTTCGGGCGTGGCGTATTTCTTTCGGAGCCAGCCTTGGAAATCTTTGATGGCGAAGGGATCGCCCGCCCAATAGCCGGGATGCGAATGATAGTCGCCGTGCGCGCCCGAAGTCCAATCGGTGTTGCCGCCACTGGCGGGGAAAATCGCTTCGCCGTAGTTGCCCGAAACGCCCAGCAAAATCGTTTCGATGACGCCCGAATCGCGGTAATGCTCGCAAAACGCCTGGATGAAGCGCGCCACATGGCGGCGCATTTCCGGGTTCCACAGCGATTGGATGTCCGATTCCTGGCCGTCTTCGAGACAAACGTAACCCTGCGAACCGGGCTTTTTATAAAACCAGTTGGGCACGCTGTAAGCCGAGCCGCAAATCAAAAACGGCACCCACTTGATGTGGTTCTTCTTGTAGAGCGCCACATAACGGTCGTAGACGCTCCAATCGAAGTGGCCCGGTTGCGGCTCGCACAAAGCCCACACCACATAAGCCTCGTGACTGGTGGCGCCGATGCTTTTGAGCGAGGGCATCGCCGCTGCGAGGGTGTTGACCTGCGCTTGAGCGTCCATAGAAGCCATCGTCGTGTCGAAGCCGCCGACGATGAGTTGCCCTCCCGCCCCAATTTTGACCAGAGGTTTGATGTTGTTGTTCGTAGTTGCCACGCGAGACACCTGCGCCCAATTCGCGGGGCGCGCCTTCGATATCCGAAGCGCTTTGATAAACGGCACGCCGCCGTGAAAGCGGAAATCGGCACCCAGATTTTCGCTTCCCGCGAAACGCGGCTCGGACAAAACGAAAATCGCCGTCTTCCATTTTTTGTCGCCGATCCCAAAATTGCCTGCGCTGCTTTGGGACACGCGGTAACTCGCGGCAAGGCCTTCGCCCACCGAACTGTCGTATTCCAGTTGCAAAGAGCCGCCCAGCGATTCGTCGAAGTAGTCAACCGAAACATAAACCGGCCTACCCACAAGCGAAGCGATGCGCGCGCGATCCACGCCAAAGTAAAGATAATTCTGAGGCGAAGTCGTGCTCGGCGGAACCGAAAGCGCGCGCAAACCGCCGCGCTCTGCGAAAGCCGTAATTCCATCGCCGCCACTCAACGGACGAACTCCATTGCTGGCCTCGCCTTGCGCTGAGACGCTCCACGAGGCGATGGCACTTGAGGACACAGACCTGGGTATCGCGTTGTTAGCTGCTGGGACACCCTTCGCTGCGGTCGTGGGTTCAGCCCTCGAACAAGTGGACAGCGCCGAAAGGCAAGCCATCACGAAATAGGCGAATGAAAATCGTTTGGACATAAGAAAAGGTTTCTCAAGGAAGCAGCAGATGACCGGTGCGGCCCTGCCAGGAATCTATAGCCAGCCAGACCAGCACGATGGCCACGTTGCCCAAAACCAGACCCAGAAACATCGGTGTCAGACGCCGGTAAGAGTCACTGCCGCCAAAGCGCGTGATGATCACCTTGAACGCCCAGCCCAGGAAGATGGAAAACCAAAAGCGTTGAACCGGCGCGCTCAGCGCCACCAGAAACCCGATGGGATGAAGTGGAAAGCGCGCGAACCGGCTGCGCGCGACCATCAGGCTGTAAATGAGGAGAGCGCCGACGAAGAGCCACGCCAGATTCCAAGGGGTCGCGCCTGTCGCACCAGCGAGAAGTGTCTGCGAGTTGAACGCGGGTTGCTCGGCTCCCACAATGGCGAACCATCCGTTGAAGCCCAGACCGCCGCTTTCGTAGCCCATTTTGACGCGCATCCACACGCCCATGGAAAACGAAATCGCCACGACCACGCCGATGAGCGCCAGCATCCGCCGCACCGCGATGCCCCGGTCGTGCGCCAACTTGAAGCCTTGCAAAAACGAGGGCAGCAAAAACGCGCGCATATCGGTCATCATCGAGGCTTGCAAAAACGTCGCTGGCACAAAGCTCGAAGCCGGAAGCCAGGTGCCCGGCCCCGAACCCGTGATTTGCGCGAACGTGCCAAGCGTTGTCCAACCCTGCTGAGCCACGAACAACCCGCACTCAACGACAACGCGCGTTAGCCCGATGGAAATCACCAGATAGGTGATCCAAAGCGCGAGCGCCACGTCGAGTCGAATGCCCGCTTGGACGCTCCATATTATGATGAAGGCAAAGGACAGCAAAAACCCCCAGAACGCGAGCGGGTAAGACATCGCTTCGCCTTTTTCGGAAGGCGTCGCTTGAGCGCGGCCAAAAGCGCGCCGTGCGATATGGCTGAAGTGTTCGCGTCCCAGCCACAGCACAAACCCGACATACGCCAGAAAAGCTCCGACCTGCTGGTAAGCGAGAAAAGTTTTGGTCGCGCCGTCAGCGACGTGACCGATGGCCGCCGTCAAAGTCGCGGGCTGAAAACCCAGGTAATAGGCGAGGATGAGTTGCGCCTGCGTGAACAACAGGAAAAACCACAGCGAAAACGACGTTTCGGCTGTGAGCAGATAGGTAATGCCCACCACGAGCGGCATGATGCGAATCGGCATCGGCCCCATCTGATTCCAGGGCGCTTCGGTGAACAAAGAACCGGTGTCAAGGCCCATCGGAATGGGCGGCACATCGGGGAAATAAAAGTTGAGGCCGTTGACTCCATCCACAAAAACCGCGATGCCAAAGCCAATCCAAGTCAGGGGATTGCGAAAAAAGGGCGGCGCGCTCCCTTTTTCCGTTTCATCTTCGGTGAGAGCCAGAGGCAAACGCAGCAGGGGAAACGCGAGGGCTTCTCGTTGCGCCCACTGCGCGCGCAGCATCACGCCGATGCACGCCATCATGAAGTAGGAAACCGCGATCAGCGTTCCCCACGCTAAAAGTGGCACCAGCCACAACGCCCAGGGAACGCTTTGTCCGGGCTGAAGGCCGGAATACCAACCGTGAGTAAGAAGACTTCCCGCTTCCCCATAGCGTCCGCCATCGGCCAGAGCGGGCGAAAACCAGCTTTTCAAGTGAGGCTCCAAAAAATGAAGCCAGCCGTTTTCGCGCGTGGAAAAGTAAAACGGCGCGATGAGAGTCGAAACGAAAAAGTTCTCCCCGCCGTGCCCAGGCACCAGAGCCGCGAAGGTGCTCACGATGTAAACCGTTAGCAACTCGTTGCGCGAAAACGCGAATCGCGCGCTCCGACCTCGCTCACCTAAGCGCCCCAAAAAGCCCAGCAGAGGATTGACAACGCCAAGCAACACAAGCAACGCCCCAATCGCTCCCAACGGCAAGTGAGTCGAACCTAAGAACGTGTTGGTGAACTTGATGTCGATGATCGGGATGATATAGCCGAAAAGCAACGCCAGACCGAGGCACAAAACCACCACGCGCGCCGTCACGCCTCGCTCGCGCGCCGCCTGAACCGGGGAGACAGACAGTTCAGGCGCATCTTCGGAAGAATTCAAAAAGGAATCGCGTGTGGGACGATTAAATGTTCTCATATGAAACCAACGCACGCCTTAAGAAGTTCACGACTTCATCAAAGGCATGACCTCTTCCTGAACCGGGTAGGAGCGGCTGATTTTTCTGTTTTCATCCGACAATTAGCCACCTCCAGCCAGCGGCGGAACCGGAGGAACTCCACCTGGCTGAATCAGCTGACGTGAAGGAGCTTTGGGAGGCAGAACGGGGATCGGTCCGAGCTCTGAAACTCCCATTTTGGGAAGCGGAGGAGGTGCAGGTGTTGGGGAGGCTCCCACTCCGGCACTACGCAAGATGAAGAAAAGCGATAAGGCAATGACGACAGCCAGAATCGGAAGAGCGATTTTAGGATTGAAGCTTTTCAAGGGATGTCCTCCTAACCATCGCTGGGATCCGCGTCGAAATACCAAGGGTGGCCCTTTTGGAACCAGTTCAAGGAACCGTAGCTCGTCTGGCCGACTTCGGACGTGAAGGGAAGGCGCATCACCTTAGCATGACCGTCGAAGTAGAGGGCGTTAACCGGCTTGTCTCCCGTATCGACAGGGTTGAGCAGGTAAGGGTCGCTATTGCCCCCGTGCCAAGACTCTTCCAACATCATCGCCATTTGCGAGGGACGTATCAGAGTTGACAGCTTCAAGTTCTTTCTGAAGCTAAAGGTGTAAGCATCAATGGCGTGGCGCAGGATGTAGCTGCCGGTGGCTGCTACGGGAATGCCGAAACGAGGTTGCCGGGTGTCGCTGGGGCAGATGAGGATCTGCATACTTTTCGTATACGGCAGAAGTTTTCCGCCGTAACCGGCTGGAGTCACGCCGTCATCAAGAAAGCGGCGGACTTCCCATGATGTGATGTGCGTGCCACCCTGATAACCGTTGGCATAATTCGCAAGACTGGCACTTCCCGGCTCGTTGGCAACAATTGAGGAATCGGGAATGGTTTCATCGTAATCCTGAACATATTGCATCATGCCCAGGCCGATCTGTTTCAGGTTGCTCAAGCACGAGGTTTTCCGGGCGTTTTCGCGCACCCGCGCGAAAACGGGAAAGAGAATGGCGGCCAGAATAGCGATGATGGCAATAACCACCAGAAGTTCTATCAAGGTAAATGCGCTCTTTCTGGTAGAAGGCATCAACTCTTCAACGGAGATGTTCATAGTATTTCCTTTGCCGAGTAAAAGTTACTCAACGTGTAAGTGCTAACGTGTTCTCTGTTAAGTAAACACTTGCAACTAACTGCTGGAGCTTAGTGGTTGTTCCACAGAACCCATCTGTTCTCACCGCTCAAAGGATCGGTGCTGATTGTAGAAACGCCGCCTTCTGAGGTAGCGGTGACCTCGGCAGCGCCTTTGTTAAGGGCCTTGACATGACCATCACAAAACAGAAAGTTAGCTGTGTCCAGATGACGGTAGTTCACCGCACGGCTCCCTGGCCCTTCACCAGCAACATTCATATCAGCGGTGCCGATCAGGCGGCCCGTTGCTTCGCCCGCGAAGATGGTGGCCGCCACATTGTTCAGGCTGGCGATAGGACGAATGGCATCGAAGTAATAGGGAAGGCCATAGGCGTTGCCATCGCTGGCAGGAGTGTCGCCGAAGTTGAAATGCGGCTTGACATCGGAACTGGGGCAACTGAAAAGCTGCGTGCTTTTGACGTAAGGCTGAATCATCCCATTCCACAGGGTGATGCCGCCCGGCCCATAAGCCAGAGCGCCTGGTGGAAGGGTTTCGTCGTAGTCCTGGGTGTATTGCAGCACGCCCAAACCGATTTGTTTGAGGTTGCTTTGACAACTTGAGCGGCGCGCGTTTTCGCGCGCACGGGCGAAGACGGGGAACAAAATCGCCGCCAGAATCGCAATGATGGCGATGACAACCAGCAATTCTATCAAGGTAAAAGCATTTTGGTGCCTTCGACTGAGGGTGTAAGTTGATGTGTTAATTTGCATTTCGACTGCTCTTTCCTTCTGGATTGGGAAGGATTCGGCTGTTTTGCCGGTTTCCAAACTTCTATGGCAACGGAGCCAACGCTTTGAGGTTTCAGCGAGTGGTGAAGAGAGGGCGGACGGTCACTTAGGTGGTGACTTGTTGGAACTGTCGCTTTCTTCCTCTATTTGCTCTTGGGCTTCAGCTTTGTTGAAGAAGTAGCCCGCTAAAGAGAAGTTGCTGTTCTCATCGGTGCTGTTGCGAACAACCAGTTCCGGCGGAAGCCGAACGTCTTGCAGCGAGCGGCGCCTGGACGCGCTACCCTTGCCAGTTCCACTTGAAAAGCTCAAGATGGAGATGAGTTCCTGAGCCGCCAGAGCGCCCAAGCCTTGGGGATTTTGGCGCACCGAGGTCAAAGGCGGCTCCAGGTAGAGCGCGAAGATGTCGTCATATCCCACAACGGCCACGTCCTGAGGAATGCGTAGGTGCGCTTGTTTGATAGCCGCGTAAGCGCCGCGCGCCATGGAATCGTTGAGCGCGAAAATGCCGATCGGCTCTTTTTGTTGCTCGTCAAGCAGTTCTTTGGTCGCCAGAAAACCCGCCACTTCATCGTCGCTGAGCGCTAGTTGACGAACCAGGGACGGATCGAAAGCGATCTTGCTTTCTTTGAGCGCGCGCCGATAGCCCCGCAGTCGCTCTTCCAACGAGGAAGCGTAGCGCGCGCTGAGGGCAAAAATGCGACGCCGCCCGATGCTCAGTAAGTGGCGCGTGGCCAAGAAGCCGCCCAGTTCATTGTCGGTGGCGATGAACGATGCCGACAGATGCTCTACGCTGTGGTCGATGAAAACAAAGGGCACCTTGCGCTTGATTAACGCAGCGTAAGCGAGATAATCGTGGTTTTCGCGGGCCGGAACGATCAGGAACCCCGCGACCTGCCCCACAAGATCGAGCAGATGCTCGGCTTCCAATGCCGGTTCTTCGTTGGTGCTGCACACGATCAGGCGATAATCGTGGGAGCGGCACTCTTTCTCGACGCCCAGCAACATCCGGCTGTAAAAAGAGGGAGACCGCGACGGCAACAGGAGTGCCAGGACTTTCTCACCCCGCAAAAAGGAGGATTCCAATAGCGGGTGCCGTGTTTTCACGAAAACGCCTTGTCGCGGTCGGCTTTCCAGATACCCGGCCCCAGACAGTTCACGAAGTGCGGTGCGAACCGTCATCAAACTTACACCGTATTGGTCGCAAAGGGCGCGCAGTGGCGGCAGTTTTTCTCCGACAGGCAAAGTTTCCGCGTCGATGTGAAGCTTGATGTCGTTGAAGACACCCTGCCAAAGAGTTGAGCCACCCAAAGACGACTTGCGATTCATGATGCGCTGTGTGTATGAACACGTGGAAACAGACCGGCGCTTTTAATATACCCACACCCACGACTTCTTAAACAACTCTGGCAAAATTTTTTATCGCCCACTTGACCTTAGTCAGGGAAACGGCGTCCACAGCGGATTTTCATCGCACTCGGATGAGACGGGTTCCTGAGGCGCAAGGCGTGGTTGTTGTTCAAGCGTCTTTGGGACGCGCCTGTTCTCTATAAGCGCGGGGCGAGTCGCCAAAGCGTGCCTTCCACACGCGGAAAAAGTAGGACACGTTCTCGAAACCGCAACGCGCGGCCACCTCCTGCACCGAAAGCGAGGTTTGCAGCAGAAGCAGCGCCGCGCGATCTAAGCGCGTTTGCAGCACCCACGCCGAAGGCGTTTGTCCAAACGCGCGCGTCCATTCGCGGTGCAGTTGGCGCGGTGAAACAGGCGCGATGTGCAGCAAAAACTCGTAGCCGCCGCGCACGCCATCTTCGCGCTCGAAGCGATGCAGCGTTTGCCTCATCCAGGGCGGATGAATCCCTGCTTCGTCGCTCACGGGCCAAAAGTGCAGCGCCAGTTCGCCCCAGAAGCGCGCCAGGTGCAACTCTTCGTGGGCGCTCCCCACCGCAAAAATCTCGCTCAGGCGGGCGAAGGCGGCTTCCAGTTCAGGCGCCTCTGTGCGGGTCGCGGCTTGCTCGGCGCGCAGACCCGCGACGGCGAGCCAGGCGCTCCAATTGGACTTAGGCCAGGCCACGTTGAAAATCAAAGCCTCGCCCTCTATGCAATGCACGTCGTCGGGCCGCACCAGCCAGCAGTCGCCGCGCGACAAAGCAGAAGAGCAACCGTTGCAAACGTGGCGAATCGTGCCGCCAAGCACCAGAAAGGCTTCCCAGAAATCGTGGTCGTGAGCCGCCATAGAGTCCCCCAGGGGAACGCGCTGCGCGTGAAACGGACGATGCGGGGCGATCATCGAAAACAAAAGGTGGCGCATATCTTGGCCGCAAAAGAGAACTTGTCGGCAACCGGAGTCATTTTAGCAGCGACTTTGGCTGCTTAAAATGAAAGGTCATGAGTTCCACTTCCGTTCATGCGGGGCGCCTGTCGCGCGCCCAAATCGAAGAATTTGAGCGCGACGGCTACACGCTCTTCAAGCAACCCGTTTTTTCCGACGACAAGTTCGCCCGCCTCAAAGCCATCTTTGAAGAGAACCTGGAGCAATACGGCGAGGGCAACCTCGACACGATGCACTTCCGCGACCCGCGACTGCTTGAATTTCTGCTCAGCGACGAGGTGCTCGACCTGGTGGAACCGCTGACTGGCCCGGACATCGGGTTGTGGAGCAGCCACTTCATCTCGAAGCAGCCCTTCAAAGGCAAAGCGACTCCCTGGCACGAGGATTCAAGCTATTGGGCCGGGCGCATCTCGACGATGGCCGGCATCGTGACCGTGTGGCTGGCGATGGACACCGCGACCAAGGAGAACGGCTGCATGGCTGTCATTCCCGGCACGCACGACAACGGCTTCTCGCAATATGAGGACGTGGACGACACGTCGAAGAACATTTTCCCTTCGCAAATCAAAAGCGATCAAATCGAGTTCGACCGCGCCGTTTACTTCGAGTTGGAGCCGAACCAATGTTCGCTCCACGAGGCCCGCATCATTCACGGAGCTGAGGCGAACACAAGTCCTCTTCGTCGCGCGGGCTACACGATGCGCTACTTCCCTCTCACCACGCGCGTGCTTCCCGAAGCGAATCCGGGCCACCCGCTCTGGCTCGCGCGGGGATGCGATCAAGCCGGAAACGTGTTCCAGAACTAAGCCCGGCAAACGCAAACGCCGCAGAATTTGTTTTCTGCGGCGTTTGCGTTTGACAACGGCTCTGAGAGGCTGTTTGAAAAGTCCTGCCGCGTGACGAAAACCCGATTGTTCGATGTCGTTAGACCCGCT